>Ga0137427_10001469_pt1 | contig 10615 bp, 6 predicted proteins | sample EasRivERMZT700_2_FD_102309 | JGI IMG/M metagenome (GOLD analysis project Ga0137427, IMG submission 102309) | Soil microbial communities from meander-bound floodplain in the East River, Colorado, USA - East River MetaG ERMZT700_2 | ecosystem: Environmental > Terrestrial > Soil > Floodplain ...
ACTGCCGTGGTGATGACCACCGAGGGCGCGCCGCTATCGCGGATGCTCCTGCCGTTCCGCCTGGGCCTGGGCGGCCCGATCGGAAACGGTCAACAGTACTTCAGCTGGATCGACCTCGATGACCATGTCCGTGCCATGATGCATCTGTTGTCGGACGATCGAGCGAATGGACCGGTGAACATGGCCGCGCCCGAGCCGGTCACGAATGCGGAGTTCACGCGCATCCTGGCCCGCGTGTTGAGGCGGCCCGCGTTTCTGCCCGTCCCTGCGTTCGCTGCCCGGGCGGCCTTCGGCCAGCTGGCCGACGAGCTGCTTCTGGCCAGCACGCGGCTGCGCCCGAAGCGGCTCTTGGACCTGGGATTCGAGTTCCGCTATCCCGGCCTGGAGGCATCGCTCTCCCACCAGCTCGGCCGGTCGTAGCGCGACTATTCGGCGTCTTCGGCGTTCAGAGAGTGCGTGGCGATGGCCTGATAGTGAGCGAACAGGTCGTGTTTCTGCCAGCGCTCGTACAATTCGGCCACACGGGAGGCGGCGGCGCGCACGACCGGATCTTCGTTTCCGAACTTGCGACTGAGCGCGGCAAAGGCCCGGAGCAGCGGGGGTTCTGCTTCTTCGAGGCGCCCCTCGCGCACCAGGCTCCAGCCCAGGAGGCTCTCAGCTTCCCAACGGCGAAGGGCTCGATCTTCGCCGGGACAAAGCCTCACAGCGGTGGAGAACATGCGTTCCGCCTCTCCGGCAGAATCGAACTGCATCCGAATCCGACCCCGCAGGCAGAGCGCATCCACATGCAGGCTGGTCTCCGGCGGCTGCAATGCGGAGAGCATCGTGAGCGCGGAATCGCTGGCTGAATCGGCCTGTGGAAACCTCTGCTGGCCCTCCAGGCCGCCTGCGAGGAAGAGCCACGCGCGGCCTCTCTCACTGGGCGTGCAGCCTGCCTTCTGTTGCAGGTGCAGCGCCGAGTCCGCGTCGACAACAGATCGAGCGTAGAGATCCAGAACAAGATGCAAACGTGCCCGGGACAGAAGGCAGCGGGCCAGTACCGAGTGATCTCCTTCGGGCCGGCCTGCGATGGCCACACAACTGTCGTAGGCGCGGAGGGCCTCCACGAGGCTGTCCTTCGACTCGAGCTGTGCACCCTGGCGAAGAAGTTCGAGGGGAATGTAGACCGGGTCGGACCGTGTAGTTCGCGAGGTCGTTCGTGAGTCTTCCGACGTGCAGCCCAGGTGCACAGCCAGCAGAATCACCAGAGACATCACCGTCCTGGCACAGGCCGGGCACAGGATGCGCAGCGCCGCTCCGGGGCGTGCGTTGGGTAATGGGCTCATCGTCTCTGTTCCCCTGCCACGCGCAGGGAATTCCCGGCGTATCTCCGTGACCGGAGGATGATCGGCCAACGGCGGTGGGTCAACCATTCGGGCACCCGAGTCCTTCCCACATTGACAGCCAGCCGAAAACGCGTTTATTGCCGGGATCATCTATTAGACGAGTCCCACTCGGCCTTCGCACCGGTCTCGGAACTTCCGCCCCCGGCCCTGGCCGTCCGCCGCACCCGGTAAGGAGAACATCGATGAACCTGCGCGCATTGCTGTGTACGCTGCTGTTGACCTGGACCTCTGCTGCCGCACAGGCGGACCAGGCGGTCCCGGGTGCCTCGTTGACCGCCCTGGTGGAGTCGTGGCCCATCCGCATCCCCGACAACGTGGAGCATCTCGACCTGGGCTCGATCCCGATGCGGGCGCTGCGCGTGCCCACGGTGATCAACGTGGAAGTCGACATCATGTCGGCTGGAGGCCATGCGCATCACCTGTACCCCGACGAAATCGCCATGATCGTGAACATGTTCGCCTGCGAGGGGATCACGATGAACATCGAGATCTCCGATACGATTCCCGAGACCGCGGTGATCGACATGAGCTCAACCTTCGAGACCCTGGGCGCCACCGGCTTCAAGACGATCAAGAACGCCTGGGTCGATCACGCAGAGGGAACGGGCTGGCACTATTGCATCATGGCGCACCAATACAACCTGGGGTCGGGTCCCAGTACCTCGTCCGGCTTTGCGGAGATCGTGGGTGACGACTTCATCGTTACACTGGGTGCCTGGAACGCCGAGGTGGGAACGCCGTTCGATCGCGCCGGCACGTTCGTGCATGAACTGGGCCACAACCTGGGGCTGCGGCATGCGGGCGGGCAGAGCGAGAATTTCTACACTCAGTACAAGCCGAACTACGCGAGCGTCATGACCTATCGCTGCCAGGTGCTCGGCGTTCGCAAGATGAACATCTGTTCGGGCCTCGTGGACAGCTGCCACGCCGCGCCGTTCCGCGACCTCGACTACTCGCACGGACTCCTCCCGGCTCTCGACGAGGCGGCCCTCGTGGAGTCTGCGGGCGCCGGCCTGGGTCCGGTGGACTGGGACTGCGACCTCGCCATCGACGGGGCGCCGGTGATCAAGGATCTGGCCGACTACAACTGGTGCTGGGCCGCCGGCACAATCGGCGTAAGCATGGATTACGACGATTGGTCGAATATTGTGGACGTCTCTTTTCTGGCGCCCGTACAATCACTCACCCACCGGCCTGGCACACCTTGTCTCGATCTGGATCAGCTGGCGAGCATCACGTCGCAGGGCGCTTCGGGTGGAAGCACCTTCACCTGCGACTTCTCAAGCCCTCTGGTGCAGAACGAACCATGCGTGTATCTCGACGCCGATTCCGATCTCGACCTCTGGAAGTCGTCCTGCGACAACTGTCCCTCGGCCTCCAACGCCACCCAGCTCGACACCGAGTCCGACGGCGACGGCGACGTCTGCGACAACTGCCCCAGCCATGCCAACGCCAGCCAGGCCGACGGCGACGGCGACGGCCCGGGCGACCCCTGCGACAACTGCCCTGCCACTCCCAACGGCGCGCAAGCCAACGCCGATGCCGACACCTGGGGCGACGTCTGCGACAACTGCCCGGCCGTGAGCACGCCGGGAAACGTGACCCTCATGACGGGCGACATCGGCAACAACGGCACGCATGGCTCCGAAGATATCATTCAGCTGGTGAACTATGCGTTCAAGAGCGGCGCGCCGCCCGTTCCCGTGCCCGCCGTGGGCGACGTGAACTGCTCCGGAACCGTGACGTCGGCCGACATTATCGACATGGTGAACTACGTGTTCAAGAGCGGCGATCCGCCGTGCAATGTATGCGCTTTATAGCGGGGCCGGTTTGCCTGAGCCGGACTATCTGAAGTAGCGAGCTTCGAAGCGGAGGAGCACCGTGCCGTCTCCGTCCTTCAGATCCAGGTGGTCGCCCGTGATGACGTAGCGGGTGGCCTTCGCCAGGCGATCGAAGAGTTCCGTTTCCTGCTCCAGGAAGGGGCACGCCATTCGCGTGCTCGCCAGAGCGCCAAAGGAAACCAGCCGACCTTCCACCTTGAACGAGCCGGAGAAGGAGTTGCATCCGGCAAAGCCGCGAACTTCGTTGGTGCCGGGCAGGAATCTCAGATGCACTTCCCTCTGATCCGCTGCCATCCTCACCGGACGGCTGCCGATGCGCACGAGTCCCCAGAACGTATTTTCGAGCGAGGCCGTGGCCCCCTGAGCACCGCAGGTCTCGCCGGGCCACACGCCTTCGAAGCGCTCCACCACCAGCACATCCGCAAAGCCTTCACGATCGACCGCGGGGCGCGTGGTCACGCGCCCCACCACCTCGGCGAGAAGCGGTGAGCCGGGCTCGAGTACGGCCTCGGAGTAGGCGCGTTCGAGAAGTGGATACTCGGCTTCCATCGCCACGGGGATCCGCCACTCGGACGCGCATTCGCGAAACAGCGCCGCGTCGGCCATGTAGGTGAACATGCCCCGCATGGAGAGCCGCGGTTCGAACGGCGCACTCTCTTCACGGCGCACGAGCGCCGCGGCAGAATCGGCCAGCTGATGCGCGGCTTCGCGGGATACGGGTCGCAACGTGTCGGTGCTAACCACTCTCAAGTCGGGGAGATCCTCGCCGCTGCCTCGCAGACGCACCAGCCTTCGGGCGACATCGAGATACCAGCGGCCGATGTCGTCCTGATCCACGATGTCGGCCCCAAGGTACGAACGCCTCAGAAAGTACACGGAGTCGGGGCGCAGGAGCAGCTGGTAGCGAATCCCGGGACAATCCTGGCAGGGCAGCGTGCCCTCAAACAGCGTGGATCGCTCGGCCAGGGTGCCCACCGGATCCGAAACGGGCTCGGAATCCGCTTCGGGCGGCTCCGCTGTGCAGGCTGCGAGCACCAGAGTACAGGCCAGTGCAAGCACGCCCCAGGGCTGCGATCGGAACGCTGTGAACTCACGCATGCCTGGCTCGTTTCACGTCCTCGATCGCCTCCGGATTACCTATGCTCGACGTATCCCCAGGATCCAGCCCCAGGTAGGCTGCGCGCACCAGCCGGCGCATGATCTTGGCGTTGCGGGTGCGCGGCAGGTCGGCCACAAACAAAACCTCACGCGGGCGCAGCGGTTTTCCCAACTCCGTGGACACAAGACTCTTGAGGGCCTCGGCCAGCGTGGCGCCCGGAGAGCTGCCGGGTTTCAATACGCAGAAGCACACCACTTCGTTACCCTTGAGTTCGTCGGGCACCGCGATGGCGGCTGCTTCGCTCACGTCGGGGTGAGCCACCAGAACCGACTCCACTTCGGCGGGGCCCACGCGCTTGCCCGCCACTTTAATGGTGTCATCCGAGCGGCCGAGGATGTACCACTGGCCGTCGTCGTCCACTGCGGCAAAGTCGCCATGCACCCAGGTGTCGGGCCAGCGCGACCAGTACGTGTCGAGATAGCGATCGCGGTCGCGCCAGAAGCCACGGGTCATGCCGATCCAGGGAGCCCGGATCACCAGCTCTCCCACGCGATTCTGTACAGGCCGGCCGTCTTCGTCGAACACGGCCGCCGCGATCCCGGGGCAGGGGCCCGAAAACGCAGTGGGCTTGGAGGGGAGGATCGGATTACCCATGACGATGCCGCCGGAAATCTCGGTGCCTCCGGAGTAGTTGATGATGGGGCGAAGGCTTCTGCCCACATCGCGAAACAGCCACCACCACGGATCGGGATTCCAGGGTTCGCCGGTGGAGGCGAAGGCACGCAGGGCCGAGAGGTCGTGCTTGTGAGCACATTCCGCTCCAAACGGCAGGACGGCTCGCACATAGGAGGGCGACAGTCCGAACACGTTCACGGAGTGCCGAGCCATCATGGCCCACATGCGGTCGGGTCCCGGAAAGTCGGCCGCGCCGTCGTAAAGAAACATGGTGGAGCCAAGCAGGGTGGAGCCGAACACGAGCCACGGTCCCATCATCCAGCCCATGTCGGTGATCCAGTGAATCACGTCGCCCGGGTGAACGTCGGTGCCAAACGCCATGTCCTGCGCCGCTTTCACGGGGAAGCCGCAGTGCGTATGGACGGCGCCCTTGGGGCGCCCCGTGGTGCCCGACGTGTAGATGATCATAATTATGTCTTCCGCGTCGGTGGGCTCGAACTGCGCATACGCGGTCTGCGTGGAGACGAGTTCGTGCCACCAGTGATCCCGGCCCGCTGTCATGGGAACGCTCTGGCCCGCGTGACGCAGGACCACGCAGTGTTCGAGCGTGGGAACCTGAGTCATGGCGGAGTCGGCGGTCTCCTTGAGCGGCACAATCTTCCCGCGCCGGTGCATGCCATCGGCGGTAAACAGCACGCGTGCGCCGGCATCGTTGAGGCGGGACGCGATGGCCGAGGTTCCATAGCCTGAGAAGAGCGGTACAATCACTCCGCCCAGGCGCGCCGTCGCCAGAAACGCCACCACCAGCTCGGGCGTCATGGGCATGTGCAGGCCGATGGCGTCGCCTTTGCGCACGCCGAGCGATCGCAGAGCCGCCACGCAGCGATGCACTTCGAAGGCGAGTTCGGCGTACGACAACTTGCGCGACTCACCCGACTCGTCCTCCCAGATGAGGGCGGTTCGGCGGGCGCTTTCCGGATCGCGCAGCCAGCGGTCGAGGCAGCTGGCCGTGATGTTCAGTTTGCCACCCGTGCACCAGCGCGGGAAAGGCAGGCCGTCGGGCAGTTCCAGGACGTTTCTGTACGGAATTTGAAACTCGACGCCCAGGTACGAAAGCAGTGCCTCCGTGAACCACGCCACGTCTTCGGTGGAGCGTTGCATGAGCCGGGGGAACGACTCGATGCCGTGCAGCTTCATGAACGAGTGAAGATGGCTGCGCTCAATATCGGCCTGGCGAGGATGCCAGGCGAAGTTGCCTGGCGAAACGAACGTACTCATCCGCCCGCTCGATTCCGTTTCGACGGCTCGGGGATCCCCTCGACACGTGTTCTTCGCCGTACCAAGGGCCATGAACACAAGAGGCTCAATGCGGCGCCTCCGAACACATCCACGAAATGGTGCTTGTTCGCCGTCATGCGACTGTAGCCCGTGAGAGCCGCCACGACATGCAGGGGCCACGTGGTGCGCATTCCGTAGCGGAAGGATGCGAATCCTGCGCCCGCGAAGGCCGACGACGTGTGCGCCGACGGAAAGCCATTCTTGCCGCCGTCGGGTCTGCGACTCTTCACGGTGTGTTTGATGAGGTGCGTGGCTCCCTGGCTTACGATCATGACCAGGGCAAACTGCCGCACGCCTGCCCAGTCGCGCATGACAATCGCGGCGGCGCCGGCACCCGCCGGAACGGCGAACTGGAGGACATCTCCCACACGCTCCAGCCCGACCACGCCTGAGCCCGGGAGGACGGCCAGGAGAGTTGCGAGCAGATGCCCGAAGGGCTTCAGCATCGGTTCGGTCTGGGTCCCACGGGTGTGGCCGGACGCAGAGTGTTCATAGGCACTGCCAAGGAAGGCGGGGCCGGAGATCGGGTCAAATTCGATTGCCGGGCGGCACGCTTCACAAGCGGGGTCTCCGGCCCGTCGGCAGATACCGTTTGGCGAAATGGCGGGGGAATTTATATTCATGGGGTCTTCCAACGTGTACTCGGGGACGGACGTGCAACCGCCCCGACGGTAGTGCCGTAAGCAACAGTCACAGCCCGCCCGGGAGGAATGGTTCATGAAGAAAGCAGCCACACTGGCAGCGGCGATACTCTGCCTATCGATTGTCACGCCGGTCTTTGGAGCCAACGTGCCACGCTACAGGATGCGCACTCCGCTCCAGAAGGTGGCAGGTGACGAAGGCGCACCCGCGCCGGCCGCGCACCGCTTTGGCGAGGCCAGGCGCTTCGGCGCGGCCGCCATCACGCCGGGCACGCAGGTGGGCACCACCTACTACGACTATCAGCACAACGGCAGCACAGGACATCAGGTGGACAAGACGGGCAACAACGTGCAGGCCACGTGGACGAAGGGCACGACGGCCGGGCTCACCATTCGCACCGTCAACTGGAACCGTGTGGCCGTCGCTGGCGGTCCTGCCAATTTCACCCTCGACGACGGCAGCACCGTACGGCGCCTCGCGCTCGGGAGTCCGCTTCTGGCAAATGGCCAGGAGTTCTCGGCCGTGCGCCCGGGATACACGAACTTCAGGAATCGGCCTGGTGGCAAGGGCGTGTGCCAGTACCATGACTTTCCGGAGTCGGGAGGCATCCAGTACTGGGAAGTCCAGCTCGATCTGACGTCCGGCAACGGCATTTTCGCCGGGACCCCGTCGGTGTCACCCAATCCGCCCGGCTCCGAGTACCAGGCCACCGCCGTCGTGTGGCCCAAACAGGCCATTTCGCAGTGCGGTGGCGACATGGTGCATCATGCCATCGGTACCTGGTCGGGCGCGTCCAACGAAGTGTGGTACTGGCGCGGAATCATCAATGACGGCGCCGGTTCCATTGCGTGGCCCGGGCTTCAGCCCGAACTGCTCGACCCGCTCAACCCGAACGACGCGTTCATCACCAACGTGATCGAGGCGCGTGGCAGCGAAGTCCAGATCTTCATGTTCAAACCGATCAACAACACGAATGCGGACCTGGTACGCTACGTGTCCAGCGACTGTGGAGTCACGTGGGGGGCCATGCAGAACCTCACGAACTACTCGGCCGCCGGTCCCGAAGGTGGCAACGTGGATGTCGCCATCGCCTACGACGACGCAGGTCTGATCCACGCCATCTTCGACACCGCGCCGGCCTCCGGGGAGACCACGCCCACCAACCTGTACCATTGGAGCCTGGCCACCGGCATCCGGCTCATCACCTCGGCGGGCTGGACCAACACCTGCGGCGGTGGCACCATCACGAACATCGCCCCCAACAACGGCGCCGGCTCCAACAACCTCGCGATCGCCGAGGTGAGCCTGTCGATCAAGCCGCCCGCCGTGCACGGCATCGCCGACGAACTCCTGTACGCGGTGTGGACGCAGTTTGGTCCCACCGACACGGACTGCGCCACCGTGGACGATCAGGGCACGCTGGGGGGGCACGTGAACGGCGAACTGTACTGTTCGGTGTCGTCCAACGGCGGCCTCACGTGGGATCGGCCGCAGAACATCACGGGTACGGTCACACCGGATTGCGATCCGGGGGATTGCTACAGCGAAAGCTGGGTGACTGCGGCCGCGCAGGCCGACTCGGGCGTGTATCTATCGTATGTGGACGACCGGCACGCCGGTCCGATCGTGTTCGCGGGCGGTGCCTGGGCGGAGAGCCCCTACACCGTGTATGCGCCGGAAGCGCGGCAGCCGGTGCTTGCGCCGGTGATCGCCGTGACTCCCACCAACTATATCGAGCTGCGCGCCCATCCCGGCGGCGGTTCGGAGTCGGTCGACCTCAATGTCATTTCCGTGGGTAACGCCAACCTGTCCTACACGGTCACCGTGATGGCCGACAACGGTGGAGCTTCTCACATTACGTTGAACGGCCTTCCCTCGGTGAGCAGCACGATTCTGGCCGGAGGCGCTCCGCATATTATTGACGTGGAGTTCGACGCACTGGGTCTCGGCGATCCGGCCGAGTACATGTGGCGCCTCGAGGTGACCTCCAACGATCCGGAGAACGATCCGGGGCAGGGGGGCGACCCGATCGATGTCAACCTGCAGGTGTTCTCCGCGAGCGTCTGGAACGAGTGCACCGACGACACGCTGTCCACAGGATCGCACCGCATGCAGGTGTCGAGCTGTCTGGAAATGGGCGACGTGGGCGGCACCGGGAGAGGCTTCATGTCCTACGCCGACTCGTCCGAGTGGATGTACTCGGGCTCGCCGGTCATCACGCGGGTCCTCTCCGGCGACACCGTGGCGCATCACAACGCGTTCATGAGCCTGGCCGACCGCACACGCGCATTGAACAAGTCGTTTCGCGCTCAGTCGCCCTTCCACGTGAAGCGCGATTCTGCCGTCGCCGTGGGAGATAGCACATACACCGCAGATGTAGCCACAGGCACGGCATCGACCACCGACACGACGATCGAGCTCGATTACGCCATGGTGTTTCCCAAGTCGCCCGGCATGAACCGAGGGGCGTATTTCCGCTTCTCCATGTCGAGTCTCACGGGGGGCACGCAGAGTGGCGTGTCGTTTGGCGCGGTGGCCGACATCGACGTGGACCCAAATGCTGCACAGAACGCCGGCGCAGGGTCGGAAGCCAACGGCTGGATCGGGCAGGTGGGTGGAACGTCGGACACGGCGGGCAATTTCACACCCAATACCAAGTACATGGCGCTGTTCCATCTGCCTCAGGGCGCTTCGTGCAGCAAGAACGGCGCGCAGGCGGCGCAGGTGCTGGCCAATCCCAACTACGTGCACCCCGAAGACGGCTACAACACCGACTCGTTGTACAAGCTCTTCACCACCTTCGGGGCGGCCGCCAGCTGGGGTACGGGCATCCACATCGATACGGGCCAGAACTTTGACGACCTGTCGATCATGCTCGTGAGCGGCTACAACCAGACCGTGAGCCACGTGACGCCCACCGTGTGGGGCTACGGGCTTGCGCTGTCCACTGTATCCACCACCGACCTTATGCTGACCATAGCAGCCTTGAGAGCGGCGTCCTCTGCAAACTGCCAGGGGGGTGACTGTCTCATCACACTGCCGGGCGACCAGAACAACTCGAACACGGTGACTTCGGCCGACATCATCACGCTGGTGGGGTACGTGTTCAAGGGCGGTGCGGCGCCGGTGCCCTGCGTGGCGGCCGGCGACGTGAACTGCTCGGGCACGGTGACCTCGGCGGACATCATCACCCTGGTAGGGTATGTGTTCAAGGGTGGGGCTCCGCCGTGCGACATCTGCGCCGGAAGCCCGATGGCGGCCAGCTGTAACTAGGCTTCCGGGGCGTCAACGATCCTCTGGGATCACAGGGGCGGGTCAACGGACCCGCCCTTTTCCTTCGGTGCTTGACCCTCGCGGTGCTCTGGTGCATTTGTGGGCCTCCCCGGTCGGGCCGGCAACGATCCGCAACAACCTCCCGGGAACGAGACCCCATGACTGAGAAATACATATTCCACATGTACGGCGTGAGCCGGTACTACGGGCCCAAGCAGGTCCTCAAAGACATCAACCTCAGCTTCTATCCGGGCGCCAAAATCGGCATCGTGGGCGAGAACGGCGCCGGCAAGTCCACCGTGCTGCGGATCATGGCGGGCCGCGACAAGGAGTTCGTGGGACACGCCGAAATCACGCCTGGG
>Ga0137427_10001471_pt1 | contig 10602 bp, 8 predicted proteins | sample EasRivERMZT700_2_FD_102309 | JGI IMG/M metagenome (GOLD analysis project Ga0137427, IMG submission 102309) | Soil microbial communities from meander-bound floodplain in the East River, Colorado, USA - East River MetaG ERMZT700_2 | ecosystem: Environmental > Terrestrial > Soil > Floodplain ...
ACCCCATCGTGGAATGCCAAGCCATTAAGTTTTAGGTATTTTTCCACGGCAGGCGGTCCTTATATTAGTGGGCAAGAGGGATCTTTTAAAAGCGACGAGGAGCGAGGAAATGCGACACGTAACTGCTGAAGCTATAGTCAATTACATCGAAGGCGCATCGGACCCGGAGAAGACGGCGATCGATGCGCACCTGCTGAGCTGTAAGGAATGTGCCGACCTGAAACAGGAATATCAGGCGATGATCACAAACCTGCGGCAGGACATGTCATTTGAGCCACCGGCCGATATGGTCCGGTGGGGCATCAATCTATTCCAGCCGGTCATGCAGCCGGCTGACGGCGGTTTGCGCAAGTTCATCGCTTCTTTGATCTTCGACACATTCGACCAGCCCATCCTGGCCGGCATGCGCCGCGTCGGAGCCCCTCCACGCCAGTTGCTGTTCCGCGCCGGCGACGTCGACGTGGATGTAAAGATTGAAGCCATGGAAGCCAATGACCGGATCACACTGGTCGGGCAAGTCTTGTCGAGTGCTACGAAATTCTTCGATAATACTCCGGTGAAGCTGGAGTCCCACGGAATCGTGCGTTACCGCACGAAAACCAATGTCGTCGGTGAGTTTTCCTTCGATGAAGTGCCGAAGGATACATACCACCTTTCGGTCGAGCTGCCGGAAGGGCAAATCACGCTGTTCTGCGTCCACCGCGGTAACTCCTGAGCTAATTTTGCATTCAACTTAAGGTGTCCGGTTTCCGCCACGCAGGAAACGCTGGATGGGTGTCCGTGATTCTATCCAATCCCGAAGAGTGTCTTGCGGCGCTGGTCCAAATCCGAAGTGCCCCAGACCAACGAGCTTTCATTGCGACGGCTGCGGGCTCGCCTACCCAAAGTCTGATCGAATCCATTTCAATGAAGATCCGCGAGCTTTTCCCGCGGGATCCCGATCTCGCGCATACGCTCGCTGAAACCAACCTCTACGTTGCGTCGCTCCTGGAAACTCCGGTGGCCTGGGCCTATGCGAATCGATCGCGCGCCCTGGTGTTTTACGCCATGCGACGGTCACTTGAGGCGGAGCCATACTTCGATAAAGCCGTACAACTCTTCGAACAGGCAGGATTCCACGGAGAGGTCGGTCGGACTCTCATCGGTAAAATGGACAACCTGATGTACCTCAGCCGCTACGCCGAGGCGCTTCAGGTTGCCGAACGGGCGCGCCTGGCGCTGGAGACATCGCAGGATACTCCGTACCTCTCGATACTGGAGATTGCGCTTGGCAACATCTACTACCGTCTCAACAAATATACGGAATCTCTTGCGCACTACGATCGGGCCCAGAAAGCGCTCGAAAGCACCGACGACGTTCTGGCAATCGCATCGATCGGACTGAATCGCGCTTATGTGCTGACCGAGATGAACCGGTTTGACGAGGCCGTTCAATCATTCGAGGTCACCAAGCAACACTGCGAACGCAACAGCATGACGCTCTGGGCGGCAATGGCTGATCGCGGTATTTCGCAAATGCATTTCCGCCGCGGCAATTACTCCACCTCTTTGCGCATCCTGGAGCAGGTCCGCCGGAGACACGAAGAACTGGGCGATGCACGGCGAGTCGGATTGTGCGACATGGATCGCGCCGAGATCTATCTCGAGCTCAACCTGTTCGACGACGCCGCCAATTTCGCACGGCGCGCGCACGAAACGTTCAATCGCCTGGGCAACAAATACGAAGCAGGAAAGTGTCTCGCCTACGAGGGAATCGCGGAATTCAAACTCCTGAACGATAAGAACGCCGGTCGCGCATTGCTCACGGCGCGCGATGTTTTTCTCAAGGAAGGAAATGAAGTCTGGGTCGCGGTGATCGATCTCTGGCGCGCTCAATTGCTGATTCGCCAGCAGCAATTCTCGACCGCTCAGGAACTCGCGCAACGCGCCGCCGAGGTATTCAAGAAGCAGCAGGCTCCGGCACGCGCAGCGAACGCGCGCGTGCTGTCGGCGCAAAGCTGGCTGGAACTCGAGGAGACAGCGCCCGCGATGCGTGAAGCTCAAAAGGCGCTGGACGAGATCGAGGGATATCACGCTCCATGGGTTTCGTATCAATGCTACAACACACTCGGCAGGCTCAAAGAGTTGAACGGCGCGACCGAAGAGGCCGAGCAGTTCTACATGAGGGCTGTCGATCAGCTGGAATCGCTTCGAGGGAACATCCGGTTGGACGAAATGCGGATGTCGTTCGGACGGGACAAGTATCAGGTTTACGAAAATATTGTGAATCTGAAGCTCACCAAGGGCGATGCCCATTCGGCGTTTCAATTCGTCGAGCGCTCGAAATCCCGCACATTGATCGACCTCCTGGAAAAGAATCTCGAAACGGTGTGGGATACCGGCGTCGACGAATCTCCGAGGCTGCAAAGCATTCGAAAGATTCGCGAAGAGCTGAACATCTTTTACAGCCGGCTGAGCGAATTCGGAGGTACAGGCCGGGAGCAGGCAAGCCACAACGTTACCCGGGAAGAGATCGCTCGGCGTGAGCAGGAACTGGTCGAGCTGTTGAGAGAGGTCGGATCAGAGAAATCCGGATGGGCCACACTACAAAGTCTGAAGATTCCTGATGTGGCGGAAGTGCAGGCGATGCTGCGCCATGACGAAGTGCTCGTGGAGTACTACACGATCGGCGACCGGCTGCAGGCATTCATCATCACTTCCGACAGCTTCGATGTTGCACGCGACCTTACTGCGATGGGCGAGATCAGGAGTTCGCTGAAAGGCCTGACGTTTCAGCTTTCCAAGTTTCATTTACAGACGGCCTACGTGCAATCCCACGCTGCACAGCTCTTACAGGCGACCCAGCACCACCTGCGCGAGTTGTACCGACGCCTGATCGAGCCGATCCGCGACAAAGTGCAGGGGCGATCGTTGATCGTCGTGCCGCACCAGCTGCTGCATTACGTCCCGTTTCACGCCTTGTACGACGGTGAGAAGTACCTTGTCGATCATCAGGACATCACTCGAGCCCCAAGCGTTTCCGTTTTGAAGATCTGCCGGGGAAAGAGAATTCAGAAGACCGAACAGGATCTCGTGCTTGCCGTTCCGGACGAGATGACGCCTTACATCAACGAAGAGGTCCAGGCATTGCGCGACCTGCTTCCCAAGGGACTTTTCTTCGTCGGCAGTGAAGCTCGGGAAGACAAGCTGCGTCGATACGGCCAGACTGCAGGGAAAATTCACATCGCGGCGCACGGAGTCTTCCGGGCCGACAATCCGATGTTCTCGTCGTTGAAGCTTGGTGACACATGGCTGAACCTTTTCGATATTTTCAACCTGCAATTGGGCGCCGAATTGACGGTGTTGAGCGCCTGCGAGACGGGAATGAGTACCGTTTGGGAAGGTGACGAACTTCTCGGGCTCGCTCGCGGATTTCTCTATGCTGGAACGCCTGCACTCCTCGTCAGCCAGTGGACCGTCAACGATCGTTCTACGGCGCAACTCATGCGCCGCTTCTACGAGGGTCTCCAGCGCGGTCTCTCGAACGCGCGCGCTTTGCAGCAAGCCGTGATCGCTGTCAAGGCGGACTTTCCTCATCCGTACTACTGGGCGCCCTTCTTCCTGATGGGCAGATCCTGACCGATCTGGAGTAATCTAGCGGTTATGAAGCCGTTCTACCGGCCGGATTCCGCGAACACGAAAGACATCGGTCAACCCGGCGAGTTCCCGTATACACGCGGCATTCAGTCCACCATGTACAGAGGTCGTTTGTGGACGATGCGGCAGTATGCGGGTTTTGGTTCCGCATCGGAGACGAACAAACGATTCAAATACCTTCTGCAGAACGGCCAGACGGGCCTTTCCGTCGCGTTCGACCTCCCAACGCAATTGGGAATGGATTCCGACAATCCCCTTTCATTCGGCGAAGTCGGCAAAGTCGGAGTCGCGATCGATACGCTGCGGGACATGGAAACGGTGTTCGAAGGAATTCCGCTGGACCGCGTTTCGACCTCGATGACGATCAACGCCACCGCTGCGATCCTTCTCGCGATGTATGTTGCTGTGGCCAGGAAGCAGGGCGTCTCGCCCGCGGTCATCAACGGGACCATTCAAAACGACATTCTGAAAGAGTACATCGCGCGCGGTTTGTACATTTATCCGCCGAAGTTTTCGCTGCGCCTTATCACCGATGTTTTCGGTTACTGCCAGCAGGAAGTTCCGAACTGGAACACGATTTCCATCAGCGGATATCACATCCGCGAGGCGGGAGCGACAGCGGTTCAGGAGTTGGCGTTCACATTCGCGAACGCGATCACATACGTACAGGCCGCTCTAGATAAAGGTCTGGAGATCGATTCGTTCGTCCCGCGCGTTTCCTTCTTTTTCGATACGCACAATGACTTCCTCGAGGAAATAGCGAAGTTTCGCGCCGCCAGGCGCATTTGGGCGAAGCTGACACGCGATCGTTTCGGAGCTCGTAATCCTCGTTCGTGGATGCTTCGTTTTCACGCGCAGACTGCAGGATCGTCGCTGACGGCACAACAGCCGGACAACAATGTCGTCCGCGTGACGATTCAGGCCATGGCGGCGATTCTTGGCGGCGCCCAGTCGCTGCACACGAATTCCAAGGATGAAGCTCTCGCGATCCCGGCTGTTGACGCGGCACGATTGGCGTTGCGGACTCAACAGATCATCGCCCATGAATCCGGTGTCGTTAATACCGTCGATCCGCTCGGCGGTTCGTACGCCGTTGAAGCCTTAACCGATCAACTTGAAGAAGCAGTTACGCAGTACATTGGAAAAATTGAGAGCATGGGCGGCATGCTTTCCGCGATCGAGAGCGGGTGGGTGCAAGGACAGATTCACGAGTCGGCGTACCAGTATCAGCAATCGATCGAAACAAAAGAGCGTGTGATCGTCGGGGTCAATGAGTTTCGCATGGACGAGGACCGGAAGATTCCAATTCACAGCGGCGACCCGACGGTTGAAGCGGCGCAAATCGAAAGCCTTTCGCTTGCGCGCGGCGCTCGCGACGCTGCGGCCGCACGAGCGGCAGTCGAACGTTTGGAGCAGGCGGCTCAAGGATCGGAAAATCTCATGCCGTATATCCTCAATGCCGTCGAAGCATACGCGACGATCGGCGAGATCTCCGATGCGTTCCGGCGCGTGCATGGCGAATATCGGGAGGCCTGGGCAATTTGACCGACGTTCTGGAAGTTAAAAACCTCAAGACATATTTCTTCACCGATGAAGGCATTGTTAAGGCCGTCGATGACGTATCGTTCAGCGTTGCCAAAGGGAAGACGCTCGGTCTCGTCGGCGAGAGCGGTTGCGGCAAAAGCGTCACCGCCATGTCCATATCGCGACTGATCAGCCCGCCCGGACGAATGGTCGGTGGTCAGATTCTTCTCAATGGACGCGACCTGGTCCCGCTTTCCGAGCGGGAAATGCGTCAGGTGCGCGGTGCTCAAATTTCGATGATTTTCCAGGAACCGATGACCGCCCTGAATCCTGTTCTCACGGTGGGTTATCAAATCGCGGAAGCAGTGCTGGCTCATGAGAAAGTCTCAAAAAAAGAGGCATGGTCACGCGCGGTCGATGCCATGAAAGCGGTGGCGATCCCCGATCCCGAAAAGCGGGCCAAAGATTATCCTCACCAGTTATCGGGGGGCATGCGCCAGCGCATCATGATCGCCATGGCTCTGGTCTGTAATCCCGCGATCGTTATCGCCGACGAGCCGACGACGGCACTGGACGTTACAATCCAGGCGCAGATCCTTGAACTTCTGGACAGCTTGCGCGAGCGCTATCACTTGTCGCTGATACTGATCTCGCACGACCTCGGCGTGATTGCGGAAGTTGCGGAGACGGTTGCTGTCATGTATGCGGGGAAAATCGTGGAGATCGGGCCTGCGATGAATGTGTTTCACAACCCGAAGCATCCCTACACGGAAGGATTACTTCGCTCCGTACCCCGGCTGGGTTCCAGCGCGAATGCCGGCGAGGCGAAAGGCCGCCTGTACGCCATCGAAGGGAGCGTGCCGAATTTGCTCCACCTGCCGAACGGTTGTTCCTTCGCTCCGCGTTGTTATAAAAAGACCGTCGAGTGCACGCTTTCGGAAATTCCGCTCGAGGCTGTTGATGAAGGTCATTTAACAGAGGTCCGTTGCATTCATGCCTGATGTGACCGAACCCCTCCTGAGCGTCCAACACCTGAAAAAGTATTTTCCGATTCACCGCGGTGTCTTCGGCTCTGTAGCCGCCCACGTCAAAGCGGTGGACGACATCAGCTTCACCATTAATAAAGGAGAGACGTTCGGTCTTGTCGGCGAGTCGGGCTGCGGCAAAACCACTGCCGGGCGCGTCGTTCTGCGGCTGCTGGAACCCGACAGCGGGACGATACGCTTCGACGGTGTGGATCTGCTTTCGCTGGGGAAGCACGACTTGAGGCGGAAGCGGCGCGACATGCAGATCATCTTTCAGGATCCCTACGCCTCGCTGAACCCGCGGATGACGATCCGGACAATCGTCGGCGAACCGTTTGCGATCCATGGCATCGCGAGCGGCTCCGAGCGGGACGACCGCGTCGCCGATTTGCTGAAGACCGTCGGGCTCGACTCCAGTGTGATGAACCGGTATCCGCATGAATTCAGCGGCGGGCAACGCCAGCGGATCGGCATCGCGCGAGCGCTGGCGCTCAAGCCGAAGTTGATCGTGGCCGACGAGCCGGTGTCCGCGCTGGACGTCTCGATTCAGGCGCAGATCATCAACCTGCTTGCCGACCTTCAGCAGCAGTTCGGTCTCACGTACCTTTTCATCTCGCATGCCATTCCGGTCATTGAACACATTTCGACCCGCATTGGTGTGATGTATCTCGGGAAGCTTGTGGAGGTCGGAACGAGCCGTCAGATTTGTTCGGCGCCAAAGCATCCGTACACGCAGGCGTTGTTGAGCGCCGTTCCGATTCCGGATCCCGCCGCCAGAAAACAGCGTGTGGTTTTGCGAGGAGATGTCCCAACCCCGATCAATCCTCCCCCGGGCTGCAGATTTCACACAAGGTGTCCCATCGCTGTCGATCGCTGCAAAATCGAGGAGCCTCCCTTGCGGCAGATCGAAGATGGGCGCGATGCGGCCTGTCATGAGATTTGAGCTGATCACCAAAGATCCGAAAACGCGAGCGCGTCGAGGCCGGTTGCACACGTCACGCGGCGTGATAGAGACGCCGATCTTCATGCCGGTCGGGACCCAGGCGACCGTGAAATCGATGACACCGAATCAACTCCGCGATCTCACAGTCGAGATTCTGTTGTGCAACTCCTACCACCTTTTTCTGAGACCGGGACACGAAACGGTGGCCCGGCTCGGCGGCCTGCATCGGTTCATGGGATGGGACCGGCCGATTCTGACGGACAGCGGAGGATTCCAGGTCTTCAGTTTGAGTTCCCTGCGCGACATCAGCGAAGACGGCGTCCGGTTTCAATCGCATCTGGACGGCAGTACGCATTTTCTAGGCCCGGAACTGGCCGTCGACATTCAGATGGCGCTCGGCTCCGACATCATGATGATCCTCGACGACTGCCTGGCCTACCCGGCGACTGTCTTCGATGCGGACCGCTCCATGAAACGATCGCTCGCATGGGCCGAGCGCTGCCGCAAACATTGGGACATGAGGGGGCAACCGAATGCCCTCTTCGGGATTGTTCAGGGAAGCATCTATGCGGATCTGCGGCGGGAAAGTGCTGATCGACTTGTCGCGATGGATTTTCCGGGCTACGCCATCGGTGGACTGGCCGTTGGAGAGCCCAAGCCGCTGATGTACGAAATTATCGAAAGCGTTGAACCGTACTTACCAGAGGAGAAGCCGCGCTACCTCATGGGTGTCGGCACTCCGTCGGATCTGGTTGAGGCGGTTGCGCGCGGCGTCGATATGTTCGACTGTGTCATGCCGACCCGGCACGCTCGCAACGGGTGGTTGTTTACAAGAGATGGTCACATTGTGATCAAGAATTCGAAATACAAGGAGGATCCGGAGCCGGTGGATTCGACGTGCGCGTGTCCGGTATGCAAGACGTATTCACGGGCGTATCTGAGGCATCTTTTTATCGCGAACGAGATCCTCTCGTCCGTACTCAACACCATCCATAACCTGTACTTCTACCTTGACACGATCCGCAGAATCAGGCAGTTTATCGAGTTTCATCGCTTCGAAGAAATCCTCGCAGAGACAAGGAGAATGGGGGCCCATTAGTGTTTCTACAAGAGCCTGCCCAGGCGCCGAGCGCTTTTACCCAACTCATACCGCTGATTTTCATCCTCGGTATCTTCTACCTTATTGTTTTTCTACCAGCGCGTCGCCGGCAGAAGAAGCTTCAGGAGATGATCGACAATCTGAAAGCAGGCGATAAGGTCGTCACTTCGGGTGGGATTTACGGTACGATAGTCGGAATCAAAGACGACCGAATTCAGCTCCGGATAGCTGAGAACGTCAGAATCGAGCTTTCCCGAAGCGCCATCACGGCGCTGCAGGGACCTGAACAAGAATAAATCGAGCAACTATATGAACAGACGCATTCTCTGGCGCTTTGTAATAACCCTGGTCGTAACGCTACTGTGCGGATGGCGGATCGCCGCCTACCCCGGACTCGTTCCAAGCCAGGAAAGACTGAAAGAAAACATCAAGTTGGGCCTGGACTTGAAGGGAGGCACGCACCTCGTCCTCGAGGTTGTGACCGACGATGCCATTCGCGCAGAAACCGACAAGACGATTGATTCCGTCGGCCAGGAGTTGAACAAGCGGAACGTCGTCTACCGGCGGAAGGTTCGGGTCGATAACAACACGTTTCAATTTGTCGGCGTCGATCCTGCAAAGGATGGCGACTTCAGGTCCGCGCTGAACGAACTGTTCCCGGACTGGGATCTCACCTCGACCGCAGGAGAGGTGCCGAACACCTATACAGTTCGGTTGAAGCCGGCTGCGGAGCAGTCCTACAGAGAACAGTCGGTCGATCAGGCCATCAACACGATTCGTAACCGCATCGACCAGCTCGGAGTGGGAGAGGTCAACATTCAGAAGCACGGTGGTCCGGGAGAAAATGAAATCCTGGTTCAGCTCCCTGGCGTTAATGACCCGGCCCGCGTCAAGAACATCATGCAGTCCACGGCACAGCTCGAGTTGAAAATTGTCGAGAGCGGTCCGTTTCCAACCCAGGCGGCCGCTGCGCAGAATTACGGTGGAGGCGTTCCGGATACTCTCGAGATTCTTCCCTCGGCCGAACGGGATCCCTCGACTTCCGCAGATACCTATTATGTCGTCCAGCGTATCGCAGCGATTACAGGGCGCGATCTAAAAGGAGCTTTTCCTTCACGCGATGACAACGGGCGTCCAGCCGTCAGCTTTAACCTCAATGCGGATGGCGCGCAGCGATTCGGGCGTGTGACGGAGCAGAACGTCAACAGGCAGCTTGCTATCGTTCTGGATAAGCGGATTCAATCGGCGCCCAGGATCAACAGCCGAATCACCGATTCCGGAATCATTACGGGCGGTCCAACCGGTTTCGAGCCTCAAGCCGCACAGGACCTGGCGTTGAAGCTGCGCTCGGGCGCGTTGCCGGCTTCCATTAAATACCTCAATGAAGAAGTCGTGGGGCCGTCACTTGGAGCCGATTCCATTCGCGCCGGTTTGATCGCTTCGGTTGTGGCGCTCTCGTCGGTCATTCTGTTCATGCTCTTTTACTACAAGCTCTCCGGCGTGAATGCCACGGTCGCTATGCTTCTGAACCTGCTGGTTCTGTTCGGGGCGATGGCTTATTTCGGCGCCGCGTTGACGCTGCCGGGCATTGCGGGCGTCATTCTTACGATCGGCGTCGGCATCGATTCAAACGTTCTTGTCTTTGAGCGTATTCGTGAAGAATTGCGGGCCGGAAAAACGGTGGCCTCTGCCGTCGTGCAAAGTTTCAACCGTGTGTTCATCACGCTGGTGGACACGCATCTGGCCGCATTGATTTCCGCACTATTTCTCTTTCTGTTCGGAACCGGCCCCGTTAAGGGTTTTGCGGTAACGCTCGTCATCGGGTTGATTGCGAATATGTTCACGGCCGTTTTCGTTTCCCGGACCATATTTGAATGGTCCTTGAGCCGGAGACAGCGGGCCGAGACGATCAGCATTTAGGGAACATTCAAAGACACGTGGTGTCTAAAAGGTACGATGAATGGTTGAACTGTTTAAAAACATTAACGTTGACTGGCTCGGGAAGCGAAAACTGTTCCTGAGCATTTCGGGTGCTCTGATTTTGGTTGGCCTGATTTCTCTGGTGGCCAAGGGCGGTTTCAAATATGGAGTGGATTTCAAGGGTGGCACGCTCGTCCAGGTCCGTTTCCAGGAAAAGCCCGATATCGAGCAAATCCGGAAGCTGCTGCGGGAAAACGGCGCACCGGACAGCCAGCCGGTGGAAATTCAAGGCCGTAACGATGTGCTGATCGAGTTTCAGGGGGCCCAGGAGGATGACGCCAGCGCCGGCCGCGCGATCATCATCGGCGCCCTGGACAAAGGTTTTGCCGGGAAGTATGAGGTTCTGAGCGCGCAATCGGTCGGACCCAAGGTTGGCGATGATTTGAAGCGTGATG
>Ga0137427_10001472_pt1 | contig 10597 bp, 8 predicted proteins | sample EasRivERMZT700_2_FD_102309 | JGI IMG/M metagenome (GOLD analysis project Ga0137427, IMG submission 102309) | Soil microbial communities from meander-bound floodplain in the East River, Colorado, USA - East River MetaG ERMZT700_2 | ecosystem: Environmental > Terrestrial > Soil > Floodplain ...
CGTGCTGATCGATCTCGACGTCGGTCAAAACCGAACGGGCGTCAAACCCGGCAAGCCGGCACATGCACTCGCTGTGACTGTTGATCGGTCACCGAATCTTCGGCTCGAAGGAATCTGCGCGTATGCCGGACACCTTGCGCACGTCAAAGGTTTCGACAATCGACGGCAGGCATCACGTGCCGCCATTCAGCAAGCACTGGAGACGCGCGAGTCGTTGCGACGCGATGGCCATCATGTCCCGATTCTTACCGGCGGAAGTACCGGCACGTACAACATCGATTCGGAAATGGAGGACATAACGGAAATTCAGCCCGGCTCTTACGTGTTCATGGACGTCGAGTATCGACGAATCGGTGGAAGTGCCGGTGACGTGTACGAGGACTTTGCTCCGGCCTTATGTGTGCTCGCAACCGTAGTGCACTCGTCGCCTGGAAAGGCCATCGTCGATGCCGGATTGAAAGCGTTCGCGACGGATCGCCCGTTCGGTCCGGAGCCGCTGAGTCTCAAAGGCGTGAAGTATGAGTTTGCAGGTGACGAACACGGACGGCTGATCATTGAAAGCCCGTCGGAACCTATCAGGCTCGGCGACAAGCACCGCTTTATCATTCCGCACACCGACCCCACCGTGAATCTTTACGGCCGGATCCACTGCATTCGAGGCGAGGAAGTCGTGGACGTGTGGCCGATCATGGAAAGGGCGGGCGGGTACTTTTAGGAAATCGGAGATTGGACGAATCCTGCAACTCAAAACCGAAATCCCGAAAATTCAAAATGGACGAAATTCGGGGTCAGGCACGTAAAGCTGGTAAAACAAGTGCCAGACCCCGAATTTCGGACGAAATGGGGTCTGGCACTTGTTTTACCAGCTTTACGTGCCTGACCCCGAATTTCGCCCATTTTGAATTCTCGGGATTTCGGTTTTGAGTTGCAGGATTCGTCCAATCTCCGATTACCCGGACGTAGCCCGAACCGGCGCGTCTTGTGCTTCTTGTGGTTACTTCCTAGGCGGCGAGGATATACCGGCGTTCAATTTCTTCACGGATCACTCTCCGGCTGTCTTCCGCTGAAACTTCCTCATCGTCTCCAAGCCGGTCGATTTGTTCGGCGAGCTCCGAATCCTTGATGGTCTCGCGGAACCAACGAGCGATATCGCCCTCTCTCAGATGATAGTTCCAGGTGTCATCGTCGATTCCATCGGCCATTTGAAGAAACACATTCAGGTTTTGGGCCCGAAGATTAAGTTTTCCTTCAGGCCCGCGAAAGTAGAAGCTCTGATCCGGTGGCAGTTCACCTTCAGCATATTTCCGCCGATGCCGCCGCAGTTCAGCGCGCGGGACGTGGCTGCGGAACCACACCGGTGCAGGACTGGATCGCCAGAACCAGGCGAGCGCTTCCCCTCTTTCCAGCGAACCCTGGTAGGACTTTGGGGGTTCCGAGCCAACGGAATTCGCGAAAATACGAAACATCTCATCGGGTTTGTCGCCGACCGCAATGACGAGTTCGATGGTCGAAAGGATCGCCGGAGAGACGCGATCGGCTTCGAGCGTAACGAGCATCGTGCCGTAGACGCGCTGAGACAAAGTCACGCCGGCAGCATCCCACGACGCCGGCAACACGTGATGTGCTTCGTCCACGATAATCCAGTGTGGCCGGCCGGTCTTCGCACGCATTTCCTGAATACGCGATAAAAGCGCCTCGAAGAACTTTGGCCGCTCCTTAAGATGAAGTCCGACCAGATTGACCGCCGCGCTTCGATCTCCTTTGGTCAAAACGTCAAGTACTTCCTGTACGCTCGGCGGACGCTGAGGATCTCCCAGAACGATCGCTTGCTCAAACGTGGAATAGTCACCTTCCGGATCGACCACGAGAAACTGATACTTCAGCTCAGCCAGGTTCTCGAGAAGTGCCGTCGCCAATGTGGACTTTCCACCGCCGGATGTACCCGAGATCAGCATGTTCGCGCCATAGGGGTGAACCGTGAAATCGGCATTGGAAGCGTCCTTTCCAAGGACCAATTTGTGGTGAAGCCGATCCTCCAGTTCCGCCAGATCGGACGTCAGGAGGGCACGAACAAGCTCTTGAACACCGAGCCCGTGACTCCCTTCGGTTACCCAGTCAGCTTGGTCTTTAACGGTGGGGAGGGCATTGGAAACGGCAACGGAACACTCGCACAACGTTAAGAAAGCGTGATCGTTTTCCGCATCGCCGATACCGACGACATTGTGGGGCGACAAGTCCAGTTCCGCCAAGGCGTGAACCAATCCGACCGCCTTGTTTATTCCTGAAGGAAGGACCATGACGGCGCCCTTGTTGAAGATCACCTGAAGCTCGAGACCCATTTCACGAATGACCTCGAGCGCCGTCGTTTCATGCGGCTCCCACGTTGCGACGATGACGCGGCCGACGGACACCCGCTCGGCGCCGCGCGCCTTCAAAGTGTCCGAGAATTTCTTCGGTGGTGCTTCGGCCAGGGCGCGTTCTTCCCGAGTCGAGGGACGGTATAGCAGGGCGCCGTTCTCTGCCACGATGCGATCGAAGAGATCGAGCCTGGGGAATACGCTTGCCAGGTCGTCCACCTCGCGTCCGGTAACCAGTAACAGCTTCCGACCGGATTCGCGCACTTGTTCGAGTGCCTTGATGGTCGGCTCATCGACCTTACCGTGCCAGGCTATGGTTCCGTCGTAGTCGCAGGCGAGAGCGTGATATCGCATAAAATTTTGATAGCTGCAACTCAAATGCCGTGCGGCAAGTGAATACCGGCAAGCATGCATCGCGCGCTTCCGCCCTCGATACCCTCGATTAGCGGAATCGGAGATTCGACAATCCGAGCATGCTTTTCGATAATTGAACGCTGGTCCGGCCGAAAGGCGAGACAAGCTTGAGTGGACATGGCCATGACGCTAGCACTGCTGGTTCTCAGTTGGAGAACATTCCCTGCGAAGTGTTCCATCTGAGTTAGATCAATCAACACGATCTCACGGCCGGATGCCTCCAGGCTCTCCAGAACCAACTTCCGTTCGACGGCGTCGTTTATCGAATCCGCACAGACAATCGCCAGACCGTCTCCGATGCTCAGCATGACATTCGTATGGTAGATCGAATGTCCTTTTCTGTCGCGAGCGCGAAACGTAATGCGGGAATATCCGAGTATTTCGCAGAGTTCCTGCAATACATCCGGGTGCGTTCGCGGGGAGAGATTAGCATACGCACATCTTTCGACATGATCGAAGACGATACTTCCGGTCCCTTCGAGAAAGCGGCCATTCGTCTCGTGTTCACTAAGATCGACAACGCGCTTCACCTGATATCCGTTCGCAGCCAACCTATCAATAATATCGCGCCGGCGTTCCAGGCGTCGGCTGGGCGCATACATCGGATAGAAAACGACCGTTCCATCATCGTGAAAGGAGATCCAGTTGTTGGGAAATACGGAATCGGGAGTGATCACGCTTTCCCGATCCTCAACAAGAAGTATCTCCACACCCGATGTTTTTAGACGTTCGACCATCAGATCGCACTCTTTGCGCGCCCGTAACTGAATCTCGCGACGACTGAGTTCGGTGTTTTCGGTCTGAAACGTATTCGTGGAGGCAGTTTCAGGGTTGAAGCCGAAGTTCGCGGGCCGTACCATGACAACGGCGGCCGGCAATTGAGTTTTAGCCCGATCGATCATGCCGGCCTTCATCGTAGCGCATATGCAATTCAGACGTGAAGCCATCGAAGCGAAAGAGTCCACTTTGATTCAGATCGCAATGGCTGCCGAATCCGTGGATAACCCGTATCGGCTGTATTACGGCGAGTCGGATATGCCGACGCCCGACTTCATCTGTCGGGCAATGGATGAGGCGGTACGATCCGGCCATACGTTGTACACCGCCACCGCGGGACATCCTCAGCTTCGCGCCACGATCTGCGAAAAGTTTCATTCGATTCAAGGCGTTCAGTATCGACCAACCGAAGTTGTGTGCACCGTCGGAGCGGGTATGGCCATCTTCCTCGCCATCCGTGCCTGCATCGGCGCAGGCGACAACGCAATCATCATAGCGCCGGCGTTTTCGGTGTTCGCTTCAACGGTAACCGTCTTTGGCGGGGAGGTTCGTGAAGTACCGCTGACTCTCGAGGTCGGCCGTTTTCGGCTCGACCTCGAGCGGGTGCGCTCGGCGATCGATAGCAGAACGCGGCTGCTTGTCGTCAATAGTCCGTCGAATCCGACCGGATGGGTGATCAGTCTGGAAGAGCAGCGCGCTCTGTGGGACCTTGCAGTCCGTCACGACATTCTGATTCTGAGCGACGAGGTCTACGATCGAATCGTCTACGACGGTGATGTCGCCCCGTCATTCGCCAGGATTGCGACCGACCGAGAGCATCTTCTCATCGTCAACAGCTTCTCCAAAACGTACAACATGACCGGCTGGCGTCTGGGTTATGCGCTTGGCAGTGAGCGTCTGATCAACCTTATGACGAAAGTCGAAGAGTTCATCATTTCGTCTCCGCCGGCCATGATTCAACAGGCAGGCATCGCGGCGTTGCGCGAAGGCGAACCGTTCATTCGCAGCCTCCGGGAACAATACTTACGACGTCGGCAAGCGGTAATGGATCGTCTTGCTCGCGTGCCCGGTCTTTTTCTTCCCGAAGCGCAAGGCGCGTTCTACGCGTTCCCACGGATCGAAGGTCTCGCCGATTCGATGACGTTTGTGAAGGATCTGCTGCGGTCCACGCGAGTTGCTCTTGCGCCCGGCATCGCCTTCGGCAGACACGGGGAAGGATACGTTCGGATTAGCTATGCATCGTCCGAAAGCGTGTTGATTCCCGCACTCGACCGCTTTGCCGAGTACATGTCCAAACGATGAGCGACATCAAAGCAGTTCTCTTCGACCTCGACGAAACGTTGTTCGACCACACTCATTCGGTCACGGCTTCGATGGCCCAAATGCGAGTGGAGCATGCGGCACTGCAAACCAGGTCTCTTGAGGAGATATTGATCGAACACAGCAGATTGCTGGACGTGATGCACGTCGAGGTACTGGCTGGCCGGCTCTCGCAGGAACAGGCCAGGATCGATCGGATGCGAGGGATCTTTGCATTTTGTGACGTCGATGTCTCGGAAGAGGCCGGCATAAAGGCAGCAGCCGCTCACGCCCAACGCTATCGTGCGGCAAGAAGGGCAGTCCCGGGCGCGCGTGAACTACTGGAGCGGCTGCGGCCTCACGTAAAAGTGATCATCGTTACAAACAATCTTCTCGCGGAGCAGCAGAGCAAGTTGGAATGTTGTGGGTTGACTGATCTGGTGGACGCGCTCATCACGTCCGAGGAGTTCGGATGTGCGAAGCCCGATCCCGCGATCTTTCAAATCGCGCTGGATCGGGCCGCCTGCACGTCGAAGGAAGCCGTCATGATCGGCGACTCCTGGCCGATCGATATTCTCGGCGCCGTGAACTGTGGAATCCGGGCCGTTTGGTTCAATCGTCATGGACTGAAACGACCCGGAGACGAAGCGACCGAAATCACTTCGCTATCTACAGTTCATTTTGAATGGATCACAATGCTGCCGCCGCCCAAAGGTTGGGAACCGCTATCGTAGACGATCGCATTCGTAGTTTTGTTCCAGATCACGATCCGGAATTTATCCGGCTGACCTTTGCCAGCATCAATTGCGGTCACCTTGAACGCGAAGTCTCCAGTTCCATTGATTGTACCTGAACCCTGGAACTGGGCACTGTTACCGGTGATAGCAAGCCAGTCATAGCTCTTGCTGTGGAAGTTCAAATCTCCGGCTTTGAAGTCGAATTCCGTTTGACCGGTTGGAGTCGTCGCATCCTTATGATATTTCGCGTTGATTCCAAAATTGGCTTTTCCGCGGCCGGCCGAAGATATCCAACCACCTCCGGTTACAAAGTCGCCGGTTGAGCCAACCGAAACGTTAATGCTCAAACTCGAAGAAGCCGAACCCGAGTCATCATCAGTAACGGTGACGCCGACGGTGAACGTTCCAGCGGCGCTGAAAGCGTGGGTTGAGGAGCAGGAACCGGCGTTGCCAACGACGGTCGTCGAGGGCTGGCCGTCACCCCATGCGAACGTACAAGTATGAGTGTCGGGTGACCCCGCGTCAGTGAAGTTGGCTAGCACTGTAACGGTCGATCCCATCGATACGGGCCCGCTCGGGCCGGTTACTGAGTTGATAACAGGCGCAACGTTGTTCACCGTCACCTGTATATACGTGTAACCAACTCCGGAATCGTCATCAGTAATCGATACCGTCACCTGGAAGGTTCCGTTGTCGGAATAGACATGGCTTAAGTTGAAGCTCTTGTTGGAATTCAATGTCAGCGGCTGAACGCCGGATCCATCGCCATAATTGACAGTTGCGACCCACGTATCGGCGCCGCCGTCCACAAACGATCCGCTTCCTGAAAATGTACTGCCCTCGTTAGTGGCAGCGTTCAAATAGGCATTCAGGACCGGTGCAACGTTCAGTACGGTAACGGTGACTGTTGCTGTAGCGGAACCGCCTACTCCATCATCGACCGTGACCGATACGTTGTAGGTTCCGTTATCGGAATAAAAATGACTCAGCTCGAAAGACTTGTTTGCATTGAGCTGAAGAGCCTGCGGCCCAAAGCCATCGCCGTAGTTCACAGTCGCCGTCCACGAGTTCGCGTCGGGATCTGTAAATAAACCCGACTGAACGAACGTCGTTCCCTCGTTGATCGATGCATTGGCTCCGGCGGTGATCGTCGGAACCGTGTTCGCCCTGAGAACCAGCCGGACCCGATGATTATTGCTGTCGGCGACAGCGAGGTCTCCGCTGGTGTGAACTGCTACGCCAGTGGGATTTGCCAGAGTGGCGTTGACGGCAGGACCGCCGTCGCCACTGAAACCAAAGATACCGTTTCCGGCTAATGTTGAGATCATCTGGGTGGCGACATCCACTCGGCGCACTTTGTGTCGTGTATTGGTCGCAATATAAAGGTTACCCTGAGCGTCCACCTTCACGCTCGAAGCGTCAATGCTGGCGGTCGTGGCCAGGACGCCATCGGCGGCACTTGCACCTCCTCCGGCGACCGTCGTGATGATGTTAGTCGTTTTATCAACTCGACGAATTCTGAAGTTGGAAGTATCTGCGATAAAAACGTTGCCGTTACTGTCAACGGCGACATCGCCCGGGCTTGCCAAACGCGCGGCCGTTGCCGGACCGTTATCTCCGAGAAAGCCCGTCGTTCCATTGCCTGCGAATGTGGTAATGATTCCCGTCGCACCGTCAATCCGTCGAATGCGGTGATTGCCGCGATCCGCCACAAACACGTTGCCCTGACCATCGACGGCCACTCCCGTAACCGGCGACAATCGCGCCAGGGTGGCAAGTGCACCATCGCCGGTCGATCCGATCACACCGGTACCGGCAAAGGTCGTGATGTTTTGAGTCGTTGCGTCGACGCGGCGAATCCTGGCATTGCCTTGATCAGCGATATACAGATTGCCGGCAACATCTACCGCCACAGCCATCGGATTATTTAATGACGCCAGAGTAGCGAGAGCGCCGTCACCAGTTGAACCTGCGACCGAGTTGCCGGCAACGGTCGTGATGATACCCGTACCCTGAGCAATTCTCCGGACCCGGTTGTTGGTCGAGTCTGCAACATAGAGATTCCCGGCCGCATCGAACGCAAGGTTGTTTGGAAAACGAAGGCCGGCATCGAAACCGGCAACGTTCTCCCCGCTGAATGCGAAGAACCCATTACCGATGTCCGTGCAGCAACTGACAACGAGATCCATTCGCTTAACTTTGAAGGCGTTTGTATTCCCGACGATCAGCATGTTGCCGGTAAACGTGATGGAACCCGGAGCGCTTAAACCTGACACAAACGTGCTGATGATCCCTGTGGTTGCCTCCACTCGTCGGACACGGTTGTTCGTGGTATCGGCGATATAGAGATTGCCTGCGGAATCCAGGGTCATGTCCGATGGAGATCGGAGAGTTGCAGCGGTTGCCAACCCACCATCACCGGTGAAGCCTGGGGTCCCATTACCGGCGACTGTCGTGATGATTTTAGTGACCGCGTCAACACGCCGGATACGGTTATTGGCGGTATCGGCGATATAGAGGTTGTCCGAACCATCGACCATCACTTTCAACGGCGAACGGATACTGGCGCTCGTCGCTACCAGACCGTCACCGGCGAAGGTTGCAGTCCCGTTTCCGGCAAAAGTCGTGATGAACCCTGTGGCGGCGTCGACACGACGAATGCGATGGTTGGCGGTATCGGCAATGTACAGGTTGCCCAGGCTGTCCAGAGCCAGGCCGCTGGCGTTACGAAGAAGGGCGTTCGTTGCGGCTCCATTGTCGCCGCCAAAACCGGATGAATTTGAGCCGGCAAATGTGGAAATAGCGCCGCTTGCGGCGTCGACTCTGCGCACTTTTCCCAGCGATTCGCCGATATATAAGTTCCCGGCGGCATCGACTGCAATCCCGCGTGGATCGTAAACGCCGGCACTTGTGGCAGCACCACCATCGCCACTGGAATCCGCGATTCCGTTGCCGGCGATGACTGTCAGAACGTCGAGTGAATTGATCCGGTAGACACGGTTTAGAGTTCCGTTGGCGATATAGAGGTCACCATTTCGAGTCGTGAGCCCAACTGGAAAGACATTCGCCGAACCGGCCGGAACGTCATTCGGACCGCCGCCGGCAACTGTCGCGATATTCTGAGCCCAAACCGATGAAGCACAAACGCTTACAGCTAAAAGGGAGAGAAGTATTTTGCGCATGGCTATTTCCCCCCCGCCGGCTTTGGCGATAATTCGACGATGCGACGAACGACCTTACCATCCACATTCCGGTACTCAATCTCGATGCGAGGGGTGCCGCCTGCCAGCCACAAGTCATATTCGTTGCGTGGTACCTGGACGTTCGCGGTTAGAACCGTGCTCCCGTTCTCAGGAATGTCGGAACCAGCAAATGTCGCGTAAGTTGTTCCAAGCAATACAGAATCTTGCAGTGTGACCGTGGCTCCACTGACATGACGTCCAGTCAGGTTGAACAACCGCACCGCCAACGTCATAGTCGCATCGAGCCCAAGATCCTGAACTTCTGTCAGCTCGTAAAACCCTGTGAAATCTCGGCCATCCTTGGAGAAAGCCGGCCCCTGAATGAGGGCCACGCTGAAGGTAGCCATTGCGAGTACCGCTAATCGAGATAAATGCCTTAATTTGCGCGACATACTGTCCTCCATTAGGCTTATCAATGACTTACGGCTGTTCTTACCTGTTAAGCCGGCGGCGAGAATACAACGGGGTCATCGGAAGTCAAAAAAGTGGCGTAGTACTATTTCTGAGGTGAGGTCAAGGAATCGCTTATATGGAGAAGCGGATGTGCCGACCGTTCCTGTTTGGTTCGAAAGGCTGGGCTCCGCATTCTCTTCGAAGATCAAGGTAAGTACGTCACTCCCGAAAGCTACGTCGGAATGCGGAAACTTCTCCCGTCCAGACTCCGGAAACAATCAAAATATACGAGGGTTCATGCTTGCCGCTCAGTTTTAACCGCGGATTCCGCAGATTTTGTGTCTCGTGCGAATGTTTTTTTCCATAAACAATATTTTCTCTTCCAGTGCGGGAATTTTCGCGGTCGTGCGGGCTGTTTTGTGTCTCGTGCGCCGTTTTTTCGTGAAAAGCAACGTCGAACCCTGCTCGTGCGGCTTTTCCCCTGGTCGTGCGAGCAATTTCCTGTACCGTCGGTCTACGAGGCCGGGAATAAATTGGAAAATCCAGGATTTGGCGCCTGTCGCGGCCCATTTTCCTATCGTCGTTATCAGCAAGACGACCGTCAGAGAGTCATTGCTGAGCATCAGAGAGTCGTTGCCGGGCGTCAGAGCGTCATTGCTGATCGTCGATGCGACGCTGACGACCGAGGAAGCAATGCCGCAATCATCGGCGTCCCGTTGGCGATGGGTTTTGTCTTGGATTTCATCGTCGACGGATCCATGACAATGATCGGCAGAACGCCGTCGATCGTCTTTACTTCATTGTCATTCGTCAAAGCATCATTGACGAGTGACAATGACGCGGCTTTTTCCCAGGCCAGTCAGCGGGTTGCGGGCCTACCCGATTCTGCTGATCGTCAATGCGACGTTGACGGAGGTCATTGCAGCGCTGACGGGCATCAATGCGATGCCGACGGTCGTCATTAGCGCCTTGACGATCGTCGAAGGCTTGACGTCAATCGTCAAAGCCTCATCCTTAATCGTCTTCGAGTCGAAGACAACCATCTTTGCGATCCCGTCCCTTTGTCTGAGCAGCGGGTTCAATCGTCAATGCGACGAAATCCATAGGCTTCGAGGCGCTGTCCGTTGTCGGCGCTTCGAATGCAAATGTCTTTGCGACAGATGCAAGTGTCGGCGCCGTGCCGGCGATCGTCAGTGTAACCATCAACCATTTTTACTATCTGCGGCTTCCTTTTTATCGACGTTCAGCCGCCTCTTCACGATTTGCGCAACTCTCGCGACGTGACACCCCCGCTTAAAACCGCTTAAAACGACTATCCGCGTACCAGGTCAAACGCGTAAAAAGTACGGATCTCCGCGACGGAAGACAGCTGATTGAA
>Ga0137427_10001473_pt1 | contig 10594 bp, 13 predicted proteins | sample EasRivERMZT700_2_FD_102309 | JGI IMG/M metagenome (GOLD analysis project Ga0137427, IMG submission 102309) | Soil microbial communities from meander-bound floodplain in the East River, Colorado, USA - East River MetaG ERMZT700_2 | ecosystem: Environmental > Terrestrial > Soil > Floodplain ...
ATGAATCGATGAGGCTGTTTCAAATTGCGGGCAACTCCAGCACTCAGCTTGGCAACGTCAACTGAAGTGTACTTATCGCCCCACAGCCAAGTGCAGATCGTTAGCACGGCTTCACTATCATTATGGCCGTGTAGTCAATCTGAGCTGAATGGACCGGCTTGTCCTTAAAATAATCATCTACAGCTTTCTTGCAGCCAGCCCAGTGACCATAATCATCGATTATCAAGATTCCATTCCTGACCAACTTGGGGTAAAGCACCTCCAGCTCCACGCGAGTTGAGTGATACCAATCTGTATCCAATCTCAAAAGAGAGACCTTCTCTGGAATGTTGGTAGCTTCTAGCAGTGTATTGAGAACGTCCCCCTTAACAAATTTCAAGTGGCTATCGCTCATGAGACCAAAGCTATCAAAATTTTTCTTGACGTCTTCCATAGATACGGCGGCCCATTTCTGACCATTCACGGTCTTAGCATCATAGCGATCTATAGCTTTGACAGGCTTGCCTGATAGCTTTATATCCAAGACTGGATCGGGACGAGTCATCCCCTCGAATGTATCGTACAGCCAACAGATCTTGTCTGGGCACATGGCACGAGCCAGTATGATGTTTCCACCTTGCCAGACTCCACACTCGACTATGTCACCATCAAGCTGATTGCTGTTGACAGAATTAAGCGCAGCGATCATAGCGTTGTATCGCTCCACGCTCGACTTCGTGAATCTTATGGCTTCGGTCATAGCTGTCATCATCGCCACAATACCCCGATGCCATTGTCACGCGGGCAGTGCTTGATCTCCACGTGCCTGTACTGAGTCTTAAGCTCGTTCCAAAAGTCAGGAACGTCAATCGGCAGCTTGTTCGGCTTTACAACGCGACCTTCCGGCACCCACCCGATATCGTGAAAGGCGACAATGCGAGATGGCAGACCATAGCTCTCCCAGTCTCGGCGAACATATGGTGCCGTGTGATTTGCATCTATGAAGCAAAGATCGTACGGACCCAGCGCCGCCACGCTCTCGATGATCTTCGAGTCAGTGCTGTCGCCCACAAACAAGTGAGAGTCATAACCCAGCTCGCGCAATCTCTTTACGCAGGCCTGCAAGTGTGGAAGCGACTCCTTGAAGCTGTGGTCGCCATGTGGAAGATCGACAGAGACCACGCGGGAGCCTACTGCGAGGCTCCTGGCTATCCTCCAGAAAGACCCACCATGCTTGCTGCCGATCTCCAAGAAGCTCTTAATATTCTCCTGTCGCACGATCTTGATGAAGTCATCAATCTCTGACGGCCACTGCAAAGCAACACGCTCGTATTTCTCACTCACAGAAACACCTCCGCCGCTCCGAGAACTTCATCAACGGTGATGGCATCAAGAGCCGAGCGGCAATGCTTGCAAGGGCTAAGTGAGCCGCACGCCATGTCAGTATTTCCTTTCAAGTTGACGTGCATATCGTAGCCTGTCACGATTGGAGGAACAAATCCTCCAAAGATTACTACAGCCGGGATACCTAGCGCTGCCGCCCCGTGGTGCAGTCCGCCTTCTGGCACAATTGCCAGACGCGCACGAGACATCAGCGCTAGAGCATTGCGAAATGTTGCCGTGCGTATCAATCTTGCTCCTGATAGCGTGCGCTTCGTTTCCTTGTGGACAAACTGTACTACCTTGTGGCCTTCGCTCAACAGAGCATCGGCAACCTCCTGGTATCGTTTCTCACCCCAGTCTTTATTGACCGCGCAAGACTTCTGCCACGGCACGTTTGGCTCGATGAGAATTGATCCCTCTCCAACCAAATACGAGAACTGTCTTTCATTATCGTCAAAAAATATTTCCCCCGGCATCGGCCGAAATCCCATGTTCCAGATCCATCGTCCGACGCTGTATGTATTATACAGACGGTGGCCCTTGTAGTATTCGATCCACCGTATGTCGCGGTCGCGCTCGCTTCCTGGTCTTGCGACGTTTGGGTTGTTACGGAATATATCTGCAGACCACGGTCCCCAGATAATGCGCTTGCCGTCGCCGAAAGCGATCCGCTCACCTCTAGCTGCGGCTCCACGAGCCATCCCCGATGCCATGATGTCATCGCCGTAGCCCACACCTCAGCCCCTCTTCCAGATTGCCGCCGGTCGTCCTGGCAAGGCCAGCTCAGACGTGTGAACTCTCTTCAAATTAGGAACCCCTAACCAAGCATCCATGTTCTCTATGTCTTCAGCATATCCGTTCCAACCAAAGTACCTCGTTGATATCCGACCGAGAAAAGTAACCAAAGCCCCCAATGCTTCGCTAGACATCACACGCTTCAACTTGTGCTGAACTCCTATCAAGAGGACTATATCGTAGACTTGATGACCGAAGGCAGTGCGAACAGCTTCAAGACCTTTCTCCAAGTCAACAACCATAAACTTGCTCTCGACGTGCGGATGCTCGGAGAACCACATTCGCGCGCAATGTATGCTTGGACCATCGATGTCGCACCCATGCACGAGCCGCGCACCATTCATTGCAAAGTCCCAGGCGACGTGACCACGGTTGCAACCAACGTCGAACACTGAGCAGCCGTGTGCACGTAGCAGCAAATCACTGAGACCATCAAACCTTATCTCATGGATGCCGTGCACCCGCCGTACCGGGTGCGCTTCGTCCATCAGGCCACCGCCTGCTGCCTTGTTCTGCCATCGCCAGCCTGATGTCATTCAACCTCACAACAGATCGACCACAGCTGGTTTATCAAGTGATCTTGCTCACGAGTTACCGGGCGATCTTTAACAGCTTCTAACAAAGCAAAGACTGGAAAGTCTTCAATAAGAGCAATAATCCGCCGTCCTTCTTCCAGAGCTGCTGTGAAAGAAATATCATCCAAACATTCTGGCCAGCGTTCCATCATCATAATGCCCCCACCGCATACGGCCGCATCGCGCGCCACTCATCGGCATACTCTTGGTCTTCGTAACCTGCGAGATCAGGGAGCCCGTGAGTAAAATGCACGAGCGCCGGCTTAGAACCGTTCAACTTACTGTACCCGACGAGGTAATTCCACTCTAGCGGCAATTCACCTATCTCATTGTCCTTCAGCCAACAGAACCGATGAAGATCACGACCAGGAACGGTATTGACCAAATCTACAGTCAAATTCTTGTTAGATGGATGCGAGCAATTGAACAGCATCACAGAAGACCAGTTCTTTCGAGAATATGAAGTTTGAACCATACCATCCATCTTAGACGTGTTAACTGGAGCGTCAAAGTCATGCTTTACACACCACAGAGCTTTCTCTTGACTATCTCTAACTATTTCAAACAAACGGGCTGGGTGTCGCAAGAACATAACATCGCTGTCCACAAACAAGGCCCAACCACTGAGAGCAAGATGGGGGGTAAGAAATCGAGATATTGCAAATTCGGTCGACATTGGGGCTTCAGAGATTACGTCCCATAACTGTCTACGTCCATCGCTATTGATACGATACTCAGTAGGTCTCGTGTAGAGCCCCCTCTTTCTCAAGTCATCCACCACCAAGCCTTGAATCGGAATGGTCCTATCAAATTTCCTAATTGAAAAACGTGCAATAGCAAATGCCGAAGCCTCCTGAGAATCATAACCAATCCAAATGGACCACATTTTACAATCCCCAATCCGTCAAAGCCTGATCAATCGTGCAGTGCCGAAAGCAATTCAACCTACTTGTCGGCGACGCATTCACCACATCCACACCACGCGCAACCACCTCCATCTTGCTTCCCTCGAATGCCTTTCGCCATCGAATGAAATTTGATTCAATCGGATTGCATGCGTTCGGCCAAGTGTTGCGACCATAATAATGGACACCGCCGCTATCGTGCATGTCAAACCCGATCAATAATATCCCAGTTGCGCCAAACTGAAGTGCCAGATTAAATGCCTGAAAGCCAGAGTTGCCGCCCGCTCCAACAGTCCCAACCCTCTCGAACAACAGCTTATCGTTGGAGCTGAAGACGTCAACCTTCTGCAACTTGTACTGTCCACAAACGAACTTGTCTTGTGAGAGTTTCACGCCATTGAATTTTGGCAATCCCTTGACGTGATGCCACCAAGCAGCATCGCATCCGTATACCACACCCGCCCAAGGATACAAATCAATAGTCGCCTTTATCGCAAGAACATGAATTCTGTCGCGTAGAACCGCGAGATTTGCCGCCCTCATCGACGGGCCCGCGGCGAGGATCGCAACGCACTCGCCACGCCAATCAGGCCACATCATGCCATACCGAGCGCAACCCGATACTGCCGCAACAGGTGCTCAATGCCGCCTGTCGGCATCTTGTTCACAACAGCGCCGACGATGATGTCCTCGCGATTCTCATACAGCTGACCAACATGCAGGAGGATCGCTGCCCTGATACTCTGCGGCACGTTGGCAGCGAGGTCTATCGGCGAGTCGGTTCCTGGTTCATATCCTGCGACGAAGCGCACGCGCACACTGTTGATACCGTCGAAAGTGCTGGTTGGCCAACCGGACGTTGCGGACACGACCCATCCCGGCTGCGATACATTGTCCACATCATAGTCGGTTGCGCTCAATGTCTGTTCTACTCCATCCCCATCGTCATATTTGACACTGGTCACAGACTGTAAAGGCGGCATCGGGATCATGATATCGCCGTCTTCCGGAAATTCATCGATCATTAGTTCCCACGTCTGCGTGATGAAAGCCCGCGCCGTCCATTGCTCGCAATAGCCACGTGAAGCTGCGATCAGCGCAGAGATCAAAATATCATCGTCGGTGTGGTCGACCCGCAAGTGTGCCTTCGCCTCCGTCAGCGTCAACGGTTCTGCCGCTGGTGCTGTGATCAAGCGCAGTGCCATCAGCTGTACCTCCTACCCGAAGATGCATTCGACCTCTGTCCCGCCGAGACATTGGAGCGTTTGCTGACCAAGACAGAAGTCGACGGTATCGTTCTCACATGACGCGGCCCAAATACCGTCGCGTCGACAGACATGTCACCAATGCCGCTGAATGTCGCGGCGATGAAGTTGAAACCAAACGGAACATAAGTCGCGTCGGCAGTGAATGCGCCGATGCCATCGAACCTCGCCGATCCCTGATGTACCTGATTGACCAGAACAGACAGCGAGCTAGAACCGTCGAATTGCGCGGTGATCGTACCACGATCGACAACACTGCAAAGCAAGGTACCATTGCCGGTGAATCTGATAGACGCGGCATAACCCGCGCGCACCGCGATCGTGAAGCTTCCAGTACCTTGGAAGGTCGCCGACGCTGCCTGCGCAAGTGTCGTGCTAACGGATAGCAGCCCAGAGCCGCTGAAGGTCGCGGCAATCTGCTTGGCAAGCTTGATAACGTCAACGGAGAGGTTGCCAAGCCCGGCAAACGTAGCAGCAGCGCGATTGCTCTGATTGGCATAAGCATTCAGCGCGCCAGCACCGTTGAACGTCGCGGCTATCCTGGCATTGAGCCGAGCAGCTGCCGAGAGTGATCCTGCGCCGTTGAACCGAGCCTCGCCCGACCAAGCGTTGACTTGACCGACGATCGTTGCGAAAGCGCTGAGGTCGCCGGTGCCGTTAAAGGTTGCCGCGACCAGCATCCGCAGGTTAGCGTAGAAGCTTGCGCCGCCTGCACCCTGGAGCGTCGCAACAGCAAAAGTTGTCCTCAGGCCGTTGACGGATAGGCTGCCGGTGCCGTTGAACGTCGCGGCTCCAACCATGGCATGGAGCGTTGCAATAGACAACGAGCCGCTGCCTTGGAACGTCGCAGCGGCGGCCATGTTCTGAAGCGATACTGCCGATAGAGAGCCGGCACCGGCGAACGTCGCTTGAACTTGCTTGCTCTTCTGAGCGTCTGCTGACAACGAGCCGGAACCGGCAAAGCTCGCGCGCGCGAGCATCGCCTGCACTGTCGCAGCAGATAACGCGCCAGCACCGTTGAACGTCGCAGCAGCTACATGACGCTGGTTGACTAACGCGGAGAAGCTTCCAACTCCGTTAAACGTCGCGGAGCCATCCTTGACACCAACCTTTTCAGTCTCTGCCGAAAGGTTTCCAGCTCCGCTGAAAGTTGCCTGCGCTTGCTCGTTGAGCGTTACAACAGTCGAAACATTACCTGCCCCAGCGAATGTCGCAAGCAGTGCACCTTGCAGCCGCGCAGCTGCTGAAAGCGAACCTGACCCAGCGAACGTCGTTGCAGCAACTTGCCTCGACGCGACCAGCGCCGAAAGGTTGCCGGCACCGTTGAATGTCGCTGAAGCAGTCTTAGACTTTATTGCGTCAACTGATAACGAGCTTGCGCCGTTGAATGTCGCAAGACCCTGATGGACTGTTACACCAGAAACGCCTTGCGCAGACAGATCGCCGCTGCCAGAGAAGATAGCAGCAATCGCCTGATTTGCCGTCGCAAGGGCAGATAGACTTCCCTGGCCTGAGAACGTTGCATAAGCAAATTGAGTTAAGGTCGCTCGAACAGACAGACTGCCGGAGCCGCTGAAGGTTGCTTCAGCAGTCTTTGACTTGGTTGCGTCAACGGCAACAGACCCTGCCCCATTAAAGATTGCAGACGATGAAAGTCTCGCCGCCGTACTCGCAGTGAGCGAGCCAATGCCATCAAAAATTGCTTCGCCGGCCTTGGCGTTTATTATGTTTACAGAGAGAGAACCTAAACCGCTAAAGGTTGCAGCTATTGCTCCATTGAGTGTCACGCTCGCGGAGAGTAGACCAACCCCGTTGAAGGTCGCTTCACCGTTATGAGCGACAACTCCCGCCTGCTGCGTCGTGTCGGCTGAAAGAGAACTAACGCCATTAAAAATCGCATCTGCGTCCATGTTTTGACGCAGCGCAATCGACAATTCTCCAGAGCCTTGAAAATGAATTTCACCAAACTTGTAGGCAAGTGCCAGAGCAGATAGATCGCCGGTACCTTGAAATGTCGTTTCACCTAGCTTGCGATTCTGCAAATTAGCAGAAAGAGAACCAGCACCAGCAAAGCTTGCAGTTATCTGTAAATTAGCAGTCGATCTGGCAGAAAGAGAGCTTGCGCCAGACTGCGTCGAGGCAGCCTGCATGTTGAGAAGCGCATTTGCAGACTCAGTGCTAGCACCAGCGATCGTCGCGTTGCCTTGCTGCGCACCAGCTGCGGCCGTGTAGGTTATGACGATGAGACCGCCACCGCCAGCGCCTCCAAGCATCGTCGAGCTAGTACCTCGACACCCACCAGCGCCACCGCCGCCACCACCGTAGTTAGCGCCAGCGCCGCCATTGGAGGTGACAGTAGTGTTAGACGAGCACTGGCCGCCGCCACCAGCGCCACCGCCCACACCAGCGGTCTGTCCACCTACCGTCTGCGTCCAAGTCGAAACGTTGCCTAATGTGCCGCCATCATAACCGCTGTGTGTGCCTGTGGTTCCACCAGCGCCACCGCCGCCACCACCGCCAATCGTTCCTGCCGAACCATTCGGTGATGAGACACTCGTAGAGCCATTGCCGTGGCCACTCCCGCTTGTGCCTTCACCACCGTTTGTTCCGCTTCCCGTGGTTACAGTCACGCCTGCGGTGCTAGAGCCGCCATTCGCCCCGCCACCGCCAGAGCCGCCTACCGCTCCACCCGCAGCCGAGCCGCTATCCTTACCGATACCGGTTGGACCAGCCGCGCCGCCTCCACCACTGCCTGATCCCCAAGTCGCATTCCAAGGACTACCACCGCCAGAAGAGCCACTGGCGGAGTATGTCATCGACGGAGTGCCGTTGGTTACGACAGTTCCACCAGGCTTCGTCCCAGCACCGACCCCTGCCTGTCCGCCTAGTGAGCCGCACCCAGCTTGATAATTTGGACTTGCGCTTGTAGTCAGCCAATAGGTAGCGTTTGTGTTGTTGTCATCAGCAATGTTGTTGGAGGCCTTGACAGCAAACGCCGTAGTCGCGCTCAGACCAGTAGATGTCCAAGTGAGTCCGTAGTATGCTCCTCCGCCTCCACCACCAGCACCGCGTCGGCCCGTCCCAGCAACACCGACATTCCCATTACCGCCGCAGCCGACAAGCTCGACTGTATGGCCAGCATCAGCCCAGTCGCCAGGCTTCGACCATGGCGAAGAGCTTGCACTTGTGAGGAATACGACAGTCATGTCTCTGCGATCATGCTGATGTCAAGGGACTGCTGATCCTGTTCCAGACAGCGCAGCTGATACATCTTTACCGCCTGCTGCGCATGCGGCTCGTTCAGGAACCGCCTCTGCTTGATCCACTCACCGACGTACCACTTTATGCGCCCGGTCACTGCTGAGATATCATTCCATGCAATCGGCTCGTGCACCACGATGCCAGGAACAATGATCAGAATCTCATCGCAGCGAACGTGGTACTTCAGAGAATTCTGGTGTGAGATGATGAAACGCAAACTGCCGTAGGTATCGAGAATGCCAGCAAGATGGCTGGAATGCTTATCGCGCTTCCGACATCTCGTATTTCCACCTCCCTGACACTCAAAGCCAGCGCATACGGGACAATCATCATCGAAGCGCGGCTCAAAGCGCAATTTCAAAGCGCCTGATCAATGATGATCGTCACTGAAGTTTCCATCAAGACAGAGTTATGATCAGTGCACCAGCAGCGACAACCAAAGTATCACCTGGCAGCACCGTACGCGCAGTGAGCAGCGTGCCATACCAAAGCATGTTGCCGGCGGTGACCGCTGTTGTGTCGAAGATCACCAAGCCTTGAATGGCAGCTGACGATGAAAACGGCCCGAATGTCATGGCAGCAGTGTTCGATGCCGATCCAGCAGGTGAAGCCGCCGCACCAAACAAAGCAGTTTGGCGCGAATAACCAGAAGTGGCCAGCACCTCCGAGCCGCTGACGCTGGTCGGTGTTCCAAGCGACAGAGCAGCAAGTCGGGAGGCAGGTTGCGTCGCCGCCGCACCGCCGAGGTTCCAATCCAGTAACAGCTTTGCATTGAAGGCAGAGATGTTAGCCATCGTAGTTTCCTTTCTGATGAGCCCAGCAAGCTAACCAATAGCATGGCATGGGACGTTTCTCGACGACCATGAGCAGTGACATCACGGTCGGCGTATCACTCAGCACTGAGCGAAACTGTTCGAGGTCTGGTAGTCGTGGCCGCACGAGATCCACGCGATGAGTCTTGGCGAGTCTATCTGCGATTTCCGTGCTGGCACCATATCGCAGAAAGTCGTGGCACTCCACGATGATGTCGCTGCCAACAAGCTGCGGACAACGGCCTGGATCGATCAGCTCCAACTCGTGGCCCTCGCAGTCTACAACGTAAAGCCTGTGACCAACCACATCTTGGAGAGATAGCTCTTCAGGATTAACGCATCCAAGTCTCAAGACGACATCAACGTCATTCAGGTTGGCATACTCGCGGCAAAGTTCCAGAGCTTCTGGAGACCTGTCAAATGCGAGAACGGGAAACCCCATCCTGGCAAGACCGATTGCATAGTAGCCCTCGCCGCAGCCAACGTTGACGATCACTTTTGGCTTGCGCCAGAACGCATAGTCAAGAATCGGATGCAGCTCGAACTCGTAGTGGCCAATCAGTTTAGAGCCAGAGTTGCCGTCATCCCAGTGCGGCGTTCGCTCCGGGATGATCATGCCAGCGAATGGTCCAGCTTTCACGCGATTGCCGAACAACCGAAACGCCTGACCATTGACACCGACCAAGATACGACTCAGCAGAGTGTTCATCTCGCCGGGATCGGGCTCCTGCTCGCTCACACAGCCCTCACACTCTGCGCGACTTCTGGATTGTGTTGTGCAAACGACTTCCAGATGTGCGTGCTCTCAGTGATGTAGCTCGATGCAGCCATCAGGCTCGCACGTTCCATCAAGGAGTCATTCCCCAACACCTTGCCGAAGTTGAATGCTGCATGGAAGCCAAACGCTTTCTTGTCTCCGGTGAGCTGCACGCATTCAAAAGCAAAATCAGCTGCCAGCGGCTCAGGCGCCCAGACGAAACCAGCCTCCTGCAGCGACGGGCGATACTTGCGACAATACAAATCATCATCCAATGCTGTAATACATGGAAATTGAGCGCGATTCTTGCGAATGAACCGCGCAAACTTCGTCGAGCGCAGGCTGAAGCCACCATTTCCCACATTCATTCCGTCCTTGTACCACCATGGCGCACCGATGAAGTCATAGTCCAAATACTCGTCCTGCCACATCCCCGGCTCAACCACCCAGCTGTCCCACTGGATGCCAAGAATGTGCGAAGTGCGAACGTGCAGCGGCACCTCGTACCAGAAGCAGCGCGACCAGCCGACCTTGTCCGGCCAATCCGGTACCGTGATGATACGGCGATCAGCGCGCATGAATTGTGCCGGCTGATCTGTAAATACCAACACGTCGCCGAACTCGACTTGCCGCTGGCATTCCAACAAAGCCAGATGCGCAAGAGCGTGCTCGCGCGTCTCGATCAACACTAGCGTCACGTCAGAAAGTTTCAACATCATCCTTCTCTACGTAGAGCACGAAGCTTGGTTGCCCATAGACCCCATGACTGAAATAACGCGCGCTCGAAATCTTCCAAATTGGACCAAGACCTTGCACGTACACCGGCACATGAGGAGCCACGTCCAAAAGTATCCCATGCAGG
>Ga0137427_10001476_pt1 | contig 10577 bp, 17 predicted proteins | sample EasRivERMZT700_2_FD_102309 | JGI IMG/M metagenome (GOLD analysis project Ga0137427, IMG submission 102309) | Soil microbial communities from meander-bound floodplain in the East River, Colorado, USA - East River MetaG ERMZT700_2 | ecosystem: Environmental > Terrestrial > Soil > Floodplain ...
CCACGACGGCGACCCCGCTCTCGCCGATCACGTCAAGGCTGCCCATCTTCGCAAGGTCCATCTCAACGCGGCCGAGGATGACGGGCGCACCAAGTACGTCGTCATCAAGGGCGAGGACCGGCGGAAGATCGACGGCGCGATCGCCGACATCCTGGCCTTCGACGCGGCGATGTCGATGGAGCCGGACGTGCCATTCGTCAGTAACTATGAGCGCGAAGGTCTGACCTTCGCCGGCCCTGCGAGGTAGCCACATGACGCGACTGCTCCGGGCCGTCCGCTCGATTGACCTGACTGATATCGCCCTCGTTGGCGGCCTCATCCTGCTCGGCTACGGGCTGGCCCAGATCTCCGAGCCGATGGCCGCCGTGGTCATCGGCGCCTTGGTCCTGCTGTACGGTGCCCTGCCGCTGCTGGCCAGCCTGCGGCGGCCCGCCTGATGGGGCTCCTGGTCCGCAGCGTCAAGTCTCAGATCGGGTGGCCAGCCCCCGGCTGGGCGCCCACTCCGGGAGCCACTCGCTCCATCACCGACATCATCGTCAACTCCGACACGGCCATGACCGTCGGGGCTTGGCACGCCGGCGTGCGGCTTATCGCCGAGGACATTGCCGGACTGCCGTTGGGCATCTTCAAGAAGGTCGGGGACAGCCGTATCGCCCAGCCTGACCACCCGTCATACGCCGCTCTCCATAGCTCGCCCAACCCCGAGATGACGGCGATGGTGTGGCGCGAGACGATGATCGGCCACCTCCTGACGTGGGGGAACTGCTACTCCGAGAAGGAGTTCAACGGGCTCGGCCAGACGGTCCGCCTGTGGCCGCTGCGCCCCGACCGGATGCGGGTCACCCGCAACCGCGACAGCGGGCAGCGTGAGTACCACTACCAGCTGCCGAATGGCACGCAGGCCATGCTCCCGAACCGCAACGTTCTTCATGTTCCCGGCTTCGGGTTCGATGGGCTGATCGGCTACTCCCGCATCTCGATGGCCCGTCGCTCGCTGGAGTCGGCGATTGCCCTCGAGGAGTACGGGCTGCGGACCTTTGCCGAGGGTGCCAACCCCGGCGTGACCATCCTCTCCAAGAACCAGCTCAGCCGCGAAGCGAAGAAGAACATCGTGGAGAGCTGGGACGAGGGCCACCGCGGGCTGACCAACGCCCAGCGGACGGCCATTCTCGACGAGGGCATGAGCCTCGAGAAGCTCAGTTTTCCGCCGGAGGACGCCCAGTTCCTAGAGTCGAAGAAGCACTCGGTCGAGGAGATCGCCCGCTGGCTGCGTCTGGCGCCGACCAAGCTGTCGGACTTCACCCACGCCACCTTCTCCAACCTCGAAGAAACGAGCATCGACCATGTGGTGAGCGCCCTGATGCCCACCACCAACCGCTTCGAGCAGCAGTACGGCAAAGACATTCTCGCCCCGCCGTTCTACGCCAAGCACAATCTCGCGGCGCTGATGCGGGGCAACAGCGCGAGCCGCGCTGCCTTCTACCACTCGATGCGCGGCGACGGCACCCTGACCGATGACGAGATCCGCGCCTTCGAGGATCTCAACCCGCTCACCGATGAGGACCGGGCCAAGGTGCTCTGGCCATTGAACAGCGTCCCGTCCTCGGCCTACGACGCCAACGGGATGACCGTCCAACAGCGGGTCGACGCGGTCGGCGTCCTGGTCCGAGCGGGCTACGACCCGACAGCGGCGCTGACCCTGATGAACCTCGATCCGATCGAGCACACCGGGTTGGTCCCGGTCACGATCCAGATGGACCCCCTCACCGCACCTAAGAACGGTACTGCCCAAGGAGCCCCTGTCCCATGACCGAGATCACCCGCAAGTCCTTCGTCCCGCACGAAGTGAAGCTCGATGACGCGGGCACCATCGAACTGGCTTTCTCCCAACTCAACGTCATCGACTCCGACGGTGATGTCACCCTGCCCGGCGCGTTCCCGTCCAAAGACGTGCCGATGTCCGCCTACGGGCACACCTCGTGGGACGGCGCTCTGCCGGTCGGCCGGGGCACCATCAGCGAGGACAACGGCTGGGGCGTGTTCAAGGGTCAGTTCTTCATGGACACCACGGCCGGCAAGGACACCCACGCTACGCTCAAGGGCCTCGGCACCCTGGCCGAGTATTCATACGGGTACAAGGTCCTCGATGGCGGACCCGGAACCCACGACGGCAAGCCCGTCAACTTCCTCAAGAGCCTCGACGTGTTCGAGGTCTCCCCGGTTCTCAAGGGTGCTGGAGTCGGCACCCACACCCTGGCCATCAAGAGCGGCGCGCCGGCATCCGACGCGCCCATCGCCGAACTCCTCGCTTGGTACTCCGAGGCGGAGAAGGCAGTTCTGGATCGGGTCACGAGCCACGCGCTCACCCGCGCCACCGAGGGCCGCAAGCTCTCGCGGGCCGACCGGGCGTACCTCGAGGACAACGCCGAATCGGTCGGCGTCGTGCTCGAAAAGCTCCTCGACCTGATCGAAGCGGACGACCCGGTTTCCCCGCGTGTCGATGCCGTGACCCTGGAAGTCCTGCTCGGGACGGCCCGAGCCAATGGAGTCGCCGTCTAGGCGTCCTCCCTGTCCATCCCCATCTTGGAGTACCGCAATGGCAACCTCTGCCCAAATCGGCCAGAGCCTCACTGACAAGCGTCAGGAGCACGGCGTCTGGCTTTCCCAGTTCAAGAAGGACGGCGGCTATGACATGTCCGCCGACCAGGTGGCCGAGTTCAACACTCGCAACGACGAGCTGACCAAGCTCCAGGGCGAGTACGAAACGGCCCTCACCATCGAGAAGTCGGCCGCCGAGAACGATGCCAAGTTGGCCCCCCAGGGACGCATCGTCAAGGACGGCGACGAGCCGGAGCACAAGGACGACACGCCTGCCTCGTTCAAGGCGCAGGTCAACGCGGCCTTCAAGTCCGGCCTCGAGCGCAACGCCGCGATCCTCGCCAGCATCGCCAAGGGCGGACGGGGCTCGTTCAGCTTCGACCTCCCCGGCAACCTGAAGACGGTCCTCGCCACCACGGCCCACGCGCCGCAGGCTGACCGCCGGCAGGCCACCGCCTCGGCCCTGTTCTTCGGGGACACCGAGGATCTGTTCCCCCACGGCTCGTCTACGTCGAAGTCGATCGACTACTTCATCCAGACGACCGACACCGACAACGCGGCGGCTGTCGCCGAGGGCGCGGCCGCGACTGACTCGGCGTTCGCCTTCACGCTGACCACGGACCCGATCGAGACGGTCCAGACCTGGATCCCGATGACCCACGAGTCCATCGCCGACAACGTTGGACTCCAGTCCACCGTGACCGGGATGCTCGCTCGTCGGCTCCAGAAGAAGTCGAACAACCTGATCCTGGCGGGCGACGGGATCACCCCCAACCCGACCGGCGTGTTCGTTCGCACCGGCTTCCAGACTCAGGCCAAGGGTGGCGACCCCGCGTTCGACGCGGTTCAGAAGGCCATCACCAAGGTCAACGTGACCGGAGACGCGAACGCCAACGCGATCTTCATGCACCCGACCAACTGGGAGAGCCTGCGGCTGACCCGCACCACCGATGGCGTCTACATCCTCGGCAACCCCGCGGATCAGGCGGCCCAGCGGTTGTGGGGTCTGCCGGTGACGCTGACCACGGGCCTCGGTGCCGCAGGCACCGCGGGCGTGGGCGACACCAGCTACGCCGAGGTTGTCGAGCGCGAGGGCCTGACCGTCGAGGTCAGCACCGAGCACTCGACCTACTTCACGGAGCGGAAAGTCGCCGTCATGCTTTATCGGCGGTTCGCCGTTGCGGACTACCGTCCATCCGCTTTTGCGACGGTCACCGGCCTTTAGAGCACAACTAGGTGACTGTGGTATGATAGGTGTATGGAAACATGCCCTATCTGCCACGGTCCCCTAGGGGGGCCTTGGGGTAACCGGTGCTATCACTGTCATCGCGGGGGTAGTCCTCAGACGGGCATGCGCCGCGCATGCGCCGTCTGCGGCACCATCCGCTACGTTCCGGGCTGGGTTATCCGCGACACGGCGCGAAACTCGGGTGCCTATTGCTCCCGCGCTTGCAAGAACACCGCCTTGACGGGCCGCGAGCTGGTTCAGGGCTCCACCTACGTCACAAAGACCGGCTACCGGTACGTCAAGGTCGGCATCCGACAACGGAAGCTGGAGCATCGGATCGTGATGGAGCAGTTCCTGGGGCGGCCCCTTGGCCGCCGCGAGGAAGTTCATCACGTCAACGGCGACAAACTCGACAACCGACCAGAGAACCTGTTGGTCCTTTCGCCTTCTGAACACCAGAAACACCACCCCGAGTTCGGATCCCGGATGCGTCGGCGTCTGAGCTTCACCTGTCAGGGTTGCGGGGCAACCTACGAACGCAAGGCCAGTCGCGCAGCTGAGACAAAGTTCTGCTCTCGATCGTGTGCGAGTCGGGCGATCGGTCTGCTCAACCGTCGGTCCTGAAGGGACTTCTCTTTCCAAACCCCCTAGACCCCGGACCACCGGGGTCTTCCCATATGGAGACCAATCATGCCCACTCTTCCAGGTCCACTCGGGGAGGACGCCCTCTCCCGAGGGCTGATGGTCATCCGTGGCCGCTACGACTTCGCGGTCGATGGCGGCGCACAGAGCACCATCGCCATCACGTCCGGCACCCCGATCCCATCCGGGTCGGTGATCGTCGGCGGCTACGTCAACGTCCTGACCGCGCTGACTTCGGGCGGCTCGGCAACGATCGCCTGCCAGGTCAACGCGGCCAACGACATCCTGACCGCCGTCGCGGTCGCGACATGGGATACCGCGCCGGTCACCAAGAACATCCTCCCGGCCACGACGACCGGGGCGCTGACCGACAGCACGACGGTCAAGACGACCGCCGACCGGAACATCTCGATCGTCATCGCGACGGCCGACCTCACCGCCGGCAAGTTTGACGTCGTCCTGTTCGTCGTCCCGCCCGCTGGCTAAAAGGAGACACCGTGAGCGAATCCCTGTTTGTCAACGCGGACTGGTCGGCCCTCGTGCCGGCCGGTTCGCCCGAGGCGGCCTTCGGCATCCAGCCCCAGGACGCCAAGCGGCGCGGTCTGCTTCCGCTCGAGGCGGGGGAAACCCTCGGCGAGCCCGAGTTGCTGAAGTCTGCCAACGCCGAACCGTCCCCCGAACCCGAGGCCAAGGAAGCCGAGAAGCCCGACGACAAGGCGGCTGCCAAGCCGGCCAACAAGTCGGCTCGCCGATCTCGATCCAAGTAACCCCCTGAGCCCCGGTCAGTCCACCCTGGCCGGGGCTCGCGATAGTGGAGACTCAGAATGGCGGGCGTAATCTCAGACGTGCTGACCCTGACCATCGCCAACAACTCGGTCAACTCGGCGACCACGGTCGTCACCATCCTGTACGGCACTGGCCCTGGCTGATGACCGTCCTCCTGCCTACCCGTCACTTGGTCTGCCCTCACTGCTCGGTGGAGATGCAGACCCGCGAAACCAAGGTCATCTTCCACCCGTGCAAGGGGCTTCGCGGCCTGAACGCGCCGATGGTCGCGGCGGGCGTCCGGGTCGATGTGCGGACGGTCGAGCGGGAGGACTACATCGGCGACGAGCGGGTCACGACCGACGCCGCCGGGCGGCCGATCATGGCCGTCATCACCGAGCGTCCCGATGGCGAGGACCGGGCCGTGTTCGCCCCACTGGCCACCGCTGGAGGATCCCGATGACCTTCGCCTCGGTCGTGAATCACGACGTCCCCACCGACCCCGTTGCCCTCAAGGCGAAGCGGCGCGAGCAGAAGCAAGCGGCGCTCGCCTCCGCGGAAGCATCGTTGGCCAAGGCCAAGCTCCACCTCAAGGCCGCTGAACAGACCGTCGCCGACGCGAAGGCTGACCTGAAAGGAACCGACTGATGGCTAAGCCCGCGACGGATGTGTTCGGTCGAATGACCGACAAGTTCACCGTGGGCGATGGTTGTTGGGAGTGGACCGGCGCCAAGACCGGAGCGGGGTACGGAAAGGTGCTGACCTTTCGCAGCATCCGCGTCGCTCACCGAGTCCTGTATGAACTGCTGGTGGGCCCAGTCCCGAAGGGTATGGAACTGGATCACCTGTGCCAGAACAAGGGTTGCCTCAATCCAGGGCACCTGGAACCGGTCACACACAAAGAGAACATCGGGCGAGCTATCCGCAAGACCCACTGTATTCGTGGTCACCAGCTCACCCCAGCCAACACCTACACCTACGCCTACGGTCGGTATTGCCGACTCTGCCAGGCGGTCAGGTCCGCCCAAGCGAGTTAGAACAGGAGTTTCGTTATGGCATGGTCGGCAAGCAAAATCTTCATGGCGTGGCTGGAGGACACCTTCGAGAACACCGCCGCCCTCGACGCCAACGCCGACACCTTCAAAGCGGCGCTCTACGACAACGACATCACGCCCGACTCGCAGGTCGCCACCGCCAGCTCGCTCTACAACGCGGGCCAGTGGACGGCGGCCGGCAACGAGGTGTCGGATGGGACGGAGTGGGATGCCGGCGGCGAGCCGCTGACCGGCTTCACCTGCACCCGGGCGACGAACGTCCTGACCATCGACGCCACGGACACCCCGTCTGGTGGATCCTCGGCCACCCTGGCCGCGGTCTTCGGCTGCCTCGTCTACGACGACACGGTGGGCGACCAGGGCTTGAGCTTCCACTACTTTGGCGGCTCCAACAGCGTCACCGACGGCACGTTCACCGTGATCTGGAATGCGGCTGGGCTCCTAACCATTACATTGTGACTACCACGATACGACGCGCTCCTCCTCAAGCAGGAGAACCGATGTGCGATCTGTCGCACCGATACACCCAGGGGTAAAGGAAGTTGGCATGTTGACCATGAACATGGAACGAAGGCCGTTCGGGGCCTTCTCTGCAATAACTGCAACATTGGGTTGGGCCACTTCGATGGCGACGCTGCCCGACTGGAGGCCGCTGCCAGCTACCCTCGTGGCTAGCCTCTGATGGCACTCGCCATCCCCGCCGATCGCGGCCAGACCCGCGAGCGGAACTTCTCCGGTCGGCCCTCGACCACATGGGGCACGACGATCACCGCCTCGGCCACGCCCCACGCCCTGACCGGCACCGAGACTCAGATCATCGCCGCTACCACCTACGAGGCGGAGTGGATTCGGATTGCGTTCAACAACACCGCCATCGGCGCCACCAACACCGACAGCCTGTTCAACCTCTACATCGGGGCGGGTGGCAGCGAGGTCCTGTTCATCGACTCCCTGCTGGCGGGATGGTCGGCCGGCGCCGATGGCGGCAACCCCAACCGCTCGTACTGGTTCCCGGTCCGCATCCCCCGCGGCACCCGCCTCAGCGGTGAACTCCGCGCCCTGATCGCCTCGGACACGGTGAATGTCCTCATCGAACTCGGCGTGAGCAACGGTCGGCACTGGGTCGGCTCGGGCGTCGAGACCCTCGGGGAGGACACCGCCGCCAGCGAGGGCACCGATGTTACCCCCGGCGGCGCATCGGAGGGTTCCTACGTCACCATCGGGACCACCGGCCGCCGCTACCGCTACATCACCCCCGGCGTCATGGGCAACAACGACACCACCATCGTCACCGGACATGTGGCGTGGGACATCGGCGTCGGCTCGGCGGCCTATCAGGGGCTCGACGACTGGCTGACCCACGACGACGGGGCCGAGATCCAGGCCGCCAACTGGGACATGGGCTGGTGGTGCGACATCCCCAGCGGGACCGCGCTCCAGATGCGCGGTCAGCACGCCGGCACTCCCTCCGGCCTCCAGACCTGCGCGCTGTACGGGGTGTATTGAGTGAAGCTCGCCGCCACCCGACAGCCTGATGGTGTCCTGCTCGAATGGACGGGCGGGCTCGAGGCCGAGGAGTACGTCGTCCACCGCGGCCCGGTGTCCTTCAGGGTGCCGGGCAGTCCGTACCTTGACCTTGAGGCGCCGAACGAGCCGACCGACTACCGGGTGGAAGCGCTCTACGTCGAAACGATCAGCAACCGGGTGACGATCTGATGGCGATTGCCGAGTCCTTCCAGAACAGCGCAACGATCGGCACGACCGAATACTTCCTCGCCGCCAACAGCACGACGCAGGGCTCGGGCCAGACGACCGATGCGATGGTTCAGTTGTTCCTCGATGTCAGCGCCCTCGCCAATGCTGACGAGTTCCGGGTCCGGGCGTGGGACGCCATCAGCTCGGGCGGCACGGTGCGGATCATCATGGAGTGGACGATCGCGCACGCCCAGTCCGAACCGATCTGGGCCTCGCCCGCCCTGATCCTGCTCCACAAGTGGGACTTCTCGGTCACCAAGCTGACCGGCACGGATCGCTCGATCGCGTGGAGTATCAGGACAGCCACATAGGAGGCTAGGCCATGTGGTGGTTCCAGCCTCTCAAGCCGCCATCCGCCGCCTCCACCTCCGTCAACGCCGAGCTGGCATCCGGCACGGGCGCCGCCCTCGCGGCGTCAGTCCTCATCGCGGTCAGCGCGGGATTGGCGAGCGGCACGGGTGCGGCCGCGGCCGCCACCGTCGGTACCGGGCCCGACATCGTCGTCGCGCAGGCAGTCTGTGCTACGAACGGCGGCGGGGCCACCTCGGTATCGGTCACCGTTACCCCGCCGGTCGTGGGCCACCGGCTCGTCATGGCCGTCGGGGCCAAGATGGACAGCGGGAACTCTGCCACCCCGCCGGGATCGTGGAACGAGATCAGCGGAGCGTGGCAGACGGCGCCCACGCCCGACCTGTTCACGACCATCTGGGAGCGAGTTGCAGACGGGACCGAGGGGTCGACGATCACCGTCACCCTTGACACCTCGTCGAAGGCCAACCTGTGCTTCTACGAGATCTACGATGCGGGAGGCGGCGGCGGGCGTCCGCTCGTCCTGACCTCCGACGGGCCGAACACCTCCGGTTGGCTCGATGACTTCAACGCCGGTACCGCTCCGTCCATCTCGATCACCCCGTCGGCCACGCCGCTCGACAAGGCGATCATCGGGTTCACCCACCATGACAACATCCCGTCTCTCACCGAGGACGGGGACCTGGTCGAGGACGCGAGGGCGGAGTCCACCGGGGGCGCGAACTCCACCCGCTCGCGGCTGACGGCCAACTCACTCGCTACCACCAGTACGGCGACGGTCACCCACTCGGGGACGTTGGGGGCGTCGCAGACCTACGCCACGATCATCCTCGTCTACGCCGTCGGCGAGTTCGACGTCGCCGCGCCAGAGGACATCTTCCCCGCCGCGACCGGAGCGGCCTACAACCCGTCGCCGCGAGTCGCGCCCAACGCCGGGCTGGCTACCGGGACCGGCTCGGCGTTCGACGCCACGGTCAGCACGTCCTCGGGCACCTCCGTCAACGCCGAGCTTGCCACCGGCACCGGTCAGGCCAACGCTCCGGCCCCGTCCGTGGCGCCATCAGGCGGCCTGTCGAGCGGGACGGGCGGCGCCGGAACTCCAGCCGTTGCCATCGCCGGCACCGCTGGCGTCGCCACCGGAACCGGCGCCGCCGACGCGCCCGCGCCAGCCCTGGCCGTCGGCCCCGGTGTGGCCGCTGGGACAGGCGCAGCCTTCGACGCGACCGTCTCGACCGCGAGCAACGTCACCGTCAACGCCGAACTGGCGACTGGAACCGGACAGGGCAACTCTTCGACGCCATCCGTGGCGCCCTCGGGCGGCTTGGGAACGGGAACCGGGGCGGCGGGTGGGTCAAGTGCCAGCATCGCACCCCGAGCAGGCTTGGCAGCCGGTACCGGGGCTGCCAACAATCCGTCAGCCTCGGTGGCCCCGTCGGCCGCCATCGCCAGCGGGACCGGCACAGCCACCACGCCAGCCGTTGCCATCGCCGGAACGGCCGGAGTGGCAACCGGCAGAGGTGCGGCTGATGCGCCAGCCCCGTCGATCGCCGTCGGTCCCAGCGTGGCCGCTGGCACCGGCTCGGCGTTCGATGCCACCGTCAACACCAGCTCGGCGACCAATGCCCCGGCTGGGCTGGCATCGGGCAGCGGCACCGCTTTCGGGCCATCCGTCGCGATTCAGTCCAACGGTGGGGTCGCAACCGGAAGCGGCACAGCTGGTGGCCCGTCCGCCCTGGTGGCGGTCAGCCCCGCCGCAGCCACCGGGACGGGCGAAGCCTATGACGCGATGGCTTCTGCCGGAATCGTCACCGGCAGCGTGGGTGTGGTGCCATCTGGCGTGGCCATGTCCGGTATGCCCGGAGGGACGGCGGCGGTTCCTGGGCCGTCTGGTGACGCCATCGGGCCTATTCCGAGCGGTCTGGCCCGTGTTTCCAAGCCTGATGGCAACGTGAGGAACTGATGCCCATACTCCACTTGACCTGCGAGAACCCCGACGAGCTGCTGGCTTGGCCCGGCCCGGAAGGGCCGATCAACAAGATTCAGGTCGAGCGCAGCGACACAGGCGGCGGCGCGGGCTACGCGAATGTCGGGGCAGTGACCATCCTCGCCGCGACCCAGATCTACACCCACTACGATCCGAATGGCGATACGGGCGACTGGTATCGGTGGTACTTCAGCAACGCGGCCAACTCGTTCCCGTCGGTTGGCAACCGCGTCTACAGCAC
>Ga0137427_10001479_pt1 | contig 10571 bp, 9 predicted proteins | sample EasRivERMZT700_2_FD_102309 | JGI IMG/M metagenome (GOLD analysis project Ga0137427, IMG submission 102309) | Soil microbial communities from meander-bound floodplain in the East River, Colorado, USA - East River MetaG ERMZT700_2 | ecosystem: Environmental > Terrestrial > Soil > Floodplain ...
CGAGTCGTCGGTATTGGTCCAGGTAATCGAGTCTCCGGTCTTTACCGCGACTTTCTCCGGACCAAACAGAAACTCGGCGATGCTGACTATGCCCGGGCCGGATCGTTTTGCCACCGTGCGTCCCGCAGCGGTGCCGGAGAGGCTCGCCAGCGACATGACGAAGTCCTGCTTTTCATGCGGCTTGTGGCACTGAAAGCACGAGTTCAGGTTCGCCTTCGGATTGACCTTCTTGTCCGCAGAAAAAGACTGGTATTCCCATTCACCGTTACGAATATTGTCCGGATACTCTGTACCCCAGCCGGTGCGCTTCTCCATGACTCCGTAGGCAAGCAGCGCGTCCTTGACGAACCGGCCGTCGGGCCCTCGCACCGGATTGCCTTTATCGTCGGCCTTGGCCCGGTACTGCACCAGGGTCAGCACCGCGCCGCTGGGAACCGGCTGCCCCTTGCGCACCGCTTCCACCACTCCCGGGCTCGCATAGAGCTCGCGGAACTGCTTGATGTCGTGCCGATCGACCGTCGAATACAGGGTACCCTTCTCAAACCCCTCCGGAAACGCGACCTTTTCCCCTCCTGCGCGCACCTGCATAGCGAGCGCACCGAGCCCTGCGACAACCGAGACTGCTAGGATGGCCTTACGGGTATTCATAGTGTTTTCCCTTCAGGTAAATGGTCTTTTACACGCCAGTCCAGCACCAACCTACGTAACGAGGCGACGATTGGATGAACAGATAAAACCATCGGAATATTCCGCTCGAAAAACATCCGTAGCGGCCCGGCGCAGAGGATACCGTTTCAGGCCTTGTGATAGATCTCTGCGCCCTTGCGCACGAACTCCACGGCCTTCTTCTGCATGCCATCCTTCAGAGCCTCCTCCTCCGACAAGCCGTGTTTCTGGGCGTACTCGCGCACGTCCTGCGTGATCTTCATCGAGCAAAAGTGCGGACCGCACATGGAGCAGAAGTGCGCGAGCTTAGCGCCCTCCTGCGGCAGCGTTTCATCGTGGAACGCCTTCGCTTTGTCGGGATCTAGGCCCAGATTGAACTGATCCTCCCAACGGAACTCGAAGCGTGCTTTTGAGAGCGCGTTGTCGCGGATCTGCGCTCCGGGGTGGCCCTTAGCGAGATCGGCAGCGTGGGCTGCAATCTTGTAGGCGATGATGCCGTCCTTCACGTCGTCCTTGTTGGGAAGCCCGAGGTGCTCCTTGGGTGTCACATAGCACAGCATAGCCGTGCCGTACCAGCCGATCATCGCCGCGCCGATCGCGCTGGTAATGTGATCGTAACCGGGGGCGATATCGGTCGTGAGGGGTCCCAGCGTGTAAAACGGCGCTTCCCTACAGTACTTCAACTGAAGGTCCATGTTCTCCTTGATGAGTTGCATGGGCACATGTCCGGGACCCTCGATCATTACTTGGCAGTCGTGCTTCCACGCAACGTCGGTCAACTCTCCAAGGGTCTTTAGCTCGGCTATCTGCGCCTCGTCGTTGGCGTCGTAGACCGAGCCCGGCCGCAGGCCGTCGCCCAGAGAAAAGCTGACGTCGTAGGCGGCCATGATTTCGCAGATCTCTTCGAAGTGCGTGTAGAGAAAGCTCTCCTCGTGGTGGGCGAGGCACCACTTAGCCATGATCGAGCCACCGCGCGATACGATCCCCGTCATACGCTTCGCGGTGAGTGGAATGAAGGGCAACCGCACCCCGGCGTGGATGGTGAAGTAATCGACGCCCTGCTCGGCTTGCTCTATGAGCGTGTCTCGAAAAATGGCCCAGGTAAGCTCTTCGGCTTTTCCGTTGACCTTCTCGAGCGCCTGATAGATCGGCACGGTGCCGATCGGAACCGGCGAGTTGCGGACGATCCACTCGCGAGTCTCGTGGATATTCTTTCCGGTAGAGAGATCCATCACCGTATCCCCGCCCCAGCGGATCGCCCAGGTCATCTTCTCGACTTCCTCGGCGATCCCCGAACTCACCGCCGAATTGCCGATGTTCGCGTTGATCTTTACCAGGAAATTCCGGCCGATGATCATCGGCTCGGTTTCCGGGTGGTTGATGTTCGCCGGAATGATCGCGCGGCCCCGCGCCACTTCGTCCCGAACAAATTCCAGCGTCGCGATCTTCGGGATTGAGGCTCCGAAATCCTGCCCCGCGTGCTGGCGTGAAAGCATTTCGGAAAGCGCCTCGCGGCGTTGATTCTCCCGGATCACGATGAATTCCATTTCGGGCGTAACGATTCCCTTCCTCGCGTAGTACATCTGCGTAACGCAGCGACCCTGCCGAGCCCGCCTGGGGCGACGTCTCAATTCGAAGCGCAAGCTTGCAAGCGTGGGATCGGCGAGCCGCTCGCGTCCAAATCTCGAGGTCGGCCCCGGCAGGTCCTGTGTATCGCCGCGCTCCTCGATCCATGCGGCACGCGCGGCAGGCAAGCCTGCTCGTATGTCAATACTCGCCTGCGGATCAGTGTAGGGCCCGGAAGTGTCGTAGACCAAGATGGGGGGATTTTTTTCCGCGCCGAACGAAGCCGGTGTCTCCGACTGCGTGATTTCGCGCATCGGCACGCGGATGTCAGGACGTGAACCCTGGGCGTAGACCTTGCGCGAATTTGGAAGAGGCTTGACCGCCGCCTGATCCACTTGGGCGGTCTGTGCGAGAAACTTGGGATTGGCGTTCATGGCGCTCCTCTCGTCTGGTTCCGCCGGGAGCGTAGGACGAGCCTTTCAACGCTTCCCTGCGGCGGCATTATCCGCTTCAGGTTCGAAGGGTTTACTCTCACCCGACCCAGGCAAATAGCGCTTGGTCAGGACCCCTACGTTGCTCGATGGAAGTTACTCCACTGAGGGAAGCTTGGCAAGCGCGTATCAGCCGCGGGCGGGCGCAGAGAAAATGATTCGAATAAGGTTGCGTTCCCCTTCACGGCTGTAGCTAGCGTCTTTGGCGAGCGATCGGATCAACTTCAAGCCCAGCCCTCCCACGGGCTGCTGTGCAACCAGGACCGCCGTAGCTTCAGGGCGAAATTCGCCAAAGGGATTGTGCGACGGAGCCGCGTCCTCGTAGTGCAGGATGAGCCCCGACTCGCCAACAGCGAGCGCCAACCAAACCGGGGATTCGCTTTCACCTCGATACCCGTGGAGGACAGTATTCGTGAATAGTTCCTCGACGATGAGCAGGATCTTCAGGCACGCTTCACGGGCTATCCCGGCCGTGGCACACGCACCCTCAACAAGAGTCCGGATCTCGGCCAGGGAGTCCATCTTGGCTGGAAACCGAGCGAGCGGGGCGTTAGCCATGGACAGGGTCAGCCCGGAAAGGCCGGTTGAGCTATTATATGAACAAAGCGTCCCAAAGGGCGCCAGCCTCCTCCGGAAGGTAGTGCGAGCCAAGAAATGGAGGGTACTATGCTGTCAACTCGTCCAGTCGTGATTCATCGATTGCTTCTTGCCTGTGCGTGCGCGATTGTCCCGATTTCCGCCTGGGCGAACGACATCGCCCAGTTTAAGGTCGCCAAAGGCGCGGTGCACCTTGAGCGCAGCGGTCAACGCCTTCCGGCGCGGGTGGGAACGCACCTGCAGGCGACCGACACCGTGGTCACGGGAGCCGATGGTTCGGCGGGCATCGCTTTCGTCGACAATTCGCTTCTGTCAGTCGGACCGAACAGCGTGCTTGCCATCGAGCGCTACACGTTCAACTCGACCACGCATGAGGGAACCTTTGAATCCTCGCTACGCAAGGGAACTCTTGCAGTAGTATCGGGCAAGATCGCCAAGCAATCTCCCGATGCGATGAAAGTAAGGATACCGTCATCCATCCTCGGGGTGCGTGGAACCGAGTTCCTAGTTCGCGCCGGCGACTGAAGCCGGTAACTTCATGCGTCGGAGTTATTCTGCGCTCATTGCGGCACTGGTCTTGGGCGGCTGCGCCACCCCCCCCAGCCGGGACCTAGTCGTACTGTTACCTGACAACGACGGTAAGGTCGGAACGCTCGTCGTCCAAAATCAAAAGGGCAGTACCGTACTCAACACTGCGTACGCCACGGCTCGGACCGCGCCCGACGGCGGGGTAGAACGTGGCATGGCAAGCCAAAGCGAGATCAAGGACGTGTTTGGGGGCGCCGTCGCTGCCCTGCCGCCACGCCCGATCTCATTTACGCTTTACTTCGAGAGCGGCAGCGACGAATTCACCGAACAGTCGAAGCAAGAAGTGAAGCGCTTGCTTGCCGAGATGGCGCGCCGACAGGCCTCCGATATTATCGTGATAGGCCACACTGACCTGGTGGGTCCGGATCCTTCCAACGACGCGCTTTCCTTGCAGCGCGCCGGCCGTGTGAAATCAGTACTGGTGGGAATGGGCGTGCCTGCCGAGCGCATCCTGACCGCCGGCCGCGGCAGACGCGAACCTTTGATACCCACGGCGAACGGCGTTATCGAGCCGCGCAATCGGCGCGTCGAGATCAGCGTTCGCTGAGCCGGGTTCTAGGGTCCGCTCCAGCGCAACGCCAAAAGCGTGAGGTCGTCGGCCGCTTCGGCGCCCGCGACGAATTGCGCCACGTCCGTGCGGACCGCGTTTGCAAACGTTGCCGGAGTGTCGGCGTGGCGTGCACGCACGATGGCCTGGCGTAACCGTCCGGCCCCGTAAAGATCTCCCTTCGGGTTCATGGCTTCAGTCACGCCATCGGAGACAATTAACAGAATCTCTTGGCGGCTCATTCTATGTTCGGCGGCAAGGTATGAAAATCCGTCGAGCACGCACAGCGGCGGCCCACCGCCCGCCTCAAGCCGCGTGATCTCGCCATCGAGAGCGAGTACGAATGGCGGCTCGTGCCCTGCGTTGCAGTACTCGAGGCGACCGCTGCGCGTGTCCAGCACGCCGGCAAAGACGGTCACGAACAAGGATTCGGGATTCTCCCGCGCGATTTCCACACCTGCCTCACGCAGCAATTCATCCACCCTTTGCCCGCGCCGAAGTGCGGCGCTCTTGCACAAGGCCTTGCTCACCGCCATGAAAATGCTGGCCGGCAAGCCCTTCCCGGAAACGTCGCCTACGAGAAAGAAAAGCCGGTCGGTATCGAGCATGAAAAAATCGTAGAGATCTCCTCCTACCTCGCGTGCGGGTTCCATCGAGGCGGAGATCTCAAAGCGTCGTTCCGCGGGAAACGCGGTTTCGGGCCGCGGTAGGATGCCGATCTGGATGCGGCGGGCCGCGTCGAGTTCACCGGCGAGACGCGCGGCCGCCTCGCGCTCGCGTTGCAAGTGCTCGCGCAGCGATTCGCGCTGCGCGTTGGATTCAGCGAGCGTCTGAGCGAGCATGGCAGCGAACAGGAAAGCCATGGCGACGCCGGGAACCGAAGCGTCAAACAGAAGGCCCAGTCCGCGGTATGCCCCGAATCCGGCGACGCCCAAGGTTGTCAGCAGGAAAACGAGTACAACCACCGAAAGCCCCGGGGAGAGCCGATGCACGGTGCAGATGACAATCACGCCCGCGACAAACAGCGCCAACCCCTCGACCCAAAGAGCCCAGCGCGGGCGCTTCAGCAGGGCGCCGTCAAAAATGTTCTCGAGCACCTGTGCGTGAATCTCGATGCCAGGCATGCGCTCGCCAAGCGGCGTAGTTTGATAGTCGATGAGGCCAAGTCCCGTAACTCCGACGAGCACGAGCTTTCGCTCGATCCGAGACTTATCGGCCTCGCCGCTGAGCACATCGGCCGCGGAGATGAAGCGACCCGCATCGTGAGGCGTGTAGTGAACCCACAAGCGCCCGTCTGATTGGGTAGGCACAACGAGGTCGCCGATTCCCACGGCCTCGACGCCGGCCGCGCCTCCGTGCACGACGAAGAGGGGCTCGCCGCTCGCCACGCGAAGCGTCTCCAGGCTCAAGTGCAGCACCGGAGCTGAGCCGACGCGAGCCACCATAGGCACGCGCCGCACAATTCCCCCTTCGATATCCGCGCTAAGAAGCCCATGCCCCCGGGCAGCCGCATCGATTTCCGGCAGGCTGCGAAGCGTCGAAGCGTAGTGACGCAGAGACTCTCGCGCATCGGCTCCCTTCTGAAGAGACGGGGTCAATGCCGCGGGGAAGTCCGTGCCCGTATCGAGGCCTGCTATTCCCAACGCGACCGGTGCAGCTCTGATCGAGCCGGCAAGGATCGCATCGTGACGCGGCAACCTTGCAAGACGCGCAGCCAACTGCGGATCCGCAGCAGCGACCGAAGCCGCAAGCCATTCAGGGGAGAGACGGTCCGCCTCGGGAAAGAGGATGTCCACGCCGATCGCCGCCGGGCCGGCCGCACGCAGCCGATCGATGAGCCGGGCAAGGTGCGTGCGAGGCCACGGCCACTGCCCGAATCGTTCCAGACTCACCTCATCGATTGCCACGATTACAACTGGGGCCGAGCGTTTTTCGCGAGGGGAGAGCGCTTGGTAGCTGTCGAGCCACGCAAGGCGCAGCGCTCCGATCACCGGCATGTCCTCCCAGAATATCGGCACGAGAAGCAAAGCAAGCAAGATGAAACCCCGCCCAACGCCGCGGGCACCGAACACGGACCCGGGACGATTGACGCCAGCGGCCGGCTCCGTGTCTGAGTAGCCGCTGGCGTACGCAGCGTCCCGCGGGCGTTCGCTCCTCAGAGCTCGATCTCCAGGCCGTCGTAGGCCGCCGTGACGCGAAGTGGCTCGCCCGTTCGCGAGATCTCTTCGTAACGTAGTGTTTCGCGCCAGATCTCGCCGATCCGCTCGTCATTATTGGCCGGTTCGTGGTGGAACAGAACCAAGTGCTTCACATTGGCGAGCTGGCACAGTTCGACACCGACTATGTTGCTCGAGTGGCCCCAGTCTTCCTTCACCGACACCGCTTCGGCAAGCGAGTACATTGCGTCGAAGATCACCAGGTTGGCATCGGCAAAAAAAGTAGCGGCGGCTTCGGCCACATTCGGATCGTCAAGCCTGTGTTCTGAATCGGTTGAATAGACGATGATCCGACCGTCTCTAACGAATCGATAGCCGTAGGAATCTCCGGAGTGGCTTTGGAGCTTGGCGGTCACACTCCATCCGGCGATGTCGTAGATTCGGCCAGGCTGCAGAGTCACAAACTCGATCGAAGCACCAAGACGATCAAACGGCACGGGGAAGCTCGGCGGGTCCTGTTGTCGCCGTAGAGCTTCTTCGAGGTTCCGGTGGCAGCCGTAAATCCGAATCCTATTTCCCGGGACATAGGCCGGCGCAAAAAAGGGAAAGCCCATGATGTGGTCCCAGTGAAGATGGGACTGGAACACATGGAAGACGTTGGGCTTCGACGCGCCGTCGCGCGCAAATACATGGTTTCCGAAAGCTCGCACGCCGCTCCCGAGATCGCACAATACGTATTCTGGGTCGCCTGCGTCGAGTTGCACGCATGCGGAATTGCCCCCGAAAGTGTGCGAAACGGAAAAATCAAGCTCGGTGTCGACCCACGCCCTTGCTTTCTCGTGCGTGTCGAGTCCCTTGCCTGAAGCCGACACTAATGCGTGGGCGAGCTTGTCCCTGATCGTCGCGGAGTCAAGGGAAACCGGGATCGAGCCGCGCGTTCCCCAGAAGGTGACCCACAGGGCCATGGATCAGGTGCCGCGGGTGGAGTCATAGACCGCTATCCCAGTCGGCGACACTTTGGACAGCGCCTCACGCACGGACCCAAAACACTGGAACACGAGGTTAAACCGGCTGATCTCAAAAATCTCGCGCACGACGGGCTGAAGCGCTGCCACGACGATCGTGCCTCCCTGCTCACGGCTCCGCCTGGCGGCCAGCATCAAGACGCGAAGCCCAACGCTGCTGATGTAGTCGACCTTGGAGAAATCCAAGACCAGGCGATCTCCTCCCGCGCGGCAGCCTGCAACATACTCGTCAAGTGATGACTTGAGTCCGTCCGTGGTGCTGTTGTCAACGCGCCCGGCAAGGTTGAGCACCAGCGCATCGCCATAGCGTTCTTGGGTAAGTTGCATGGAAACGGATCTGGCTCCCAGACGGTTGAACGCGCGAAGCGCCACTGGATCAGCCGCGTTCGTTGCTGTCGAGGCTATTGTGATTCATCGCTCGGCGCCCTTCAAGTGCGGCGCTCTCCGAAACGATTTCGTGCCCTGTCATTGCGCCAAGTGCAAGCAAGCTGAATTCGATAGGCGTCTCGGAATGGTGCTGGCGGTGTCTGCGTCGAAGAGTAAATGCGGAAGTACCAAGGCCCTGTAATGCAGACGAGACCGGCGCCGCCCGAACCAAGAGAATCAGAGGGCACAAGTTATTGACAACAGGGGAGTTTCTAACTCTAATGATTGATCAGCGACTCCGGGAATGCAACGCAAACAGTGCTAGAATTTGCGCCTTTTCGCCCGAGCTTCTGTCTCACCATGAACATCGAGCAGGCCCGCTTGAACATGGTCGAGCAGCAGATTCGTCCCTGGGAAGTGCTCGATCAGGACGTGCTCGATCTCTTGTACGTCGTGCGCCGCGAGGAATTCGTCGCCGAGGCATACCGGGACCTTGCCTTCTCGGACTTGGAGATCCCCCTTTACGAAAACGCGGGCGAGGGCGAACGCATGATGCAACCCAAGCTCGAGGCGCGCATTCTGCAGGAGCTGGCGGTGAAGAAGAGCGAGCGAGTCCTCGAAGTGGGCACTGGCAGCGGCTATCTCACGGCGCTTCTCGCCGCCCGGGCACAGCATGTGTACTCCGTTGAGATCAATTCCCGACTCAAGGCCTTTGGCGAGGAGAATCTGCATCGCGCCGTCGTGGAAAACGTTACGACGGAACTCGATGATGCATCGCAGGGATGGCGCAGACACGAGCCCTACGACATTATTGTCCTGACGGGCTCGACCCCGGTGCTGCCGACGGCCGTGCTTTCTCAGCTAAGAGCCGGCGGGCGGTTGTTTGCCATCGTTGGGGACCCGCCGGTCATGGAGGCACGGCTGATTACCCGCGTCGGCGAAGGCTCATGCCACACGACCGATCTGTTCGAGACCTGTCTTGCCCCGCTCAAGAACGCGCCGCGTCCGGCGCGCTTCGAATTCTAATGGTAGCCCCGTCGAAGACCGCAACGGCTATGCCACAGTTTCGTTCCGCGTTCCTGCTAATCGCTGCACTGTCTGTAGCATCCGCGCGCGCAGCCGATCTGTTGCAGATCTATCGCGATGCTCTCGCCAACGACGCAGCGTATGCCTCGGCGCGGGCGACGCGCGACGCGGGGCTGGAGAACCTGCCGCAGGGGCGGGCGCAGATCCTGCCTAGCGTCAGTGCGACCGCGTTCACGCAGTACAACAATGTCAATATCGACGTCCGCGGCCCCCAGCCAAGCGAGCAGCGACAAGGCAATTCCAACGGCTACACAGTGACGCTTACGCAGCCTTTGTTCAATTGGCAGAACATCCAGCTTTACAAAGAGGCAGACTTCAAGGCGGCACAGGCCGAGGCGACATTCGGGCAGGCCACCCAGGATCTTATCGTGCGCGTCGCGCAGGCCTATTTCGACGTGCTTGCCTCGCAGGACAGCCTCGCCTTCATCCAGGCGCAGAAGGTGGCGATTTCAGAGCAGCTCGCGCAGGCCAAACGCAATTTCGAGGTTGGCACGGCCACGATCACCGATACCCACGAGGCGCAGGCACGCTTCGACCTGGCGACGTCGCAGGAAATAGCGTCCCAGAGCGATCTGGAGATCAAGAAGCGCGCCTTGCAGCAGATCATCGGGAAATACCCCGAGAGGCTCGAACCGCTGAAGCCCAGCATCGAACTGAATCCCCCCAGCCCCGACGCGATGGAAGAATGGGCCAACGTAGCGACAAGCCAAGGCTACCCGGTGCGCGCTCAGGAAGCGGCGCTGGAAATCGCGGTGCGGGAAATCGAGCGTACCCGGGGCGGGCACCTACCCACTTTGAACCTCGTGGGCAGCTCGGGGTCGAGCTTGGCGAGCATCAGCGCAACCGGCATCAGCAACACTGCGTCGGATTCGATCACCCGCTTCATCGGTCTGCAGCTTGCGTTGCCCCTGTATTCAGGTGGCAACGTCAGCTCACTGGTCCGGCAGGCGGTGGCGAACCGGGAAAAAGCCCAGCAGGATCTGGAGAGTTCGCGGCGCGTAGCGGCGCTGGCCGCGCGGCAGGCTTACCTCGGCGTCACCAACGGCCGTGCCCAGGTCAGGGCGCTGGAAGCGGCGCTCGTTTCGACACGCAGCGCTCTCGACTCCAACAAACTGGGTTACGAAGTCGGCGTGCGCATCAACATCGACGTCCTGAATGCCCAGCAGCAGGTCTTCAGCACCCTGCGCGATCTTTCCAGGGCTCGCTATGACACGATGCTCAACGGCCTGAGGTTGAAGGCCGCCTCGGGGGCTCTGGGCGAAGCCGATGTCGAGGATGTGAACCGCCTGCTGGGGGCGAACTGACGCGCGACGCAGTCACCCGAGTAGCCCTTTGCAGATCGCCACAGTCCGTTCGACGGCGCCTCGATGGGCCGCGCAGAAAGCGACCCCGGCGCTCCCCATGCGTTCGCGCAGCCCCCGGTCCTGCAGGAGCGCGCGCGCCAGGCGAATCGCTTCCCCGGCGTCGTTGGCCCGGAGCGCCG
>Ga0137427_10001480_pt1 | contig 10569 bp, 7 predicted proteins | sample EasRivERMZT700_2_FD_102309 | JGI IMG/M metagenome (GOLD analysis project Ga0137427, IMG submission 102309) | Soil microbial communities from meander-bound floodplain in the East River, Colorado, USA - East River MetaG ERMZT700_2 | ecosystem: Environmental > Terrestrial > Soil > Floodplain ...
AGATGCGGGATCGGTTTCGCCGCATTGAAGGCGGTGCCCTGGAATGCCGCCGGCAGAAACGCAGAGTTCCAATGGTTCGGCCCGACCTGCGGCACGCCCCGCGGATCGGGAATCGCGATGAACGCCGGAAGGTTGTCGCACTCGGACCCGAGCGCATAGCTCGCCCAGCAACCGATCGCCGGAAACCCGTCGAGAATAAATCCCGTGCTCATCTGGTTCTCGGCCGGGCCGTGGGTGTTCGACTTCGCGGTCATCGAATGGATGAAGCAAAGCTCGTCGGCAAGCTCGGCTATGTTCGGCAGCAATTCCGAAATCATCTTGCCGCTTTGACCGCGCGGCTTGAACTCCCACTGCGGCCTGATCAGGTTGCCGTTCTCGCCCTGGAAGCTGACGAAGTTGCCCTTCCCGGGCATCGGCGTGTCGTGCCGCTTCGTCAACTCCGGCTTGTAGTCGAACGTGTCGAGATGACTCAGCGCGCCCGAACAGAAAATCATGAGCACGCGCTTGGCCTTCGCCGGAAAATGCGGCACGCGCGGCGCGTACGGCTTTGATGGATTAATCGTCGGCCGGATCGGCCCCGCCTCCGACGCCAGCAAACCCTGCTCCGCGAGCAGCGTCGTCAGCGCGATGCCGCTCAAGCCGGTGCCGCCCCATTTCAGGAAATCGCGCCGGTTGAGCATCCAGCGTCCAGCGTGTGTGAGCGGCGCATTCATCAATACACATACAGGAACTCGCTCGCGTTCAACAGCGCGCGCGACAACGCCACCAGACCATGCTCGTTCACGAGCTTGCGCGCCGCCAGCATCTCCTCCGATGCAGGCCGCCGGTTCAACGCGAGTTCGAATGCACGCTCTACCAAAGCGTCGCCTTTCGCTTCGCGCTCGACGCGTTTCGCGAGCAACTCCGCTTGCTGCAAAATGAACGGGCTGTTCAAGAGATTGAGCGCCTGCAGGGGCGTGACGCTGCTCGTGCGCCGCGGCGCGATCTGTCCTGCGTCGGGACAATCGAACGCACCGAACGTGCTCTCCAATTGCATCCGCGGCTTCGCCTGGTAAACCATGCGGCGCCATTCTTCAGGCCCAAACTTCGTGCGCGAATTGTAGACCTTCACGTAGTTATCGTTTGGATCGAACAAGTCGAAGCCCGGCCCGCCCATTTTCAAGTTAAGGTTCCCCGCGACCGCGAGCATCGCATCCCGAAGCACTTCCGCCTCGAGCCGCCGCGGAGAATATCGCCAAAGCAATCGCGCATCAGCGTCGATTTCCCTGCCGCGCTCGTGTGTTATGCTCGATTGCCGATACGTCGCGCTCGTGACGATCAGGCGATGCATCGCTTTGATGCTCCAGTTGCGCGCAACGAACTCGCTCGCCAGCCAGTCCAGCAATTCCGGATGCGTCGGTCGCGCGCCGTTCATTCCAAAATCGCTCGGCGTCTCCACCAATCCACGGCCAAAGTGATAGTGCCACAATCGATTTACCATCACGCGAGCTGTGAGCGGATTTTCTTCCGACGCGATCCATTCTGCGAGCGCGCGACGACGCTCCCGTTCGTTTGCTGTCGACGAGGGTTGCCCGGTGGCGATTCGGGTCAGCGCTCCGGGGGAAACCTCTTCGCGCGGCTGCATCGGGTCGCCACGGTAAAATCGAAACGTCGGCTTTGGTTCTTCAAAGCGTCCCGCGTAAACCGCCGGCACGACCGACAAGTCGCGCAATCTCTTCTCAAGCTGTTTGCGACGCGTGGACAATTCGCGGACCTGAGATTTCTGTTCGAAGGCCACGCTATCATTCCCTATTTCCTTTGCGTCCCGCCCATAAACGTGCCGGTCGGCTGAGGAAGCGATCACGACCCAATCATTGGTCCCGAGGGCCGCCTCGATTCGATAAACCGTTGCCAGGCGGTCCTTGTATTTCTGCTCGAGATCGCGTCCCCACACGATGCGATCTATCTTTGCCGGGGCCGCAAACTCCAGTTCCACCCAGCCCTCGCCTCGTTCGTTCGAAATCCAACTGCGACTGTTGCCGTGCTTGCCGTCATTGATGTGCTCCAGCCGATGAATGTCTGAGTTCGGATAGACACTCGAAGCGAACGAGCGCGTGCCATTTGTCGCCAGCGCAACATTGATGGAGCCCGATCCCGCCGTGTAAACCTCCAACTCATCGATGCACGGCTCAACGTCCGTCGTCGCTTCAACCGTGAATCGCAAGCGCCGCGCCGTGACCGCAGCGAAGCGTTCGACATTGCGCCTCGCCGAAACCGCCGCGCGCAATCGGTTCGTTTCAACCACGCGCCCGCCCCGCGCCAGCGGTTCCAGTTCGTCGAGCCGCGCCTCGACTTGTTCCAATTCAGCGCGACACTTAGCCAGCTCCCGCTCGCGCGCTTCGGCGTCGCGCATTTTCAATGGACGCTCGCCATGCGTTACCCCGGCGAGTGACGCCACGAGCGCGTAGTAATCGCTCTGCGGAATCGGATCAAATTTGTGGTTATGACAACGCGCGCAGCCGACGGTAAGCCCAAGGAACGCCGTCCCAACCGTGCTCACCATATCGTGCAATTCGTCGGCGCGTTGGTTTGCCGTCAGCACGGGATCGGGACTTTTCACCTGGTCCCACGGCCCACCCACCAGGAATCCCGTCGCCTCTTCCACACCGAAAGAGTCACCTGCGATTTGTTCGATGATGAACGGCCTATACGGCTTGTCCTCGTTCAACGCGCGAATCACGTAGTCGCGATACGGCCACGCGTTGGGACGCGCCTGGTTCATTTCGAACCCGTGCGATTCCGCAAAGCGCACCACGTCGAGCCAGTGCCTCGCCCAACGTTCGCCGTATCGCGGCGAACCGAGCAACCGGTCCACCAGCTTTTCATACGCAAGCGTATCTTTGCTCGCCGTGAATTCGTCCACCTCTTCAGGCGAGGGCGGCAGGCCGATGAGGTCGAAGTAAACCCGTCGAATGAGCGTCCTGCGGTCCGCTTCGGGTGAAAGGGTGAATTCACGTTTCGTCAACTCCGCCAAAATGAAGCGATCAATGTCGTTGCGAAGAACTCCCTGGCCTGCGGCGACCACAGGCGGCTGCGGTCGCACCACCGGCCGAAACGACCAGTGATTCGTCTTCGATTGGCCTGACGCCGCGAACCCTGCCGCAACGACCAGCGCCACAATATATGCTGCCTGGCGAGCGAGGCTGGGTCCCCATCCAGGGCGCATTGCCATCGATGGACACAGCCGAGGGTTCATGTCATCAGCATAGAAACAGCACCCTGATTCGCCTAGGGCATTTTACGCAGGGAGGCTGTTGCACCCGCACCGCAGACCCGCCGCAGGGGCCGTAAACCCCTCAAACATTGACACTTTGGCGCTTCTTATGCTACTTTCTCGCGAAATTGCACTCAGGCATGAGTTCCGCATTGAACCAGCATGTGCTAGTGCTAAATCGCCTTTGGCAGGCGGTGAATATCTGCACGGCAAAGAGGGCTCTCACGCTCCTGTTCGAGGGCCGCGCCCAGGTCGTCCTCAACGGCGACGACGGCTCCTTCCAGACTTTCAATTTCAGCCAGTGGCACGACTTCTCGCAGCAGGAACCGCATCCCGAGAGCATCCACACCATCTCGTTTCGCATCCGCATTCCGCGTGTCATCCTGCTCGTGCTCTTCGACCGCATGCCGAAGAAGGAAGTAAAGTTCACGCGCCATAATATTTTCGAGCGCGACCGCAACATGTGCCAATACTGCGGTGACATTTTTGACCGGAAGGACCTCAACCTCGATCACGTCATCCCGCGCGATCGCGGCGGCCCCACCACGTGGGAGAACATCGTCTGCTCGTGCATCGGGTGTAACACGAAGAAGGCCAACCGCACGCCGCTCGAGGCGGGCATGCGTCTGGTGCGCAAGCCCAAGCGTCCGAAGTGGCGGCCCTTCGTGCAGATCAACGTGGGCCTGCACCATCACGACAGTTGGAAACACTTCCTCGACCTCGCCTACTGGAACGTCGAACTCGGCGAGGATACGGCGTGATCAGAAGTTGAGCAACCGCCTGCGAAGGCTACTTCATCCACTCAGGCATCAGGTCGGCCTCGGAAGTCCAACCCCATTCAACGAACATTTCTTTGTAATTCTCCGCGTCAAAGATCTCCTCCGGCGGTGGTTCGCAATACATGCTGCATCCAAATCCCAGTTTGCTTAGTTCATTGGAAATGTTCCAGACCTTGTCGTCCGATTGAAAAGATTGAAAAACCAGCATCCCCTTGGGAGCGCCGAGTTGCGGAAGCAATGCCTCGGCCATCACCTTCTCGCCAGAAGGCAGCCCCACCTCAAAGGGGACGATGACCTGGATACCTAGATCGCGCCCTGCACGAACGAGATATTCCTGCAGTCTGTTCATGATTGAGTTACTCTTCTGGCTTCTTCGCTGACTCAATCAACTCCCAAAACTTCGGATTTTCCTGCAGCGCTTCATCCTCGCGCACTGGCAAACTCGAGCGGAACAAAAAATCCTTCAGCGAATTCTTACTCAGTATCCGATGGACTACCAAACCGAGCGGGTGCCGCTCGAAATAAATCCGGTAATCACCGAGGCGGAAGCGGTGCATCGTTTTGCCGTTGCGCTCCAGCTTGCCGAATCGCTCCAGTTCAGTGCTCATCACCTCCTGCGGCAAGCCGCGAAACTCACCCAGGATGTGCAGCTGAAGTTCCTTCGGCATGCGCGCCAGTTCGGCTGCGCTCGTTGGATTGAAGATGATCTGAAACGGCCTCACATTTTTGGTTGGCGACTGGAACTCTGGAGCATTTGGATTGGTAGCGCGTACGGGAATCGCACCCGTCTTTCAGCCTTGAGAGGGCCGTGTCCTAACTGATAGACGAACGCGCCGCCCAAAATTTAGTCTCAATTCTACCCTCAACCTTCTCACTGTCAACACTGGCACCTCGGCAAAGCCGTTTTGGTATGGTCGTTTTTCTCAATCTGTCTAACAATGCCCGCCGACCTATGACCTTACGCAATCTCGCTGCCGTCGCATTGACGGTTGTCGTCGCTCAAACCGCCTTCGGTTTGAACCAGGCAAAGCTCGCCGACATGGACCGCGCCATCGAGCAAGCCATCGAGAACAAGCGCCTGCCAGGTGGCGTCTTGTGGCTCGAACATTCCGGCGATGTCTATCGCAAAGCATTTGGCAAACGCGCGCTCGTTCCCTCCGAAGAAAAGATGACCGAAGATACGATCTTCGACGCCGCGTCGCTCACCAAGGTCCTCGCCACCACCCCCGCCATCATGCTTCTCATTGAGCGCGGAAAGGTTCGCCTTGACGATCCGGTGAATCATTACGTGACCAATCTGCACCCCGACGCTGCCGAAATCACCGTGCTCCATTTGCTCACGCACACTTCCGGCCTGCGGCCGGGGATTCCAGGCTCGCCGTCGTGGCAGGGTTACGAGCATGCCATCGATCTCGCCTGCCGCGAGAAACCAACGAACCCGCCGGGCACTATCTTCCGTTACAGCGATATCAATTTCATTTTGCTCGGCGAAGTCGTCCAGCAGGCCAGCGGCAAGAAGCTTCAGGATTTTGTTCGCAGCGAAATCCACGGCCCGTTGAAAATGGTCGATACTCGCTACCTGCCTCCAACCAACAACCTCTCGCGCATCGCGCCCACCGAACAAAGCGAGCAGGGGATTCTGCGCGGCGTTGTCCATGATCCTACCGCTCGCAAGATGGGCGGAGTCGCTGGCCACGCGGGACTCTTCACCACTGCAAGCGATCTCGCGCGTTACGCCCGCATGCTCCTGAACCTCGGTGAACTCGACGGCGTGCGCATTTTCAAACCCGAGACCGTGAAGCTCATGACCAGCGTCCAATCTCCGGCCGCCGTGGAAGCTCGCCGTGGCCTCGGCTGGGACATCGATTCCGCGTACAACCGCCCTCGCGGCAAGCTGTTTCCTCTCGGCTCCTACGGCCACACCGGCTGGACCGGCACCTGTATCTGGATCGATCCGTTCTCGAAAGCGTTCTGGATGTTGCTCTCGAATCGCGTGCACCCCGACGGCAGGGGCAACATCCTCCCATTGCAACTGACACTCGGCACTTACGCGGCCATGGCCATCGACAGCTTCGACTTCGGCAACGTCGCAGGCGCATTGCCGCAACGCACCGGCTCAACGCCCGCCGCCACCAACAGCACGGACGCGCGCGTCGGTGAAGTGCTCAACGGCATCGACGTCCTCGTGAAGCAAAAGTTCGCGCCTCTTAAAAACCTGCGCATCGGCTTGATCTCCAACCACACCGGCATCGATCGCAAGCGCAATCCCACCATCGACATTCTCAAGGCCGCCGAAGGCGTCCAACTCAAAGCGCTGTTCAGTCCCGAGCACGGCATTCGCGGGCAGCTCGACGAGAAAGTTGGAGACAGCGTTGATGAAAAGACCGGCCTGCCCATCTACAGCCTTTACGGCGAACGCCGCACGCCCACTCCCGAACAATTGAAAGACCTCGACGCGCTCGTCTTCGACATCCAGGACATCGGCTGCCGCTTCTACACTTACCCTTCCACCATGGGCAACTGCATGGAGGCCGCCGGCAAAGCGAAGCTGAAATTCTTCGTCCTCGATCGCGTGAATCCGATTGGCGGCCGCGCGGTCGAAGGACCGGTCCACACCGGCGCGCCCAGCTTCGTCGCGTTTCATTCCACCCCGTTGCGTCATGGCATGACGGTCGGCGAGCTCGCGCGCATGTTCAACGAAGAGCGCGGCTGGAAGACCGACCTCACCGTGATTCAACTCGAAGGCTGGACGCGCGCGATGTGGTTCGACGAAACCGGCCTGCCCTGGATCAATCCCTCGCCGAACATGCGCAGCCTTACCGAAGCCACGCTTTATCCCGGCGTCGGCCTGCACGAAAGCGCGCTCTCCGTTGGCCGCGTCACGGGCACGCCGTTCGAAGTCGTCGGCGCACCTTACATCGATGACCTGAAACTGGCCGCGGAACTCAACCGCTTCGGTCTCGCGGGCGTTCGTTTCGTTCCGCTTCGCTACACGCCGACCGCGAGCACGTTCAAGGACAAACCCTGTGGCGGCGTTTCCATCGTACTGACCGATCGCGAAAAACTGCAAGCCGTGGACGTGGGATTGGCCATCGGCCTCGCGGTCCAGAAACTTTACCCGCAGGATTTCGCGCTGCAAAAAGTCCAAACACTTCTCCAGCACACGAACACTCTGCAAGCGTTCAAGACTGGAAAGCCAATCAGCCAAATCAAAGCCGCGTGGGAAAACGAACTCACCGACTTCAAACGTCGCCGGCAAAAATACCTTCTCTACTGATTCGTCTGCCAGCTTGGACGGGGCTTGAGCGGTGTCGCCGGTTTGTTCGTCGGCCAAAGCTCCACCACCGGTGGCGGCGTCCACCGAATCGACCGCCGGTTCACGACCAGCGTGCGCCGCATCAACTCGACCTCGTGCCCGAACAAATCAAACGTCACCACGCCCGGCAATTGCATCAGGTCTTCGTAAATCACCCTGCCGAACACCGCCGCCTTTCTTGGCCGGTCAAACTCTACAGTCACCGGATAATTGGTTGCTCCAACTGTTTCGCCCGGAAACTTAAGCACCGCGCTGCGGTTAAGCCTCGGCTGCGCGACCTCAACCACGGGCCCAGCCTCGTTGGTCGTGAAAGTGACCCGCCACGGCCCGCTGCTCTTGCGGCAGCCTTCGATCCCGTAAAACACCGCAAAGTATAAACCCGCGATCACAAAAGCAGCGCCAATCAACGTTCCTGGGAATCGGTCCGACTTCATTGAGCCGGTCACGATGTCGCGCAAAGTTGCGCGCCGTCAACGGCAAAGGAGCGCGGGGAGAAATGAAGGCGGTACAGTCCCGACATGTCGGGACACGACCATTTGCGTGGCGCCATACTCATTCGCGGCAGCGTCGTGGAGTGCGGCACTCCTGTGCCGCTTTGCCTTGCAGTCTTTGAACTCCAGGGTTCTAAGAATACTGCGGCGCATCCGCAAAGCTTTGACCCGCGCCCGTTATTCGGCTAAATCGTACGCAATCACGAAAACGATATTCTCAAAGTTCATTTGGTTCGCCGTCGCTGGCCTGGGTGCCTTCGCCTACGTCGCGCTCGCGTTCCATCGCGGCGAACGCATCAGTTCCGCCTACATTCTCATCGCCGCGCTCTGCTCCTACGCCATCGGTTATCGCTTCTACTCGAAGTGGGTCGCCGCAAAAGTCCTCGCGCTCAATGATCGCCGCGCGACCCCGTGCGAAGTCCACGATGACGGCAAGGACTTCGTCAAAACCAATCGGTGGATCGTTTTCGGCCATCACTTCGCTGCAATTTCCGGCCCCGGTCCATTGGTCGGGCCTGTGCTCGCCGCGCAATTCGGCTATCTGCCGAGCGCGCTCTGGATTTTGATCGGCGTCGTCCTCGGTGGCGCGGTGCAGGACTTCGTCATTCTCTTCTCTTCGATGCGCCGCAACGGCAAATCCCTCGCGCAAATGGTCAGGGAAGAGCTGAACACCACCGCCGGCGTCATCGGCGTCGCGGCGATTCTGTCGATCATGATCATCCTCCTCGCCGTCCTGGCGTTGGTCGTCGTTAAGGCGCTCGCCGAAAGTCCGTGGGGCGTGTTCACGGTTGGAGCGACCATTCCCATCGCCATGCTCATGGGCGGTTACCTGCGCTTTTGGCGCATTGGCAAGGTCATGGAAGCTTCAGCCTTCGGCGTCATCCTGCTCCTGCTGGCAGTCTGGGGCGGCCAATACGTCCACGCCAACGCGCAATGGGCCAAAGCCTTCACGTTCACCGCCGAACCCCTCGCGTGGATGGTCATTCTTTACGGCTTCGCCGCCAGCGTTCTGCCGGTGTGGCTGTTGCTCGCTCCTCGCGATTACCTCAGCACCTTCATGAAGCTCGGCACGATCTTCGCCCTCGTGCTCGGCGTGTTCGTCGTGTTGCCGGATCTGAAGATGCCGGCCGTAAGCAAATTCATCGATGGCTCCGGCCCCGTCGTTGCCGGCAGCTTGTTTCCATTTTGCTTCATTACGATCGCCTGCGGTGCGATCTCCGGGTTTCACACGCTCATCTCCAGCGGCACGACGCCGAAAATTATCACGCGCGAGAGTTATTCACGGCCCATCGGTTACGGCGCGATGTGCCTCGAATCGCTCGTCGCCATCATGGCGCTGATCGCCGCGTGCACACTCGATCCGGGCGTTTACCTGAGCATGAACATCAAGGGCGAAGCCGCTGCGACCGTCGCACAGGTCAACGGGCTTGGGTTTCCCGTTACCATCGGCCAAATGGATTTCCTGGCTCAAACCACGGGCGAGAAGACATTGTTTGGCCGCACGGGCGGCGCCGCCACACTGGCCGTCGGAATGGCGCAGATTTTTTCCGAAGTCACCCGCGGTCGCTGGCTCGATCTCTGGTACCACTTTGCCATCATGTTCGAGGCGTTGTTCATCCTCACCACGCTCGACGCCGGCACACGCGTGGGTCGCTACTTATTGCAGGACGTGCTTGGCAATGTTTGGAAACCGCTCGGCGACGTGCGCAGCGCCAACTCGAATGTCCTCGCCAGCACTCTCGTCGTCACAGGTTGGGGCTACTTCCTGATTCAGGGCGTGCGCGATCCCCTCGGCGGCATCAATTCCCTCTGGCCTCTCTTCGGCATCGCAAACCAACTCCTTGCCAGCATCGCCCTTTGCCTTGCCACCACGATCATTCTTAAAATGCACCTCTCAAACCAGTCTCCGAAACCCGCGACGACGATCGATCTGGCCGGCGGCCGGTCGCAAGCTTTCCCCTCTCCTCAGGGAGAGGGTCAGGGTGAGGGGATCCCGTTGCTCCCAAAAATCCAAAAACCATGGTTCGCTCTGGTTACCCTCGTGCCGCTCGTCTGGCTGCTGTCTGTGACCCTCACGGCTGGGGTGCAAAAAATCGGCCATTCCGATCCCCGCATCGGCTTTCTCTCGCAAGTGAAAGTGCTGCGCGAAAAAACGCCTGCGCTCCAAACTGCCGTCGAAACCGCGAGGCAAACAAACAATGCGAACGCAATCAAAACCGCCGAGAAAGCCCTCCGTGACAATCGCACCCTCATCTTCAACAACGTCCTCGACGCGATCGTCGCCGGCACTTTCCTGTCCCTCGTCGTGTTGATCGTCCTCCTGAGCGCGCGCGAGTGGATTCTGCTTTGCGCGCGACGTCGCATCGCCGACCTCCGCGAGTCGCCGCCCGTTTGGCTTCCGGAGTATGCGGTCGCCGAAGGCCAGCCGCTGCGTATCGGCGCGCTCGCCGCCCTCGCCTTCGCACTGCTTCGCGAACTTTCCGGCGAGGCCGACATCGACCGGTCGCGCGACGCCGGCATCGTCTGCCTTTGCCCGGACCATGCGAACAGCCGTGTCAGCCTGCTGGGCGCGCGACCGTCCGACGCTTACGTCGCGCACTTGCAACACCGCTACTCGCGCATTAATCGTTGTTGCTGAGATGAACCGCATCGCACTCTTCGGCGGATCGTTCGATCCCGTTCACAATGGCCATCTGCTCGTCGCGCTGGCGGCCATCGAAGAGCTGGCGC
>Ga0137427_10001481_pt1 | contig 10563 bp, 7 predicted proteins | sample EasRivERMZT700_2_FD_102309 | JGI IMG/M metagenome (GOLD analysis project Ga0137427, IMG submission 102309) | Soil microbial communities from meander-bound floodplain in the East River, Colorado, USA - East River MetaG ERMZT700_2 | ecosystem: Environmental > Terrestrial > Soil > Floodplain ...
AACCTGGGAGTGATGGTGCCGGCGCAGACAATCCTCGACACGGCGTTGCGCGAAAAGGCGGACGTGATCGGCCTCTCGGGCCTGATCACGCCGTCGCTGGAGGAAATGACCCATGTCGCCCGCGAGATGGAGCGTGCCGGCCTCAAGCTGCCGCTGCTCATCGGCGGTGCGACCACTTCGCGCGCGCACACCGCGGTCAAGATCGCGCCGAACTACTCGGGAGCCGTGGTCTATGTTCCCGACGCCTCGCGCAGCGTGCCGGTCGTGCAGTCGCTTCTGTCGCAGACGAGCGAGCGCTTCGTATCCGAAGTGCGCGCCGACTACGACAGGATCCGCGACCAGCACCGCGACAAGAAAGGACCCGGGCCGCTGCATCCCATCGCCGAGGCGCGCCGCCTGCGCCATCCGATCGACTGGAAGAATTACGTTCCCCCGCGACCACGCGAAACGGGAGTCACGGCACTGCGCAATTACCCGCTTGCCGAGCTCGTCGACTACATCGACTGGTCCCCGTTTTTCCAGGCGTGGGAGCTCTCCGGGCCGTATCCGAAGATCCTGCAGGATGCCGTGGTCGGCGAGGCGGCGCGCAAGCTCTTCGGCGAAGCGCAGGAGATGCTTGCTCGCATCGTGCGCGAGGACTGGGTGGTGGCGAACGGCGTATTCGCGCTCTACCCGGCGGCGCAGGTGAACGGCGACGACATCGAGATCTACGGCGACGAGACGCGCGCTGAGCGGCTCATGACCTGGCACAACCTCAGGCAACAGAACCAGAAGCCGACGGGGCGCGCCAACCTGTGTCTGGCCGACTTCGTGGCGCCGAAGGAAGCCGGCGTACCCGACTGGATCGGCGCCTTTGCCGTATCCGCCGGCGGCATCGACAAGCGCGTGGCGGCGTTCGAAGCCGCCAACGACGACTACAGCGCCATCATGCTCAAAGTGCTTGCCGATCGCCTCGCCGAGGCGTTCGCGGAGCGGCTGCACGAGCGCGTGCGGCGCGAGTTCTGGGGGTACGCCGCGGGCGAGTGCCTTTCCGGCGCGCAGCTCCTCGCCGAAGCGTACCGGGGCATCCGCCCGGCGCCCGGCTACCCGGCGTGTCCCGACCACACGGCCAAGGGACCGCTCTTTCGCCTGCTCGATGCCGAGCGCAATGCGGGCATGTTGCTGACCGAGTCCTACGCGATGTGGCCGCCGGCGGCCGTTTCGGGGTTCTATCTGTCGCACCCCGACTCGACCTACTTCGCGGTGGGCAAGCTCGGCCGCGACCAGGTCGAGGATTACGCTCGGCGCGCAGGCATGTCGGTGTCCGATGCCGAGAAATGGCTCGCGCCCTATCTCGCCTACGAGGTCGTGACGGTGCCGTTATAATCCGCGCATGGGTAAAGGCGACAAGCGCACGCGGCGCGGCAAGATCTACAAGGGCAGCTACGGCAGGAAGCGCCCGCAGCGCACGAAAAAGACCACCAAGAAACCGGCCTGAAGGCGTTCCTCGCTCTCGGCGCACTGCTTGCCGCCGCGGCGGTCGGGCTGGGCGCGTTCGGCGCGCACGGCCTCAAGGCGCGACTTTCCCCGGACATGCTCGGCGTCTGGCAGACGGCGGTGCAGTACCACGCCTGGCACGCGCTCGGACTGTTGGCGGTTGGTCTTTCGCTGGAAAGCATCTGGATGAGGGCGGCGGGCTGGCTCCTCGTTGGCGGAATCGTGCTCTTCTCCGGCAGCCTCTACGCCCTCGCCCTGGGCGCTCCCAAAGGCCTGGGACTCGTCACGCCGTTCGGCGGTCTCGCGTTCATCCTGGGCTGGATCGCTTTCGCGATCGGCGTCATTTACGCCAGAACGCCGGCGTAAGAACGACCAGCAGGGTAAAGAGCTCCAGGCGCCCCAGCAGCATGGCGAAGCTGCAGATCCAGGTCTGCGCATCGGTGAGGCCGGCGTAGTTGGTGGCCGGGCCGACCTCGCCCAGCCCAGGACCGGTGTTGTTGAGCGAGGCCACCGCGGCCGAGAAGCCGGAGACGACGTCCAGGCCTGAGGCGGTGAGCAGGAGCGTCAGTACGACGATGCACGACGTATACATGAAGACATAAGCGAGAACCGCGAACACGGTGGCATTGCTCAGCGGGATCTCGGAGAGCTTCACCGGGTTGTAGATGCGCGGGTGAATGGTACGCAGGAGCTCGCGGAAGATCTGCTTGAACAGGATCTGCGCCCGGATCATCTTCATTCCGCTGCCCGTGGACCCGGAACAGCTGACGAAGCTCGAGAGAAACAGCATCAGCAGCGGCACGAAGATCGGCCACTGGCCGTAGTCGGTGTTCGCATAGCCGGTAGTCGTGGCGATCGACACGACATTGAATGCGGCGTACCGTAGCGCGGTGCCGAACTCGTCGTAGACGCCGGTGAGGAAGAGATAGCCCGCGACGAGCAGCACTGAAAGCACGAGCACCAGGAGCATGGCTTTCGCCTCGGGGTCCCTGAGATACGGGCGCGCGCTCACACGGCGCCAGGCAAGAAAATGGGTCGCGAAGTTGATCGCCGCGACCAGCATGAAGGCGATGGCCACGGCCTCGATCGCCGGCGAGTCCCAGTGGGCGAAGCTCGCATCGTGGGTGGAGAAGCCGCCCAGCCCCATGGTGGTGAAGCCGTGCATCAGGGCGTCGAGCCCGTCCATGCCGGCGAGCCAGTATGCGGCTACGCAGGCGGCGGTGAAGCCCACGTAGACCAGCCACAGCCCCTTCGCGGTCTCCGCTATGCGGGGAGTGAGCTTCGTGTCCTTCATCGGCGTGGGGGTTTCGGCCTTGAAGAGCTGGCTGCCGCCCACGCCGAGCAGCGGCAGGATCGCGACCGCGAGCACGATGACCCCCATCCCGCCCATCCAGATCATGAGGCCGCGCCAGATGTTGACCGAGGGCGGTAGCTGGTCGAGCTTCGCGAGGACCGTCGCACCACTGGCAGTGAGGCCCGAGACCGCCTCGAAATAGGCATCGGTGAAGGAAAGATCCTCGATGCTGAAGAGCAGGGGCAGGGTGGCGAACCCCGGCAGCACCGTCCATACCAGCGCCACCAGAAGGAAGCCGTCGCGCACCTGCAGCTCGCGGCGCTCGCGAAACGTCGCGAGCCACAGCACGATCGCGGCCGCTAGCGTCGCCGCAAGCGAATAGCCGAACGCCTGCTGCGCGCCGTCGTCCAGGGCGAAGGAAAGGGCCCACGGCAGCGACAGGCTCGCCGCGAACAGCAGCATCACGCGTGACAGCACGCCGACGACCGCGAAGAAGCGCATCGCGGGCTACACGAAGCGCACGCCGACCTGGAACATCCGCTCCACGCGCGGCACGTTCTTCTTGTCGGCCACGAATACGATCACGTGGTCCTCGGCCCGGATCACCGTGTCGTGGTGAGCCATGATCACCTGGTCGCCGCGCACCACGGCGCCGATCGTCGTTCCCGGCGGCAGCTCGAGCTCGTCCACGCGGCGGTCGGTGAGCCGGCAGGACTCGCGATCGCCGTGCACCACGGCTTCGAGCGCCTCCGCCGCCCCGCGCCGCAGGCTGTGGACCGCGACCACGTCTCCGCGCCGCACATGCGCAAGCAGGGTGCCGATCGTCGCCTGCGCCGGCGAGATGGCGATGTCGATCTGGCCGGACTGCAGCAGATCGACGTAGGACCTGCGGTTGATGAGCGAAACGACGCGGCGCGCGCCCATGCGCTTGGCGAGCAGCGAGCTCATGATGTTGTTCTCGTCGTCGTTGGTGACCGCGACGAAGAGGTCCATTTCCGCGATGTTCTCGTCCTCGAGCAGCTCCTCGTCGGTCGTGTCGCCGTTCAGCACCAGCGCTTCGCCCAGGCGCGCCGCGAGCAGCTCGCAGCGGCGCTTGTTGTGCTCGATGACCCGCACCGAATAGCGGTCCTCCAGCGCCATGGCGAGGCGCAGGCCGATGTTGCCGCCGCCGGCGATCATGACGCGCCTCACCGTCCGATCCATGCGCCGCAGCTCGCGCATGACCTCGCGGATGTGCTCGGCCGCGGCGAGGCAGAACACCTCGTCGCCCGCCTCGACCACCGTGTCGCCGTCGGGGACGATGGAGCGGTCGCCGCGGAAGATCGCCACGATGCGCGTGTCGATGCGCGGCATGTGGCGGCGCAGGTCCTTCAGCGGATGGCCGACGAGCGGCCCGCCGCTGAACGCCCGCACCGCCACCAGGCTCACCCTGCCGCCGGCGAAATCGAGCACCTGCAGCGCTTCGGGGAATTCCACCAGCTTCACGATGTAATCGGTGAGGATCTGCTCCGGGCAGATGGAGAGGTCCACGTCGAAGCCGTCCTCGCCGAGGACGCGCTCGTTCGCCAGGTAATCGGTGGCGCGCACCCGCGCGATGCGGCGCGGCACGTTGAACATGCGCGCCGCGATGCGGCAGGCGACGAGGTTGGTCTCGTCCGACTGCGTCACCGCCACCAGCAGGTCGGCGTCCTCGATCCCGGCTTCGGTGAGCACCGAGGGGTGGGCGCCGTTGCCCAGCACCGTGCGCAGGTCGAGCCGCTCCTGCAGCGCGCGCAGGCGCTGCGGCTCCAGGTCGACCACCGTGATGTCGTTTTGCTCCGACACCAGGCTCTCGGCCACCGAGCCGCCGACCTGCCCGGCGCCGAGGATGACGATCTTCATTCCTCGCGCCGCCCCACCGGCAGGCCGAGCGCCTTCAATTTGCGGTAGAGGTGCGTGCGCTCCAGGCCCGAGCGCTCGGCGACGCGCGACATGCTGCCATGCTCGCGGGCGAGCAGATGCTCGAAGTAGACGCGCTCGAAGGCCTCGCGCGCCTCGCGGTAAGGCCGGTCGAGCAGGACGTCGGGCAGCGCGCCCGGCACGGCGCGCCCCGCGAGCACGCGCTCGACGTCCTCGAGCTGGACCTCCTCTTCGAGCGAGCTGAGCGCGAGGTCCTTGACCACGCCCTCGAGCTCGGTGAGGTTGCCCGGCCAGACGTGGTGGCGCAGGGCGTTGAGCGCCGCGATGGCGAGGCGCCGCGGCGGGCAGGCGCGCGCCTCGACCATCTGCGCCAGCATCAGCGACGCGAGGTCCGGCACGTCCTCGGCGAACTCGCGCAGCGCCGGCAGGCGCAGCGTGAGCTCCGAGAGCCGCGCGCCCAGCTCCGCGTCGAAGTCGTGCTTCTCCACCAGGCTGCGCACGTCGAGCGGCGAGAACGAGACCAGGCGCACCTTGTGCTTCTCGGCGCGGGTCAGCAGGAACTCGAGGCTGCGCTGCTCGCCGCGGGCGAGGCGCGTGAGGTCGGGGAAGAACAGGATCCCGCCGGTCGCCTTGGCGAGGAGCTCGGAAGGCGGCTCCGCGAGCAGCTCCGCGCCCGAAAGGAAGGGCGCGCTCGGCGCCGCGAGCAGGCGCGCGAAGAGCTCCGCGCGCATGCCGCGCTCGCCGCGCAGGAGCAGCGGCGCGGCCGCCTGCGCGAGCTGCGCCAGGCGCTTCTTCGCGTCCGCCAGCGCGGCCGAGCGGCCGAGGGCCGAAAGCGCGAGCTGCGGCGCGGCCGCGGCCTCCGGGCTGCGCAGCGCGCGCTTGACCGTCGCGAGCAGCCGCTGCAGCGCCACCGGCTTCTCCAGAAAGTCGAGCGCGCCGATGCGCGTGGCCTCGACCGCGGTCTCGATGGTGGCGTGGCCGGACATCATGATCACCGGCATCGTCAGCTGACCGCTCGCGGCCCATTCCTTCAGCAGCGTGATGCCGTCGGTATCGGGCATCCAGATGTCGAGCAGGACGAGATCGGGGCGGCTGCGCTCGCGGAACCGGCGCGCGTCGCCCGCGCTCTCGGCGAGCATGACCTGGTGCCCTTCGTCGGCGAGGATCTCCGACAGCAGCTCGCGGATGCCAACCTCGTCGTCCACTACCAGTATCTGTGCCATGTCCTAAGCTGCCTTAGCCAGCGGCAGCAGCACGCTCACCGACGCGCCCCGGCTCGGGCGGTTCTCGATGGCGACGCTGCCGTGATGCTCGTCGACGATCTTCTTCACGATGGCGAGCCCGAGGCCCGTGCCGCGCGGCTTGGTCGTAACGTACGGCTCGAAAATCCGCGCCATCAGCTCCTCGGGAAACCCGCCGCCGTTGTCCGTCACCGCGAGCCGCACCTTGTCGCCCGCCAGCTCCGTGCGCACCTCGATCGACGCGGCGGCGCCGCTCGCCCCGGTATTCTCCAACGAGTCCTGGGCGTTCTGGACCAGGTTGTGGATCACCTGGCGGATCTGCGCGCCGTCGGCCCATACCGGGGGCAGCGTCTCGGCGAGCCGCTTCACGATGGGCACCACCGAATTCTCGTACAGCGCCAGCACATCGGCCACCAGGTTGTTGAGATCGAGCCGCGCCGGCGCCGGGGCCGGCAGCCGCGCATAGTCGCGAAAGTCGTCCACCATCGCCTTGAGCGCCGCAACCTGGCTCACGATCGTGCCCGTTGCGCGCCGCAGCGTCTCGGCGTCCTCGCGCGACAGGCGCTCGCCGAGCTTCATTTCCAGCCTTTCGGCCGAAAGCTGGATCGGCGTCAAGGGGTTCTTGATTTCGTGCGCGAGGCGCCGCGCGACCTCGGCCCAGGCGGTCGCGCGCTGGGCCTGGATGAGCTGGGTGATGTCGTCGAACACCGCCACATAGCCCCCGCCGGTGGTGAGGGGCAGGCGCGCGCCGCGCGCGTGCACGGTCTTGCCGTCCTTCAGCGCGAGGTCGAGCTGCCAGTCCTTCGCGCCGTGCTCGACGAAGCGCTCGCGCATCCGGGCCGCAAAGGCGTCGAGCTCGGCTCCGGCGATGGCGCGCGCGCCGTGGTTGGAGATCGTCAGCTCAAGCTCGTGGTCGTATACCAGCACGCCGGCGGAAAGGTTGGCCAGGATGTTCTCCAGGTGCGCCTTCGCCGCCTCGAGCGCTGCGCGGTTGGACTCGACCCCGCGCCGCGCGTCCTCGAGCTGGCGGGTCATCGAGTTGAACGATTCGGTGAGCACGCCCAGCTCGTCGCGGCTCGTCACCGGGGCCTGGCGCGAGAAGTCGCCGCGGGCCACCGCCTGCGTTGCCTGGGCGAGGTTGGCGAGCGGCTCGGCCAGCAGGTTCGATTGCGTGACCGCGACCGCGACCGCGACGAAAAGGGCCATCAGCAGCGCAAAGCTCAGCGTGACGACGTAGATGCGCTTGAGCCCGTCGCGGGAGATCGCGAGCTCCCGATAGTCGCGATAGGCCGCCTCCACCGCCTCGGCGCTGCGGCCGAACTGAAGCGGGACGCTGTTGCGCAGCTGCAGGAAGCGGGCCTCCTCGGCGAGCCCGCGAGAGTCGAGCGGCAGCACGACGCGCAGCGAAAGCGGCCGCCCGGCCACCGAGTCGACCGCGGTATAGCCGCGGTTCGCCCGCGCCTGGCGCAGCAGCTCGCGGCTCGGCAGCTCCGGCACGAGGCGGGTCACGTCGTCGCTCGCGCTCGCAACCAGGCGCCCGCTCGAGCTCACCACCACCGCCTCCGCCACGCCCGCCTGCGAGCGCAATCGCTCGAGGCGCGCCGGAAGCTGGGACTCCGAGCGCTCCCCCAGCTCGAGCGCCATGGCGCGCGCCTTCGCCTGCAGCTCGAGCATCATCTGGTCGATCGCCTGCTGGGCGAGGTTGATGCCTCCTTCCAGCGCCGCATCCACCTTGACGTCGAACCATGACTCGATCGAGCGGGTGAGGAACTGAACCGAGATCGCGTAGACGATCAGGCCGGGCACCACGGCGAGCGCGGCGAAGCGCGTCAGCAGGCGCAGCGTCAGGCGGGTGCCGAAAACCCGCGCGCGGTAGCGCCGCGCCATGGCGACGAGCTGATAGACGACCAGTCCGGCCAGCAGCGCGGCGAGCGCCGCGTTGAGGGCGAGCAGCAGCGGGTATTGCCGCTCCAGAACGGCCGTATCGCCGCTCGCGGTAGCGAGCAGGAAAAGACCCAGCGCGGCCACCACCCCCCCGACGATGAGCACCCACTTCATCGTTCCGGCGCCCCCTGGAGTTCACGGCTTTCCACCGGCGCGGGCGCCTGCTGCAGCGCCCGCACGGTGAAGCGGCGCCACGGCGACTCCAGGTGCAGGTCGCGTCCGGTGAGCGCGCTCAGCTGGAAGGGCTTGGGCAGCAGGGACACGTCGTGGCGCATGCGCACGGCCGCCTCGTAATCGTCTCCCGAGAGCGGCACGCTGCGCTCGACGACGAGCCAGTTGCGTACCCGTTTCAGCACGTTGAGCGCTTCCTCCAGCGTAGCGAAGTTCTGCTGCAGCAGACCGGTCGACAGCCGGTATTGCCGGGACAGTGCATGATAGGACAGCCGAACCTGCAGCCGGCGCACCGCGGTGGTCTCGTCGAACCAGTACCAGCGCCGGCGGGTGAGCTCGAACTCGATGCGGAAGTACAGCGGCACGCCGTTTGCCACCACGTCGGCGAGCCGCGGCGTGAGCTCGAAGGCGAAATCGGCGTCGAGCACGAGCCCCTCCTCGGTGGCGCGCAGCCGGGCATCGCGCACCGCGATTTCGTCGGCGCGCGCGCCGAGCGCGGCGAGCGACGCGACCAGCAGGGCGACTCTCGTGAGGAAGGCGATGCGGCGCATCGCGCGTCGCGTTAGGGATGCTTTTGGATCAGCGCGTAGTAGAAACCGTCGTGCTGCGGTCCCGGGAGCCATTGCGGGCGCTCGCCGTCCGGCAACGGCAGGCTGCGCGCACCCTGCGCCCGCGCGACAAACGCCTGCACCACGTCCTCGTTCTCCTGCGGAAACACCGAGCAGGTGACATACAGCAATTTACCACCCGGGGCGAGTAGCTGCCAAAGCGCGTCCAGGATCGTCGCCTGACGCGCGGCGAACGCGGCGGGATCGCCGGCGCGGCGCAGCCACTTCAGATCGGGATGGCGTCGCGCGACCCCGGAAGCCGAGCACGGCACGTCGGCGAGGACGCGGTCGAAAGCCGCGCCATCCCACCACGATTGCGGCCGCGTGCAGTCTGCCGCGCGCACGGTCGCGCGCAGCGACAGGCGCTGCAGATTGCGCTCGATGCGCTCGCAGCGCGCGGCATCCACGTCGAGCGCCGTGAGCGCCACGTCGGCGCGCTCCAGGATATGCGCGCTCTTTCCGCCCGGGGCCGCGCAAGCATCCAGCACCCGCTGTCCCGCGGAAAGCTCGAGCAGACCCGCGGCGCGCTGCGCCCCCGCATCTTGCACCGAGACCTCGCCGTCGGCAAACCCCGGCAGGCGCTCGACCGGAACGGGACGCTCGAGAAGCAGCGCTTCGCCTCCCAGCGCCCGCGCGCTCATGCCGGCGCTCGCGAGTCGCTGCGCGTATGCCGCGACCTCACTGCGGCGCGCGTTTACCCTGAGTGTCATGGGCGGATGCGTATTGCCGGCGGCGAGGATTTCTTCCCACGATCCGGGATACGCGGCGCGCACGATGTCGATCCACCATTGCGGGTGCTGGTGGCGCGCCGCTTCGTCTGCGCGGATGCGCGCCTCCATCGCCGTGCGCTCGCGCAGATACGTGCGCAAGAGCCCGTTCACGTAGCCCTTGGCCGTCCAGCGCTCGAGGAGCGTGCACGCGCGCACCGCCTGGTCCACGACCGTGTAGTCCGCGTAGCGTCCGGACTCGAGCGCATAGAGCGAGCACCAGAGCAGCGCCTGGACAAGCGCGTCGGGCTGGCCGTGACGTGACAATGCCGCGACGATGGCTTGCACGCGACCGTAGCGGCGCAGTGTGCCGTGCGTCAGGTCGAGCAGCGCGGCGCGCGCCGTCTCCATCCCCTCCTCGGCAGCGCGGCCGAGCTCGTCGGCGAGGCTGCGGCCGGCGGCCACCCGCGAAACCATGCGCGCCGCGTCGCGCAGCGCCGGCGCCAAGGCGGACGTCGCCTTCATCCAAAATGGGCGCCGGGCTGCAATGGATGGCCGCGCAGAAAATCCGCTGCAGCGAGCCGCTTGCCGCCTGCGCGCTGCAGCTCGAGGATCTGCAGGGCGCCCGTGCCACAGCCGACGACCAGATCCCCGCTCGGCGCGCCGGGCATCAGGCGCTGATCCACGACCCGGGCGCGCCAGATCTTGATTGGCTCGCCATCGAGGCGGGTGGCGGCGCCAGGCGCCGGCCGGAAGGCGCGCACGGCGCGCTCGAGCTCCGCCGCCGGCCGGGTCCAATCGAGCCAGGTCTCCCGCTTGTCGATTTTTCGCGCGTACGTGACGCCGGCCTGCGATTGCGGCACGGCCCGGCCGCGCCCCCCGGCGACGTCGGCCAGCGCCTCGACGATCAACCCGGCGCCAAGCTCGGCGAGCCGATCGTGCAGCGTTCCGGCGTCGTCTTGCGCCGTGATGTCGGTCGCTGCCTGCCCCAGCACGGGCCCGGTGTCCAATCCCGCGTCCATCTGCATGATGGAAATCCCCGTTTGCGGGTCGCCGGCGAGCAGCGCGCGCTGGATCGGCGCCGCCCCGCGCCAGCGCGGCAGCAGCGAGGCGTGAATGTTGAGCGCGCCGTAGCGCCCTGTTTCCAGCAGCGCCTGCGGCAACAGCAGTCCGTAAGCCGCGACAACCAGGGCATCCGGGCGCAGTGCGCGCACCCGCTCGAT
>Ga0137427_10001482_pt1 | contig 10558 bp, 10 predicted proteins | sample EasRivERMZT700_2_FD_102309 | JGI IMG/M metagenome (GOLD analysis project Ga0137427, IMG submission 102309) | Soil microbial communities from meander-bound floodplain in the East River, Colorado, USA - East River MetaG ERMZT700_2 | ecosystem: Environmental > Terrestrial > Soil > Floodplain ...
CACGCTCCCACGCTAAAGTTCTCGTTGTTGACGATGATGCTGCCACCCGTGACGGTTTAACAGCGCTGTTAGAGAGCTGGGGCTATAGTGCCGGTGCGGCCGCCGATGGAAAAGCGGCTCTCACGGTCTGCGAGAAGGAGCTTCCCCACGCCATCGTAACTGATCTGATGATGCCAAACATGAACGGCATCGAGTTTATCGAAGACCTGCATGAACAGGTGCAACAAGTGGCGGTCATCATGATGACTGGCCAGGCGACGATCGAGACTGCGGTTCAAGCCATTAAGCTCGGCGCCTATGATTATCTTACCAAGCCCTTGGAACCGGAGAAGTTACGAACCGTGCTTGAAAAGGGACTTAGACAAGTGTCTCTAGCCCGCGAAGCGAGCGCGTTGCGCCAAAAACTGGAGTCGCCACTCGGGTCCTATGGGAGCCTGATCGGAAAATCGGCACCGATGCGCGAGCTCTACCAGAGGATAAGTCAAATAGCTGCAACAGAGGCCGCCGTGCTGGTCAACGGCGAGAGCGGTACCGGCAAAGAATTGGTCGCGCGCACGCTCCATGACCTCTCACCGCGGCGAGAGGGAGTTTTTCTCGCGCTGAACTGCGCAGCGATTTCTCCAACGCTGATGGAAAGCGAGCTTTTCGGACACGAGAAGGGGGCCTTCACCAATGCCATCGAGCGTCACTTGGGTTGCTTCGAGCAGGCTGACGACGGAACACTTTTTCTCGATGAAATCACCGAGATGCCGGCGGAAGTCCAGGCCAAGTTTCTGCGCGTGCTGGAGGAAGGGCAGGTGCGCCGCATCGGTGGCAATACCAATATACGGGTATCGGTGCGGGTCGTTGCCGCCACCAACCGTTTACCATCTAACGCTATCAAGGAAGGTAGGCTGCGCCAGGACCTTTTCTATCGCTTGAGCGTCTTTAATTTGGCGTTGCCGCCGCTGCGGGAGCGCGCCGATGATATCGCGCTCCTGGCCCGCTACTTTCTGGAATCCTTCGCTGAGAAATATCAACGTCCCAAGTTGCCATGGGCACCTGACATCACGAGCGCACTCCAATCGTATCTATGGCCCGGTAATGTCCGCGAGCTGCGCAACGCAATGGAACGGCTGGTAGTACTTGTGTCCGGTCCCAACTTGACGGCGGCGGACCTGCAGCAATTTTGCTTTAACGCTGTAGTGGAAGAGCCTTCTGACGCCGGACCGCTTTCATTGGCCGCGGCCGAGCGGCAGGCCATCGAACGAGCCCTTACCGCCAGTGGTGGCAATAAGACCCAAGCTGCGCGTATCTTGGGCATCACTCCAAAAACCCTAAACGCCAAATTAACTCTTTACAACAAAGAGTAATTTCTCCCTCCGCAAACCTTTTTACTCGCCCCGGTTTGCATCAGGCATTTTGTAAGTATTTGATTTACAGGTATATTTGCCCCGGCATGGGCGTTGCTCCTACATTTTCTCAACTGGACAACAAACAGGAGGGAAAAATGAAATCACCTGATTACATCGCCGTGCTGGCAATTCTCAACGCAATGTTGCGTCGCGTGTCGGATTTGCTGCCTCAGATCGAAAAGTCGACCCGAGAGTTAGGGCACTGGGCGATTCCAGCGAAGTTACCGGCAAGTAAGAAATCGTACTAAACGTTAGCTTAACGGGTATACTTTATGAAGCCGAGCAAATATTTCGCCCTCTTTTCGCTCTTGAACGCTTTGGCGTTCTGCCTAACGCGTTCTCCGGCACACGCCGGGCAAGCAAACCATGGCTCACAGCCAGATGGTCAAGTAAAGTCTCATATCGGTAACAAGGGGTCTGCCAACACAAACGCCCAATGGTCGGCCGATCCCGAAAGAGGCTGGGTGCGAGTGAACGAGCGCCATCAACGGCACGAAGAGTCTCAAGCATCCGGAAAATTCAAGCACAATCGCGGCAAGCAAAAAGGCAACAGAACAAGAGACAAGACGAATAACTAGAACAAAACAAAGGAGAACTCAGGCATAAATCGGATTGACAAGAAAAAAAGGAGAAGACGATAATGAACACGAAGACAAAACCAATCGTTTAGGCTTCCGTGCTTTTTTTGGCGGGAGCGATTGATCTTCCTGGGTTCCGGGTCGCGCAACCCCGGACTATGATCCGGGTTGCCCGGAATGACGCCCAAGTTATTCAACGGATTTCGGGAACACGACACTAGAATCTTTTGACGCATGTCGATGCATACTGTTCATAAGTCGGCGCGGTGTGCGATCATTCTGCCGTCGAGGCTGTAGGAAAAATCCCTACAAAATATCAGATGTAAGTCTTAGAAATCCCTTCAACAACATCACCGAAACAAAACCTATCCGTTCAAAATTTAGATTCAAACCAACCAATTAGCCGACTTGTGCAGTCGACTCGGCAGCTTGGTATAGACGTTGCTGTTTGACGGTTTGGTTGTGCCAATCCATGACCTGGATCCCTTGAGATTGAGATCGGAGAAAAGAAAGGAAATCGTCATGACTCATTTGTACAAATGGACAGTGATACTTGGATTCGGGACTATCCTAATTGGAACGGGAAAAACCACGCTCTGGGCTGCGACCCCCGGCGAACAGGTTAAAGCAACGATCGATCAAGTGATGGAAGTACTTAGAGACCCAAAGCTCCAGGGCGGCGGCAAAAAGGCCGAGAGGAGAGAAAAGTTGCGGCAGGTTGTTCTACCTAGGTTCGACTTCGCTGAGATGGCCAAGCGAGCCTTGGGAAACAACTGGAACCGCTACCCGGATAAGCAAGGCGAATTCGTTACCTCGTTTACGCAACTCCTCGAAGAAACTTACGCCGATCAGATCGAATTGGCTAACGGCGATAAAATTATTTACCGGAACGAACGTACTGAAAAGGACTATGCGGAAGTGGATACTAAAGTAGTTTCTGCTAAAGGCGAGGAAACGCCAATGACTTACAAACTCCATCCGGTGAATTCCGATTGGAAGGTTTTCGACATCGTGGTTGAAAACATAAGCATCGTGAACAACTATCGTGCTCAATTCAATCGCGTTCTGAGCAACGCTTCCCTGGATGAGTTGATCAAAAGGATGAAAGAAAAACGATTTCACAAGAGCAGTTAGGGAGCAACCGCCACGGCTCCGCACTGTGCGGCACGCTGGTCAATTGCTTCTTTCGATGGGCTGCTTAAAGACATCCCAGCGAAAGTATCACCGGATCATCAAAGATGCGACCGTTTTAGGCAAGACTGCGGTTCGGCAACAGCGCCACAAAAAACTAGAAAACCGCTTGTAAAATAGCGCTTGCAGTGGAAAGGTTATAAAGAAGCCACATGCCGCCGTTCATTTTGTCTGTCCGGCCTATCGGGTATGACCATGTCAGGTCCAAACACCGAAGCACAAAGAATTGTCATCGTTTCCAATCGTCTCCCTTTTACGGTTGTGCAAGATGGTGAAGGGATTCAATTTAACGAAAGTGCGGGAGGCTTAGCGACAGGTTTGAGGGCTTTGCTGACCTCCGGGCAGAGTTCCCTCGCCCGTGAATCCGAATATATGTGGGTCGGCTGGCCGGGAAACACCATCAGCGAGGAAACGCGTGACAAAGTCAGAGCCAAAGCATTGTCGGAATATTCCTGCTGCCCGGTTTTTCTCTCTGAACAGGATGTCGAAAACTTTTATCAGGGCTTTTGCAACGAAACGATCTGGCCGCTTTTTCACTACTTTCCCACCTACGCTCGATACGACGATGCCTATTGGCAACAGTATCGCAAGGTTAATGAGTCATTTAGTGTAACCCTGCGGGAAGCGATCCGTCCGGGGGACACGGTATGGATACACGATTATCACCTGATGCTATTGCCGCATCTCCTTAGAAAGGTTTTGCCCGACATACGGATCGGCTTTTTCTTACATATCCCATTCCCTCAATACGAGATCTTTCGATTGATTCCAGCAAAGTGGCGCCGGGAGATTCTGGAAGGGCTGCTGGGCGCTGATCTGATCGGCTTTCACACCCACGACTACGGGGAGTATTTTCTGCGCTGCGTCCAACGCATTCTGGGCCACGGACACCAGATGGGGCAGCTTGTAGTAAGGGATCGCGCGGTAAAGGTTGGGGCCTTCCCAATGGGTGTAGATTTCAGAAAGTTTCACGACGCGGCGACTCATGCGGAAGTTCAAAGAGAGAGAGAAGAACTGCGAAAGCCTTTGGGAGACTCTAGAATCGTGCTCTCCGTCGACCGACAAGACTATTCTAAGGGTATACTCCACCGCTTGCAGGGCTTTGAAGCCATGCTCGAAAGCAATCCGGATTGGCATGGCAAAGTAACGTTGATCATGCTTGTGGTCCCTTCCAGAATCGGCATCGCGGACTATGAAGGGATGAAGAAGCGCATCGAAGAGCTGGTCGGGAAGATTAACGGGCGATTCGGCACCCTCAGTTGGGCTCCCATCAACTATCAATATCGCTCGTTGCCTTTTCAGTCCTTGGTCGCGATGTATTCCATGAGTGATGTTGCGCTGGTAACGCCCTTGCGGGATGGGATGAACCTGGTCGCCAAGGAATACGTTGCCAGTCGTCATGATAAGACCGGTGTTTTGGTTCTCAGCGAAATGGCAGGAGCTTCGAAAGAGTTACCGGAAGCGATTATCATCAATCCGAATAACCGGGAAGAGATTGCAGATGCCTTGAAAACAGCCTTGGAAATGCCTCGCGAAGAACAGATACGGCGGAACACGATCATGCAAGATCGGTTGCGGCGCTACGATGTCGCCCGCTGGGCCATGGATTTTTTGGTTGAGTTGCTTTCAACCAGCCCTGTGGATGAGGCGTCTAACGTGAAATGGCTCGAAGCCCCGGTCTGTCGCGCACTGACGGACCACTATCATCGCAGTAAGCGCCGCCTGCTGATTCTTGACTATGACGGGACGCTGGTCCCCTTCGCGGCTTATCCGGAAGTCGCGAAACCGACGCTCAGGGTACTGAGACTGCTTCGTGCCTTAGCGGACGACTCACGAAATGAACTGGTTCTCGCCACGGGACGCGATCGGGCCACGCTTGACCAATGGTTCAGCGGGGTCCCGATAGCCCTCGCCGCGGAACATGGGGCATGGATCAAGGAACTGAACCGCGATTGGAGAATGCAACAATCGCTGCCTCTAGACTGGAAAGAAAAACTCCTGCCGATCCTTGAGATGTACGCCGACCGCGTTTCCGGCGCCTTCGTGGAAGAGAAGGACTTTTCTTTGGTATGGCACTATCGGATCGCCGATCCGGAACAGGGGAGCGCAGCGGCAAGAGAACTAACCGATCATTTGCTCGTATTCACAGCGAGTGTGGACCTCCAGGTATTACGCAGCAGCAAGGCTATTGAAATCAGAAAAGCCGGAATCAACAAAGGAGCGGCGGTCCAACGATGGCTAAGCAAGAACGACTTCGATTTCGTCTTGGCCATCGGAGATGATTTGACCGACGAGGATATGTTTGCCGTATTGCCGGAGTGGGCCTACTCGTTTCGAGTAGGAGTTAATCGGACCCACGCACGGTTCCGTCTGCGCAATCCCGCGGAAGTACTAGAATTTCTAGCGGATCTTGCGACTCACCAAGATAACCCGTCTCAGGAGAGTGAAGTGAGCGCCGCTGTCAAGCCAACCTCGGACAATCAACCCGTCTAGGTTTAAGCCGTTCCCGCTGTTGCTCTACGGTGAAGTTTCATTCATCTCGTCTTTTCCATTTAGCAGTGCCTTCCCGAACTCAGTTTCTCCCATAATAACCGCTGCCTGGTTTGACCGGCGGCAAGCGCCATTGTTATAAATCACCTAATGATGTTCGACGAAACCGGAGGTCGTAGAATGAATCTAATTGATGCGGATGGCCATCTCGAGGAGAGCCCAGCGACTTTTGCTGACACTTACCTTGACCCTCGCTACCGTTCACAACGACCCAAGGTCGTCAATATGGATGGGATGATCTACTGGTTGCTCGAAGAACAACTCTTTCCCCGCCGGCTTGGAAAGGGTTGCCACAATCTGGGAACGCCGGCGAGTTTCAACGGCGAACCCTCGCCGCACGCCAAGAAGAAACCCGATACCATTCCTAGCATGGAGTTGAGCGATATCGACGAACGGTTAAGATTGATGGATGAAGAAGAGATCGCTATCCAAGTCATTTATCCCACGCTTTTTCTCGCTTATCCGCTCAGCACAAATATGGGATTGATGAATGCCCTTTGCTCCTCTTATAACCGGTTCCTGGGAGACCGCCTCGGCAAACACGAGCGCATCAAGTGGGCCGCGGTAGCGAATTTAGATGATGTACCCGCCGCCGCCAAAGAAGTCCGCCAAGCCAAGCAGCTCGGCGCTTGCGCGCTGATGGTTCTCGGCACCGCAGGTGATCAGATGCTCGATCATCCGAGATTGATTCCCTTCTACGAGGCCGTCGCTGAGGAAGATATCGCCTTGGCGGTTCACGTGGGTTGGGCCTGTCCCTCACTAAGCAACATGTTCACGCACATTTATCCGTCATCGGTGAACGCTTTTTTACTGCCGGTGTTGATGGGATACTCGGCCGTAATTAGCGGCGGCATACTCGACCAGTTTCCCAAACTGCGCGTGGCTTTTCTCGAGGCCGGCTGCCAGTGGATACACTTCATGACGGAACGGCTGGAGCATCGCTTCAAACATTCGAAGGGGTATCTTGCCACGATCCTTACTGAGACGATTCCCAAGGCCAGGCTTGCGCCCACCGAGTATCTGAAGCAGGGCAATCTCTACTTCAGCACTGAAGTGGAGGATGTGCTGCTGCCGCAAGTTATCGAGTTGGCGGGCGAGAGCCAGATGGTGTTCGGCACGGACATGCCCCATGGTGATCGCGAGCGCTTCGCGGGTCGAGAACTGGCCAAGCGAAAGGACATCAGCGATAGGGCCAAAGCGGCTATACTCGAAGCGAATCCAAAGCGTTTATACGGGCTACGCTAACATTTCGCTCGGCCTGGACGCCGCTAGATCTGGGGCGGATTGGGTTTCGGGTTGCAGGTTTCAGGTGACCAGCAACAAGAAACTTGAAACTACCAAGCAGGAATCCGCGATCAACGAACTTCAAATAACAGGATTGTATGGTCGTGGAGAAAATCCCCCTTTACTCGCTCCACTCTATCCGGCACCCATCCCTGAATTGCGAAGTCGTGTGAAACCACCCTCGACCCCGGCTTTAGCTGTTTATCGAAAATGGGCCTTAGTTTAGCGTTAAACTCCGGCAGCATGTAGAGCGTTACAACGGTGGCCGGTGAGACATCGACCGTCAATGCGTCCTGCGTGCGAAATTCGACCAAATGGGTTACTTTTTCTCGGAAAGCGTTGTCCCTGGCTTTTTGCACCAGGTCCGCATCGATTTCCACTCCCACTCCCTTCACCCCATATCGCTTTGCCGCTTGGATAAGCATGCGCCCGTCGCCTCGGCCCCGATCATAGATCACATCGCCGCTCTTGACTTGGGCCATCTCGAGCATCCGGTCAACCACTTCCGGTGGCGTCGGCACGAAGGGCACTTCACCATCGGTCCAAACCGCAACGCCAGAACAACCGGAAACGATCAGAAGAAACACGTTTAATGCAAGGCAACGTGCAGATTGTCTCATGCTAGTCTTTCCCCACCATTGAATGTTTTGACGTGTTGGTTATAGGGTATTCATTAATGCTGCGTCAATCATCGGCACGCCGTTTGGAAAGCTCGCCAATAAATCTTCTGGTTTAGCTGAGGTTTAGCTGTGACCCGACAACGGATAGAGTAAAGGAGAAAAAGTATGTCGACTTGGGATGATATTTTAACGCCACGCGATAAAGATGTTTTCGCTCTCTCCGGTTATGGAAAACGAGCCGGTTTCGGTCAGAGGCCAGCGATCTTAGTGATCGATGTCAACTACAATTTTGTCGGCGACAAGCCGGAGCCGATTCTCGAATCTGTAAAGCGCTTCCGCAATAGTTGCGGGGACGAAGGTTGGACAGGCGTTGAGCGCATCCACGAGCTGCTCAGTGAAGCTAGAAAGAAACGTTTACCTACGTTTTACACCACCGGGCATGATGATCGAACGAACGCGGTCGCGTTCGGCCGGTGGCAAGCAAAAAACAGCCGATCGACGGAAGACATGACCGCAGCATGGGACAAGGGAAACCACATTGTCGCAGAGATCGCGCCACAGCAGGGTGACATTATCGTTCGCAAGCAGAAACCCAGCGCCTTTTTCGGCACGCCGCTGATCAGTATGCTCAACGAAGTCCACGCCGATTGCGTGCTCGTGACCGGCACCACCACCAGTGGTTGCGTCCGCGCCAGCGTCATCGATGCCTTTTCTTACAATCTAAAGGTTTCAGTGATTGAAGAGTGCGTCTTCGACCGCGGCCAGGCGTCGCATAAGATCAATCTCTTCGACATGGCGATGAAGTACGCGGACGTGATCTCGCTCAAAGAATCGATTGACTACATTCGAGGCTTGCCCGACAACCTGTTTGCTCCAGCGCTGTAATTTAGGTTACGGGTTCGGCGTGCAAAAATGTGTAACGGGGTATCAAGATGGAGAAATCCGAAGTCAATCCGCATTTGCAAGCCGCAATCATGAAAGCGGGAGAGAACCAGCTTCGCAATAATAATCCTCCTCAAACCGGACAAACCTTCAAACGTCTCATTGAATCCCGTCATTCTGAGAATGAAGCAAAGCGACTAATCGCCTGTGTCGTTTCGGCGGAGATTTTGACGTCCTGAAGAAAAATGAACCTTTCAATCTTGACCGGTTTGTAAAAGGTCTCAACAAACTGCCCACAATGCCTTGGGAAAAAGAGGAAAATTGAGTTTGACGGTGCGTTCAAAAAGTTACACTGCAAAGGCTGTGCACCAAGCACAGAGGAGTCCAGGCCTTGGATGAGCAAACAATCACTATGGCACTTACCTGGGCTAAATTGGTTGCTTGCTAACTCCATCGATGGAGCTATGGAGATGCTGCACAGGAAAATATGATTACGGTTCATGCCGATATTGTCGGGAGCTTACTTCGGCCGCCGGAGCTGCTGAAGGCGCAGGAGCAGCTGGCCACTGGGCTTATCAACCAGGTACAGTTCGAAGGGATCGAAGATCACGCGGTAGACGAGGTCATCGCACTCCAAGAGGCCGTCGGCTTGGAAATCGTCACCGACGGGGAGATGCGGCGGCAGTCGTTTCAGAGCCAGATGACAGCGGCTGTCAGTGGCTTCGGTGAATTTAATCTTGATGCCTTCCTTTGGGGCGAGTGGTACGACGCGCAGGGTGTGCAGAAAAAACGCCGACCTCGGCGGCTCGGGGCGGTCGGAAAGCTGAAGCGACTTCGTTATCTATCAGTGGACGAATTTTCCTACCTCAAGAGCAGAACGAACCGAATTCCCAAGATAACGCTTCCCAGTCTCGGCTTGTGGGCCAACTTCTGGTCGCCGAAATACTCTAGAGATGCTTATCCGACGCTCGATGCTTTCATGGCCGACATCGTTGCGCTCCTCCGGGAGGAAGTTGCCGAACTCGCTCGCCTCGGAGCGACCTACATTCAAATCGATGCTCCTCACTACGGGCTGCTGCTCGACCAAAAGACGCGAGGCTTTTACGAGAAACTCGGCTGGAGTCTCGACCAGTGGCTTTCTCGCGGCATCGAGCTTGACAATGCAGTGATAGCTGGCTTTCCCCATGTCACCTTCGGCTTCCACATCTGACGCGGTAACCAGGGCAGCCGGTGGCTGTCCACAGGGGGTTACACGGCCATCAGCCGTCGTCTGTTCCGTGGCCTTTACGCCCAGCGGCTCTTACTCGAATACGACGACAGCCGCTCCGGCTCATTCGAAGCGCTAAAGGATGTGCCTGATGACAAGTTTGTGGTGTTAGGTCTGATTACTACCAAACAGCCGAAACTTGAATCGGCGGTCGAGCTGAACCAACGGATTACCGAAGCTTCTCGCTTCGTCCCCATGGATCGTTTAGGGTTGAGCCCGCAGTGTGGTTTTTCCTCTTCCATTGTCGGCAACAGAATTTCCGCCGCAGACCAAAAACAAAAGCTGGAGCTTGTGGTGAGGGTTGCGCGGGACCTCTGGTAACTGAAAATAAGGATCACGCCGGCTGAGTAAGTGCCCGTGCTACCAAGATCACGCCGATGGCGAACAACAATATCCGCAAGGCCGTATTGAATGTTTGCTGATTGACCCGGTCCTGGGTCTTGAGGCCGGCGTAAAAACCCAGCAAGGCCAACAACGTCACCGCCAACGAAAGCAGCAACGTCGCCCAGTTCAACAGGTTCCACGTTGAGACCGCCGCCAGTTGGCTCGCCTTTGTGATCACGAAAATCGTCGCGATGGACTTGATAAAATCCTTCTTCTCCAGCTTGAGACTGTAGAGATAGATAGCCAGAGATGGACCCGCGGCGTTGGTCATGCCGTTTAGAAAACCGCTGATCATACCGGCGACAGGCGAAAGAAACCTTTCGGCTTGGGGCGAAATCGTGAATTCGAAACTAAGCCACGTTGACAGCACGAAAAGGAGTACCATGATGCCGAGACAGAGATTGAGCA
>Ga0137427_10001483_pt1 | contig 10550 bp, 7 predicted proteins | sample EasRivERMZT700_2_FD_102309 | JGI IMG/M metagenome (GOLD analysis project Ga0137427, IMG submission 102309) | Soil microbial communities from meander-bound floodplain in the East River, Colorado, USA - East River MetaG ERMZT700_2 | ecosystem: Environmental > Terrestrial > Soil > Floodplain ...
CAGGGCATTGATGGATTTACCGGTAGAGGCGTCGACATTGAGATCGTCCTGTTTGAGGTTGTCGAGTTTGACAATAGGCTCGATAACGTCAGCCAGACTGACGTTGGCCGGGGCCTTCCAGACACCGCGCGCCGTATCGACTGCAGCGTACACGCCGGCAATGGCTCCGCTGGGAGGCATTACGATGAACCGTTCCTTCAGCTCGGCTTTTACAAAATTGTAGGCGGCGGTATTGCTGTTCCTCAGGCTTGCCAGTGTTGCCGCGGTACCGCCATCAATGGCGACCATCACATTGGTTTCATCATCGTTGACGAAGAAGTTCATCGATGTGCGGAGGAAAGGGTAATACGCAGCACCGTACTTAAGGCTGTTGTTGCCGAAGAAGGCTCGATTGGCGGATTGGGTCGTGGAATCCAGTGTCACGCTGCCGTCGCGAATGTCAAAAATTCCAAAACGATCTTTCAGATCCGCACACTGCTTCAGCACAGCCTGAACCAGCGTCTGGTAGTCGCCGCTGCTGGCTTTCACCGCTTCCGGTATGACAATCAGTGTCGGCTCGTCTTCCGTCTTCACCGCGTCCAGGCCGTCTTGAAGACCGAATGCGGTCGCCGGATTAGTCCCCGTATCGCCGGTCAGATCGAAGGCAGGTGTCGCCTGATGAGTGCCTACCGACACGATGTAGCACTGCGCTCCACCGTTATCGAAAAACATCTTCACCGAGTAGTACAGAAGGTAGGAGACATTGATAGTCGGGGGAGTTGCCGCCGGAGTGAATGAACTCACAGAAAACCCGCCGGCAGAAAGAGTAGTCAGCCCGACGGAGACCTGATCTTCCTTCGGAAAGCCGTAATACGATTCGAACTCTTTCAGCGAATAGATCTTGGTCGGCTTCAGGATGAGATCGTTCTGAGCCTTCGCATCTGCTTTTTGTGTGTAGCCAATGAAGGCCGGGATCGCCGTGCCGACTTCAGCCACCGAGGGGGGAAATACTGAAATCTCCTCGACGTAGACATCAGGAGTTTTGTAAGTCGCCATAGTTTCTGCCTCTAAGGTTTCGATACATGGATAATCATGTCAGCAGTCGCCTTGTCGGCACCCGGCTGAGGCAGATGCTCGATCAAAACGTTGCCGTTGCGGTTTAATTGAATCTTTCGTCGCGCTTTCTCGCGTCGTGCGACTGCTGTCTCCGACTTGAACAGGACAACCTTATCGCCGTTTCCAAACAGCGCTACTGGCATTTCCGCCGACGTAAAATCCGCGGCGAATACTCTTGTAAACTTCACTTCCGGACGTTGTTCTTCCGTGAAGCCCTGGTCTGATACTGTGAGCTGACTGAGATCGGTGTTTGAGTATTTGTGGGCGACGCAGTAATACTTCAGCGTCTCTTGCTTTGCAGCAAAGGGAACAACAAACTCCGGGGCGTTCGCATAAAAGCCGGCGTCAACCTTGATCTCGGCTACGCCGAATACCGATTCCGACAGGAGCGCGGTGTCCCGGTAATAAGCAGTGAGTGTCTTGACGGAAGCGGGAACAGTCTCCTCCACAAGGTAGCTGCCTGCCTCGTGGTCCGTAAGGTCAAAACTTACTGAAAGCCGGTCGTTTTCCGTTGTGACGGTTTCGCTTTTGATCGGCTGCGCCACCAATTGAAACACTGTCACAGTCACTGGACGCGTGGCGGCGGTTAGAACGTGGGTCAAAGTATTCCCGACAGCGGCCGGCTGCTGCGGAGAATCGAACGCCTCGGGCACCGTCGAGTTCTTGTACAACGCGACGACGTTTCCCGGTACGAAGTCCAATTCCGTAAAATTGCAGAATGACGGATTGAGCAGCTTCAGACCGATTCGGATCGTACGACCCGTTGCCGGTATCAAGGCCGCGCCATTTTCGTCACTCTCAAAAAGCACGTAAAGCCGTCCGTTTCTAACTTTGTAAATGAGCTTTCTGTTTTGAAGCAGTTGCCGGGTGTCGGCCGGCATCAAAAAACCAAAGTCAGCAGATGAAGCGTTGTAGTAAGAGTTCGCGATCTCGAGAGTGAATAGGATGTTGAATCGAGTGATCATTTGCTACGGAGTGTTGCTGAAATTGTCGTGACTGGTGGGCCAACAGAGGTTTGCTCGATGTCTTGCAGTACAACCAAGCGAACTTTGTAGATGGCTGACGGCAGCTGCTTTCCACCAATGAAAGCCCAGACTTGATTCACTTGTTCGAAGGTCAGCGACAGTAATTCCACTGTCAACTTCTCTATCCGCGAGTTCAGATTGGGGTATTGAGCTTGTGTGAATCCCGGGCGAGCCTGAAAGAACGTGAGGACATGCGATATGTACTTGAGCCCTTCGTCATAGTTCTTGAAGTTGGCCGCAAAGATTACGTAAAGGTTTAGCCTCAGTTCGGGCTCGAGCGTTACAAGACGGCCATCAACAAAAGTCTGTGAAGGTAGATGTGACTTGACCGTGCGTTCTTCTTCTATGTTGATGACGCTGGCACCGACGTGATCCTCTTTGATGGCCCACTTTCCGTTGTCGTCCACCAATCGGCAGAGTTCTACGTCGAAGAGATCTGAGTCTGTGCGGCTCAGCAAGTAAGAATTAAGTTCGCCAGTGAGGAACTTCAGTGCAACGTCCAACATAAACTACACATCCCCTGGGAAACCGAACGCGGAGTCGAATTGTTTAACATGCTGCCCATCGTTCGCGCAACGAATTTGACACGAGAACGGCGATGTCAAAAACTCTCGCCAACACTTTTTTCTCATTTTTCGGAAATCGACGGGACTGCTGCAGGTGAATGAAGTCGAGGGCATTCATCGAATTCCCTGCTTACCGCGGCGGCATGTCGGGTTTTTCCAAGCAGAGATATAAGGAAGGCACTACAATTTCGCCTCGCCGGCTGCCCTCGACGAGTCGGCAGCAGGGGAAAATGCATATGCGTTCGAGAATAATGGCGATCGTCGCTGGGTTCATTATGGTTGGTTCGAGCACGACCGTATGGGGTCAGCAACAACCGGACTTTTCGGGTAGCTGGCAGGCCGTGAAAGACACTCCATCGACAGTGGCGGCTGCGCCGACTCCCGTCTTCGGCGAACGATTTGCCATGAAACAGACCGGACAAACGCTCTCTTTGGTCCGGCCGGTGCGGGGCAGAACTCAACCCTTCGTGACGACTCATACCTTGGACGGTGCCGAAAACCGGATTCTGCTGCCCTCACGAACCTGTCTCGGTCAGTCCGGACAGATTGTGACGACCGCCTGGGAAGGAAACACTCTCGCGTACACGATCGCAGGCAACCTCGCCCCCGGCAGCACGACTCCTACGAAAGTCGGAATCAAATACGCGTTCAAGCTGGAAACGCCCGATACGCTGGTCATTCAAACCACGATGAGGACCGCTGCAACCGCCGAGCCGACGGCCGTCGCTACTGTTTACAAAAAAACGGCGGAGCCGATTCCGGCTGCCGACACGACAGCGAAGCAAAGCACCGCTGCCGCAACTATCGCCCAGGTGGAATGGATCGCGGGTACATGGATTGGCACGCTGGGCACAGCCAGTATCGAAGAGCGATGGATCGCGCCGTCGGGCGGTTCAATGCTGGCGACCAGCCGCACCATCCGTGGCAATGCGATGATGGAGTTCGAATTCCTGTGCATCAGTGAGCGTGAAGGAAGCCTCGTCTATACGGCAATGCCCAATGCGGCGCCGCCGACTGACTTCATGCTGACGAACATCACAGCCGACAGCGCCACTTTCGAGAATCCGACGCACGATTTCCCGAAGATGATCCGTTACGCTAAACGGCCGGACGGCACACTGGAAGCGACCATTAGCGGTGCAGCCAATCAGCGGCCGACGACGTTCGTGTTCAAGAAACAGAACTAGGGCGTGCTCCCTGACGCAGGGGGTTGTGCTATTTCGGTTGTGATGTAATCTCTTCCGATGAACATCCTTATCGCATTTCTCCTGCTTTCGAACTGGCCGCAGTTTCGCGGACCGGATGCAAATCCTGTTGGAGTCAGTAAAAACCTTCCAGACCGGTGGTCTGTCAAAGAAAACGTTGAATGGTTTGCGGAGATTCCCGGTCGGGGCTGGTCTTCTCCGATCGTCGTTGGCGACAAAGTCTTCCTCACGACAGTGACGACAGACGGCTTATCGAAAAAGCCACAGACCGGTGTCGATTTCAGCAACGACTACGTTGCCGAGCTTCTCAAACAAGGCCTGTCGCAAGCAGACGTGATGGCAAAGGTGAACGAACGCGATATTGAGATGCCACATGAAGTTACGCTTCACTACTTCCTGTATTGCATCGACATCAAGACCGGCAAAACAATTTGGAGAAAAGAGTTTTACACCGGAAAGCCGCCGGGCGGACGTCATCGCAAAAACAGCTTCGTATCCGAGACTCCGGTCACCGATGGCCAGATGATTTACATCTATGTTGCCAACCACGGGATCTACGCCTACAACCTCGATGGAAAAGAGATCTGGAAGACGCCTCTCGAGGCGTATCCCATCTATCTTGAATTCGGAACCGGTGGCTCACCCGCCCTTCACGGTGATCTTCTGGTGATCCTCAATGACAATGAGAAACAGCAGTTTCTCGCGGCCTACGACAAGAAGACCGGCAAGCTCCGATGGCGGACCGAACGCAACCTCGATGAACCCGGCGCGGTCCCTCGTCGAACGGGTTGGACGACGCCGTTCATCTGGACCAACCCGATGCGCACAGAGATCGTGACGATAGGGCCTGGCAGCGCCGTGAGCTATGACCTCACGGGTAAGGAACTATGGCGCCTTTCAGGAATGTCGGTTGCGCCGATCCCGAGTCCGTTCGCTTTCCAAGGAATGTTGTATCTGGACGGTGGTCAAGGTCGCGGACTCTTTGCCGTGAAGCCTGGAGCCACGGCCACGAACATTCAGGATCACGTTGTCTGGTCGGATCCGCGAGGCGGAACGTATCTTCCGACGCCGGTCGCCTATCAAGGCGGAGTCTATGTGCTCAATGAAAAAGGCATCATCACACGGTTCGATGCCAAAACCGGCAAGGTCACGTATAAGGAACGCATCGATCGCGAAGCCGGCGCCTTCACGTCCTCGCCTTGGGCGTACAACGGGAAGATCTTCTGCCTGAGCGAAGAAGGCAAAACGTTCGTTCTTGCAGCAGGCGAAACGTTCAAACTTCTGCACGTCAACTCGCTCGACGAAATGGCCCAGGCAACTCCGGCGCTGGTCGACGATCGGCTGTTGCTGCGCACCGAGAGCCGCCTGTATTCGTTTCGCCGAAAGTAAGGACCGCAAGGTGACATTTCATTCCTAGGTTAAACTTTCGGCTCGAATGAACATTGCGCTGTACCTGGGTCTGGGCCTTACCACGTTTTCGTTGCTGAGTTTCGAACTCCTTCTCACTCGAATCTTCAGCGTCACGATGTGGTACCACTTCGCCTTCATGGCGATCTCGCTGGCGATGTTCGGCATAGCAGGCGGCGCGATCCTCATCGAAATCCGCGGGGCCTCTGATCTCTTTACTCGACTGACAAAAGCAACGTTATGGTTCGCGATCTCGAGCGTGATCTGCCTCGCGCTCCAACTGCTCATCCCTCTGGATCCTGAAACGTCGTTGCTCCTGCCGGCGGTTGTCTTCGTCATTACTACGATACCGTTTGTTTTTGCTGGTGTTGCAATTTGCATTGCGTTGACTCAATTTCGGAAGGGCACCGCCTCGCTCTACGCGGCGGACCTGGCGGGCTCTGCGGCCGCCTGCCTGTTGTTCGTTCCCATATTGGATTGGATCGACGCGCCCAGTGCGGTAATCCTCAACGCCGGCATCGCGGCTGTCGGCGCCGTGCTTTTCAGCGCCACATCGCCGACGGTCACACGTAAGCTTCGACGTCAGGGCATCGTGGTCGCGATCACTTTTGGCCTTCTTGCGGCCGTCAATGCTCAGACTCACTGGATTTCAGTGCGATATACCAAAGGCGGGCTTCGCTGGGGGAAAGGCCTTTACGAGAAATGGAACGCCCTATCCCGAATTCACATCATTCCATTCGGTAACAAACCGTTCGGCTGGGGCCTCAGCAGCGCATACAAGGCTGAGAGCAAAGTCGATCAGTTGTACCTCAACATCGATGGCGCCGCCGGCACGGTAATTACGAAGTTCGATGGAACTCTCGAACCGCTCGATTACCTACGCTACGACGTGACCTCGCTGGCGCACTATCTTCGCTCGAATGGCTCCGCCCTGATCATCGGCGTCGGAGGGGGGCGCGACGTCCTTACCGCGCTTCGATTTGGCCATCCCAAAGTAACGGGCGTTGAAATCAACCACGATATTCTGCACGTCCTGAAGTCGCGCTTCGCCGACTACTCCGGCAACCTGGAAAAAATATCCGGGGTTCGACTGGTACACGATGAGGCTCGCAGCTTTATCACCCGTACCGACGAAAAGTTCTCGATCATTCAGGCTTCGCTCATCGACACCTGGGCCGCAACCGCAGCCGGGGCCTACGTTTTGAGCGAAAACGGACTCTATACAAAGGAAGCATGGAAAGTGTTTCTTGAGCGCCTCGATGACGATGGCATCCTGACGATGTCGCGTTGGTACTATGAGGCCCTTCCTGCCGAAACCCTTCGTCTGGCATCACTGGCCTCAGTATCGCTTTTGGACTCAGGTGTGACCGATCCACGAAAGCACCTGATCATCGTTCGTAAGAAGGATGCCTCTGAATCCGGACAATACAGCGTCGCAACTCTCCTGTTGTGCAAACGGCCATTCTCGAACGAAGAGATCGACAATATCGAAGATCTCGCCAACAGAATGAACTTCGATCTCGTCCTCACGCCTCGATTCGCGGTCTCCGATGATTTTGCCGCGATATCCGACCCGGCGCGACACTCGCGCTTCGTTGAGGCGTACCCACTGGACCTCTCTGCACCTACGGACGATCGGCCGTTCTTCTTCCACATGCTCCGAGCTCGCGATGTCATCAGCGCAGTTGCCAAACAGGGGATGAACGATATGAACGCAAATGCGGTCAAGCTCATCGCCGCGCTCCTGATCATCGTCCTGGTACTGAGCGCAACGGTTATCGCTCTGCCGGCGGTGTTCGGGAAGTCCGGCGCTGCCATCTCACCACAATTGGCTGGTTATTTCGCAGCGATAGGACTGGCCTTCATGATGATCGAGATCGGGCAGTTGGAAAGGTTGATCGTGTTCCTCGGTCATCCGGTGTTTGGCCTGACAGTCGTGTTGTTCGTGCTGTTATTATCTTCGAGCTTCGGGAGCGCTTTTTCTCAACGATTGCGCAAAACCGTTTGGCTTTTGCCGGTCGTTCTGCTGGCTTTCACGTTCCTGAGCCCTGCGTTAATGTCCGCCAACGTCTCGTCGAGTACCGCACTTCGAATACTCCTGTCGACAGTTCTGATCTTTCCGACGGGGTTCTTCATGGGCATGTGCTTTCCGCTGGGGATGGCTCGCGCCGCAGCCAATGCCCCGACCGCCTGGTACTGGGGAATTAATTGCGCGTTCTCCGTAATTGCGTCGGTGCTCTCGCTGGCCGTTGCAATATTCGCAGGAATCACAGCCACGCTTTGCCTCGGCACAGTGCTCTATGTGATCGCGCTGTTGCTGCTGCCACGAGTCGACGGGAAAACCGCCGTCTAAAGCCCGCTGGCTTTAGCTGCGCTACGCCATGTCCAGTGGCTCTTCGTGTTTCGGCGGCGGAAGCAGCCGGTCGATCTCCTTCAGATCGTCGGGACTCAGTTCCCAGCCGACAGATCCTGCGTTTTCCCGCACATGATCGACATTGCTTGCCTTAGGAATGGCAAACAAGCTCGGGCGGCAAGTCAGGAAGTTCAATGCCACCTGACGCGCCGTCTTTCCATATTGCCGACCGATCACAGACAGTGCTTTCTCAGGAAAAGATCCTTTTCCGAATGGCGAGTATCCAACCACGGATATCTTCTGGGACTCACAGTACTTCAGCAAACGGTACTCGATCCCCCGCGACTCCATGTGGTAAAGAACCTGGTTGCAGACGATCTTTTCCCTGGTCAGGGAGTCTTGTGCCTGCTTCAGTTCGCCGACTTCAAAATTGCTCACACCAATCGAGCGGATCTTCCCGGTCCGAACCAATTCCTCCATCGCTCGCATGGTTTCACCGATCGGATGCGTTGAACTTGGCCAATGAAGCAGATATAAATCGAGGTAATCCGTGTTCAGCCGCTTCAAGCTCGCGTCGCATGCGCGCAACGTTTCTTTATAGGAAGCATTCGTCGGAAGAACTTTGCTGGCAAGAAACACGCTTTGGCGGCGGCCTTTGATAACGTCGGCGATGACGCGCTCAGCTTCGCCATCACCATACATTTCGGCGGTATCGATGTGGGTCATTCCGAGATCGAGACCGACGCGTAACGCCTCAGAACCCTCGCGACCCATTCGCCATGTTCCTTGACCGATGACCGGCACCTGAACTCCGGTCGATCCGAATTCGCGTGTGATCATATTTTGTAGTATATCGGACGCATGAAACTCATCACGCTCCTGACATTGCTCTGCTGCATGCCGCTTGTCGCGCAGGATACCGCTCGCCCTCGCGCGCGCGAAGCAGGCGTCATCGTCGGCATTCTGCCAACAGGCCCACTGAATACGATCACCGACATTCCCGGCGTCACTGTCGGGCAGAAAACAATTGTGCAAGGCGACAACGTGCGCACCGGCGTCACGGCGATCCTTCCCCACAGCGGCAACCTGTTTCGCGAGAAAGTGCCCGGGGCTGTTTTTATCGGCAATGCTTTCGGAAAACTCGCAGGATCGACGCAGGTGAACGAACTGGGTGAGATCGAAACGCCGATCCTTCTGACATCAACTTTAGCAGTGCCCAGGGTTGCAGACGCCGTCATCGATTACATGCTCGGGGTGCCCGGAAACGAGAATGTGCAATCGATCAACCCGCTTGTCGGCGAAACGAATGATGGTGGCCTGAATGACATTCGAGGACGTCACATCACGTCGAGCGACGTCGCCGACGCAATCCGCGGTGCGAAGGGCGGCATGGTCGAAGAAGGAGCTGTAGGCGCCGGCACTGGAACTACGGCGTTCGGTTTCAAGGGCGGCATTGGAACGTCATCGCGAAAGCTTCCTGCGAATCTCGGCGGATATACGGTCGGCGTGCTCGTTCAAACAAACTTCGGTGGTGTTCTGTCTATCAACGGCGCTCCCGTCGGACGCGAACTTGGAACGTATTACCTCAAACAACAACTCGAGCGCGCGAGTCCTCCCGGCATCGAGGATCGCGCCGACGGATCGTGCATGATCATCGTCGGTACAGATGCGCCTGTGGACTCACGCAACTTGAGCCGGCTGGCCGCGCGGACCATGATGGGGATGGGACGCACCGGATCGGCTGCTTCAAATGGCAGCGGCGACTTCGCGATTGCGTTTTCAACCAATCGACAGCCCGCTGCTGGCCCCCTGTTGACCAACGACAACATGTCACCTCTGTTTCTGGCCGCTATCGAAGCAACCGAGGAAGCGATTTACAACTCATTGTTCAAAGCGCGGACAACGACGGGCCGGGGCAGAACCGTTGAAGCCCTGCCGATCGTCCGGACGCTGGAGATCCTCAAGAAATACAACGCCTTGAAGTGAGGAATCGGAAACTGGACAAGTCCTGCATCTCAAAACCGAAATCCCGAAAGCTCAAATTTGGACGAAATGGGGTCTGGCACTTGTTTTATCAGCTTTACGTGCCTGACCCGAATTTCGTCCAATTTGAGCTTTCGGGATTTCGGTTTTGAGATGTTTTGAGATGCAGGATTCGTCCGATCTTCGATTCCCACTCCACCCTTCCGACCCAATTTGTCAAAAAGAAATGATAGAGTGTCAGGACTCGATTTTTCGCTGATGCGTTCTAAATCCTACTTTCTGGACCTGCTGCTCCTGACCGTCATCGGCATTTGGGGTTTCAACTTCGCGATCGTGAAGGCGATTTATGCCGATTTTCATCCCTTAGCTTTCAATGCTCTGCGCTTCGCTGTCGCCACCGCTGCCATGGTCATGCTGTTGAGGCTGCGAGGCGATTCATTTCAGGTGGATCCGGCGGACAGGATGGGGATTTTCGGACTGGCGCTGTTGGCAAACACGATGTATCAGTTCCTGTTCGTGATCGGGCTGGCAAGCACGAAGGCAGGTAACGCGGGGCTTCTGATGGCGCTGACGCCCATCTTCGCCTACCTCATCGGCGTTTTTGGAAAGCGTGAACAATTCAGCCCGAGTGTATTGGCGGGAATCGTCGTTTCTCTGACCGGAGTCGCGGTCATTATCCTTTCCGGCTCGTCCGAAGTTTCCTTTGGCGAAACCTGGAAAGGCGACCTGCTTTTGATGGGGGCCGCATTTTGCTGGGGATGGTATAGCGGCGCGTCCACTCGACTGCTGGCAAAATATGGCGCCCTCCGGCTCACCGTTTTGACTATGATTCCCGGCACGATAATGATGGTTCCCTTTTCAATGCCCTGGATGGTTCGGCAAAGCTGGACAACTATTTCCGCCAAAGCCTGGGCGG
>Ga0137427_10001486_pt1 | contig 10547 bp, 6 predicted proteins | sample EasRivERMZT700_2_FD_102309 | JGI IMG/M metagenome (GOLD analysis project Ga0137427, IMG submission 102309) | Soil microbial communities from meander-bound floodplain in the East River, Colorado, USA - East River MetaG ERMZT700_2 | ecosystem: Environmental > Terrestrial > Soil > Floodplain ...
AGAGCATGGTACCGACCGTGCGGTTGCCGTTGCGGATCGGCATGTCGATCGCCACTTTCTCGCCGCGCTCGAGTGCCGGTTGCGCAAGCTCGATCAGCCGGTTGTCCAAAGCCTTTTCCAGTCCGTGGTTCTGGCGCTCGCTGTTGTAGCGCGCGACTTCCGCGGGCATGTCGGGCATCTGGAAAATCTTCGAGAAGTCGAGACCCTTGGCCTTCCAGTGCGCTATGCCTTTCTTCGTGTCGAGCAGGTCGGCGCGGCCGATAAGATCGTTGAACTTCCTGATCCCCAGGCCCGCCATCAACTCGCGCACTTCCTCGGCGACCAGGAAAAAGTAATTCACCACGTATTCGGGTTTCCCGGAAAATTTCTTGCGCAGCACCGGATCCTGGGTCGCCACGCCCACCGGGCAGGTGTTCAGGTGGCATTTGCGCATCATGATGCAGCCGCTCACCACCAGCGGCGCCGTCGCGAAGCCGAACTCGTCCGCTCCGAGGATCGCGCCGATCACCACGTCGCGACCGGTCTTGATCTGCCCGTCCACCTGTACCGCGATACGGCCGCGCAGGCGATTGAGAACCAGCGTCTGTTGGGTCTCCGCAAGCCCCAGTTCCCACGGCGTGCCCGCGTGCTTGATCGAGGACCAAGGCGAGGCACCCGTGCCGCCATCGTGCCCGGAGATGGTGACGTGGTCGGACTTGGCTTTGGACACGCCTGCCGCGACGGTGCCGACACCGACCTCGGAGACGAGCTTCACCGATATCGAGGCGGAGGGATTCGCGTTCTTCAGGTCGTGGATGAGCTGCGCCAGATCCTCGATCGAGTAGATGTCGTGGTGCGGCGGCGGCGAGATCAGTTCCACGCCGGGAGTCGAGTAGCGGATCTCGGCGATGTAGTCGGAAACCTTGCGTCCGGGCAATTGGCCGCCCTCGCCGGGCTTCGCGCCCTGGGCCATCTTGATCTGGATCTGCTCGGCGCTCGCGAGGTATTCGGCGGTCACGCCGAACCGGCCGGACGCGACCTGCTTGATCTTCGATTTCAGTACATCGCCTTCCTTGAGTTCGATGTCCTTTGCGACCCGGTTCGCGCCCAGGCGCGAACGCAGCGTTTCGCCCGCCTTGACCGGCGCGAAGCGGCGGCGGTCCTCACCGCCTTCGCCGGTGTTCGATTTGCCGCCCAAGCGGTTCATGGCCACCGCGAGCGTGGTATGCGCTTCGACCGAAATCGAGCCGTGCGACATCGCGCCGGTCGAGAAACGCTTCACGATCTCGGCGGCAGGCTCGACCTCTTCGATCGGAACGGGCTTCACCTCGCCGAAGCGGAACTCAAACAACCCGCGGAATGTCATGTGGCGCTGCGACTGATCGTTGATGATGGCGGCGTACTCCCTGTAGGCCTGGGGGGAGTTCTGCCGCGCGGAGTGCTGCAGCTTGGCGATCGCGTCCGGCGTCCACATGTGCTCTTCGCCGCGTACCCGCCAGGCGTATTCGCCGCCCGCATCCAGCATCGATTTCAGCAGCGGGTCGTCTTCGTCGAACGCAGCCTTGTGGATGCGGATCGCCTCTTCGGCAACCTGGAAAATGTCTATGCCTTCGATCGAAGAGGTCGTGCCGGTGAAGTATTTGTCCACGAGCGATGAGGCGAGACCCACCGCCTCGAAGATCTGCGCGCCGGTATAGGACATGTAGGTCGAGATGCCCATCTTGGACATCACCTTCTTCAGGCCCTTGCCGATCGCTTTGACGTAATTCTTGATCGCCTGCCTGCCGTCGATCTCGGGGCCGAAATGGCCTTGCGCCGCAAGGTGAAGCAGCGTCTCGAGCGCGAGATAAGGATGCACGGCTTCAGCCCCGTAGCCGCCGAGCAGCGCGAACTGGTGCACCTCGCGGGCCGAGCCGGTTTCGACGACGAGACCGGCGCTGGTGCGCAGCCCCTCCACCACCAGGTGCTGGTGGATCGCGGATAGCGCGAGCAGCGCCGGTATCGCCACGCGCTCGCGCTCCACCAGCCGATCGGAGATCACGATGATCGAATAGCCCGCGCGCACCGCGTCTTCGGCCTGAGCGCAGAGCGAGGCGAGCCGCGCCTCGATCGCCTCTTTGCCCCACGCCAGAGGATAGGTGATGTCGAGCTCGAGCGAACGGAACTTGCCGCCGGTGTAGCGCTCGATGTGCCGGATCTTCTCCATCTCGAAGAAGTCGAGCACCGGCTGGCTGACCTCGAGCCTCAGGGGCGGGTTCATTTCGTCGATGCCCAAGAGGTTCGGCTTCGGCCCGATGAACGACACAAGCGAAGTGACGAGCTCCTCGCGGATCGGATCGATCGGCGGATTGGTCACCTGCGCGAAGAGCTGCTTGAAGTAGTGATAGAGCGTCTTGTCCTTGTTCGACAGCACCGCGAGCGGCGAGTCGTTGCCCATTGAGCCCACCGGCTCTTCGCCGTTTGCCGCCATCGGCGTCATGAGGAACCTGAGGTCTTCCTGCGTATAGGCGAATGCCTGCTGGCGGTCGAGCAGTTGCACCGCGCTCTTCAGCGGCGGGGTCTTTTCGGTTTCCACTTCGTCGAGCTTGACGCGGATCCGCTCGATCCACTCGGCGTAGGGTCTGGTGCCGGCGAGCGAGTCCTTCAACTCCTTATCGTCGATGATCCGGCCTTTCTCCAGGTCAACGAGGAACATCTTGCCGGGTTGCAGGCGCCATTTCTTGACGATTCTCTCCTCGGGCACCGGCAGGCAGCCGCATTCCGAGCCCATGATCACGAGGTCGTCTGCGGTGACGATGTAGCGCGAGGGCCTCAAACCGTTCCGGTCGAGCGTCGCCCCGATCTGGCGCCCGTCGGTGAAGGCGATCGAGGCGGGGCCGTCCCACGGCTCCATCATCGCCGCGTGGTATTCGTAGAATGCGCGGCGCGCCGGGTCCATCAACGTGTGGTTCTCCCAGGCCTCCGGGATCATCATCGTCATTGCGTGGGCGACCGAATACCCCCCCATGACCAGAAGCTCGAGCGCGTTGTCGAACGAGGCCGAGTCGGACTGCCCGTCGTAGATGAGCGGCCAGATCTTGTCGAGATCCTTGCCCAGCACCGGGCTCGAGATCGCGCCCTGGCGCGCGCGGATCCAGTTGACGTTGCCGCGCAGCGTGTTGATCTCGCCGTTATGGCAGATCATGCGGAACGGGTGCGCGAGGTCCCAGGAAGGAAAGGTATTGGTCGAGAAGCGCTGGTGCACGAGCGCGAGCGCCGACTCGACTCGCGGATCCTGAAGGTCTTTGTAGTACTCGCCGACCTGATAGGCGAGCAGCATCCCTTTGTAGCAGACGGTGCGAGCCGACATCGAGGGGACGTAGAACGCTCTGCCGTGCTCAAGTTTCAGCGCCTGGATCGCGTGGCCCGCGCTCTTTCTGATGATGTAGAGCTTGCGCTCGAGCGCGTCCGTGACCGTGACAGTCTCGCCGCGGCCGATGAATACCTGCCGGATCACCGGCTCGATGCGTTGGGCCGGTTCGGCAAGATCGGCGTTGTCGATCGGCACGTCGCGCCAGCCGAGCAGCACCTGGCCCTCGTCCTTCACTGCGCGTTCGATCTCGTACTCGCACGCCAGACGCGAAGCCGGATCGCGCGGCAGAAATACCATCCCAACGCCGTATTGGCCCGCCGGCGGCAGTTTTACACCCTGCTTAGCCATGAGCTCGCGGAAAAATCTGTCGGGGATCTGGATCAGGCAACCTGCGCCATCGGAGAGCTTAGGATCCCAACCCACCGCCCCGCGGTGCGTGAGATTGCGCAGCACCGTAAGCCCCTGCTCGACGATCGAATGCGACTTCTTGCCCTTGATGTGGGCGACGAAGCCCACGCCACAAGCGTCGTGCTCGTGCGCGGGGTCGTACAGGCCTTGAGGTTCGGGTTGAAGACCCTGGATCACGCTTGCTGTCCGACGAATCAGTGTGCGGCGGTCGAATCCGATGATTCGGCGCTTTTCATGGCCGCGTTTTGACTATACCTGCGTTTCCTTGTTGTCTCAAGTGGTTAGCGAGACGCTGCGGAGCAGCATTCCAGCGCCGTTAGCGCGCTCAAGCCGTCAGCCGGGACAGCGTGTGGTCGAGCGCAGAGGGTGGCACATCAGCGCGAAGGGAAGCGGCGCCCAGTTTTTCCAGCAACACGAAATGGACGCGGCCTTGCTTCGCCTTCTTGTCTACGCTCATCAGCTGGTGCATGCGCTCCGGAGTAATTCCCTTCGCGGCGGTTGGGAGTCCTGCGCGCTGTAACAACGACCGGATGCGATCGGAATCGGCCTGCGAAAGAAATCCTAGCTGGCGCGACAGCTCCGCTGCCATGACCATCCCCGCGGCAACCGCCTCGCCATGGAGCCAAGCGCCGTAGCCGAGCCCCGTCTCGATGGCGTGGCCGAAGGTATGGCCGAAATTGAGTAGGTGGCGCAAGCCCGCCTCTCGCTCGTCTTTGCCGACAATCTCCGCCTTGATCGCAACCGAGCGCAGCACGGCGTGGCCGAGCGCTTCCGGATTTCGCGCAAGCAGCTGATCGAGATTCGCCTCGATCCAGCCGAAGAATTCCGCATCCCGGATCAGGCCGTGTTTGATCACTTCCGCGAGTCCTGCACGCAGCTCGCGCTCCGGAAGCGTCTTCAGCGCGTCCATGTCGGCGAGCACCAGCTTGGGCTGATGGAAAGCGCCAATCATGTTCTTGCCGAGCGGATGGTTGATTGCGGTCTTGCCGCCGACCGACGAATCGACCTGTGCGAGGAGCGTCGTGGGAACCTGGATATGCTGCACCCCGCGCTGGTAAGTGGCTGCGGCGAAGCCGGTCAAATCCCCAATCACCCCGCCCCCGAGGGCAATGAGCGTGCAATCGCGTCCGCAGCCCTGCTCGAGTAACGCGTCGAAGATTGTGTTGAGGGTGGTCCAGTTCTTGTGCTCTTCACCGTCCGGCAAGACGATGTGGACAACCTCGACGCTTTCCCGGGCGAGTACCCCGGTGAGACGTTTCAAGAAAAGCGGAGCCACGGTGGTATTGGTCACGACGGCCACTTTTTTCCGCCCCAGGAAGGGCACGATGAGATCGGACCGGTCGAGCAGCCGGGTGCCGACGTGGATGGGGTAGGAGCGCTCGGAGAGCTCTACGCTGAGAGTTTGCATGCTTCGTCAAATTTGGCCAGCACCAGCGCGAGCAGCGAGCTTACGCTCTGTCGGCCGGTGTCGATCACCAGATCCGCGACCTCGCGATACAGCGGATCGCGCTCCGCATAGAGCTTCTCGAGCCGATCGCGCGGGTCGCCGCCCTGCAAAAGTGGCCGTAACTTGTCGCTGCGCGTGCGCTGAGACAACACCAAGGGCTGCGCGTGCAGGTAGATCACGAAGCCACGGGTCTTGAGAAACTCGCGGTTGCGCGGATCGAGCACTGCCCCGCCACCGGTGGCGAGCACGACATCGTCCAGCGCGGTCAGCTGTTCGATCGCCTCGGTCTCGCGCCTGCGGAAACCCGTCTCGCCCTCGATATCGAAGATCACGGCGACGCGCACGCCGGTGCGAGCTTCTATTTCGCGGTCGGAGTCGCAAAACGACTTCCCGAGACGCTTGGCGAGCTGGCGCCCGACGGTCGTTTTGCCGGCGCCCATCATACCCACGAGGAAAAGCCTCTGAGTCGTCTTCACCCAGATATTGTAACAACCCGTCCGTCGCGGACCGGAAACAAAAGGGCCGGCGATGCCGCCGGCCCCTTGCCGATGCGTGGGCCTGCCGCGTCAGCGCAGGCTTGCCCGTTGCTCGACGATGCGCGGCGTGATGAACACCAGAAGCTCGGTCTTGTTGTCTAAGCGCGAGGTGTTGCGGAACAGCACCCCGAGAAACGGGATGTCTCCAAAGAACGGCACTTTGGTGACCGTGGTCTGCTGGGTCTGGGTGTAAATGCCGCCGATCACGACCGTGCCGCCGTTTTCCACCAGCACCTGGGTCTGCACGTGTTTGGTGTCAATGGCAAAGCCGGCGTCAGTGCTCTGGCCCACCGAGTCCTTGTTGATGTCCAGTTTCATGATGATGTTGCCGTCGGGTGTTACCTGCGGTGTCACCTTCAGCGCCAGGTTGGCTTTTCGGAACGAAACCGAAGTCGCGCCGCTCGAAGTCGCTTGCTGGTAGGGGAGCTCCGTCCCCTGCTCGATGAGGGCCTCGACGTTGTTGGCGGTCATCACCCGCGGGCTCGATATGATCTTGCCTTTGCCGTCGGCCTCCAGCGCTGAAAGTTCCAGATAAAGCGCCCCCGTGAGTCGATTGGTGATCAGCAAGGCGATGGAACCTGCAGCTTGGGCAATACCGACCGGCGCGGCAGGCAAATTGACGCTCAGGTTGTCGGGAGTCTTTGTCGTTATGGGTGCTCCGGGAGCGGGAAACAAATTGGGGAAGTCGCTAAGCGTTCCGCTCTGCGTGATGGCCACCCCCGATTCGTTGATGCCCACCGGACTCGGGCCGGTGCTCGTGCTGTTCTGGTGTATCGGTCGCCCGACGTTCCCCATACGCACACCCAGGTTCTTTGAGAAGCTGTCGTTTGCCTCGACGATGCGCGCCTCGATCAGCACTTGCTGTACCGGAACATCGACTTGACCGAGCAGTTTCCTGACGTCCTGGAGGCGCAGGGAAACGTCCTGCACGAACACCTGGTTGGTGCGCGCATCCACTGCGGCGCTTCCACGCTTGGAAAGGATGCGCTGCTGGGGATCGGCGAGGAGCTTCGCAAAAGCGTCGGCCTTGGCGTAGTTGAGCTGGAAGGTCTCGGTGCGCAAGGGCTCCAGCTCCGTGATTTGCGCAGAGGACTCCAGCGCGAGCTTCTCCTTGGTGGCGAGTTCGTCGCGGGGCGCAATCCAGATAACGTTGCCGTTCTTGCGCATGTCCAGGCCCCGGGTCTGGAGAATGATGTCGAGCGCCTGGTCCCAGGGCACATCCTTCAGCCTCAGCGTGAGGTTGCCGCTCACCGTGTCGCTGGTGATGATGTTCAGGTCGGTAAAGTCGGCGATGACGTTGAGTACACTTCTTACCTCGACATTCTGGAAGTTGAGCGACAGTTTTTCGCCCGTGTAGCCGACGCGCCCACCCTGCACCAGTTTGTTGGGATCGTACTGTATCGGTTTCACTTCGAGCACGAACTGCGTGTCGGTCTGGTAGGCGTTGTGCTCCCAAAGACCGCGCGGTTCGATCACCATGCGCACGTTATCGCCCTGCGGGAAAACACTGAGCGTCTGCACCGGGGTGGCGAAGTCCACCACGTCGTATCGCTTTCGCAGAACATCGGGAAGGCGGGTCTTGAGGAAATCGACCACCACCGTTTGGCCCTGCTGACGGATATCCACGCCGGTGGAAGTGTCCGACAGCTCCACGATGATGCGTCCTTCACCGCCGCGTCCGCGCCGAAAATTGATGTCTCTTACCGCGTGTTGAAGGTCGGTTCTGCCTTCGGCGAAACGCGCCGCGCCGGCGACCTGAGGCGCCCCCCCCGTCGCAGCGAGGGTGATGAGCAGCGTGCTGCCATCGATCTTGGTCTCGTACGGAACCATGTTGCGGAGGTTGAGCACCAAGCGAGTACGCTCGCCGGCCTGGACCACGTTCATAGAGCGCAGCACGCTCTCCCCGACATCCTGGCTCGTGCGTCCCAAAGCGTTTGCCGTGCCGGGAAAGTCCAAGGCGATCCGGGCCGGATTGGCGACCGTGAAACTGCCCGGCGTGGCTTCGAGGGGGTTCTTCAACGTCACGCGCACCAGTACCTGACCGGCCGCCTGAGTAACCTCGAGGTTTTCGATGCTGTTCTGCTGCGCCCAAGAGTACGACGCGAGCACCAAGAGGCCGAACGGGCAAATCGCCGCCCGAAGAAACCTTCGCATGACTATGTTGTTCATCATCTGCCTCCTCCAACTTCCTGCAGCTGCAAGGTACTTTGGCGCTCGGCCCAGTCGCCAGCCGGATCCTGGATCAGCTCACGCAACTGGATCTGGCTCTCGGTAATGGTCGTAATGAGCCCAAAATTCTGGCCCATGTAGTTGCCCACTTTGACGCGATACAGGCCGACGTCCGCCTTGACCAGCGCGAAACTCGCCTTCCTCTGCTGCAGCACGCCAACCATCTTCAGCGATTCCAGCGGATAGGCTTCCAGCGGCTCCTTCGGGCGATTGAAGTCGGGCTTGAGTCCGCCACCACCGCTACTCGCCGATTTCGTGACCAGCTCGATTTTCGCGCTGCTGAACGGATCGGCCTGATCGAAAGCCTTGTAAGGCACCGGCTCGTAGGGTTTCACAACCGGCAGCGGTTCGATCTTGCCGCGCAGGTCTTTGGTCTTGTCCTTTAGTTCGGCCTTGAGGTCGCCGAATTCCTCGCCGAAGCACCCAGCGAGCATGATTCCGAGCGCGATGACGAGTATCGCTTTCATTTCTTCCCCGCTTTGACGCCCTTCGCCGCCCGGGCCTGCGCCGCCACCTCCTCGTCGTCCAGATAACGGAAGGTTTTCGCGGTCGCGTCCATGACGAGCGTGCCGTCCTTGCCGCCAGTGAGCGCGATGTCGTTCAGCGTCACGATGCGCGACAGCTGGCCGATATCGCTCGCGAACTGGCCCATGTCGTGATAGCTGCCGTTGAGCTTCAGCGTTACCGGCAGCTCGGCGTAAAACTCGCGCTTGATCTCCGCCGGAGCCGGCCTGAAAAGATCGAATTGCAGACCGCGGCCGAGCCCCGCCTGGTTGATGTCGACGAGCAGGGCGTCCATCTGCGACCGGTTCGGAAGCTGCTTCAGCAGCGCCCCGAAAGAACTGTCGATTTCGCGCAGTTGCTGGCGGTAGAGGTCGAGGTTTATCGCCTGATGCTGCTTGGCCACGTACTCGTCCTTGAGCTTGACTTCCTGCGCGCGCCCGGCTTCAAGCGACTCCATCTGCTCCTGCCAATCGAGGAAGTAGCCCAGGAAAACGATGCCGACCAACACGCCGATCAGCAGCGCAGCTTGCGGCACCGGCGGCCAGGCGCCGGGATCCCGGGGGTTGAGATTCCTGAACTGTTCGAGCAAATGCTGCAACTGCTTCATGGTGTCCTAGCCCTTGGTTGCAGCCTTGGGCACAGCTTTTGGGGCCGCCTTGCCCGCCTTGCCGGGATCCTCGGTCTGCAAACGCTTCAGGCTCACATTCATGTTGAATTCGGATACACGCTTATTACTCACGTTGACCGCCTTGATCTCCACCAGCTCGGGGTTCTCAAGGTGCGGCGATGCGGTGAAATTGCGCATGAGGGTCGATACGCGCGCGTTTGATTGCGAATAGCCCACCATGTTGACCTTCAACGCGGTCTGCTTGATCGACTTGAGGTAAACGCCGTCGGGCACCTGCTGAACCAGCTCCTCAAGTAAATAGACTGCCTGAGCGCGATCTGCCTGCAGCCGTTCGATGACTTGCTTGCGCGCAAGCAAGGCCGCGATTTCGCCTCTCAGTTTCCTGATCTCCTCGATTTCTTTGTCGAGACGGGTGTTTTCCCTCTTCAGGAATTCGTTGCGGCCGCTCTGCTCGGCGATATAGCCTGCTATCGTGAGGTGCACCGCGCCCACGATCAGAAGCCCGAGAGCGGCCACCATGCCTCCGAGCACGCCGAGATGCTGGCGCTGAGCCTTACGGCGCGCTTCGCGCCAAGGGAGCAGATTGATGCGGATCATGGATCGAATCTCCGCAGCGCCAGCCCGCACGCGACCATCAGCGAGGGCGCATCGGCCACCAGTTTTTTCAGCTGTACGCGCGGCGAGATCGCCATATTGGCGAAGGGGTTGGCGATCAGCGTATTGATCTGGGTCCTGCTCTGGACCATCTCATCGAGCCCAGGGATCACCGCGGATCCGCCGGTGAGCAGCACGTGCTCGACCGAAGTGTACTGGGTCGATGTGAAGAAGAATTGGATCGCCCGCTGCATCTCGAGCGCCGCGTTTTCCATGAAAGGTTTGAGTACTTCCGACTCGTAATTCTCCGGCAATCCCCCGGAGCGTTTGGCTGCTTCGGCCTCCTCCAGGCTCATTCCGTACTGGCGCATGATGTCCTGCGTGAGCTGGCTGCCGCCAAACGCCTGTTCGCGCGTGTACACGGTCTGCTCGTTGCGCAGCACGGTGATGTTCATCACGTTCGCGCCAAGATCGACTAGGACGACGTTTTGGTCCTTGCCGCGCTCCGGAAGCTGCTCCTGGATCAGCTCGAACGATGACTGGATGGCGTAAGACTCGACGTCCATGACGACCGCCTTTAGGCCTGAGGCCTCAGCCACGGCGACGCGGTCTTCCACCTTTTCTTTGCGCGAGGCGGCGAGCAACACCTCGACCTCTTCGGGCCCCGAGGGAGCCTGGCCGATAACCTGGAAGTCGAGATTGACTTCCTCGAGCGCAAACGGAATGTACTGATTAGCCTCGGTTTCGACCTGTACTTCAAGCTCTTCGTCGCGAAGTCCCGCGGGCACGATGATCTTCTTGGTGATCACCGCGGCCGACGGCAGGGCCAAGGCAACGTTCCTGGTGCGCGTCGCCATCCTCCTCCAGCCG
>Ga0137427_10001488_pt1 | contig 10537 bp, 7 predicted proteins | sample EasRivERMZT700_2_FD_102309 | JGI IMG/M metagenome (GOLD analysis project Ga0137427, IMG submission 102309) | Soil microbial communities from meander-bound floodplain in the East River, Colorado, USA - East River MetaG ERMZT700_2 | ecosystem: Environmental > Terrestrial > Soil > Floodplain ...
AACTTGAGGAGAAGCTGTGCCCAGCTCGTGCAGCCGATCTCCGGCGCCCACGGCGGGAGCGGTTTGCCGAGCAGCCGGCGAAACAGGTCCCCGCCGGCAAAGGGACGATTGGCGATCACGGCGATGCCGCGCTCGCGCGCGAGCGGGAGGAGCCGCCGTTCGGCGTCGCGTTCCCCCACCGAGTAGTTGATCTGGATGAAGTCCACCGGGTTCGCCGTGACGACGCGCGCGACGTCGTCGAGCGCACCCGCCGTGTAGTGTGTCACGCCGATGTAGCGCACGCGTCCCGCGCGCTTCCAGTCGCGCAACGTGGCGAGGTGCGTGGCGACGTCCACCAGGTTGTGCACCTGCATGAGATCGACGACCGAGGTGCGCAGCTTCTTCATCGACTCGTCCATCTGCGCGATGCCTCGCTGCTTTCCCGACGTCCAGACCTTCGTGGCGACGAAGAGCTTCGCGCGCAGCCCGAGCCTGGCCGAGATGTCGCCGACCACACCTTCGGAGTTGCCGTACATCGGCGACGAGTCGATCACCTTTCCGCCGAGCTCGACGAAGCTCGAGAGAACAGCCTCGAGCGGCGCGCGTTCGGCCGCGCTCGCGCCGACGTCGAAGGTTTGCCATGTTCCGACGCCGATCACGGGGATCGGTTCGCCGGACGACGGGATCGGCCTCGTGAGTATCGGCTCCGGCTGCGCCGGCGCTCGTGAGAGTGCGTCGGGCCCGGACGCGGCCAGGACCGCTACCCCTTTGCCGATCGCGTTGACCGCATCTCGCCGGTTCATTCGTACAGGTCCGGAGTTAGCGCTTAAACGGGCACGCGGCTGCCGGCATCCTATGCTCGAGTGGCGCCGACAACCAAGGAGACTCGCTATGCATAGACGTCCAGTGTACATCGCCGCCGCAGCGGCTGCCGCGCTCAGCCTCAGTGCGTACACCTTTGGCGGTTGGGCGGTCATTACGGTCGACGACGTACCGGAGTACCTCACCGTTGGCCAGCCCGTGAAAGTCTCGTTCGCCGTCCGCCAGCACGGCGTCCGCCTCGCGGAAGGACTGCGTCCCACCGTCGTGGCGACGAATGGAAAATCCGAAGTGACGGCCAGTGCGAGCTCGCCGTCGACCGGGCGGTATGCGGCGACCCTGACCGTGCCGAGCGCCGGTCCGTGGACGATCACCGTCAACAGCGGGTTCGGAAAAGCCGCAACGAAGCTGCATCCCGTGCCCGCGTTGGCCGCCGGGGAGGCGCCGCCCGCACCGACGGCCGCGCCACTTCGCTGAAAGCGGCTATTCGTCGCGAAGGGATGCGTGACGTGCCACGTGCATGGCAGCGTCGAAGGCTCCGGAGAAGTCCCGGCCGGCCCCGAGCTGACTCCCAAGCGCTACGTGCCCGACTACCTCGCGAAGTTGTTGGCCGACCCGTCCAGCGTGGCCTCGGTCATGAAGCCGGCCACCATGCCCAACCTCGGCCTCAAGCCGGCGGAGATCACCGCGCTGGTCGCGTTCATCAACTCGGATCGGCAAGTCTCGGCGCGCTAATCCCCGCACTGTCATCCCGCGCGCCTGCCCTGAGGAGCGCAAGCGACGTAGGGAGCGGAGCGAGCGTCGGGATCTACCTTCCTGCCCCCGTAATCGTTTCCGGGCGAGGACAGTAGATCCCGACACGCGTTCGCTGCGCTCACGCGTGCGGGATGACAGATGGTACGTAGCTCTCGACTACGTACCGCGACGTATCTGAGTAGGTCGTGCCCGGACGCATCGTCCAGGCATGCCAAACACCCACAAAACTTCCGCCGCGCCGCGCGAACCCCGGCGCTTTAGTACTCCCCGCCCCAGCCGCGCATTGATGTGGCTGCTCGGCTTCGTCGCTCGCTGGAGCATGCTCCGCGGACTTCCCGTGCTTCGCCGCATTCCCATCGTGCGAGACCTTCCCCTCGTGCGTGGGCACTTTCGCATCCGGGAGATCGACTTTCCGCGCGCTGACCGCGAGCGTCTGACCCGCGCCGTCAACAAAAACACGGCGGCGTTCATCGCCCCGAATCATCCGGAGTTCGGCCTCGACTGGATGATCGACAAGGAGATCTCGACGGCGGTGGCGCCGCGGATGGCGAGTTGGGCGGCGCGTGAGATCGTTGGCGTGGCGCCCGCATTCTGGTCGCGCAACAACCTCGTGTCGAACGACGGCGGCGACGCGGCGATCGATCACTCGGTGCGCTGGGCACTCGCTGGGAACGGCGTGCTGCTGCACCCGGAGGGTTCGGTGCACTGGACGGGCGGTCACGTACACCCGCTGTTCAGCGGCATCGCCGAGATGGCGACGGAGGCGGCTCGCCGCGCGAAGGCCGGGCGCCCCGTTTTCATAGCGCCCATCGTGTGGCGGCTGCGGTACGTCGGCGACGTGTCCAGCGCCCTTCACAGCGAGATGACGACGGTCGAACGCGAGCTTGGGCTCGAGCGAGGCGATGAGAATGACGTCGCCGAGCGCTTTCGCGCCCTTCAGGAAGGGGTGCTCGCGCGGCAGATGCGCCTTCATGGGCATGATCCACGGGGCCTCGACTTCTTCGACAGGCAGGACGCCTTTCGCGAGGAGCTGGTTGGCGAGCTCTTCGCCCGCTATGCCGTCGAGCGCACCAGCTCGACCGACCGCGACCTGTACCGTCTGAAGCGGGCGGTAAACGCCTCACGCTCTCGCAACGTCGCGGACGGACAAAGGGTGGGCGAAGCCGTTCGTTTGGCGGGCTTCACGCGGGCGTACTATGGCACGCCGGTGCTGTCGCAGGAGCAGATCTTCGAGAGCCTCAAGCGTTTGCGCGCGGCCCTGGTCTGCCGGGGTGTCCGCAACGCGGTGCACAACTATCTGCCGACGCCATATGGACCGCGGGTGCTGCACATTCGTGTTCCCGAACCGGTTCTCGTCGATCCTCTGCGGGCGCAGGGCGAGATCGGCGACCGGGCGGCTTACGTCGACGAACTGCTGGCCGAGGTTCGGTCGCGTATGCAGGCCGCGCTCGACGCACTCGGGCGCGAGAGGTGTCCCGCGCGAAGCGTCGGGATCGAGGCGCCGACCAGTGACCTGAGCCGACCGAATCCGTTTCTCCGGGATCCGAACCCTAACCCCACCCCGGTTGTCTCACGGCAAGGTCATTGCCGCCCCGTGCTCTCGACGACAGACTTCGCGGACGCGCCCCACTCGCCCTCACGATTCGGATAGCTCACCCTTGCTTTCGACTCTCCGTTGCGCCGCCCTGCTCGTGGCGCTGTGTGCCTTTGCGACCCTGCGCCCCGCGACCCTCGCGGCGCAGGATCCCGACATCATTCGCGGGCGCGTAACGGGGCCCGATTCGCTGCCCATCGAGGGCGCCAACGTGTCCGCCACCGCCATCTCCAGCGGTGTGAGCAAGAACGCTCGGACGGACAACGAGGGGCGCTTCACGTTCACTTTTCCGAGCGCCGAGGGTGACTACTGGATCGCCGTCCAGTTCGTGGGGCTCGCGCCACGCCGCTTCGAGCTCAAGCGGCTGGCCGACGAGGACGTGCTGATCGCCGACGTGAGGATGGCCAAGCCGTTGACCATTCTGCAAACGGTGAGGATTCAAGGCCAACGGCCGACCGTGGGGCGGAATGAAAGCGGCAACGACGTGACGGGTGCGGAACGCTCGGTCAGCATGTCGTCGCTCGACCTCGCGGCGATGGGGGACCTCTCGGCCCTGGCGGCAACGCTCCCCGGCGTGACGCTGATTCCGTCGGGGGACGGCGGACCGGCGGGCTTCTCCGTGTTCGGCCTGGACGCGGCGGCGAACAGCTTCATGCTGAACGGCCTGTCGATGAACGGGAGCATGCTTCCGCGCGACGCGGCAGTGTCTACGTCGGTGTCGACCTCGCCGTACGATGTGTCGCGCGGCGGGTTCAGCGGCGGGCAGGTGACGACGCGGTCGCAATCGGGGGGCAACTACATCGTCCGCACGATGAGCTTCACCGGGATCACGCCGCAGATGCAGTGGTCCGATCGCGCGGCGCAGTCTCTCGCTCTCGAATCCACGAACGCGTCGTTCAGCGGGCGTTTGTCCGGGCCGATCAAGCTCAATCGGGCCTTCTACAACTTCTCGTACCAGTACGACGACAACACGCGCGACCTGCGCACGCTGCTCGACAGCGACGCCGCCGGACTCCAGGCCGTCGGCATTTCACAGGACTCGGTCATTCGGCTGCGCGACGCGCTCGTCGGCGCGCACCTGCCTTACACGGTGGCCGGCTTTCCGACCTCCAACAAATCGCAGCGCGGCTCGTTGCTCGGGTCGATCGACTACACGACGAACTCGGCGCAGGGGCATTCGCTCAACCTCACGCTGAACGGAAACTGGGGTCGCACGCTGCCGATGGGCTTCAACAGCTGGGACGCGCCGGCGCATGCCGGCCGGTCGACCAACTGGGCGGGCTCGGCGCAGGCGCGCCACACGGCGTACTTCAAGTCGACGATCCTTTCGACGACGTCGTTGGGCTATTCGCGCAGCGAGAACGAGAGCGCGCCGTACCTGGCGCTGCCGAGCGCGAGCGTGCGCATCACGTCGCAGTTCGCCGACGGTTCGTCCAACGTGCGATCGATTCTCGTGGGTGGGAATTCATCGCTGTCTTCATCGACGTCACAGACGAACCTGCAGCTGCGCAATGCACTCTCGTGGCTGAGCATGAACGGCCTGCACAAGCTCACGCTCACCACGGAGCTCAGTCGGAACGACAACGTCGTCGACCAGTCGTCGAATCTGTTCGGCTCGTTCGCGTTCAACTCCTTGGCCGATTTCGAGGCGGGGCGCCCGTCGTCGTTCTCGCGGACGCTCACGCCGCGACGTCAGGGACGCAGCCAGATGACGCTGGGCGTGTCGCTCGGCGACGCGTGGCGCCCGAACCCGGACCTGAGCCTCACGTACGGCGTTCGCATGGACGCCAGCCGCTTCGGGTCGGGTCCTGAATTCAACCCGGCGGTCGAGCAGGTGTTCGGGCTGCACAACGATCGAGTGCCGAACCCCATCTCGTTCAGTCCGCGCGTGGGATTCTCCAAGACGTTCGGCGAGTCGCCGCAGATCGCGATCTCGGAAGGGTTCATGCGCGGGCCGCGCCAGCGTGTCTCCGGCGGGCTCGGCGTGTTTCAGAGCACGCCCGGCCAATCGCTGATGAGCCGCGTGATCAGCAATACCGGCTTGCCGAGCGCGGTGCAGCAACTGTCGTGCGTTGGAGACGCTGCGCCCATTCCGGACTGGGAGCGCTATCGCGTGGACGAGGCGAGCGTTCCTGACGCCTGCGCCGACGGTTCGCTTTCCACCGTATTCGCCAGCGCGCTGCCGACGGTGACGGTGGTCGATCCGTCGTATCAGGCGTCGCGGCGGCTGAGCGCGGACCTCAACTGGAGCGGCCTCGCCTTCAACAATCGCTACAACCTGACGGTGTCGGGGAGCTACGCGCTGAACCTGGACCAGCAGGGCGAGATCGACATGAACTTCGCGCCGACGGTGCGGTTCACGCTCGACGACGAAGGGGGGCGTCCGGTGTTCGTCCAGCCGACGAGCATCGTACCGACGACGGGTTCGATCGCGTCGCGCGACGCTCGCGTGTCGCCGAGCTTTTCACGCGTCACGCTGATCCACTCCAACCTGCGGTCGGATGCCAAGCAGGTCACGGTGCGCATATCGCCGATGAAGTTCAACTCGAACTACAACTGGAGCATCGCCTACACGCGCGCCTGGAACCGGCGCCTCGTCCAAGGCTTCAGCAGTACGGTGGGCAATCCGCTCGACCGGGCCTGGGGCAACAACGACATCAACTCGGCGCACCAGGTCCAGCTGAATCTCAATTACAACTTGATGAACACGTTCCGGCTCAACTGGAGCATCTCGGCGCGGTCGGGCGTGCCCATCTCGCCGCGCATCACCGGGGACGTGAACGGGGACGGGTACGGCAACGACCGGGCTTTCATATTCGATCCGGCGCACACCGCCGACACATCGCTGGCGAACCAGATGCGCCAACTTCTCGAGACGGGGTCGCCGATCGCGCGCGACTGCCTGAGCCGTCAGTTGGGGCAGCTGTCCGCGTTGGCGAGCTGCCGCGGACCGTGGACGCTGAGCGGGAACAACTCGCTCAACCTCTCGCTGAACCCGTTGAAGGTGCGGATGCCGCCGCGTGCGAACCTGCGCTTCCAGATCGGTAACCCGCTCGGCGCGATCGATCTCATCGCGCATGGCGCCGGCGGTACGCGCGGCTGGGGTCAGACGACGAGCCCGGAGCAGACACTGCTCTACGTGCGCGGCTTCGATCCGGAGACGAAGCGTTTCAAGTACGAGGTCAACCAGCGATTCGGCTCCACGCGTCCGCAGCAGAGCGTGAATCGCTCGGCGCCCGTGACGATAACGGCATTGGTGTCGCTCGACCTCGGGCCGTCGCGCGAGCGGCAATCGCTCACCCAGATGCTCGATCGCGGGCGCAAATCCAAGGACCAGCAGAAGCAGAACGAGCTGTCGATCAAGTCGATGTACTCGAGCGGGGGTATGCCCAACCCGATGACGACGATGCTCCGGCAGGCCGATCAGCTCAAACTCACGCCGGAGCAGACGGACAGCCTCGCGACGCTCAACCGCTGGCTCGTCGTTCGTCTCGATTCGATCTGGGGGCCGGTTGCCAAGTCGCTCTCCGCGCTGCCCGACGCCTACGATCAGGACGGGGCGTACGACATTTACAAATCAGCGCGCGAGGCGTCGTTCGATCTGCTGATCCGCATCGCACCGGGAATCGCGGGGATGCTGACCGCGGAGCAGAAGCGTCTGCTTCCGACCTTCGTGGCGAGCTACCTCGACGTGCGCTACCTGCGGCAGGTCCGCACGACCACCACCGGCGGCTTCGACCGATGATGCGATTCTCCGCTGCGATGGCCACGCTGGCTTGCGTGGCAACCGGAGCCACCGCGCAAACGGCGCCCGCGCCCGTCGTTCGGCCGATCGGCGCCGTCATTGGAACGAGCGTGATCAGCTTTGGCCAGGTCCAGCATCTGCGCGCCCTGTCCAACGGCCGCGTTCTGGTGAACGACCCCGGGCGGCGTCAGGTGATCATGCTCGATTCGGCGCTCGCCAATCCCAAAGTCGTGGTGGACTCGGGTGGCGGGGCCAGCATGTACGGGCCGCGAGCCGGCGGGCTGATTCCGTACGCCGGCGATTCGACGCTGTTCGTCGATCCCGTCGCCAACGCGTTTCTGGTGATCGACCCGGCGGGGAGTGTCGCGCGCGTGATGTCGACGCCGTCCGGCACGACGGCCAACAACCTCACGAACCCGACGACGTTCGGCTATCCGGCCTTTTCGCCGGGGTTCGGGATCGTGTATCGGCTCGCGATGCCCAGACCGACGGTCGAGCGACCGAAGCCGGGTGAGCCTGAAATTACGCGCATCATCGATGACAGCGCGCTGGTCATGACGATGGATGTGCGGCGTCGAAAGGTCGACACGCTGCTTCGCCTCGGCACCGGCGTCACGCTCACGATGAAGCTCTCGGCGAACTCGACGAACTCGAACTCGCGGACGCCTCTGTTCCCGATCTTCGACGATTGGACCGTGATGTCGGACGGCGCGGTCGCCGTGCTGCGCGGCCGCGAATATCGGGTCGATATCTACGGCGGCGACGAAGGGAGGACGCGCACCACCGGCGCGCGTCTGCCGTATCCGTGGAAACCGACCGACGACGCCGCCAAACAGCAGATCGTCGACTCCATCAATACCCAGCGGCGCAAGCAATTCGACGACATGATCGCCGATATGAGACGGCAGGCGCTCGACACGACGCCGAAGCGGGGCAATGGCCGCGAGCGGATCATCATCGTGGACGGCATGCCGGTTCGCGTCGACGAGGACGGCGAACGGTCGTCGCCGACGCCTCCGCCCCTCGTGCTGACCACCGAGATTCCGGATTACATCCCCGCGGTGGAGCGCAATCCGGCGGGGTTTCGCGCCGATGCCGACAACCGGCTGTGGATCCGGCCGAAGCCACCGGTCGGCGCGCAGCGAGGCGCGAGCGCGGGGCCGATCTACGACATCGTCGACCGCACCGGAGCGCTCGTGGACCGCGTGCAGCTTCCGGCGGGGCGCACGCTCGCCGGCTTTGGGCGGGCCGGGGTAGTGTTCCTGGCGATCCGCGACGCGGGCGCGACTCGCATCGAGAAGCGGCTGTTCAAGTAGAGTCCTCGGCTCCCCAAACCGAAAAAGGCAGGACGCTGAATACGCTGATGGCGCAGAGCGGCGCTGCAACAGCGTCACCAGGCCTTTGCTGTATCCGCCTCATCCGTCTCATCCGCAGCATCCGCGTTTCCGTGTCGTAGGTGCCGCTGAGTTATGGCGTCTTTGGATGCGCGGCGTAGAGATCTACGACATTGCTTCGCGGATGAGGCGGATTGAGCGGATGAGGCGGATTTCTCCGTTGTCCGGTCAAAGTGTGGGTCGTAGCGATGACCAAAGAATCGCAGCCGACCTAACTGCGAGATCCTTCGCTTCGCTCAGGATGACAGTGAAGCTCAGGGCGCAGGAACCGCGATGCGAACTGGAAGCGCACGTGCTCGGCGACCGAGTGCTTGAACGCACGCTTGCGCCTCACGCGTGGCCGGTGGTCGCGTTTGATCGTTTCGATCGGCTTCTCGGGGAAGGGCACCGGCAGGCGGTAGGTCCACCCGTCCAGCGACTCGGCCCCACACGAGCGCCATAGCTCGTCGTAGGCGAAGCGGAAGCCAGCTTCCGCGCTGGATAGCTGGGCGCGGGCGCTCACGCCGACGACGGCGGTGGCTCCCAGCGAAAGGGCGATGGCCTGGGCCGCGACGAGGAGAAGCAGCGCCGGCGTGTAGCGCAGCGTGTGCTCGGCGGCCTTGATGGCGTCGCCGCGGCCCCACACCCCCTGCACGATGCCGACGAAGAGCACTTCGTCATCCGGCGCGCCCACCATGCGCCCCGGCGCGAGGGTGAAGGACAGGAACGACGCCGGAGCCCCGTCGACATGAAACACGAGAGAGAGATCGCCCTCGGCGTCCAGCTCCACACCCTCGAGAAAGAACGAATGCGGATACGAGAGCGCGATGCCGAACCGGTGGTCGTCTCGCGTTTCCTCCCAGAGCATGCTGCCCTCGTCGAAGATGTCGCCGAGAAAGCCGGGAATGGCCCGGGCGCGCATTCGCTCCAGGTGATGCGTGAGAATGGCGAGGCGCGCGCTGGTCGAGAGATGCGACGCGAGATACCGGCTCAGGTATTTGTACTCGATGCGCGGATGGCGTTGTCGCAAGCCCGCGAGCTCCGGCGACGCCAACGCGCGGGCGAGCCGGAGATGCCCGCGCAGGTTGAGGACGAGCGGAATCGCGCGTGAATGGACGGCGCTGAGTCCCTTACGGAGCCCGCCAAGAACACCGCCGCCGCCGATGTGCCGGCGTGCGGCGGCCAGCACCGAGCCGGCGAAATCGGTCGTGTCGTGCTCTAGGGGACGATGCAGGCGGGCTCACCTTCGCCGGCCGTGGAAACGGTCGGGTTCGTGGTATTCATTGCAATGCCGCAGGTCGCGCCGGCGAGCTGCGCGTGCGTGTTCGTCGCCGTCCAGTAGCCGGCGCCGATCGCGATCGACGGCGCGTTCACGCCGGTGGACCGGTTGAACTTGAGCTGCGAAACAGTCGCGGTGTACTTCGCGCTGTCGGCGAAGAACGCCTCCTCGGCGGTGACGAGGTTGCGAAGGTCGGACTTCATAGCGGTGACATACGCCTTGCCCTTGGTGCTGGCGAACTTCGGAATCGCGATGGCGGCGAGGATGCCGATGATCACGACGACGATCAGGAGCTCGATGAGGGTGAAACCACCGCGGGCGGTGCGCCCGGTTTCTTCACCAACGCGAGGCTGACGCGGCACACGCCGCGTCTCTGAGGGGACGAATTCCATGGTCATTCGTTTCTCCGGTCTGGTCGAATGGGGGACGCGCGCACTATGGGAGCGGCAAGCTGCAACGCGTTGCCGCACGGTGCGTTACCGATTCCTCCCCGACCGGCACGGAATCTCCCCGTGGCCCGCGGGCGTACCGCCCGCTACGATTGCGAGCATGTGCGGACGCGCCACCGTCGTCGATCCCGACGGCCTCGACCAGACCGTGTACGGATTCACCCGGAAATTCGTCCCGGGCGACATCCGGCCGCGCTACAACATCCGGCCGACGGAGCCCATTCCCGTCGTTCGGGTCGCGCGCGACGGCGAACGCGAGCTGCTCGAGATGCGGTGGGGGCTCATTCCATTCTGGGCGAAGGAGCCCACGATGAAGGGGCCGACGTTCAACGCACGCGCCGACACCGTGGCCGAGAAGCCGATGTTTCGAGCGCCGTTCGAGAAGCGCCGCTGCCTGGTCGTGGTGGACGGCTTCTACGAGTGGCCGCGCAAGCCGTCGAAGGACAAGCGGCCCCGCCACATCCGCTTTGCCGACCGTCGCTCGTTCGCGCTGGCCGCCGTGTGGGATCGCTGGAAAGACCCCGTCACGGGAATCCGCGTCCA
>Ga0137427_10001490_pt1 | contig 10529 bp, 8 predicted proteins | sample EasRivERMZT700_2_FD_102309 | JGI IMG/M metagenome (GOLD analysis project Ga0137427, IMG submission 102309) | Soil microbial communities from meander-bound floodplain in the East River, Colorado, USA - East River MetaG ERMZT700_2 | ecosystem: Environmental > Terrestrial > Soil > Floodplain ...
GGCTTGGCAGCCAGATCCCGCCGGAGAGGCGCGGAACGATTAAGACATTCTGGGAAGACATCGACACGGAGGAGATAACCAAGATGGACACTGACGCCGTTAAGGGCGAGTGAACCGCGTCGAATCTCCAGGCGCCAAGCGCACTATCGAGCGATAGCAAAATGGATAGCCAGGGCGGGCTGATTCCGCTGCCCAAGACACCATCCTTCCAGGAACGACCCGTCTAAGTAGGACGGCTCGACGGAAGGCATGGTGCCGGTGCCCGGCGGCGGCGAGTTCCTCATGGGCACGTACGGCTTCACCATCCTCTTCGCCGCCTTCCTCATGCGCGGCTACCTCACCCTCCGCTCCCTCATCGAGCTCAAGGCACCGAGCGAGGCGCTCGCGGGCACGCGGGAGTAGGGCGGGCGCTGTCCTCACCAGATTGATCCGCTCCGGGCTACCATGAGAGCCCGGGCCGATGGGAGCTATCTCGGGTAGGCTCGGAGAGCGCGATCAGGCCTTCAGTTCGTCCTTCCAGCGCTTCACGGTCAAGCGCTGGTGCATCGCGCGGGCTGGAGAGGAGCGCCATCGACAAGAGCCGGCTCAGGTTGGCATAGCCGCGCGGCGTTTCAGCGAGGAGCGTCAGGAGCGCGCCGCCGTGCAGCGTGAGCTCGGCGCCGATGATCGGTTTGAGCGCCTCTTCCTTGGCCGTCCGGGCGAACTCCATCGCTCCCGGCAAGCCGTCATGGTCGGCTACCCTCTGGGCATATGCGGCCGCTGCCCATATTTAGCTGCCTGCCCATATATATAGGTCAAGCATCATCATCTAGTCCAGATCCGCTTTCGCGCGCAGATCGAAGTACAGCAGCGTCTGGCAGATTGCGACGAACGGCGCGACGGCAGCGAAGATGACGGAGCTGGTGAGATTGACTGTCGCAACGGAAACGGGAGAGAGGAGCAGCAACAGCAACGCCACCGTCGGCCCCGAAAGATAGGCGACGACCCAGAGAGTGGTGAGGCAGAAGGAAGTATGCCACCAGCTTCCGTCGACGGCGCCGGCGCTTGCCGCCAGTGACTCGCGTGATGGCGTTCCGTCCAGCAGGATCGACTGTTCGATGAACGCCCAGCGAATCCAATTGCGAACGGCCCACGGGAGACCGACGACGCTTAGTGCCAGTATCAAGAAGATGACTAAGGCCCTGAGTCTCGGGACGATGAGAGCTGGAGCCTGGCGTAGCACGTCCCTAAATGCGGCGAGCGCCGAGCTGCTTTGTCCGGCTTCGACTCGCCCGATGGCAGCAGTGACGCCGACGGTAACGAACCAGTAGACCAAGCTGGATGTGGCGTTTCCCACTCCGAGGGCAATGATCGCCTCTACTGCGCGGTTGGCGGCAAAGAATCCAGAAATCGTGGCTACGTAGGGTGTTGTAGAGAACAGGACCCACTGGAAGGCTGATTCTATAATGCTCACCGGGATGAAGATGGCCCCTATCCCGATGAACAGCACCACATTGCGCCGGTATAGTCTCGCCGAAGCGCTCAGCGCCTGTCCGAACCGGCGCCGCCTGCGTAAGGGCAGAGCCATCACAGGCCGATATGACGTGCGAGTCATGAGGAAACCGGTGCCGGACAAGCCAAGCACGACACCCGCAACGAGGACGCCCCGCGGTAGCCGGATCAACTGAGCGAAGGGGGCGGACAGGTACCAGACAACATCGCAGAAGAGGTTTACAGCGTTGGGGCCTAGCGTGTCACCGGAAGGGACAATGATGCTGCTGGGGCGGAGGTTCTCCTGCCACAAGAACGGCTCTCGCCAGGCGCGCTTATCGTTCGGTCCGGTTGGGCCGTTGAACTCCCACGGCGCGCGCTCGCCCCAGCGCCCGTCGAAGGCGAGCCACGGGTACGGATCCGACGCGCTACTCGGTTCTTCCATCAGTTGCACCGCCAGAGGTACGCGACGGTTCGGTCTGCGGGCATCATCGCAACCGAAGCCGGTCCCGTTCTCGCCGCGGCCGAGGATCACGTTGGGCTCGAACTGGTTAGCATTCGCTCCCGCAGCGGCGAAGGCTATCGGATGTGTTCCCTCCTTCGAAAGCTTGGCATCGTCCCAGTCCGAGCGCTCGCCGCTGCCATGCTGGGAGTAGCCGACACCCGTGGGCTCCTGCGTTAGAGCATCGGCCGGCGTTGGGCCCTCGAAGGTGAGCTGGATCATCTCCCAGTCGCCCTCGTGCGTGTTGTTCCAGTGGTTGAAGTAATAGAACAGCCAGTACTGCAGCGCGAAACCATCCCGGCCGTCCTCGTAGGCGATGTGAGCGTAGGCAGTCGGCGTGTACTCGTTCACGCGCGCGAGAAAGTCGCGTTCGAACCTGCAACCGGGCCGCTTGGGATCACCCGGGAAGTCCAGGAAGTACGTATCGTCTTTGCCGTACAGGTCCGCGCCGCTAGGAGCGCGAACTTCGTCTGTCGTCCGGCCACTCTCATGCTTTCTCAGCACGATGGCATCGACGTCGAAGAGGAACTCAACCGGGACGGGAACGTACGGGCTGCCTCGCGTGTCGCAGGACTCAATCTGGTTGCGGACGTACACGATCGGCACGTACTTCTCGGCCAGCACGCGCTCAGCAGTACCGACTTGGAGCGCCTGCGAGTTGACTACGGCACACCTCTCGCAACGAGCGCCATCCGCCGAAGCGATCTCAGCGGATAGGGCGACGACACCGACGACGACTGCCAGCACCGCAACGTATCTTCGAAGGGGGAGCGGCATCGGCTGGATTGTATTGCAGGCTGTGCGCGGACGGTAGCGCCAAGCGTATTTTTCGCCGCGCAACGGGAGGCGACGGCCCTCACCATCTCAGTTGACGACGGCCACGCTGGAGAGTAAACTTGCGTCAATTCTGGCACCGAGTGCAGCCAAGCTTGTTACGCGGAATGTGACCGGCTAGGAGTAATAGGCAATGACAGGGGCCGCAGAAGCCAAGCAACCTCCAGGCGGACTGCTCGGCTTCGTCGAGATGGTCGGGAACAAGGTTCCTCACCCTGTCGTCATGTTCCTGTACCTCATCCTCTTCGTCATCATCCTCTCGCAGATCCTGTACTGGTTCGACGTCAGCGTGACTACGGAAGTTGCGCACCATCAGGATCAAGCGATCGACGGCGAGCCCGTCGACGGGCCGGATGACCCGATCGTTCACCCTCCACCGCCCAACCTCGACGAGAGCGACTACGTCATCGAGAAGGAGACGATAGAGGTCAAGGGCCTTCTGACGACGGATGGCGTCCGGTTCATCTTCTCGTCGTTCGTCAGGAACTTCGCGAACTTCACCGTCGTAGCAACCATCTTCGTCGCGATGATCGGCGTCGGCGTCGCGGAAGAAGCCGGGCTGATGGGAGCGCTGATCCGCAAGCTGGTGAAGGTCGCACCGAAGGCAACCTTGGGGTTCATCATCATTCTCGTCGGCGGGCTGTCGAGCATCGCGACCGACGCTGGTTATCTGATCCTGATTCCCCTTGGGGCAGCAGCCTTTCTCAGCGTCGGCCGGCATCCGCTAGCTGGGCTGGCCGCTGCGTACGCCGGTGTCAGCGCGGCGTTCGCCGTCAACGTCCTGATCACGCCAGCTGATGCTCTCGTCACTGAGATGACGAACGAGGCGATCGCGCTGGCCACCCCGGGCGAGAGCATCTCCATAGTTGCGAACCTCTACTTCAACATCGTTTCGACGATTGTCATGGCGCTCGTGATAACCCTCGTTACCGAGCGCTTGATCGAACCCCGACTCGGAAAGTACGAGGGCACGCCGGTAGATCATGCTGAAGGTGACACCGCAGCTTCCGCTGGCGCCGAGAAGGCGCTTCCTCCAGACGCTGAAGCGCGCGGGCTGAAGTACGCGCTCTATGCCTTCCTCGGCGCGATCGCTGTGATCGTATTGCTCACCGCGTTCCCTGATGCGCCGCTGCGCGATCCAGAGACGGGGGACATCATCGGAACCTCACCGTTCATGGATAGCCTGATCTTCCTGATCACGCTGGTCTTCCTAGCGGCAGGTGTCGGATTTGGAATCGGTGCTGGCACCATCAAGTCAGCCAATGACGCCATTGCCGGTGTTACAAAGACATTTGCGAGCCTGGCCGGACTGATTTTCATGCTGCTGATCATCAGCCAGTTCATTGCGCAGTTCAACTACACAAACATGCCCACCCTTCTCGCGACGGGGTTGGCAGAGGTCTTGGAAAACCTGGACGTTGGCGCAATACCGCTGCTGATTGGCTTCATGGTCGTTATCATGCTTCTAGATATCATCATCCCTGGCGTGCTGCCGAAGTGGGCGATCTTCGCGCCGATCTTTATTCCCCTGTTCATCGAGCTGGGCGTGGCTCCGCAGACGGTCCTTGCGGCGTACCGAATCGGCGATTCCCCAATGAACGTGATAACCCCGCTCATGGTGTACTTGCCGTTCATCATCATCGTTGCGCAGCGCTATCAGAAGGACGCTGGGATCGGAACGATCATGTCGCTGATGATCCCGTACACGCTCGTGGTAGCGGTGGTGTGGATCATCTTCTTCATTCTCTGGTATGTCCTCGGTATTCCCCTTGGACCCGGGTATCCAGTCAAGCTCTAGCGCAGTTGCTCGAAGGTCATCGAGGAGCGAGCGCACCATGGTCGCCATCAGTTGAAGACGCTACGCGCGAGGTATGCCATGAGTCCAACAAAGAAAGTAGTTAACCCGGTCGTCTCGCTCGACGTGACGCGCGACGTTGCCATCACTGCCGCAAAGACGGCACCCGCGCGGGCCACCGCCATCGGCATTGCGGTCGGTGAAACCGGCGCCGTACCACGTGAGCTTGGAATCGACCGAAGAGTCCTCGCGGCCGAAGGTTTCGAGGGGAAGCTTGGCCAGGCGCTGGTCCTGCCTCGCAAACAAGGCGCATCGATAGTGGCCGTTGGCATCGGCGGCGCCGGACTCGATGAGGCCGGGCTGCGCAATGCCGCCGCGGCTTTCGCGCGCGCTGCTGGCAGACATCGGCACCTTGCGACGAATCTCGCGGATGCCGCCGGCGTGGCTCCCGCGACCTCCGCACAGGCTGTTGTTGAGGGCGTGCTGTTGGCGCGGTACCGGTACCGCACGTTCAAGACCGGCATCGAACCCGTCGCGGACCTGACACTCACGGCGTCCGGCGCGCGCCTGAACGGCGTCAAGGCCGGCGCCGAACGGGCCCGCTTCACCGCCGGCGCCACGAAGCTGTCCCGCGATCTGGCCAACGCGCCGCACAACCATATGACCGCGACCGGTATGGCGCAGATCGCGACGGCAATTGGTAAGGAGACAGGGCTCAAGGTAGAGGTCTTCAACAAGGCAGCCTTGGTCAAGTTGGGGTGCGGCGGACTGCTCGGCGTGAACCAGGGAAGTTCTGAGCCGCCAGCGATGATCAAGCTCACCTACGCGCCTCGAGGCGGCGGCCGGAACGCCGGAAAGCTGACGTTTGTTGGCAAGGGCATCATGTACGACTCCGGCGGCATCGCCCTGAAGCCGGGTGACGATTCCCACGCGCAGATGAAGAACGACATGTCCGGTGCCGGCGCCATTCTTGCGTCTATGGCGACGCTGCGCGCGCTGGGGTGTAAGTCGCAGGTTACGGGCTATCTGATGTGTACCGACAACATGCCGTCGGGCACGGCAATGGCCCTGGGCGACGTGATCACGATGCGCGGCGGCAAGACCGTCGAAGTGATTAACACCGACGCCGAAGGGCGCCTTGTCATGGCCGACGCCCTCGTGCTCGCAACCGAGGAACCGGTCGACGCGATCGTGGACATCGCGACGCTCACCGGGGCCTGCATGCGCGCGCTCGGCCGCAGACATGCTGGTGTCCTCGGCAACAACCAGTCGCTGGTCGATCAGATCCTTGCTGCTGGCAACGCCACGGACGAGCTGGCTTGGCAATTCCCGCTCGAGCGAAGCTACCGCCCTCAGATCGATTCCAACATCGCAGACCTAAAGAACATGGCGGGCCCCCTCGCCGGCCAGACGACTGCAGCATTGTTCCTGGAGGAATTTGTCGCAGGGAAGCCTTGGGCGCACATCGATATCGCTGGTACCGCCTGGGCAGATGGCGACTCGTCATGGCTAACAGCCGGATGCACCGGCTACGGCGCGCGGCTGCTCATCGACTTGGCGCTGAATTTTACCCGTCCAAAGCGCTAACCACTCTGCGCCCGTCCTTCGGAGGTGCTCCCGGTGCCGCATAGGATGACAACGCATAGCGACAGCATCCAATTCGGGTGGACCATACCGTGAGCGACACCACAATTGTCTACCTCATCATCGCGGGCGTAGTAGTGCTCTTTGCTACCAACCGCCTGCCGGTTGAGCTTGTGGCCATCGGGTCCGCGTTGGCGTTGTATCTCACCGACATCCTCACAGTGGAGGAGACGCTCGCCGGCTTTGGCAGTCCTACCGTGGTGCTGATCGCTTCGCTATTTGTTGTCAGTGAGTCACTGGAGGCAACAGGTGTCACCGCGTGGGCCAGCCAGCAGTTGAGCCAGCGTGCTAGCGATAGCCCGACTCGCCTCATCATCCTCACGATGGTCCTCGTCGCTGTGTTGAGCGCGCTGATCACGCCGAATGGCGCCGTGGCCGCGCTCGTGCCCGTCGTCGTCGTCCTTGCACTGCGCATAGGCCGGTCGCCCTCAGAAATGCTGCTCCCGCTGTCGTTCGCATCGTTCTCCGGTGCGCTGTTCATGCTCACAGGATCGCCGGTTAACGTCATCGTCTCGGAGGCCTCTCACGAAGCAGGAGGCGGAGGGTTTGGGTTCTTTGAGTTCGCGATCGTGGGCGTGCCCCTGTTCATCGGAACGATCGTGACAACCATCGTTCTGGGACCGAGGCTTCTGCCGAAGCGGCAGCCAGAGTCCATGCCAGCCGACTTCAGCCAGCATGCGCGGACACTGCTGGCCCAATATTCCCTGGACGTGCCCGTCTACAGGCTCCGCGTACGGTCTGGCTCACCACTCGTGGGGATGACAGCCGAAGACCTTGACCTCACCAGCTACCCTTCTGTCACTGCCATCTCTGCACAGGAGGAGGGAGTGAGCGGACCGGTGGGGCGGACGAGGCTCACGCAGGGTGACTTCCTTGTCGTAAGAGGGACGTCCGAGATAGTGAAGCAGTTTGCAGCAGAGAACGGGCTGGAGGCGACGCGTTCCGTGGCGCCCAAGACGGCGGGCGGGCTGTTCACACCGGAATCGGGCGTTGCTGAGGTGGTGATCCCACCGCGGTCAGAATCCATCGGCCAGACCGTGTTCCCCGGGATGGTCACCAACAGCGGCGATCTCATCGTGCTGGCCGTGCACCGCGGCAGCGAGGAGCGTCAGCGGAAGACCGTGCTGGCCGCCGGAGACACGTTGTTGCTTCGGGGCAGTTGGGCCGCGCTCGACGAGGGTTTGAGCGATCCGAAAGTGCTGGTCGTCGACGAACCCGACCGGATCCGCCGCCAGCTTGTTCCTCTGGGAACAAATGCCAGGGTCGCGATAGTTGTGCTTGCGGTCATGGTAGTCCTGCTTGCTTCGGGCACCATCGCACCCGCCATTGCAACGCTGGCAGCCGCAGGGTCGCTGATCCTCCTCCGCGTGCTTACCGTGCAGCAGGCGTACCGTTCGATCTCGTGGACTATCGTCATCCTCATCGGCGCAATGATTCCCTTATCAACGGCCATGATCAAGACGGGCGCCGCAGATGACATCGCATCCATCATCGTCGATAGCGTCGGTGGCGGAAGTCCTTACATGTTAATCATCGCGCTGTTCGTGCTGGTGGCCATCATGGGCCAGGTTCTGAGCAACACTGCGACCGCACTCATCGTCATCCCAATCGCCGTTGCAGCGGCCTTGGAGCTGGACGTCTCAGTCCAGCCCGTACTGATGGCGGTCAACATCGCAGCCAGCGCATCGTTCCTAACACCAATCGCCACAACGCCAAACCTGATGGTGCTGGAGCCAGCGGGATACCGATTTGGGGACTACTGGAAGTTCGGCATGCCGCTCATGTTGTTGTACTTCGCCGTCGCGATCCTGCTTGTGCCGTTGGTCTGGAGCTTCTAGCACCCATGGAGCCAGGGCAATGAATGAAGATCGAAGGCGGAGGCCAGGCACCGTACATTAGGTGTTGCCTGGATCAGCATGGACATAGACGGCGACATTTTCCGCACCGCTGCTGCCGCAGGCTTCGGCCTATTTCTGGCGCAGGGCGTTCCACGGGCGCTGCGGAGCATTTACAACTGGACGTCTGCCATGCTGTTCAGCTCGCTGGGCGGTCACCAGCGTGTCATAGCGATGATCTTCTCGGCAGCATCGCTTCTCTGGGTGCTCATCATCGTACAAGCAATCTATTCTCCCATAGCGCTCCTAACACCGCGCATATTGCCGTACCCCGACGGCTTGATTCGCCAGCTCATCTTCATAGAGATTTGGCTGCTGCTAATCTTGCTGCCGCTGGTAATGGGTATAACGCAAGCGTTCGTATCGAATGGAACGACCTGGCAGCGATTGTCGATGTTCCCGCGTTCGTTTGTGCACGTCATCGGCATCGCCTTGGCACTGTTCACACTCATACCCTGGATTCTCTGGCGATTCGTGATCGCACGAATCAACCGCAAGAAGGACGAGCAACTCCGTCTGCAGATCGACGTTGACCAGTATGAGTCGGTGGCCGGATGGCTCATCGCGGGCCTCGAGAGCGCCGGCCTGTCTGCGCGTACAGCGGAACTACCTCGACCCGTGCGCGTCTCTCGCTGGTTCCTGCACCGGATAGGACCGCCAATTCTGCGCCCTAAGTCTGAATACATCGCGAAGCGGATCGTCGGCGACGGCTACAGCTTGATGATCTTCGATGGCTTGATCGATGTGGTAGCCGAGCGCGGCCTACTCAGCAAGGTTCGCATGGGCCTCATCGGCCGGTTGCCTCCCAACGGACTATGGCTCACGCAGTCCGAAGGGGCGCGCGAACTGGAGCGACTCATACGTACGGAGGGCGCGGAGCTTACCGACGTTCCGCGTCGCATAGCTGAAGTGGACGCGACGCTCGAAGAGTGGCGCGTACTGAGCTGGGAGTACATGCAGGTCATGACCAAGCGTGCCAGTCAGATCGGTGAATCAGAACCGCGGCCGGAGTCCGGGTCGTTTATACCGAGGCACTTCTAGGGCACCAACAGGTACGCTATCCGCGTGACTTCAGCGACAAAGTCGATGGTCACAAGGGCGCGGCCGCTCATCGGCGGCCTATTTGCCATTGCTGTCATCGGCGTCGTCTTTTTCATCGTCTTACCTTCCATCGCACCTTGGAGCGACGTCTGGGCCGCGACGAAGAACCTGACTTGGCCTTGGCTTGTCGCACTCGCCATAGCTGCCGCGCTAAACGTTGTGACGTTCGCGCCTCCCTGGATGGCCGTCATGCCCGGGCTTTCGTTTCGCGCGGCGCTTGCGGTCACCATGGCTTCTACAGCGTCCACGTATATCGTTCCCGGTGGCGCATTTGTCGGGATGGGGTTTCAGTTCGCGATGCTGCGTGGATGGGGATTCAGAGGCAGGCCTGTCACGCTGGGTCTGACAATCGCCTCGCTATGGAACCAGCTTGTCATCTTCGGCTGCCCCCCTATCGCGCTGGCAATCCTGGCAGGCAACACTGCAGCTTCGCCGCTGCTCAACACGTTGAGCTGGGTCGGGATTGCGGTCATCGGAGCGATCGTCGCTGGTTTGATAGCCAGCCTTTACAGCGATGAGCTGGCGAACGGCATCGGTGATCTCGCTGCGAACCTCGCGTCCCGCGCGCTGGCAATCGTGAGGCGTTCACCGGTGAGTTGGGGTGGCGATGCATTCGTGCGTTTCCGCCGTGACGCTCGCGATCTGTTGAAGAGTCGATGGCATGTCATTACTTTGACAACGCTGGCAGGCCATCTCTCAATGTGGTTTGTCCTCGTCATAGCGCTCCGCGCCGTGGGCATTCCCTGGGACAGCGTTTCGCTAGCGGAATCGTTTGCGGCGTGGTCTTTGGTTCGAGTGATAGGCCAGATACCAATTGTTCCGGGGGGCTTCGGCGTGATCGAGGTTGGCCTCACTGCTGCGCTCGTGGGTTTTGGCGGCGACCGAGCGGCGGTCGTGGCGGCCGTTGTCTTGTACCGAATGCTCACGGTAGTACCGCCATTGCTGCTCGGTGCCATGTTCGCCGCCACGTGGCGACGCCACCATCCTGGGTGGGAAACAGAGGCCGCGCCAAACGAAGCGCCCTCGCAGGCATAGCGTCCGATTCTGGCGCGCACCCTTTCTTGACGGTGGCCAGCTTCGATTGATAGCGTTTCCACGCTTTCGCGAAAAACACGACCCCAGAGGAAGGACATCACTATGGGAACACCAGTCATCATCGAGGCCGTACGCACGCCGATCGGCAAGCGGAAGGGCCTGCTTTCGGGAGTCCACCCCGCGACGCTTCTGGGCGCCGCACAGAAGGCCGTTATCGAACGCGCAGGGATTGAGCCCGGCGTTGTCGAACAGA
>Ga0137427_10001491_pt1 | contig 10525 bp, 10 predicted proteins | sample EasRivERMZT700_2_FD_102309 | JGI IMG/M metagenome (GOLD analysis project Ga0137427, IMG submission 102309) | Soil microbial communities from meander-bound floodplain in the East River, Colorado, USA - East River MetaG ERMZT700_2 | ecosystem: Environmental > Terrestrial > Soil > Floodplain ...
ACCACCTCGCCGCGTCTCGTCCCGCTCTTGAGCGCATGGCCGAGCGCGAGTGCGGCGCGCACGATGTCCTCGTAGGTGAGCGTGCGCTCGTCGCCGTCGGTGATGATCGCGCGCGTCCGCCCGAACTGGACACGGGCATCCGCAAGCGCCGAAAACAGCGACCGCCGCGCACGGGCCGGATCATACGGGGGAAGCGTGTCGGTCAAGTGTCCTCCTTGTCTTCTTCAAGCCTAACGCAGGACACCGAGGGAACAAACCGCTCGGTTGCGAACCGCGCCCTTCCAAACCAGATGATTTCCTAACCCGCAGGCTATAGGAATAGATCCATGACCACGGTCTACGACCATGCCAAGGATCGCCCGCCGCGCCACCCGGAGAAGGTGCATCGGCCGGACACGCCCATCCAGCGCAAGCCGGAATGGATCCGCGTCAAGGCGCCCAGCGGCGCGGGCTACGGCCGTACGCGCGACATCGTGCGCGAGCACGGCCTGCACACGGTCTGCGAGGAAGCGGGCTGCCCCAATATCGGCGAGTGCTGGGACAAGGCGCACGCCACCTTCATGATCATGGGCGACACCTGCACGCGCGCCTGCTCGTTCTGCAACGTGAAGACGGGCCTGCCGGGCGGGCTCGATCCGCATGAACCCGAGCACGTCGCGCAAGCCGTGGAACGGCTCGGCCTTGCCCACGTCGTGATCACGTCTGTCGACCGCGACGATCTCACCGACGGCGGCGCTGCGCATTTCGCCGCCACCATCCGGGCCGTCCGTGAACGGTCGCCGGGAACCACGATCGAGATCCTGACCCCCGATTTCCTGCGCAAGCAGGGCGCGGTCGAGTGCGTGATGACGGCGCCGCCTGATGTCTTCAACCACAATCTCGAAACCGTGCCGCGGCTCTATCTCTCGATCCGTCCAGGCGCGCGCTACTTCGCCTCGCTTCGGCTGCTCGCGCGTGTGAAGGAAATCGATCCTGCTATGTTCACCAAGTCGGGCCTGATGGTCGGATTGGGCGAGTCGCGCGAGGAGATCATGCAGGTGATGGACGATCTGCGCTCGGCGGACGTCGATTTCCTCACCATCGGTCAATACCTCCAGCCGACGCGCAAGCACGCGGCGGTCGAGCGCTTCTGGACGCCCGACGAGTTCAAGTCGCTCGAGACGATCGCCCGTGCCAAAGGGTTCCTGATGGTCTCGGCAAGCCCGCTGACGCGCTCGTCCTATCACGCGGGCGAGGACTTCGCGCGGTTGCGTGCCGCGCGGGCAGCTTCACGCAGTGCCGCTCCATAAGGAAACCAGGATCGTTCCGTATACGGCCGACCAGATGTACGCGGTGGTCGCCGACATGGAGCGTTATCCCGAATTCCTGCCGTGGTGCGCCGGCCTCAAGGTGCTCAAGCGCGAGCCCGAGGGGGAAGCCGAGATCGCGCTGGCCGAGATGTCGATCGATTACCACGGCCTCAAGGAGCGCTATCTCAGCCGGGTGCGTCTCGATCCGGGCGCCGGCATGATCGAGGCGAAGCACGTCCAGGGCCCGTTCAAGCGGCTGGACTCGCGCTGGCGCTTCGTGCCTCTCGCACAGGGGAGCGAAGTACATTTCCTGACGGATTTCGCGTTCGCGAATCTGCTGCTGTCGGCGGTGGCGGGCGTTGCCTTCGGCTTCGTGTCCGCCCGCATGGCCGAAGCCTTCATCCGCCGCGCGGACGATCTCTACCGCAGCGTTTCCGTCATATGAGATGCGCTCTGCCGCCGGTGATCCGTGCCGCATGCGATACCAAGGCCGCCAGATCGAAAGTGAACTCGCCGGGCCGGTCAATCAGCGCGCGGATTTTGGGCACCTCGTCGAATGCGATGCCGGTGATCATCAGGCAGGCGATGTGGACGTCGTTCCCGGCGATCCAGTAATCGCGTTTGGTCTTGGGGTCGTAGACGGTCTTTGCGAAGCTCTTTCGAACGAGCGGTTGAAGGTCTGCGGAACCGGGAATGAGCTTCAGCAGGCGCGCCACGTCCGCGCCGTTCCTCGTGTCCACCACGGTCTTGAAAATCAGCACATTCCTGCGGCCGTTCATGTTGCGATTTCGTCCAAGTGGAGCACGAAACGCTAATCGCGCCGGTCTAATGCGCGCTTACGGCACAGGTGAAGATCGTTGTGATTATTTTGAGCCGGGAGATGTCCGCAATTTGCAGACACAAGTGTGGCAGATCGTTAAGCACCGAACACGATGTGACCGTGGGGGATGCCCGCAAACCGGTAATCTCCTGTAATGGAGAGGTTCGGTCGCAAATGACGAAACTGCATTTGACGCCGCCCGCCGAGAGGCCGCCCGCGATGAATGTCTGGCGGTATATTTGGGCCTTCGTGTACGTGGCAATTCTTGGGGTCGCCCTCTACATGACCCTTTGAAACTGGCACCCGGGCGGCGCTTAGACGATCTGCAACAACAGCTTCAGTCCCGCTTCGACTGAACGCATGCGGATTTCGCTGCGTCCGATATCGCCGAAGCGGCACTCTTCGGCGAGCGTCGTTTCGCCCGCGCGCGCCGCTGCGAGATGAACGAGGCCGATGGGCTTTCCCGGCGATCCGCCGGTAGGGCCGGCAATTCCGGTGCAGGACACCGCGATGTCGGCCATCGAGTTCTTGAGCGCGCCTTCCGCCATGGCGCGCGCGACCTCCTCGGAGACCGCGCCGAAGCGCATGATCACCGAGGCGCGCACGCTCAGCAATTTGGTCTTGGCGTTGTTGGCGTAGACGACGAAGCCCCGGTCGACGACTTCGGAGGCGCCCGGAATCTCCGTCAGCGCACCCGCGATCAATCCCCCGGTGCAGGATTCCGCCGTCGCCAGCTTGAGCCGCTTGTCGCGCGCCTCTTCGATGAGCGCCTTCGCCAGCACGAGCACGCGCTCTGGAAACATCTCACACCCACCCGCTCGCGAGCGCCGCGTATACGAGGACCGCGGTGAGCAATCCGGCCACCACATCGTCCGCCATCACGCCCCAGCCGCCGGGAAGACGCTCGGCGGCCGTGAGTGGCCACGGCTTTGCCACATCGAACAGGCGGAACAGGACGAAGCTGAGCGCATAAGGGCGCCAGTCGAAAGGGCGGGCGTAGAACGCGACGGGGATAAGGGCGATCCACTGGCCTGCCACCTCGTCGAGCACGCATTCCGAAGGATCGCAGACCCCGAGCGCGCAGGCATGGCGGTCGCAGGCCCAAACGCCGACCGCCGCCGTGACGACGGCGACCGCAGCAATTGCCTGCCAGCCGAGCGGCACCAGGAGGGCTCCGAGGAGCAGCGCCGCTGCCGAGGCGACCGTTCCCGATGCGAGCGGGATGCGTCCGATGCCGAAGAATGTTGCCAGTTGCGAGGACAAGGGACTCACGCCGGCAACCTGATCGTTGCCACCGCCTGGGCGGCAATGCCTTCGCTACGGCCGGTGAAACCCAAGCCGTCACTCGTCGTCGCCTTCACGCTCACGCGCCCGATGTCGATCTGGAGTATCCCGGCGATGCAGTCGCGCATGGCGTCGCGATGCGGGGCGACCATCGGACGCTCGCAGATCAGCGTCACGTCGGCATGGGCGATAACGCCGCCTTTGTCGCGTACGAGCTGCACCGCGTGTTCGAGAAACAGGCGCGACGGCGCGCCGTGCCAGCGCGGCTCGGAGGGCGGAAAGTGAGCGCCCAGGTCGGCGGCGCCGAGCGCGCCCAGGATCGCGTCGGTGAGCGCATGCAGGCCGACATCGGCATCCGAATGGCCGATCAGCGTGTGGGCATGCGGGATCTTCACGCCGCACAGCCAGACATGATCGCCGGGGCCGAAGCGATGCGCATCGAAACCGGAGCCGGTGCGCACATCGAGCAGCGAGGAGAGCGCGAGTCGCTCGGCTGCGGCGAAGTCGTCTGCGGTCGTGAGCTTGATGTTCGTCTCCTCGCCCGCGACAGAGGCGATCGTAAGATTTGCGCGTTCTGCCAGCATCAGATCGTCCGTGGTTTCTTCGCCGGCGAAACGGCGATGCGCGTCCCGGATCTTTTCGAAGCGAAATCCCTGAGGGGTTTGCGCGCGCCAGAGCGATTCGCGCGGCACGATCTCATATCCCGTCTCGGTGCGGCGGCGGAGCGTATCGGTGACCGGCAGGAGAGGGGCCGCGGCGTCGGCCGTATCGAGGGCCTCGGTCACCCGCTCGATGAGAGCCCCGGAGACGAGCGGCCTTGCGCCGTCATGGATCAGCACCCGACGGGGAGCCGACCCGCAGAGCGCTTCCAGTCCGCGCCGGACCGACTCGGAGCGCGTCGCGCCGCCGCTGACGGGAGGATTGAGGTCCAGACCGGCAGTCGCCACCTCATAGAGTTCGCGGTCGTCGTCATGGATGACGGCCTGAACCGCATCGATCCGCCTGTGGCGCAGGAATGCCTCGGCGACCCAGCGCAGCACGGGCTTCCCGGCCAGGGGGCGGAACTGCTTGGGAATCCCGTCTCCGGCGCGCGCGCCCCGGCCCGCGGCAACGATGAGTGCGACGGTTTCGGCCATGACTCCTCCGGTCCAAACCTATGCGGCAAGTTGTTTCAGGCCAAGCAAGGATATCACTTTGCACTGCAACAATTCGCCTATAGGATAGGCAATAGAAAAAACTGCCTATTAAATAGGCAAACACGTCTGGTGGGGCGCGATGGCGAAGAACAGGAAATTGGCAACCGGGACAATAACACGTTTTTCCGAGCCGGATCGGTTCGTAGGCGGAATGATCGCGTCGAGCCTCCCGCTGCCGCTGATCATGGTCGGCGCCGACGGCGGCGTGCTCTATGCCAATCAGGCGGCCGAGCAGTTCTTCGCCATGGGACTCGGGTTCCTGCTGCGGCAGAAGCTCGCCGATCTGGTGCCCTTCGGCAGCCCGCTTCTCCAGCTGGTGCAGCAGACGCGCGAGCGCGGCGCATCGATCGCCGAGCGCAATGTCGACCTTTCGACACCGCGGTTCGGCGACCGGCTCGCCGATGTGATGCTGACGATCGCATCCGAGCATGACGGCGCGGTCATTGTCCTGTTGCAGGAACGCGGTCTCGCCCAGAGAATCGACCGCCAGCTGCTTTATCGCGGCGCGGCGCGCTCGATGAGCGGGATGGCTGCGGTGCTGGCGCACGAGATCAAGAATCCGCTCGCCGGCATCCGCGGCGCCGCCCAGCTGCTCGAAGAATCGGTGGCCGCTCCCGACCGTTCGCTCGCCCAATTGATCTGCGATGAATCGGACCGGATCAGCGCGCTGATCGATCGTATGGAAGCGTTCGGCGATCCGATGGCGCTGACGCGGACCGCGGTCAACATCCACGAAGTGCTCGACCGCGTGAAGCAGGTCGCCGAAACCAGCTTCGGACGCGGCTTGCGTATTATCGAGAATTTCGATCCCTCGCTTCCGCCGGTCTCGGGCGACCGCGACACCCTCATCCAGGCGTTCATGAACATCGTGCGCAATGCCGCCGATGCGGCGCCTGCGGCCAATGGCGAGATCGTGTTGTCGACCGGCTATCGGCCCGGCGTCAGAATTGCCATGGGCGGGCAAGGGAAGGCCCAGAGGCTGAGCCTTCCGCTGGAGGTGACCGTGCGTGACAACGGCAGCGGAATCCCGCCCGACCTTCTGCCCCATATTTTCGACCCCTTCATCACCACCAAGACGAAAGGCGCGGGCCTTGGCCTTGCGCTGGTCGCCAAGGTCATCGCCGACCACGGCGGTGTCGTCGAATGCGAATCGCAGCCGCGCCGTACGTTGTTCCGTGTGCTGCTTCCCGTCGCCGCAAATCTCGAACCGAGAGCGGAACTCAACGAGGTCGTTCATGCCTGAGGGCACCATACTGGTTTGCGACGACGATGCCGGGATACGCACGGTGCTCAATCAGGCGCTGGGGCGCGCCGGTTACGACGTGCGCACGACGGCCAATGCGGCCGGGCTGTGGCGCTGGATCGCGCAAGGGGAGGGCAATCTCGTCATCACCGACGTCATCCTGCCCGACGAGAACGCGTTCGATCTCTTGCCCCGCATCAAGCGCCTCCGCCCCGAGCTTCCCGTGGTGGTGATGAGCGCGCAGAACAACATCCTGACCGCGATCACCGCGGCCGAACGCGGCGCCTATGAATATCTCCCCAAGCCCTTCGACCTGAAGGAGCTCACCGCCATCGTGCAGCGTGCGCTCGCCCAGCCCAGGACCAAGCGTCCGGCGGTGGAGGTGGAACCGGGGGAGGAGCGCCTGCCGCTGATCGGCCGCTCGCAGGCGATGCAGGATATCTACCGCATTATCGCTCGGCTCACCCAGGCCGACCTCACCGTCATGATCTCGGGCGAGTCCGGCACCGGAAAGGAGCTGGTGGCGCGCGCCCTGCATGATTACGGCCGGCGGCACAACGGCAGCTTCGTCGCCGTCAACATGGCGGCGATCCCGAAGGAGCTGATCGAGAGCGAATTGTTCGGGCATGAGCGCGGCGCCTTTACCGGCGCGACGGCACGCGGGGTCGGGCGCTTCGAGCAGGCCGAAGGCGGCACGCTGTTTCTCGACGAGATCGGCGACATGCCGCTGGAAGCGCAGACGCGACTCCTGCGGGTGCTCCAGGGCGGCGAGTACACGACGGTCGGCGGACGGATGCCGATCAAGACCGATGTCCGCATCATCGCCGCGACCAACCGCGATCTCAGACAGCTGATCCAGCAGGGGCTGTTCCGCGAAGACCTCTTCTACCGCCTCAATGTCGTCCCTATGCGGCTGCCACCCCTGCGCGAGCGGATCGAGGACATCCCGGACCTCGTGCGCCACTTCCTGCGCAAGGCGGAAGGCGACGGGCTGAAGCAGAAGCGGCTGGAACCCGCCGCCGTCGAACGGCTGAAGAGCCACACCTGGCCCGGCAACGTGCGCGAGCTCGAGAACCTCATCCGGCGCCTTGTCGTGCTCAATCCCGACGAAACGATCCCCGAGGACGCGGTGACCGCCGAGCTCGTCCAGTTGGAGCGGACCATGCCCTCCGCCCAGGACGACGAGGCGACGCTGACGACCATGGTCGAACGCTATTTGGCCAAGCATTTCGCGGAATATGGCGAGAGGTTGCCTCCAGCCGGGCTCTACGACCGGGTCATCCGCGAGATCGAGCGCCCGCTCGTGTCCATCGCGCTGGCCGCGGCCCGCGGGAACCAGATCCGCGCCGCCCAACTGCTGGGACTGAACCGCAACACCCTGCGCAAGAAAATTCGCGAATTGGGGGTCGAGGTGATACGCGGACTCAGGTCCTACTGATCCCGACCCGCTCGAGTTCCCGAGCGTGACAAGTTTGCGCTCGTGATCGCAGCATAATTGCAACATCCTGTGGCTTTGCTACACTCGCCTCATTCCGAGGGTGATGACTTATCCGAATTGCGAGGGCCTCCAGGCCGCATGGCGATCGCGTCAGTGTTTCGTTCGCGTGTGTTGAGTGGGCCATTTCAGCTCTTTAGAGCCTTGTCGCGACCGGCGCTCACCGCGCTCGCCGTAGGCTTGGCCGCGGTCGTCTCGGGCATTCTCACCTATCTCAACATTTCCGGTTTCGCGCCGTACGAATCGCCGCCCGCGACGCTAGTTGTGCTGTTCGTCGTCGACTTTGCGCTGGTGCTTGCGCTCGGCGTGCTCATCGTGTGGCGGCTGACCCGGCTGTGGACGGAACGCAAGAGCGGCGCTGCGGGCTCGCGCATGCATGTGCGGCTGGTCGGCATGTTCTCCGCCATCGCGGTGATCCCCGCGATCCTGGTGGCGATCTTCGCCGCGGTCTCGCTCAATCTCGGCGTCGAGGCCTGGTTCTCGGAACGGGTTCAGACCGCGCTCAACAACTCGGTCAGTGTCGCCGACGCCTATGTCGAGGAGCACAAGCAGGTCATCCGCGCGGACATCCTCGCGATGGCCTTCGATCTCGATCGCGCCGGGCCGCTCCTCCAAACCGATCAGAAGCGCATCGTCGACATCCTGGAGACCGAAGCGAAGATTCGCGCGCTGCCCGCCGTCTATGTCATCGACTCGACCGGGCGGACGTTGGCCAGCGCCAAGCTGGCGTCGATGCCCGACCGCGGACCGGTGACGGCCGAGCAGATCGCCGAAGCGCAGTCGGGCACGGTCGTGGTCCTTGAGGAGACCGACGAGAACGCGGTCTCCGCCCTGGTCAAGCTCAACGCATTCGTCGATGCCTATCTGCTGGTGACGCGCGCCGTCGATCCGATGGTGCTCGACCATCAGCGGGGCACCCAGGACGCGGTCTCGGAATATCAGCGGCTGAGCCAGAACCGCTCGGAGATCCAGCTCACCTTCGCCGTGCTCTATGCCGTGGTCGCGCTGCTGATCCTGCTGGCCGCAGTGTGGCTGGCGCTGTGGGCGGCCAATCGCATCGTGGCGCCGATCGGGCGGCTCGCGGGTGCCGCGGAGCGTGTTTCGGAGGGCGATCTCGGCGTGCGCGTGGCGATCGGTCCCGACGACGACGAAGTCAGCGCGCTGTCGCAAACCTTCAACCGGATGACCTCGCAACTCGAAGCGCAGCGCAAGGATCTGGTGGATGCGAACAGCCAGCTCGACGCGCGGCGCCGCTTCACCGAGGCTGTGCTCGCGGGCATCTCTGCGGGCGTCGTCGGCATCGATGGGGAAGGGCGGGTCACGCTTCTCAATCGCACGGCTGCGCGGCTGCTTGATGTCGCGCCAGAGGAAACGGAGGGACGTCACTACCACGAGTCGATTCCGGAGCTGGCGGGGCTGATCCGCCGCGCGATGGCGGAACCCATGGGGCGCGCCGCCGGTCAGCTCGATGTCCGGCGCAACGGCGCGCTGCGCTACCTCAATGTGCAGGTGTCGAGCGAGGCAGGCGACAAGACGGGTTACGTCATCACCTTCGACGACATCACCGACCTGGTGTCGGCGCAGCGCACAGCGGCCTGGGCCGACGTCGCGCGGCGTATCGCGCATGAGATCAAGAACCCGCTGACTCCGATCCAGCTCTCGGCCGAACGGCTGAAGCGCAAATACGCAGGTGAAGTGTCCAGCGATCCCGAAGTCTTCACGCAATGCACCGATACGATCATCCGCCAGGTCGGAGACATCGGCCGGATGGTGGACGAGTTCTCTTCCTTTGCCCGGATGCCCTCGCCGGTGTTCCGCCGCGAAGTGGCGCAGGAATTATTGCGCCATGCAGTGTTCCTCCAGCGCGTCGCGCAGCCTCAGGTCGCCTTCGAGGTCACCGCGCCGACGGAACCGGTCCACTTCGAATGCGACGGGCGGCTGGTCAGCCAGGCCCTCACCAACGTGCTCAAGAACGCGCTGGAATCCATCCACGCGCGCATGACGGCCGGCGACATGATTCCGGGCCGCATCGGCGTCGATGTGCAGGTCAAGAACAATCGCGTGGTGCTGACGATCCGGGACAACGGGATCGGCTTGCCGCCCGAGCACCGCCACCGATTGACCGAGCCCTATGTGACCACGCGGGTCAAGGGCACGGGTCTCGGTCTCGCCATCGTGCGCAAGATTCTCGAAGACCATGGCGGCGAGCTGTCGCTCGACGATTCCTTCGACGAGACGACCGGGGAGATCGCCGGCGCAGTCGTCCGCATGCAGTTTCCGTTGCGTCAGTCGGGCAGTAAGAACGAGCAGGAGTTGATGCATGAACAAGAACGGGTCGCTGGTCGCGCCTGAGATTCTCGTCGTCGACGACGAGATCGACATTCGCGAGCTGATGGCGGGCATTCTCGCCGACGAAGGCTACGAGACCCGGGTTGCATCCGATTCCGACGGTACCTTGGCGGCGATCACCAACCGCCGCCCGCATCTTGTCGTGCTCGACGTCTGGCTCCAGGGAAGCCGGCTCGACGGCATCCAGGTGCTCGACGTGCTTCGCCGCGAGCATCCCGATCTGCCGGTGGTGATCATCAGTGGTCACGGCACGATCGAGACGGCGGTCGCCGCCATCAAGAAGGGCGCCTACGATTTCATCGAGAAGCCGTTCAAGGCCGACCGCCTGATCCATGTCGTGCGCCGCGCGCTGGAAGCGGCGCGGTTGAAGCGCGAAGTCGAAGAGCTGAAGCTGAAGGCGGGCGACGACACCGAGCTCGTCGGCGCATCCACGGCGATCTCCCAGCTCCGCCAGCTGATCGACAAGGTCGCACCCACGCGAAGCCGCATCCTCATCACCGGACCCTCGGGCTCGGGCAAAGAGGTTGCCGCGCGCCTGATCCACGCGCTGTCCCGGCGCGTGGGGAATGCGTTTGTCGCGGTCAATTGCGCGATGATGACACCGGCCCGCATCGAAGCCGAGCTGTTCGGGGTGGAGAACGAGGGCAGCCGCAAGATCGGCCTCCTGGAGGTTGCCCATGGCGGCACGCTGTTCCTGGATGAAGTGTCCGACATGCCGCTCGAGACCCAGGGCAAGATCCTGCGCGTCCTGATCGACCAGACGTTCCAGCGCATCGGCGGCGCGACCAGGGTCCAGGTCGATGTCCGCGTCATCTCGTCCTCGACCCGCGATCTCAGGCAGGACATCGA
>Ga0137427_10001494_pt1 | contig 10498 bp, 7 predicted proteins | sample EasRivERMZT700_2_FD_102309 | JGI IMG/M metagenome (GOLD analysis project Ga0137427, IMG submission 102309) | Soil microbial communities from meander-bound floodplain in the East River, Colorado, USA - East River MetaG ERMZT700_2 | ecosystem: Environmental > Terrestrial > Soil > Floodplain ...
CATCGGCGCCGGTGGGATGGGGCAGGTCTACCGCGCGACCGACATGCGGCTGCAACGGGCGGTTGCGATCAAAGTGCTGCCTCCGGAGTTCGCGAACGATCGAGACTTCGACGCGCGGTTCGAGCGTGAAGCGCGCGTGCTCGCGTCGCTCAGTCATCCGAACATCGCCGCCATTCACGGACTCGAGGAAGCAAGCGGCGTCAAGGGATTGGTCCTTGAGTTCATCGAAGGACCGACGCTTGCTGAAATGTTGTCAGGCACTGGGCACTCGGCACTGGGCACTGGAAAGGCCCTCACGATCGCGAACCAGATCGCGCTCGCGCTCGAGGCGGCGCACGAGAAGGGCATCATCCATCGCGATCTGAAGCCCGCCAACATCAAGATCACGCCGGCGGGCGTGGTGAAGGTGCTGGATTTCGGGATTGCGCGGGTCGTCGAGCCGATCGCAGGGCGGACCGGTTTGCGGTCCGCCCCCAACGCGGACCACAGTTCGGTCCGCGCTACGTACTCGGACACCGCCACGGGCCTCATCCTTGGCACTCCCGCCTACATGAGTCCCGAGCAGGCCCGCGGCCTGCCCCTCGACAAACGCGCGGACATCTGGGCCTTTGGATGCGTGCTCTACGAGATGCTCACCGGCCGCGGTGCGTTCGCGGCCGAGACGGCATCCGACAGCCTCGCGAAGATCATCGAGCGCGAGCCCGACTGGAACGCGCTGCCTGCGAGGGTGCCCGCGCCGATTCGCCGACTGATCGCGCGCTGCCTGCAGAAGGATCCCGCCGATCGCCTGCGCGACATCGCCGACGCGCGGTTCGAGATCGCCGAAGCGCTGGCCGCACCCGCTCACGTCGGCGAGGTCGCGGCGCCGCCGGCGCGGGTGACGCCGGGAACCCGTGTGCTGATTGGCGTTGCCGGGACCTTCATCGTCGCCGTCATGATTTGGGCGGTGTGGCGGACCCTCACGTTGCCGGACGCGACGCCGGCCTCAGGGCCGCGGATGGAATTCGGCGTGACGTTTCCGAACAACGTCATTCCCGCTCAGGGCGTCGCGGTGTCTCCGGACGGCCGCCACATCGCCGTGGGCACGTTCACCAACTCGGCGCAGATCTGGGTGCACTCACTGCAACAGTCGGAGACGCGATTACTCAGCGCGGACGGCGGCGCCTCTCCCTTCTGGTCGCCCGACAGCGCGTCGATCGGATTCTTTCGCGCCGGCATGTTGTGGACCAGCAGCCTGGCCGGCGGCGTTGCCAGGTCGATCGCGCCGGCCGTGCGCGGATTCGGTGGAACATGGAATAACGCCGGCGTGATTCTCTTCGCTGCGGACAACAAGCTGTTCCAGATGTCCGCCGCCGGGGGCACGCCAGCAGAAGTCCGGCTCCAGGGCGTCACACGCCAGGCCGGCTTTCCGCAGTTTCTCCCTGACGGCCGCCACTTCGTGTTCATGGACGGTCGTCGCGGCGGCGAAGGGACGATGCGGCTCGCGTCGCTCGATTCCGACCGCACGACGACGCTCGTGGAGTCCGACGGCGTCGGAGCGTTCGCGCCGCCGGATCACCTGTTGTTCGTGCGGAACACCTCGTTGATGGCGCAGAAGATCGACCTGACGCGCTTGGTCCTCGACGGCGAGCCTCAGGTCGTCGCATCTGGCGTGAGCCGCGGCAGTTTGGGCGACGTCATGGTGGTCGTGGTCTCGGCGTCCGCCAACGGTACGATTGCGTTGCCGGCGCCTCGCGGCGGGAGCCGTGGGCAGCTCACGTGGTTCGATCGGAATGGCAAACCATCCCGCGCGATCGAACCGCCGCCGAGCGAGGTCGAGTATCTGAATCCGGTCTTGTCCCCGGACGGGACGCTTGTGGCGGCGAACCGGATGAACCCGGAGACTGGCCGGTGGGATATCTGGTCCATCGATCTCGCGCGCAATCTGCCCTCGAAGTTGACCGTCGGCGCAGACTCCGAATTCGATCCCGTCTGGTCGCCGGACGGCCGCGAGGTCGCGTTCATGTCGGACAAAGGTGGCCGGGTGAGTCTCTATCGCCAGCCGATCGCCGGTGGGGCCGCAGCATTGCTGCTGGAATTGGGCGACGCCGCCATTGCTTCGCCCACCGATTGGTCGCGCGACGGACGCTACCTGCTGTACCAGAAGCTCGAGAGCCCGTTCTGGTCGATGTGGGCGCTGCCTCTCGTCGGCGACCGCACGCCCATCCGCGTGATTGGCGGCGAAGCCGGCGGGTATGGCGGCCATCTCTCGCCGGACGGTCAATGGCTGGCGTATAGCGGCTTCGAGTCGAACCAATTCCAGATCTTCGTGCGCCGCTTCCTCGGCGACGCGCCGAAGAAGCAGATCTCACATGGCGGCGGCGTGCACCCGCGATGGACGCGCGACGGCAAGGAGATCGTCTACTGGACGCCGCCCGGCGGCATCTTCGCCAACGACATCTCCATCTCCGGGTCGGACATTCGCGTGGGGCCGACGCGAACCCTCGTCGATCGGCCCGTGTTGAGTTTGATCGACTCGCGCCCGCACTACGACGTCACGCGCGACGGAGAGCGGCTGCTCGTGCGCCAGCCGGCCGGACCGCCGGGGGCGGGGATCCGAGTCATCGTCAACTGGATGTCGAAAACCAAGTAGTACGTAGGGCGGACCGGTTTGGGTCAGCCTAAAGCCAGAAGGCAAAAGCCAGAAAGCACGCTTGCTGTTTCTTGGCTTCTGGCTTCTGGCTTTACAGGGTTGCCTACTTCCTGAGTTTCCCCGCCGCGGCCCGATCGAGCACCGCGATCGCATTCGGGTGCAGTTGCAGCAACGACGCCGGCACGCGCGTCGTGATCGGACCCTCGATCGCGCGCCGGACGATGCGCGCTTTGCCGGTGCCGGCGGCGAGCAGCACGACCTGCCGCGCCCGCAGCAGTGTGCCCATGCCCATCGTGAGGCCGTGACGAGGCACGCGGCGCCAGTCGCCGCGGAATGGCTCCGCGTTGGCCCGTCGTGTTCCAGGATGCAGGCGGGCGACGTGCGTCTCGGCCGTGAGCGACGCCGCCGGCTCGTTGAAGCCGACGTGGCCGTTCGCGCCGATGCCGAGCACGACGACGTCGAGTCCGCCGGCAGCGACGATCGCGGATTCATATCGGCGTGCCTCCGCGTCGGGATCGTTGCGACTGCCGTCCGGTAGATGGGTTCGTTCCTTCACGAGATTGACGTGCTGAAACAGGTGACGCGTCATGAACGCGCCGTACGTCGCAGTGTGACCGAGTGGCAGCCCCATCAGCTCGTCCACGTTGAAGACGGTGACCTGCCGAAAGTCCACGCGCTTCGCGCGATGTCGCTCGACCAGCGCACGATACAGACCGATCGGCGTGCGCCCGGCGGGAAGACCCAGCACGAGAGCTGGTTGCTTGGCTATTGCCCCAGCGATGGAATCAGCCAGGAACTCGGCCGCGGCCGTGGCTGATGCGTGCACGACAATTTGCATGAGCTCTAAGTTTCTGGCTTTTGGCCTCTGGCTTACAGATCGTCCACCGCCTGCCGTCGCCGGACCTCTGCCGACATCAGGTCGTTTCTGACATCGTGCAGCGTACGTCCGTCGGCGACGATCCGCGCGCTCGACGCGGCCAGCGCTTCGCGCATGATCTCCGGCGCCGGGCCGCCGGGTGTGCGGCGCACGCTGATGAAGTGCTCGGGGCTCAGGATCTTCGCCAGCTCGTCTTCGGACAGCCGGATCTCGCGCCCGGCGATGACGCGTGAGGCGGCGGCGACAACGTCCGAGAGCTGTGCCGACGGCTGCGCGGCGCGTCCCTGGACGAGCGCCGCGGCAATCGCGTGACCGTGCGCGAACGGCACGCCGTGATCGCGCGCAAGCACGTCGGCGAGCTCCGTCAGCGTGACCCATCCGCCGGCCGCGCGCGCGCGCATCTTCGCCACGTCGAGGTCCGCGTTGGCCATCGCCGCCGCGACGAGCCGCACAGCGCGCGTGGCGTCCTTGAACGCCGACGCGACGAGCGGCTGCAGATCGTCCTCCGTGTCCACGATGTCGCCGAATGGCGTGTTGTGGACGACGACCGGAATCGCGCCGGCTTGGGCGAGCGCCTTCGACGCGAGCGCCCGCGCGTGCTCCAGCGCGACTGGATTGCGCTTCTGCGGCATGATGCTGCTCGTCTGCACGAAGCCGTCGGCGAGACGCAGATAGCCGACCTCGGCGGTGCACCAGAGCAGCAGGTCCTGCACGAGCCGGCCGACGCCGACGAGCAGGTTGGCGGTCGCGCCCGCGCTTTCGAGGAGGTAGTCGACCGTCGCGATGCTGCCGTACGTGTTGCCCGTCGGCCCCGCGAAGCCGAGCAGGTGGCTGGTTCGGGCCCGGTCTATCGGGAAGGCCGTGCCGGTGATCGCGCACGCGCCGAGCGGACAGCGGTTGACAGTGGCGTACGCCGCCAGGAGCCGCGTGGTGTGGCGCTCGAGCTCTTCGATCGCCCCGTGGAAATAGTGCGCGACCGTGCTTGGCTGCGCCGGCTGCGTGTGCGTGTGAGCGGGGAAGACGGTCGTCACGTGCCGGCCGGCCATGGCGGTGAGCGTGCGCCGGAGCTCCACGGCGGCCTCCGCCACGCCAAGCACCCACAATCGCACCCGCATCCGGTACATCGTCATGTCGATGTCGTTGCGGCTGCGCGCGGTGTGCAGCCGCCCGCCGGCCTCTGCGCCGCACGAGGCGGCGATGAGCCGGTCGACATGAAAGTAGAGGTCTTCGACTTGGCCGTCGAACGTCGCGTGCTCGACCGCGCTGATGTCGATGGCGTCGAGCGCATCCCGGATCGCGCGCGCGTGGTCGCGCGAGATGATGCCCTGCTCGGCCAGCATGGCGAGATGCGCGTAGTGAATCGCCACGAGCGGCTCGAGTAGCAGCGCCTTCGCGTCCTCGAAGTTCTCCTGCAGCACCAGGCGGATGTACGCGGGGTCGAAGGGCAAGTTAGTGGACCATTTGGGGATTAGGAGATTAGGAGATTAGGAGATTACGGGACTCAGAGATTCTAGATCTCCCAGTCCCCAAATCTCCCAGTCCCCAAATCTGTTATTCAAGCTTCCCCGCGTGAGCGTCGATTGCCTCGGCATGCGCGGCTATCCGACCTTCGCCGAGGCGCTCGAACACGCGCTCGAGGCGCCACATGACGAGGCCCCTCGCGGCGACCGGTTCGTGTATTTGCCGGCGTCTGCGGCGCCGTTCGTCTTCGTGTACTCCCGTGGGTCGATCGCCGAAAGGACACCGGACGCCATTCACGGTCCCCGGCGTGAACAGGGACCGTACGCGCAGGCCGGCGCCGCCGTGCATGAAGTGCGCGAGCTGCACACTCCGGCACCCGTCGCGGAGCCGGACACCGCGCCGGTGCACCCCAAGCGGTCGCTCACGCCTGCGCAGCAGCAGGCGGTGCTCGAGATGGCCGCGCTCGGCGCGCCGCTCGGGCCCGGCTTCACGGCGCAGGAGCTTCGCCGCGCCTTCCGGCGCCTGGCGCGCGATTACCATCCCGATCGACACCCGTCGTCGGACGCCGCCGCGCAAGCGCGGCTGTCCGAGATCTTCGCGGATCTCGCCGACCACTATCGCTGCCTGATGGCCCTGTTCGAGGACTAACCCAAAAGCGAACCATGGAGGGCATGGAGGAAAACCTCCCAGCCCATACATGTCCTCCACGGGCTAGGTGCTTTTCCTCCATGTTCTCCATGTTTCGCTTTTGCTGCCGTATGATCGGCGACCATGCGTGCGCGCGTTGTCCTTCTCGCCGTCGCGTTGCTGTGTGCGATCGTCGGGCCGGCGGCTGACGCCCAGCGCGCGGCGTCACCGGCGGCGGCATCGTCCGGTTTCGCGGCACTCGTCGCGAAGCTCTCGGAGCCCGGCGGCGACTTCGGCGGCGACAACCTGATCTCGAACGAGCAGTCGTACCTGCGCGTGCTGCCGGCGATCGCGCGCGCGGGCGTCACGGGCGGCGCGTACGTGGGCGTCGGTCCCGATCAGAACTTCTCGTACATCGCGCAGGTGAAGCCCGCCGTCGCGTTCATCATCGACATCCGGCGGGACAACCTGCTGCTGCACCTGCTGTTCAAGGCGATCTTCGCGTCGGCGCCGACGCGGGTCGAGTACCTGAGCGTGTTGACGGGCCGTGCGCCGCCGCCGGATCCGGCCGCGTGGAGCGATGCCAGCATCGAAAAGATCATCAGGCACGTCGACACGGCGCCAGCGGGCTCCGCAGACATACGCACCGACGTGCGGGCGCGGCTCATCCGCTTGATCCAGGGCACCGGCCTGCCGCTCTCGGCCGCCGACATCGTGCGCATCGAGGAGTTTCATGCGACGTTCATCCGCGACAGCCTGTCGCTGGTGTTCGCGGTGCGCGGCCGCCCGCCGACGGCCGCCTACCCGTCCCTGCGCGATCTCCTGCGCGAGACCGACGGCGCCGGTCATCAGTTGAGTTTTCTGGCGAGCGAGCCGGGCTTCCAGTTCGTCCGATCGCTCGAGGCCCGCGACCTCGTCATTCCGGTGGTCGGCGACGTCAGCGGTCCGCGTGCGATGGCCGCCATTGCGGCGGAGATGCGGGCCCGCGGCACGCCGCTCTCAGCGTTCTACATCTCGAACGTCGAGCAGTACCTGTATTCGGACGGCCGCTTCGCCGCCTTTGTCGACAACCTCAGGAACTTCCCACGCAACGACCGCAGCACGATGATCCGCTCGGTCTTCCCGAGCGGATACCGCGGCTTACTCCCGCAATCGACGCCGGATTCGTTGAGCACATCGCTCACGCAGCCACTGGGCGTCATGCTGGCGGATCTCGCCGCGGGGAAGTACCGGAGCTACGCGGAGCTCGTCATGGCGAGTGGAAGGTAGATGGACAAGTACGGGGGAGAAAAGCGGCGAAGTACGGGGGGACAAGAACTCTGAAGTACGGGTGGATGAAAGCCATGAAGTACGGGAGGAGAAGAACGCGAAAGTACTTCTAAGTTCTTGTCCGCCCGTACTTCCCAGCCCTTGCCCACCCGTACTTCCAGGTTCTTCTCCACCCGTACTTCATGCTTTTCCAACCCGTACTTCTATTCCCTGGTGTCCATCTCCACGTACGGTCTCTGTCTGTGTCCGGTGTAGATTTGCCGTGGCCGCGCGATGCGGGTGTCCGGGTCCTGGCGCATCTCGAGCCACTGCGCGATCCAGCCGGGCAGCCGGCCGAGCGTGAACATGACGGTGAACATGTTCACGGGCATCCCGAGCGCCTTGTAGATGATGCCGGAGTAGAAGTCGACGTTCGGGTAGAGCTTGTGGCTGATGAAGTAGTCGTCCTGGAGCGCGATCTGCTCGAGCTTGACGGCGATCTCCAGCTGGCGGCTGCGGACGCCGAGCGTGTTCAGCACCTCTTCGCATGACTTGCGGAGGATCACCGCGCGCGGGTCGAAGTTCTTGTAGACGCGGTGGCCGAAGCCCATCAGGCGGCTGTTGTCCTTCTTGCTCTTCGCCCGGTCCACGAACTTCTGCGCGTCGCCGCCGTCGCGCTCGATGTGATCGAGCATCTCGATCACTTCCTGATTGGCGCCGCCGTGGAGCGGCCCCCAGAGCGCGCTGATACCCGCCGCGATCGCGGCAAACAGGCCCGCGCGCGAGCTGCCCACCATCCGCACCGTGCTCGTCGAGCAGTTCTGCTCGTGGTCGGCGTGCAGAATCAGCAGCCGGTCCACAGCCTTGGCCAGGACGGGATTCACCACGTATTCCTCGCAGGGCGTGGCGAACATCATGTGCAGGAAGTTCGCGCAGTAATCGAGCGCGTTCTTCGGGTACATGAAGGGCTGGCCGATCGAATGCTTGTAGGAGTAGGACGCGATCGTCGGCATCTTCGCGATGAGCCGCGTCACCGAGTCCTGGATGCTCTGGTCGGTCTCGGGCTGCTGGTAGAACGTCGCCAGCGCGCCCACCGCCGCGGCGCACACCGGCATCGGGTGCGCGTCCTTCGGCAGCCCTTCGAAGAAGCGGCCGAAGTTCTCGTGCAGCATCGTGTGGTGCGTGACCGCGCCGGAGAAGCCGTCGAGCTCGGCGCGCGTCGGCAGCTCTCCTTTAATAAGGAGCCAGGCCACTTCGAGGAAGTTGCTCCGTGCCGCCAGCTCCTCGATCGGGTACCCCCGATAACGAAGGATGCCCTTCTCGCCGTCGATGAAGGTGATCTTGCTCCGGCACGCGCCCGTGTTGCCGAAGCCCGGGTCGATCGTGATCGCGCCCGTCTTCGCGCGCAGCTGCGCGATGTCGATGCCGACCTCGCCCTCCGACCCCGTGACGACCGGCAGACTCACCGTCTTGCCGCCGACTTCAAGATTCACCGCACCGGGCGCCGACGTCACCATGGAGGCTCCTATCGAAACCTGTTAAGCCAAAAGCCAGAAGCCAAAAAGTTTCTGGCTTCCGCCTTCTGGCTTGCACCATGGTAGACCGGGAGCGCCGGGAGTACGTAGCGCGGACCGAATTGTGGTCCGCGGCGTCTGGCGGACCGAAGTTCGGTCCGCCCTACGTACTGGTTTTCAATGCCTTGATCAACTGAATCTGCCCCGCGTGATAGACCGCGTGGCAGGTGATGCCCAGCGCGAGATCGAACCGCTCGGCGTCCGACAACGGTGAGGTCGCACGGCCGTCACCGATGAGCGAGAGCGTGTCGACGAGCTTCCGCTGCTCGCTGTCGATGAGCGCCATGATTTCCGGCCATGCGAGGCTGCCCGTCGAGAGCGGAAACCAGTCCTCGCCTTCCAGGATGAACGGCTCGATCGGCGTGCCGAGCAGGCGGCCGCGGACCGAGCGCACGTAAAAGGCGTGGTGCACCACGACTTCCGCGATGTTGTGCCGTCCGGCGGCCGGCCGCCAGAAGGCGAGATCGAACGAAACGTCGGTGAGCGCGGCCTTGAGGTCCGGCCCGTGCCAGGCGCCGGGCCCGTAGCCTTCCTTCAGTGTCCGGATGTCGAGCGCCGTCGAGGTGGCGGGCTGGGTCGTTGCTGTACTCATGGATGACCTCTTCTATCTTCTTGAAGTTCTTCCTTCTTGAAGTTCTTCCCTCTTGAAGTTCTTCAATAAGGAAGACGAGAGGCCATCGTAGTCAGCCCTGCCGAGGGCGATCTTGGAGATTCTTGCTATGGCGCCGCCGCCATCAGGCACCCAGGCTCCTGAGGCCGAGGAGCGACGTCAGACGTTCGAGCGAGGCCCAGTGCTGATCCGACAGCAAGAGGAACGCGAGCCCAACCTGAAACATGGCGGGGCCGCCCGGCTCCCGCTGGTATCGCGTGTGTGTCACGCGTGCAGGCAGAAACACCGACTCGCCGCCGATCTGGAACTGGCAGAGATGCTGCGTGCCGATGCGCAGCAGGTTGGCGGCTTCGAGCAGCACACCGCCGCGTGTGAGATCGAGTACGGCCGGATCGATCTGAAACGCCTTCATCGCGCATTTCACCTGTTGAACCGCTTCGGCGCGTGCACTGTGGAGCAGACTGGCGGGCATGGTCGGGGCCGACGTGCGCATCGAGAACTCCTAAAGACGCCGGGGGTATTCGGCGTCCTGTCTAGCAATCGCGGTGCCAGATCTCTGCGATGTGCATTCGCACGCACTCAAGCGACATCGCGCGTCATTCGCGCGCGCGCGTGTGGACTACGCGGGAAGAATCTTCTTCGCGCCGTGAAGGAATGACGTGCGGAAGCGGCGCGGCGACACGCCGGCGGCGCGATGAAACGTGCGCACGAAGTTCGAGACGTCGGCGAAGCCTGCGTCGAAGGCCACGTCGGTGATCGACCGGCCGTCGTCGGCGAGGAGCCGCGCGGCCCGCTTCAGCCGCGATCGAATCAAGTACTGATGCGGCGTGACCCCGATGACCCGCGTGAACAGCCGCAGGAAGTGGAATGGGCTGAGGTCGGCCGTGCGGGCGGCGCGTGAGAGATCGATCGGCTCGGGGGCGTGCGCATCGAGCCAGAGCGCGGCCTCGACGGCCCGCCGGCGATCGCGCGCGTTCGCGTCGGGCGCCGCCATGGGGCGCCCGGAGACGATCTCGACGAATCGCGCGCCGAAGAAAAGGCCGATTTCTTCCAGGTCTGGGCCGGGATTCGCGAGGCCCGCGGCGGTGGCCTGGGCCAGCTCGCCCTGCACCATCATCTCTGCGAGTGGCGGCACCCGGCCGGCCCGCCAGATGGCGGGCGCGTCGCCGATCGTCTCGACGATCTCCGGCGCGTAGTGAAAGCTCAGGCACTCGTCCCCGCACGTGTGCTCGTGCGTGCACATGTATTCGTCGTCCGGGTAGCCGACCAGAATCGAGCCCGCGACCATCTCGAACGCGCGGCCGCGCGTCACGTAGCCGAAGCTGCCCGATCGCACGTACGACAGCGAGTAGGTCGAGTGGTGCTCGACGAACGGCGTGTCCTTGGGGCCGAGACGGCACTGGTAGGCCGCGACCGTGACCGACGGACGACGGAGCAGGGTCGTGGCCGCCATGATCAGGCTCGTCCGG
>Ga0137427_10001495_pt1 | contig 10497 bp, 9 predicted proteins | sample EasRivERMZT700_2_FD_102309 | JGI IMG/M metagenome (GOLD analysis project Ga0137427, IMG submission 102309) | Soil microbial communities from meander-bound floodplain in the East River, Colorado, USA - East River MetaG ERMZT700_2 | ecosystem: Environmental > Terrestrial > Soil > Floodplain ...
CTGGCCTGGCGCTGACTGTTTCCACGCTTTGGCTGCGCGGCAACTTCTACGACTTTCTGTCGATTTTGCATGCAATCACGGTGGTTGCCGGGCTTCTGTATTTGCCCTTCGGCAAGTTCTTTCACATCTTCCAGCGTCCGGCGCAACTCGGCGTGAAGCTGTATCAGGCCGCGGGAGAAACGGATGACGGAGCGCGTTGTCTGCGATGCGGCGAACGATTTGCCTCGAGGATGCATATCGACGACTTGAATCAGGTGCTGGGGGAACTTGAGTTCGATTACGCGGTGAGTTCGGGTGGTACATGGCAGGACGTTTGTCCGCCCTGCAAGCGCAAGGTCCTGGCCATCTCTCAATTACGTCTGAAAAAGGAAATGCATGGCACGGCGGCCGATTGACGAATCGAGTCTGGTAGAACGCTTCGGACCACATCTGGTTTACGAACCGCCGGGCGGCTGGCGTAGCGAGGCGGAGAATCCTGCGGAAAAGCTGGTGCAGACGCATTGCTGTTTTTGCGGCCAGCAATGTGGGATTCAGTTGAAGGTTCGGGACAATCAGGTGATTGGATTTGAACCGTGGGAGGAATTCCCATTCAATCGCGGGATGCTTTGCCCGAAAGGCGTGAAGCGATATTTGCAGAGCTCGCATCCCGATCGGCTCCTCTCGCCGCTCATGCGCGATGACTCCGGTTTTCGAAGCGCGACATGGGACGAGGCGCTTTCATTTACGGCCGGCAGACTTCAACAACTGCAGCAGGAATACGGACGCGACGCCGTCGCCGTGTACGGTGGCGCGTCGTTGACCACTGAAAAGACGTACCTTCTCGGAAAGTTTGCGCGCGTCGCCCTCGGTACGCGGCACATCGATTACAACGGCCGCCTCTGCATGGTTTCGGCGGGCACGGCATACAAGCTCGCATTTGGAGTGGACCGATCGCCAAATCCCTGGAGCGACATTCCACTCGCGGATGTCGTCATCATCGCGGGCTCGAACACCGCAGAGTGCTCTCCGATCACGACCGACTATATCTGGCGATCCCGCGATCGCGGCGGAAAGTTGATCGTGCTGGATCCCCGCATGACGCCGATCACCCGCAATGCCGATCTGTTTCTGCCGGTGCGGCCGGGCACGGATCTCGCCGTATTTCTCGGCATGATGCATGTCATTGTTCGCGATGGCCTCGCAAATCGGGACTTTATCGAAAAGCACACGATCGGATTTAATGCTGTCGCGGAATCCGCCAAGATCTGGGATCCGGCGACTGCCGCCCGCGTCAGCGGCGTTCCGCCGGAAGCAATCGAAAAGGCCGCGCGCTGGTTTGCCACAGCTAAACGCGGATTCGCTCTCCACGCCCGAGGCATCGAGCATCAATCGAAAGGCGTCGAGAACGTACTTGGTTTGATCAATCTTTGCGTGGCTACGGGTAATATCGGTCGCGAAGGCGCCGGCTGCGTGATGATCACCGGACAAGGCAACGGCCAGGGTGGACGCGAACATGGGCAAAAATGCGACCAGTTGCCGGGCCAGCGGTCGATTGCGGATCCTGAAGCACGCGCCCATGTTGCCAAGGTTTGGGGCGTCAATCCGGCCGAAATTCCACAAGCCGGCTATCCGGCTTTGGAAATCATGGAAGCCATTCACCGTGGCGAAATCAAAGGCCTGCTCTCCATTTGTTTCAACCCACTGGTGTCGTTGCCCGATTCCAACTTCATCCGTGAGGCTCTGGAAAAGCTCGAATTTTTCGGCGTGATCGATTTCTTCATGTCGGAAACTGCTCATCACGCCGATGTCATTCTCGCGGGAAGTCTGCACGAGGAAGAGGAAGGCGTGGCTGCCAATGTCGAAGGCCGGGTTATTCATATCCGTCAGGCGGTGACGCCTCCCGGACAAGCTCGGCTGGATTCGCAAATCATCTGCGACCTTGCGCGACGCCTCGGACGGAAAGAGGGCTTCAACTTTCGTGAACCTCGGGAAATATTCGATGAGCTTCGTGACGCATCACGTGGCGGGCCGGCGGATTATTCCGGGATCACCTACGAAAAAATCGATCGGCAGATGGGCGTGTTCTGGCCGTGCCCTTCGGAGGATCATCCAGGCACTCCAAGGTTGTTTGAAGACGGGCGCTTCTTCCATGCCGACGGCAAAGCCCACTTTCAGGTGACGGAGTATCGCGAGTCCGGCGATCCGATCAGCGAGGAATATCCGATCTACTTAACGACAGGCCGGGTAGTCAGCCAGTACTTGTCGGGGACGCAAACGCGGCGGATCGGGGCGCTGGTCGATCAATATCCGGAGCCGCGAGTCGAAATCCATCCGCGGTTGGCAAAAGAACACGGAATCAGCGACAACGATTGGGTCCGTGTTACAACCCGTCGAAGCGAAATGACGCTGCGCGCCATGGTTGTTCGAACCATTCGGCCGGACACGGTATTCATTCCATATCACTGGCCGGGTCTGAAAAGCGTGAATCGACTCACGCATCGGACTGTCGATCCGCGAAGCAAAATTCCGGAATACAAGGTGTCGGCATGCAAAATACAAAAAGCCTAGCCTTCTTTATCGATCCTTCACGCTGCATCGGCTGCGAGGCGTGCGTGAATGCGTGCGCGGAATGTGAGACCCATCGGGGTTATCCGATGATTCACGTCGATTACCTCGATCGGAGCCGATCTACAGCCACCGTCCCCGCAGTATGCATGCATTGCGATCGACCGACGTGCGCCGAAGTCTGTCCGGCAGACGCGATCAAGAAGACCGAAGACGGTGTGGTCCAGTCCTCGCTGAAACCGCGATGCATCGCGTGCTCGAATTGCGTGCTCGCGTGTCCTTTCGGAATTCCGAAGATGAAGAGTGAACTGGAACAGATGATGAAATGCGATATGTGCTACGACCGAACGGCAGCCGGGAAGCGGCCGATGTGCGCCACCGTCTGCCCGAGCCAGGCTCTGGCTTATGTTCCGGTCGACGAGATCGTGCGAACCCGCCGTGAAAAACCGGTGAACGTGTTTTTCTTTGGGAAGGAGCGAGTCACAACCAAAGTCTTTATGATGGCACCGCTAAGCGTGGATGCCTTTGACGTGGACATAGCAGACTTCATCTGGGAGCCCGAATCATGAAGAAGACGGAATCGAGCCAGGCGCCACTATGGCGCGATGAGTTCGCGATCGACGTGGCTACGGACAGCTATGTCACGCGACGCCAGTTTTCGAAGTTTCTGGTTCTGACCAGTCTTGGAATGTTTGCCGGAAACTTGTGGATTCTGGTTAAGAGCTGGTTCCGGAGCAGCCCCAGGTTCGAACCGCAGCCTTTGGGAATCGTAGATGAGCTTGCCGTCGGCGACGTCAAGCTGTTCTCTTATCCGACGCAGGAAGATCCGTGCATCCTGATTCGCACCGGCATCGACCAATTCGTCGCCTACAGCCAGAAGTGCACGCATCTATCGTGCGCCGTCTATTACGCGAAGCAGGAGAACCGCCTGGAATGCCCATGTCATGAAGGGTACTTTTCGGTTGAAGACGGCTCAGTCCTGCAAGGACCTCCTCCGCGCCGGCTGCCCCGCGTGGTTTTACAGCGGGACGGCGATAACCTGACTGCCACCGGAGTGGAGTTATGACAAGGTCGCGGGGGCTCACCGCTATTGACGGAGCGATCGCGCTCATCGCCATACTGCTCATCGTTCAGATGTGGCTTTTAACCGCGACCTTGGAGGCGTATCTGGGAGGACACACCGAACCGATCATTCCTGCAGCGCTGATTTCAGCTCTGCTTTTCGCTGCATGCGGCGGACTGTACCTATTCATCCGCCGTATCGACGCCCGGAGAGATCGCGAGACATGACGCTGCGGCCGAAGGACTTTTCGCAAACAATTCGTCAACTCGCAGAATTGTGCCGCGGGCTAAAGCCACGCGGCCTAAAAAACGGGCGTGAAACGGGCGTGAACCTGTAGGCCGCGTGGCTTTAGCCCGCGGCACAGTTTTACGAGTTTGACGATTCGTTGGGCAAAGTGATCAGGCAGCCTTACCCAGGTATTTCCACTCGAGCATGGACAGCCGGTGTAGCACTCGATCATGACCCAGGTCGTAGAAATCGCGGTCGAATAATTCAAACTCGGCACAGACCTTATTGTCGTCCTCCTCGGATAACATTCGATTCACCATTTCGAACAGGAAGTGGTCTTCCTTATAAATGTGGTTCTGAAGAATGTCCGAGAGCTTCGTTGCTAATTGCCCGAAATCCGCTCGATCGGATCGTTTTACCGCATCCTGGATTCCTTCAATAAGCGAGCGGTCCTGTTCATGTTCGAAGACCATATGCTTGACTGCGGCAATCTCCGCCGCGTCACATTTGGCTGTGAAAACCGGGAACAAGGCACTTTCTTCCTTGCCTTGATGGAAGTCATCGGCGAACACGCGAAGAATTTCAATGATTCCATCAATGTCCTCCCTGCTCGGCAGCCGCTGATCCGTTGTGGGTTTGGCCATCGCGTTCAGCACAAAAGCCGTCCGCAAAATGATCTTGTGCTCTGCTATTAAGATTTCGGTGCATTTGCGGGTCATGATGCCGTCCTTTTGTTACTCGAAGTCACTTTTTGCTCTTCGGTTGTCGTTTCTTCGGTCGCGCCACCTTGATTGGCGGGATCACCAACACGGGAGCGGTTGCCCCTCGAACTACTCGTTCAGCGGTACTACCGAGCAGCGCTCGGTCGAGCATGCCCTTACCGTGAATGTTCATCACAATCAGGTCGAATTTCTCTTTCCGGAGGATTTCCAGGATTTTTCGACTTGGAAGTCCGGTCTCGACACGAGTCGACACTTCACACCAATCCCGGGCTTCCTTTGGAACCAGAGACTCGATCTTCATTTGAATGCTGTGGATCAAGGGCTCACGGTATTTGCCGCTCACTTCACCATTGATATCGCTGACGACGTGCAGGAGCGTGACCCTGGACTGACATTCCTGCGCAATTGAAAAAGCATATCGGATCGCGTCGGATGTACCATCCGAAAAATCGGTTGTTATCAGGATCCTCCGCATCATGGGATACGTGGCCTTTGCAATGGTCCCGCCGATCGTCATCAGTGGAACGGTGGATCGTCGCAGCAGCCCTTCGGTAACTGAACCCATAAACCACCTTTCAAAGCCTCTGCGACCGTGGGTTCCCATCACGATGAGATCGGCCTTCTCACTTTTCGCCAGGTCGTGAATCTCCAGATCGACATCGCCGACGCGCACGAACACCTGTACCGGTACCTTCCTGATCTGTGCACGCTTTGCGATCGTGTTGAGTTGCTCTCGAGCCGACTCGGTCAGGGCGGTAATAATTTCTTCAGTGTTCAGCGCGATCTCATAAGCCGACGGCAGGACTGGAGAGACGACATGCAGCAAAATGAGCTTGCCTTCGTAAGTTTTGGCTAGAGCGATCGCGTAATCCACTGCCCGTTCCGAAGCCGGAAAAAAATCGACCGGGCAAAGGATCCTTTTGATTGGAACCATCATTGACTCCCTTTACGAGTTCTGCTCTATCCTCTTTTACGTAATCCACTCTCAATCGGTGAATGGACGAACCGCCGGACCGCATTCAGGAGTTCGTCAATCTCCACCGGTTTTGTCAGAAAGCAACTCGCTTTGAGCCCCGATGACTTTTCCTTAGCCGAGATGTTTCCGGACAGGATAATCACGGGAATCTCGGACAAGTGGCACGACCGTAGCTTCTTCAGGAATTGTTCGCCATCCATACGTGGCATCATCAGATCCAGAAGGATCAGTGATGGTTGCAAGCCCGACTGGACCTGCTCCCACGCATCGAGTCCATCCGTCGCGCCGTTGACGCGATAGCCTTCGGCTTCAAGAAACACTTTGATCAGCTCTCGAATATCGTCGTCGTCATCGACGATCAGGATTGGCGCGTTTGTTGAATTCATAGGTTTCTTTTGGCACTCAGTTCGATAGTGAATGTGGATCCAACCTTCGGTTGGCTTTCTACTCGCACGACGCCACCCAAACCTTCAACAATGGTTTTCGCTATGAACAGGCCGAGTCCCAATCCGCCGTAATTGCGGACAGACACCCCGCGTCCGAATGGCTGGAAGATGCGTTCGATCATTTCCGGCGGGATACCAATTCCCTGATCTTTGACCTTCAGCGTTGTGATGCCTTCGTGTTCGTGGACATTGACTTCAATCGGTTTTCCCTCACCGAACTTGATCGCGTTCGACAACAGGTTCACGACCACCTGCTCAAGCCTGAATCTGTCCCATTGGCCTACGGGCCGGCCCGCTGTGGTGATCGAAAGAGAGGATCCGCTGCGGGTGAGGTCGGAGCCAAAACCGTTTGCTGCGTCGCGGACGACCTCGCCGAGATTCACTTCCTCAAACTTGAAGAACATCTGGTTGCTCTGGATGCGCCCGAGATCCAGAAGCTCGTCGACGAATCGGGCCAGGCGTTGATCCTCCCGTTCGATGATGTCGAGCACTCTGGGAGTGGCTGTAGCCGGCACCTTTCCTCTCTGCAGCCCTTGCACTGCTAAATGTACGGAAGTGATGGGCCCTCGGATTTCATGCGCCGCGATGGCGAGAAATTCGTCACGGGCCTGTAATGCTTCCTGGGCCTCCCGGTAAAGACGTGCGTTCTCTACCGAAAGCGCAGCGCGGCGTGCCAGCGTTTCTGCGAATTCCAGGTCGTGTTCGTTGTAGCGACGCTTGCGAGCTCCAATGAAAGTGATCGCTCCGGCAACGGAGCCCTTGACGACAAGCGGCACAGCCATGCACGAGCGCGTTCCGATCGAATAAATCGTCGAATGTCCTGCCATGACCGAGCTGTGAAGTTCCGGGCTGAGCGACTCCGTACCTTCGCGCGATACAACGAGTAGCCGGCGCGGTTGTCCGTTGCCAAGCAGATCGATGGCGCAGACATCGCCAATAAACGGGACCGAAAGGCGCGCCACGCTGTCCAGCGCGGGTTCGACATCGAGTGAACTGAGCAATCGTGTGGCATCCGCAAGAAAGAGTGCGCGCCTTAAGAGCTTCTCCCGTTCAGTGACGTCGCGGAAACTCCAGACGCGGCCAACGATCTGCTCTCCAATGCGTTGGGGTGTCGAATAGCGTTCAAAAACGCGGCCGTCCTTGAAGTGGAGGACATCAAAGCTCTCGCGCTCCGGATGACTGTACAAATCGTGTGTGCCAGACAAAAACGCAGCGGGATCTTCGAGTTGATCGGAAGCGTATGCAAGCAGAGCCTCATCGTCGCGTTGACTTGCCCTCTCCGCTGAAATCCGCCAAAGCAAAAGAAACCGTTGGTTATATTTCGACACTTTGCCGGACAGATCGACGACGAGAAGACCATCGGCTGTGGCCTCGATGGTCGCCTCCAACAGCGATCGGGCACGCTCCAGATTGGCCATCGCCTCCTTCAGCTCGGTGACATCCCAACAACAACCCGTCACACGCGTCGGCCGGCCGTGTTCGTCCATGGTTACGTCACCCCGCGTGTGAAGCACACGGATCTTGCCGTCGGTGCGAACGATCCTGTGTTCATCAATAAATGGACCGCCTTTTCGCAGAGCGTCGAATAGGGCGCCTTTCGTACGCTCGAGATCCTCAGGATCAACGCGACCGAGGTAGCCTTCGTAAGTACCGCTGAACTGACCGGGTTCGAGACCGTAGATTCGATGAAGTTCGTCCGACCAGGTTAGGACGTTGGAGGCCATGTCCCATTCGAAACTGCCCACGTGCGCCACTCTCTGCGCCTGCGCCAGAAGCGCCTCGCTACGGGTGAGTTTCTCCTTGGTGGCACGCTGTTCCGTAATGTCGAATGCCGCGCCGATGCACCCCGCAACACCGTGTCCGGCATCCTTGAGTTGTTCGATAAGGATCGCGTACCAGCGATTGAAGAATTGGTACTCGAATGACTGAGATTCCCCCAACAATGCTGCTCGGTGACATGCAATGATGGGATTGGTGGGATCGGTCGTACCGACAATCTCACATACAGACATACCGGAACGGGCGCGTGGTCCTACATTTCCAGCAAGTCGTCCGGCAACTTGCGTCAGAATCAGATCTCGATCCGTTGTCCATATGGCCCCAGGCATTTGCCGAAATACCATGCGGACCTGGCGATCCCGCTCGATCCGCCGCGCACTTCGTATCATTAACCCAGTCTCCGGTTGCCGTATGTCTTAGTGCGTACATGCAGGCGGCTTTCCGCCATCCGTGACCTGGTAGTTGTTGTGTGGATCTTACGAAATTCTACTGACGACTTTAAAAACGGCAGTTAGAGCAATGCGGCGAGATGACTGGTAACGCTGCCGCCGAGAAGTTGCAGATTGTATCCGCCCTCGAGCAGGCCCAGGACGCGGCCCTTCCCGTGTTTCTCAGCCATTCGAAGGACTTCCTTGGTCATTTCGGCAAAGTCGCTGTCTTCGAGCATTAGACCGCCAAGCGTGTCGCCTCGACGGGAATCGAAGCCGGCTGAAATGATGGTGAGATCCGGAGAGAACTTCTTATCGATAACATTCAATGCTTCGGTGAATGCTTCACGATGCAAACGGCCGGGAGTACCGCCTCTCAGAGGTACATTCAGCGTAAAACCCTCGCCTTTGCCTTCGCCTCGCTCGTTGGCCGCTCCCGTACCGGGATAGTAGGGATACTGATGGGTTGAGAAATAGAAGACGGTCGGATCCGTCCAGAAAATCTCCTGAGTGCCGTTGCCGTGGTGGACATCCCAGTCAATGATCAGCACGGTTTCCACACCATACCTGGCCTGGGCGTATCGCGCGCCAATGGCAGCGTTATTGAAGAGACAGAAGCCCATGGAGGATTGAGGCCGTGCGTGGTGCCCCGGCGGTCGAATGATGCCGAAGGCGCGGCCGCCCTCCGTCTTCATGACAGCATCCACGCCTCCGATCGCGGCACCGGCCGCGAGGAGCGCCACGTCGTAGGATTCGCGGCTGATCCGGGTATCGGCGTCGATCGAGGTGGCGCCGCGCTCGCACAGGTTCCTGACGTCTGCAATCATTTCTTCGCGATGAACGCGGGTGAGGTCTTCAATTCTGGCGGCGGTCGGTTTGAGCATTTCGATGCGTTTCGAGAGATCCTCGTCCGTTGTAAGGGACCGAAGAATCGACTCGAGACGTTGCGCGTTTTCCGGATGACGGCCGGTGTTGTGTTTGAGATACGCCGCGTCGTAGATGATGGAAATAGCCATATTGGCCTAACGTGAAATCATATACGTGACCTTGGCGATCAGCGCGCGATCGATGAGGTCACCACTGATCGAGTCCCGTCTTTCGTTATAAACCAGGAAGAAGTCGCTCAACGGACGATGAATGACGTTGAACCGGACATTCGAACTCCACTGGCGCGAATCGTTATTGTACTGAATCAGCGCGTTCAGGAAGACCGATGTCGAGAAGCTGTAGTTGACGCGAGTCGTCAGCAGGTTGGTATTGAAGCTTCCCTGCGGGAGGTCGATGTTATTCAGCGAATAACTGAACGAGGTGTTCATGCGGTAGTTCACGCGCCACGTCGCTCCGACGTTATAGGTATGCTTGAAGCCGCTGTAGAACGGACCGGTTCCCCACCGCGCGTTACCCGAAAATCGCCGGCTACGATCTGTGTTTCCCGTTGCGAACCACTCGTTATAGACGTAGCGGCCGGCCGGAATCGTGATGCCGCGCGCACGGTTGATCGTGAACGGTTGCGAGAGCAGTTCGAGCGACGGATTGGAGCCGATCTCGATAAACGCGCCGTTTTGAAAATTGAAGGGTAAATGCCAATCGATGTAACGCGTATCAAGTTGGCCGTTCCTGTTGAGCACATAGTCGATCTGCGCGTGCGGCCCGATGGTACGAATGGTTTTCCTGAGGCTCTCAGGGCGGAACGTCCTGCCGACGTAAGCTGCCATTTTGCGAATGCCACGCCGCGGTACGAACCCCATCTCGTTAACGAAGTTCTGCTCGACGTTGGTAAATGACGAGCGCAGATTCCAGTTCAAATCCTGATAACCGACCGCCGCGCGTCCGGCGAGCGTGTTGCCCGTCACACCGGGCGATATCGACTTCGCCAGATACGCATTCACGGTAGTGTATTGACCGAAGCGGAAATTGCCGTCGCCGCCGACAACGCGGTTGTAATGCGGCGAATCGACCAGTTCCTTATCGGTCATCATGAATCCGATATCGGAGTTCTTCAGGACGTTCCGTCGCACACGGAATACCGAAAAGTTCGAGGCATTGAGCAGGCCGGAGGCGCGCTGCTGCATATTGAGGAGGCCGATCTCAAAGCGTCCGGCTCGACCGGTGAGCCGAGTGCCGCCCAAAATAGGGATGGCAAGCGTCTCATTGTTCGACTGCGCGATTCCGATATTCCGGCTGAAGAAAAAGATCATGTCGTTGCCGATCGCATTCTGACGGCCACCACCACCGCCGCCTCCTCCACCTCCTCCGCCGCCTCGATCGTTCGCGACACCGAACTGGAAGATGCCGGAGTTTTCGAGAAAGA
>Ga0137427_10001496_pt1 | contig 10489 bp, 9 predicted proteins | sample EasRivERMZT700_2_FD_102309 | JGI IMG/M metagenome (GOLD analysis project Ga0137427, IMG submission 102309) | Soil microbial communities from meander-bound floodplain in the East River, Colorado, USA - East River MetaG ERMZT700_2 | ecosystem: Environmental > Terrestrial > Soil > Floodplain ...
GACAAAGATACGCGGTCCGCAAAAGTGCGGACCGCCACTACCTGAATCGACGGCTGATAACCAACCCAAGGTCTGTTGTGCCGCACGAAGTTATTCCGTCCTTCCACACTTGCGCGCACACCCAGGGTTACAGGCATCCCGTCAGCCTGACGGGACACCTGTAGATTGGATGCAAATTCAATCGTTCGGAAAAAACCGGAACGGGCAACCTGAACGCTAACTCGATCGGTCAACCCAACACGAACGCCAAATGCAACGGTGGCGATGCTATCGAAACCGAACAGATTGCCGGGTGAACTCTCAGAGAATAGCTTCTCCGGAAAACGATGGCCGATCCAGAAGTTGACCCCGCCTTGCCTTTCGCTTAATCCGCTTGGCAGATCCACGATATGCCCCCCGAAGAAGACTCCTTCATGTGCATAGGGATCACCCGGTACCTCAGACCTCGTCGGCGTGCGATTGGATTGAGCCGATGGACGAGACTGCGCCGGTTGAGGCGGCGCAGTCTGCGCGATATCTCCGCCCGAGGTACCTTCCTTCCCGTTGACGGTCTTTTTTTCGACATTCACCTCCGCTCGAGTGCCGCCGCTGTCCACGACAACGACTTTGTTTTCGGGATCGGAGAAATGAATGGTCAGCGTGTCGCTCACCTTCACGCGCGGATACGCGAATCTTTCGGGAAATTGGGCTCGCAACATCGGAGTGAATTTTTCACCGCCCGTTTCGAAAGCCTTGCCGAAATCGTTACGTTCATCGCCACCCGACGAGCTCATATGGCAAAAGTTGCAGATGACTTCTTTGTTGGCCGGATTGGTGAATTTGTCCGCCTTGTAGTCCTCCAGAAAGTTTGGATACCCAAAGGCAGAAACATTCGCCACGATGAAAACAGATAGGAACAGAACCATTCTTCGAAGTGAAATCATTTAACCCCCAATATTTTTGAATCTTACCCGCGAGACGTGCGGGTTATCGTTAATGTAGAACCTCCAGAGCTTGTCTTTGAATTCGCCGGCATAGTCAACACCTACACGAGGACTTGTGGAAATTCCTTCAGGTTTGATCTGTCGATCTTCAACCCACAGTATTTTGCCTTCCATGTCTTCGCCGTTCAATTGCTTATCGATGGATAGAGCCTTACACAACTTCCCTGGTCCGCTGGCGATGTTCGTCGATTTCGGAGGGTTACCCCTCAATCGACTCATGACTGCCACGTTTTCCAGTGGCTCGATAGCTCTAAGAAGAACGGCTGAGGCGTAACCATCGTAATCTGTGACGGCGTTCAAGCAGAAATGAAAGCCGTAGATCATATACACATAAGCAAATCCGGCCGGCCCAAACATAATTTCGGTGCGTCCGGTTCGCCCCTTTGACGCATGACAGGCAAGGTCGTGCGGCCCGACATAGGCTTCGGTTTCAACAACGAGCCCGGCCAGATTGCGGCCATTCAAACGTCGAACGAGGACTTTGCCGAGTAGGTCCGATGCAACATCGAGTGCAGGGCGGGAATAAAAATCGCGAAGAAGCTTCAAATGGAAGGAGATAGCAAAATTGCGAATGTCGAATTGCGAATTGCGAATTGGCCTCGGTTTCGGCCCTCAAATCGCAATTCGCAATTCGAAATCGTCTTTAGGCGGCCTCAGTGTTCTTATTTCGAACCTGTTTCTTGATCTTCCAGTGTGTGAATGGATACTTGTGACCGCATCGTGGACAATGCCAGGCACCTTTTACCGGATCTGCGCCACGTTCATGAAACATTTCTACAATCAGATGACAATGAAGGCACATCGTCGGATGGCTATGAACCATCTCTTCTTTTGCGGCTTTGTTCATTACTGCCATTTTTTCTATACCCTCCTAACCGTCTGTAAGGGCTGTCCGATCCTCAGGGCCAACATAAACTCAAACGGAAACAGACTGACAGACTATTACTCTCCCATGGGCTTGAACCATGTATCACTCTCAGCTATTACAGACGTATGAGATAAATAAAAGGTCGGCCGGTACCCAATAAGCGCCTAGTTTTTCTACGCCCCTGCTGTCTGAGGAACTCTATCCAGAAACAACCCGGCGGCATTATAACCCAACTCTCATTTATTAGCACATCCGTAAATTGAACATTGACTTTAATTAGCTGTATGGCTAAATAATCATCCATCCCAACAAGGAGAAATACTTATGGATGCGAAAAGTGACTCAGGACCAGCAACAGTAATCTGCACGTATCGAGTTCAAATCGGCAAAGAAGAGGCTTTCATGAAGCTCCTCGCACGACATTGGCCGACACTCAATCGCCTCGGATTGGTAACCAGGAACGGCCTCAGTTTTTCCGTGGAATCGATCCTTTAAACAAGCCGTACTTTATCGAGATCTTCTCGTGGAAGGACGGAAATGCGCCTAACACTGCACATGAGTCCGGAGGTAATGGCGGTTTGGGAACCGATGGGAGCGCTCGTCGAAGAACGTGATGGACGGAAGGCGATGGAATTTCCGCACGTACAACCGCTTACCGTAGCCTTGGAGCAATGAACGCAACTGAGGAACTTGAAACCACGAGTACCGTTTTCGCGGCTCTCGCCCACCCTTCGCGCCGTCAAATCCTGCTTGTCCTTCGATTCCGAGGCGGCAAGATGACGGCCGGTGAAATTGCGCAACGTTTTTCCTGCACATGGCCAACAACGACGAGACATCTTCAGGTCCTGGAATCGGCCGGATTGGTTCGAGTTGAGAAGAGTGGCCGCGGCCGCCTCTACCATCTCGACACAGATCTATTGCTGACGGTGACGCGCAACTGGCTGCGATGGTTCGAAGAAGGAGTGTAGTAGAGTATTGCGAATTGCGGATTGCGAATTGCGAATTCGGGGTCAGGCACGTGAAGCTGATAAAACAAGTGCCAGACCCCGAATTCGCAATTCGCAATCCGAATTTCGCAATGCTATGCGTTTGCCGATCATTCCTTTTGTCGTCGCCGCGATCATCCTCGGCGCCGTTGTATACCTGTTCAATACGACGGGCGCAGTGCGACGCATTCTCGATGCACCACGCCTGACAAGACTCGTCGATATCGAGGGGATTGAAACCGAAGTGGCGATTTCGCCAGACGGGTCGCGGTATGTCGTCGTCGCGGATGGCGATTTGTGGGAGGTCCCGGCGCCGGACGGCAAGCCGATTCGGATGACGCAGACTGCCGAACCTGAGTCGGCACCTTCCTGGAGTCCGGACGGCCGAAGAGTTACGTTTACGCGAGGCACCGATACGTTTGTCCTCTCCTCGGATGCTCTGACGGGCTCCGGCGAACCATTCAAGACCGATGCCACGAGTCTGTCGTGGTCTGCCTCCGGTCGTCTGACGTATGTCCGAAACCGCGGACTCTGGGTGACGGACGTCGCTGGTAAAAACGACCAACAAATCATCCCGACCGACGAAAGTCCAAACGTCACATTACACGCACCGCACTTTTCACCGGACTCCCAACAGATCGCATTCATCAAGTCGCTGCTGAATATCAGCGGCCAGGTCTGGCTGATCGACGTGCTCAACGGGGCAACACGGCAACTTGTCGCTGATCGACCGATGGAGGTGCCTCTCGATCTCGGTTGGATAATGGATGGCCGGCACCTCGTTTATCTGACAAATCGAGCCGGCGCCTACAGTCTCTGGCATGTCAACTTTGAGGACAATACGATCATGCCTTTGACGCAGCCGTTGGTTACCATGCCTCTCGCGCAGATTGGCATCGGAATTACGAAGGATCGAATCATCCTTCCGCGTCATTTCGTCGATTCCAATATCGCCCTGTCCGATGGCACGACGATCGTTCAGTCCGACGATATTGAATTTGAACCTGCGGTTTCGAATGATGGCAAGCTCGTCGCTTACACGGTGCTGAAGGACAACAAGTCCGAGGTTTGGACAGCAGCCATTGACGGAAGCAACTCCAGCTTCCGCGCCGGCGGACACGAACCTCGATTCACTGCCGACGGCTTTCATCTCGTGTATACGCACTCGGATCTCCGAGGCAACCATGACGTCTGGCAAGTCGATCTTCGCAATGGAGCAACGGATCATATAACAGACGCCGATGAACTCGACGTCACGCCGGATGCGTCGAACGACGGTCGTTGGATTACATTCGCTTCGACACGCAGCATCTCTCCATCGGTATGGGTCATTCCGGCTTCCGGTGGAAAACGGCTGCGAATCAACGCCGGTGGCATTGGTCCCCGATTTTCACCCGACAGCCGCTCCATTCTTTTCTGGAACAAGGGTTCGATGTGGATCATGGCCGCTGACGGCACCGGGCTGCGATCGGCTTCAATGGATGACACCGCTATGCCGAACGTTGGTGCATGGTCGGGACTCACTCCCGTTCAAGTCGTCGGGAGTCAGATCCGCGGACCAAATGGAAAGGTCGTCTTCGAATCGGGTCGCTCCCTTTGGCCCCGATTCGACGTCATGGATGACGGACGTTTCGTCATAGCTCCGATCGATATACGCGAAACTCAGTTGTGGGCAGTCGATCTGCAATTCAGGACTCAGTGAGGCTCGGATGTCAGAATTCAATGGAAAGATCGCGATTGTTACCGGTGCAACCAGTGGAATCGGTACCGCCACCGTTAAAAAATTTGCCGCGGAGGGAGCTCGAGTAGCAGCGGTCGGACGCAATGCAAACGAGCTGTCAAAGCTTGAGGCGGAGCGAATACGTGTCTATCAGGCAGACCTATCGAGCGAAAACGCGACCGAGCAGTTTGCTGCCACAGTGTTACGCGACTTCGGGGGCGCCGACATCCTGGTAAACGCCGCCGGAATCATCTCGATGGGCACGATCGAGAACACGAAACTCGAGGACTATGACCGCATGATGAATATCAATGTGCGATCTGTGCTTCACCTGACGCAGCTCCTGCTTCCTTCGATAATCGAAAGGAAGGGAAACATTGTCAACGTGTCCAGCGTCACAGGGACCCGCGCTTTCCCCGGTGTTCTTGCCTACTGCATCAGCAAGGCCGCAATCGATCAGCTAACGCACTGCGCTGCCCTGGAACTTGCCCCAAAAGGAGTGCGGGTGAATGCGGTCAATCCCGGTGTTGTTCGGACGCGTCTGCATCTCAATTCCGGCATGCCGGATGACGCTTATGAAGCCTTCCTCGAGCGCAGCAAAACCACGCATCCACTCGGCCGGGTCGGCTCACCGGAAGAAATCGCCGATCTTATTCTGTTCCTCGCTTCTCCAAAAGCCGGTTGGATCACCGGCTCCACATTTGCCGTGGACGGTGGTCGCGCTCAAACCTGTGCCAGATAGATGGGGCGGGAAGATTGGACACGTGACGTTTGACATCAGGGGAAGCAACGCCCCTCGGATGTCAAACGTCACGTGTCAAACGTCACGTGTCAAATCTTCCTATCCCCTGGTGGGAAGCACGATCACGCGGCGCCAGGGCACCTCACCACGGCTTTCGGAGCCGAGACCGTTCTGTCCGATCATTTCGTGCTGAAGTCGCCTAATGTGTGCGGATTGCGGTGAAAGTTCAACGGGTTTGCCGTAAGACATCACCCGGTCGACCGCTTCCTGTACCTCTTGCATCGCCTCTGCTTCCTCGTTCTTCTGATCTTCGAGTCCAAAGGCTTCCATGAGGTACAGCTTCATCTGACTAACGGTATTGCTGCGGATGATCGACAACTGAAGACCGAGGTCTTCAAGTTCCTTCAAAGTTTTCGGCTGCCGTTTTTCATGTGCCTTCAGCGTGAGCACCACATCGGCGTCCTTGGGCGTCCGCGCTATCGTGGCGGGAACATGAAGATCGTTGATGGCGCGCGCCAGCCGATCGCGGCTGACACCGTAGGGATAAATGCGTATGGTTTTGGAGATGGTTCGATCCGGCGGCGCTTTTTCTCTGACGCGATCCTTTCCTCGCGTCTTCGGTAAGACCGGAGGTTCCGCGACTCGTTGTGGCTTCTCCAGGACTTCGTAGCCCTCACCTTTCCGCATACGTAATTCCGGACGCACGGTCTTACCGCGAAGAAACGCATCCACAACTGAAATGGTCTCGTGGTAGACGGAAAACTCATCCCGATTGCGGATTTCGACAAGCGTATCGAACGTTGGCGGGGCCTTGCGCTCCAGCACAGTCTTCTGGGTGCCACGACGGCGAGCCTCTTCATCACTGAGTGTGACCGCATGAATCCCACCGAGCAGATCCGACAGAGTTGGATTCATAAGAAGGTTGTCGAGCGTGTTTCCATGCGCCGTGGCGATCAGTTGGACGCCACGCTCGGCAATGGTTCTCGATGCCACGGCTTCTGCTTCGGTGCCAATCTCATCGATGACGATGACTTCCGGCATGTGATTCTCAACTGCTTCGATCATTACCGAATGTTGCAGTTCCGGTCTGGGCACCTGCATGCGCCGGCTCGACCCGATGCCTGGATGGGGAATATCGCCATCACCGGCAATTTCATTGGATGTGTCCACGATGATCACGCGCTTGTTCAGTTCCGTGGAAACAATACGGGCGCTCTCACGAAGCAATGTCGTTTTGCCGACGCCGGGCCTCCCAAGCAGCAGTAGACTCTTTCCGGATTCGATAACGTCTCGCAGGATATCGACTGTCCCGAACACGGCGCGGCCGACGCGACACGTCAGTCCGACGATGATTTCCCTGCGATTGCGAATGCCGGATATCCGATGCAGCGTTCTTTCGATGCCGGCGCGATTGTCTTGCGTGAACGAACCAACACGATGGGTCACGTAATCGATATCCTCGCGCGTAATGTTGGAGTCGCTCAAATATACTGCGCGCGTGGGAAGTCGCGCTTCGGGCTGACGCCCAAGATCCATAACAATTTCCACGAGGTTCTTGAGTTCGCTCTGACGATGGAGCGCCTCGCGAAGGTGGGGAGGCAAGACACGGAGCAAGAGGTCGAGGTCGTCTGTGATTTCCCTGCTTGGCAATTCGCTGCTCCTCGTTCCCGGCCGATTCTGCTAACCTGAAACTATGGTGATTGAATTACGTCAACACGAGGATCTCGAACACCTTCTCGAGAGATCCCGGACGGATCCCATCCTGATTTTCAAGCATAGCACGCAGTGCTCGGTCAGCAGCGCCGCCTACGAAGAGTTCCTGCAGTTTGAGAGTGAGGCAACAGAGGTCCCTTGCGGGTTAGTCCTCGTTATCGAGAATCGTCGACTCTCGAACGTGATCGAAGCCGAACTCGGTGTCCGTCATGAATCCCCTCAGGCAATAGTCGTGGAAAACCGTCGTCAGACGTGGTACGCCTCCCACTGGTCGATCAGCGCCGATGTTCTCAACCAGGCCATCAAGAAACCGGCCAAAGGCTAACTATGTCCCACAAGCCGAATCGTCTGGTGCATGAAACGAGCCCTTACCTGCAGCAGCACGCACACAATCCTGTGGACTGGTACGCGTGGGGAGATGAGGCTTTCGAACGGGCAAAGCGAGAAGACAAACCCATCCTGCTCAGTATCGGCTATTCCGCCTGTCATTGGTGCCATGTCATGGAGCGCGAGTCCTTCGAGAATGAACAAATCGCTGGGATCATGAACGCTCATTTCATCAACATCAAAGTCGATCGGGAAGAGCGGCCGGACGTCGATCAGATCTACATGAATGCCGTCCAACTCATGACGGGAAGCGGTGGCTGGCCGCTGACTGTTTTTTTACTGCCGACCGGTGAACCGTTTCTTGGAGGAACCTATTTCCCACCCGAAGACCGGTATGGCAGACCTGGATTCCCTCGGGTCCTGGCCGTTGTTGGCGATATCTACCGCAACAAAAAAGATGAGGTATCGGGTAACGCGCAACAACTGGTGCAGCATCTCAATCAAACACATTCAACAAAAGGAACGGAGCCGATTGACGACGCCTTACTCGAGAAGGCATATCGCGCTTTGTCGGGCAGGTTTGATCCGAGGGAAGGCGGCTTTGGCGGCGCACCCAAGTTTCCGCCCAGCATGAGTATCGACTTCCTCCTTCGATATCACCATCGAACTCAAGACGAGCACGCCCTGCACATGGCGACATTGACGCTCGATAAGATGGCCTATGGCGGTCTGTACGATCAGGTTGGCGGTGGCTTCCATCGCTATTCCACGGATGAGCACTGGCTGGTACCGCACTTCGAGAAGATGTTGTACGACAACGCCCTGCTTGCTCGGGCGTACCTGGATGCGTATCGTTCCACTGGAAATCCGCTGTACAAACGAATCACGGAAGAGACTCTCGACTTCGTCATTCGTGAAATGCGGGACCCAAACGGCGGTTTCTATTCGACGCTGGATGCCGACAGCGAAGGTGTTGAAGGTAAGTTTTACGTCTGGAGCATTGCGGAATTCCGGAAGATCGTCGGCGAAGACGCGGATCTGCTCTGTCGCTACTTCGATGTCACTGAACACGGCAATTTCGAGCACCAGAACATTCTTAATTTCTCACGAACGCCGGATGTGTTCAGCAAACTCGAACAAATTCCAATCGGGTCTCTGGCCTCCAAAGTAGAAACTGCCAAACGGAAGCTTTATCCCGAACGGGAAAAGCGCATCCGGCCAGGCCGCGACGAAAAAATATTGACTGACTGGAACGGCATGATGCTTCGAGCGTTCGCGGAAGCGGCCCTATACCTGGATCGAAGCGACTATCGGGATGTTGCGACAAGCAATGCGGAATTCCTCTTGAGCACGTTGTGGGATGGCCAGCGACTTCTCCACAGCTACAAAGATGGGCGTGCCCGCTTCAACGGCTATCTCGATGATTATGCGAATCTCGCCGACGGGCTCTCGAGTCTGTATGGTGCTACCTTCGACTATCGATGGCTGGATGCGGCGCGGACCCTTGTCGATCGGATGATCGAGCAATTCTGGGATTCGGCGAATGGCGGCTTTTACTTTACGGCCACAAATCATGAAGCACTGATTTCCAGGACCAAAGATTCCTTCGACAATGCAACTCCTGCCGGTAACTCTATTGCCGCGGATGTACTGCTCCGTCTTGCAGCACTGGTCGACCGGGCAGACTATCGTGGTTACGCAGAGCAGATCTTTCAATCGTCACTGAATCTTGTGAAGCAATATCCCTCTGGCTTCGGACGCTTGATTTCGGCGATGGACTTTTACATCGGACCGACAAAGGAGATCGCTATTGTCGGTGACCCGAGCCGTTTTCTTGCTGTGCTGCGAACACACTTCCTTCCCAGGTCTGTTATCGCCGCAGGAGCCGATGAGCGCGTCCCGCTGTTGAAAGACCGTCACGCGGTCAACGGTCCGACTGCTTACGTTTGCGAGAACTATGTTTGTAAACAACCCGTAACCACGGCCAGCGATTTTGAACGGCAGTTGTAGATGAACTGGGACGACGTGCTCGACCGGCTCCAAGCGGCCGATTTGAAACCAACTGAAGAGATTTACATGGAGCACTATGGGAAGGTGCTCGCGGTACAACGGCCTGAGTTTCAAGGCCGTTATTTTCGCTGCACGTACGGTGTCCTGTTGTGTGAAGGGCTGCGGCTGGAACTGTTCCTTTTTCCTTCGGAAACCCATCTCCGCGAGTTCCTGGAAGTCATCGGCGATGATCCCTGGTACGTCGCGATCAGAAATGCCGTTTTTCATTTTCCCGAGTGCGATCCGGCCTCAATCGGCAACATTCTCGACGCCATAACAGCAGCTCCGCGATAGACTATTCCTCCCAAATCGATCAAGTCTGGACTGGAGGAAATCGATGAGACGCTTTTACGTGGGCCTTCCCATAACGGTTCTAGCGCTGCTATTGATCACGGCGGCGTATGCACAGACGGGTCAACTGATGAAAACCGGCGACCCTATCAAACGCGGATTGAAAGAAACAGATTTTCCGCGGACCAAAACACTCGCTCCCGGCGTTTACTCGTATGAAGCGCTGCGCGGCGGCGACCCAGGGAGTTTCATGACCACGGTGAGCCTGATCGTGGTGACCACGGACGGCGTCCTTGTTGCAGACGGTCAAGGCAACCTGGAAGAGAGTCAGAAGATGGTCGATGCCATCAAGAAGATGACCCCGCAGCCGATCAAATACGTTGTGATCTGTTCAGATCACGGGGACCACACGGCCGGAAACGCCGCGTTCAAGACGGCATTCCCGAACGTCGTCTTCATTTCATCGGATGTTTCTCAAAAGGTGCTGGCCAACAACGCGAATCCTTCGACGGAAACGGTTAAGGATAAGCGTGTGATGACAATGGGCAGGACGGAAATCCAGATCCTCAACCTCGGACGGGCCCACACCGGCGGCGATCTTAGTGTTTACGTTCCCGATGGAAGAGTACTCTTCATGAGCGAAGCCTTCCTGCATCGCATTTTCCCGGCAATGCGCTCGGCATATCCAACCGAATGGCTCGGCACGATCAAGAAGGCGCAGGGCATGAACGCAACCTGGTACGTCCCCGGCCATGGTTTTGTCGACGCCTCCAATTCTCTTAAAGATGAATTGGAAGTCTACCGAAAGGC
>Ga0137427_10001497_pt1 | contig 10488 bp, 7 predicted proteins | sample EasRivERMZT700_2_FD_102309 | JGI IMG/M metagenome (GOLD analysis project Ga0137427, IMG submission 102309) | Soil microbial communities from meander-bound floodplain in the East River, Colorado, USA - East River MetaG ERMZT700_2 | ecosystem: Environmental > Terrestrial > Soil > Floodplain ...
CGCGTTGGCGTTGGCGTGCTCGTTTCCGGCCGCGCCGCGCAGCACGTAAAAGCTGTTCTTGTAGCCGCCGTATCCGTATCCGAGGCCGTGTTCTTTGGCGACGACATCGACGTCAGCGTCGTTCCTGAACTTCACGATCACTTCGCCCGCCATGACCTGATCGGAGTTCGACTGAGAAGCCGAGAACGACGGGGCGCTCCTCGGCGCCACGGGGTCCGGTGAAGACGTTGCATCGGAACACGCGGCGATTACGAACGCGACAAGGGTCAGCGCGCCGAAACGGACGAAACGGGACATCGCGGGCCTCACTTTGTTGGCTTGCGGGCAAACCGACGCGGGGCGGGAACGGGTCGGCTTAGTGCCGAACCCGTACGCGCGCACCCTCGATCGTGCGCTGCCGTCGTCGGCGGGGCGGCAGTTCTGCCGCGTCAACACAGTGCGTCTATTTGCGTCGTCCGGCAAGCCGGATTCACAAATCGTTGTATGCCATGCTGTTAGCTCACTCGACCGCCCCTCGATGCAGCCGAACAAACACCGATATGAGGCGCCGAAGCCTCAGTTCACCTTGGGTTTGCAGGGCGGCTTCATGATCCGGTGCGGCGCGCCAGCGCCTCGATCGGCGATGCGGGTGACGAACGCGATGCCGATGCCGCGACACGCGGACGGCGTCTCGCTACGGTCACCGAATCCACTTCGATAAGCAGCGACGGCACGGTGAATCGCTGACCGAAGTAGCAGTACATCGGGTTGCGCCCTCGTCGAAAATCGCTGGCGACCGTCATCAGTGAAGGCATGGGACACGAAAAGCGGGCGCAGCTCGGCACGATTGAGTGTTCTGAAATGGCCGGGTAATGCGTCGACGTGCGCCGCACCAGTGCCACACGTTTGCACGGCCGCGCCTTCGTTTTCGTTTGGAGCCCAGACGAGACCGAGCCCATTTCAGGTGTTCAAAAGTATTGTGACCGCTAGTACATCAGGGGCGCGAGCCGCCCGATAGGTTCACTTCGACGCTTTGAGCGTTCTCGCATAGAGTCCCGTTGGATGGTGCCCAAACGAGTGGGCTCCCACAAGTAAGGAAGAAGTCGCGGTGCGTGTTGGAACTCGCTGTGCTTTGTGCGAGTTTACTCAACAGGGAAACAACCGTTGAGCTGAGGCCGATGTTGGCGCAGCGTCCATTTATTGGAGTAGAACCGTGGATCGCTTCGTCCTCTCCGCCGCGACATGGACAGTTCTGTCGCTGAGCGTCACCGCATGCGCCACGCAACAGACGGGAGTGCGCCCGCAAGGCCAACCGGCGGGCATCAACGCAGGTCCCAATGATTCACTGGCGCAACGGCGGTTGCGCCTCGGGCGGTTCGCGGAGGCACGCGCCCTTTTTCAGCGCGACCTCGATGTGAACGGCGCGTCGCCCTACGCATTGACGGGACTGGGCGATTCGTACGCGCTCGCCGGCGATTACCCATCCGCGCGCGATGCGTATCAGCGCCTCGTCCAAACCGGCACCTCGCCGCAGGAGCGCGTGCAGGGCTATTTGCGCGTTGCTGAGAGTTTTGCCTACGCGCGCGATTACGCCGGCGCCGAGCGCGCACTGGAGCCTGCGCTCGCTGTGGCGCGATCAACCGCCAATCCGGCGCTCGAATGGGATGTCGTGGCCCGGCTCAATGCCATCCAGCGGTTCGCGAACCAGCTGGACCAGGCCGATCAAACTGCCGCCGAGATGTCGCGCATTGCCTCGAGTACGGCGTTGCCTGAGGCCACTCGGCGGACGTATGCCCTCGAGGCGTTGCAGGTGACCCCGATGATCATGGCCAAGCGCGGCAACGAGCCCATGGCGATGCGCAGAGTGGATGCGTATTTCCGCGCGTGCGAGGCCGCCGGACTTCCGCCGCACCGCGACATGATGTTGGGCCTCATCGCCGCGTACCTCGGCCACTACGCGGAAGCCGCCGAGCGCCTGGATCGGGCGCCCGAGCGCGAGCGCAACGTCTATTTGTATTATTGGATTGGCGTGGCGCACGAGTCGATCGGCGAGTCCGCGCAGGCGCGCGCCGCCTATCTCCGCATCGCCGATTGGCGGCTCACGGATTCCGTGAGCAGGACGATGCTCCCGCTCGTCCGAGAACCGGCCGGCATACAGCTGCGCGCGCTTCGCTGAGCCCAGGGGTCCGGTCGATGGTAAGCATCGACCCCTGACCAAAGTCGTAATCCGTCGTCCTACCGGCTCGCGCGCTCGAATCCGACACGCGATGTCGGTCGCGTCCAATGCCTGCGCGTGGCCAACGCCCATAGCATCCACCGCGAGGTGACGACGGGGACGCGCGAGATATCTCGCTGCTCGACTCGGCACGCCTCGCGCGGTCGCGCGGAACGGCAGTGCGCCCGTCGCCCCAACATCCTGCCGAACACCCGAGGAAGGCATCATGCGTACGCTTCGCAGTTGCATCATCGTGCTCGCGAGCATCGCCGGCATCGCCGCTTGCAGCGACAACAGCTACACGACTGGCAATGACACGCCCGATCCCGTGCCGACCACGCCGCAATCGACTGTCGTCACGGCCAGCGGCGCGATCACCACGAAGGTCGACGAATTCCGCGCCATGCTTGGCGACCCGTCCAATGGCGGCACCGCGGGCGAGCAGCCGGCCGGCCGGCGCGAGATTGGATGGGACGGCGCCGCGGCCAATCCGTTCAACAACAAGAACGACTTCCCGGCGGCGTTCTTCAACACCAGCTCGAAGTCGGGCGCGGTGTTCACCACCCCCGGCTCCGGCTTCCGCAACGACAGCCTGAAGTTCGCCGAGGTGAACGTGACATACGCCGACCAGTTCGGAACGTTCAGCCCCACGAAGATCTTTGCGCCCGTGGGAAGCAACGTGATGGAAGTGCATTTCCAGGTCGCCGGGCAGCCAACGCCGGCGACGGTGACCGGCTTCGGTGCCGTATTCAGCGACGTGGATGCGGCAGGTAAATCGACGATCGAAATGTTCGACACGGCGGGAAAGAGCCTCGGCGTATTCGCCGCACCTGTGCGGTCGGACGCGGGCGGGTTGTCGTTCGTCGGCGCCCGATTTACGCTGCCGATCGTGGCCTTCGTGCGCATCACGATGGGTACGGGAGCGCTCGCGGCGACCGCGAACGACGTCAGCACCGGCGGCGCCTTCGACCTCGTGGTCGTCGACAACTTCGTCTACGGCGAGCCGAAGCATATTCCGTAGATCGTGACTCCGACGCCGGTGGTCCGAGCGCGGCGAAGAATGGTGTCTCTTCGTCGCGCTCGAACTATCATGAACATCTAGTTGGACGAGGCCAGGGCCCTGATCGGATCAACGCGCGCGGCGCGGCGCGCCGGCAGCCACGCGGCGCCGATCGCGACGACCAGGAGCACCAATGCGCCCGCACCGAACGTCACCGGATCACGCACGTCCACCTCGAACAGCATCGCCCGAACGACACGCGTCGCCCAGAATGCCGCGACGCCTCCCATCGCGATTCCGAGCACGGCCAGCACGAGCGCCTGGCGCACGACGATCCGAATGACGCTGCCGGTCGTCGCGCCCAGCGCGATGCGCACACCAATCTCGTGCGTCCGCTGGCTCACGAAGAACGCGATCACACCATAGATCCCGATGGCGGAGAGCAGAAGCCCGATCGTGCCGAGCAGCGAAAGCAGAAGCGTGTTGAAGCGCCGCGACGCACTCGAGCGTGAAAGAACGTCGTCCATCGTCTGGAGGTCGTACAACGGGAGGGACGCGTCTACGCTTTTCACGGCCTGACGCAGCGCCGGAGCGATCGTCGCGCCCGGAGCTGTTTTCGCCACGATCGTCATCGCACGCTGGAAGGAGTTCCAGGACCCGGCCGGCGCCTGCGTGAAGGGCATGTAGATCTCGCCAGGGACGTCGATCTCCCGACCGAACGCGCGGACGTTGCCGATGACGCCGACGATCTCGCGCCACTCGGGTTTGTCGGCCTCTCGCGTCCAGCCCGAGATACGCTGGCCAATCGGGTCGTCGGTGCCGAACACACCGCGCGCGAACTCCTCGTTCACGACAACCACCCATGGCGCGCCCGGCGCAAGATCGGAGTCTCGCAGCCGACGGCCGCGCTTCAATGGAATGCCCACGGTTTCCGTGAACTGCGACGACACCAGCCGGACGTGGCCGGGCGGCATTCTCCCCGGCGGCTCCGGCCTGCCGTCCACCTTCACGCCGATGTCGATGCTGGCGCCCCACATCGGGACGCGCGTGCCGGCCGCGGCACTGCGCACGCCGGGAATCGCGCGCACTTGATCCACGATCCGTGTGAACGCCGCTGTAACTGCCGTCGCGCTGTCGTAACGGTCGGCGGGAAGCGCGACACGCAGCATCGTCACCCCCGACGGGTCGAAGCCAGTGGTGACGCGCTGAAGCTGCGCGGCGCTGCGAATGAACAGCCCCGCGCCGACGAGAAGCACCAGAGCAACCGCGAACTCACCGACGATGAGCGCGGCGCGAAGCCGGTCGCGCACCAAACCGCGCGAACCGCGTCCGCCGTCACGGAGCTCGCTCTGGAGATCGACGCGCGTGGCTCGCAGCGCCGGCGCCAAGCCGAACAGGATTCCGCACAACACCGTGGCGCCGGCCGCGAAGGCAAGGACGTCGAGGGACAGGCCCGCGTCGCCAAGACGCGGGAGCGACGCGGGACCCATTCTCACCAGGAAACGCACGCCAAAGCGCGCAACGAGCAGACCGAGCGCGCCGCCGAACATGGCGAGCATCAGACTTTCGGTGAGCAGCTGCCGCACGAGCCGCGCGCGTCCGCCCCCCAGGGCTCCGCGAATCGCGATCTCCTTGCGCCGCGTCATCGCACGGGCGAGGAGCAGGCTGGCGACGTTGCCACAGCCGATGAGAAGTACGAACGTCACGGCCGCGAAAAGCACCCATAGCTGCGTGGGATAGCCGCCCAACAGCGAATCCGCGAAGTACTCGGCCACGACGCCGCGATCCTTCATGTTCTCCGGGTTGCGTTGGCGGATGCCCTCGGTGACGCGCTCGAGATCGCGCTGCGCCTGCACGAGCGTCACCCCTGGCTTGAGGAGAGCGAATACGGTCAGGTTGTGCGCGCCGTAGTTGACTCGGCGCTCCGGGGTGAAGCTCATCGGCACCCAGAGCCGCTCGTCGGACGGCGTGAGCGTGTAGGCGGCGGGCGCGACGCCGACGACGGTGTATCGCTGGCCGCTTAGCGCGATCTCCCGGCCTAGGACAGCGGAATCCCCGCCGAAGTGCGAGCGCCACGCGTCGTGCGAAAGCACCACGACGTGCGACGCTTCCGTTTCCGTCGGAAGGAAGTAGCGGCCGAGCGCCGGCGGCATGTACGCGGCCTGGAAAAAGCTTGGCGTTACGCGTGCCCCGAGGACACGCGTTGGCTCACCGTCCGTCAGGTTGAACGTTTGGTTCGCGAACGCCGCGACGGCGGTGAATGCCTGGGTTTGTTCAGCCCAGTCGTTGTAATGGCCCGCCGACGCGCGTCCGCGTCCGTCGCGAAATCGCTCGAACACGAGCACCATGCGTTCGCTGTTCGCATAGGGCAGCGGGCGCAGAACCACGGCGTTCACGACGCTGAAGATCGCCGTCGTGGCGCCGATCCCCAGCGCGAGGGTAAGGACGATCGCGGCCGTGAAGGTGGGATGCGCGCGCATCAGGCGCAGCGCGTACGTGGCGTCCTGCCTGACCACCGCGAGCATTTCGGAACGTCGCATGTCGCCCTCCAGTTCTTCGGCGAGAGTGGTACACGTCCGTTGGACTTGATCAATGTCGCCAAACGAGCGCCGAGCTTCGTCGCGGGCGGCCGCCGCGCTCATTCCTCGAGCGACGAGATCATCGATGTGTTCGCGAAGATGGAACTCGAATTCATCGGCGACGTCGGCACCCGGATTGGGGCGCCAAAAGCGCAGGTAGCGCCGCCAACGAGCTTCAGGCGCGAACCGGGGCATCCGTTGCGCCCAACACATTGGCGACCGCCTTCGCGAAGTCCGTCCACAGCGACGTATTCGCCCGCAACGCCGCGCGGCCGGCCGGGGTGAGCCGGTAGTACTTTGCCCGGCGGTTCTTCTCGGAGAGTCCCCACTCCGACTCGATCCATTTCCGGCGCTCGAGCCGGTACAGGGCGGGGTAAAGCGAGCCCTCTTCAATATGAAGGGCGTCGCCCCCCAGGTCTTCGATCCATCGCCCGATGCCGTAGCCGTGCATGCGGCCCCAGCTGAGGGTCTTGAGGATCATGACGTCGAGAGTTCCGTGGAGGAGTTCGGTCTTCATCCTGTTCCCTGAGATTATCTATGGGTCAACATGAAGTTGCCCCATTAGATAATCAAGGGGTCGCGATGGTTTGAATTCTCTTGGTCGCTGCAGACACGTTGTCGGCGACCCGGGAACCGGCTGGCCGGGGGGAACTACTGAATCAACCCATGCTGCGCGACGTAGCGAACGATGTCGGCCGCCGACGCGAGATGCATCTTCTCCATGAGGCGCGTGCGGTAGGTGCTCACCGTCTTGGGCGACAGGCCGAGTTTGGCGGCGATCTCTTTCACGCTCAAACCGGTGCCCAACCCCCGCAACACATCGAATTCCCGATCGGACAGCGCTTCATGGGGCGCCTGGGCGAGCCCCGGCCCGAGCTGCGCGGCCAGCCGCTCGGCGAGCGTCGGGCTCACGTACCGCCCGCCGCGATAGACGCGCCGAACGGCGTCGAGCAGTTGTTCCGGGGAATGGTCCTTCGTGAGATACCCCGACGCGCCGGCGCGCAGGGCGCGGACGGCCCATTGGTCCTCGGGATGAACGCTCAGGACCAGCACCTTCACGGTGGGGTGCTCCTCCCGCAGCCGGCGCAGTGTGTCGGTGAACGACGCTCCGGGCATTGTCACGTCGAGAAGAACGAGGTCGACGGCCGACTGCCGCAGCGCGCTGAGCGCTTCGTCGCCGCTCGCCGCTTCGGCGGTGACCACGATGCTCTTGTCCTCCTCGACGATGCGGCGCAGGCCGGCGCGGACGATCGGATGGTCGTCGGCGATGAGCAGTCTGATCATCGGGAGGGCGTCCGCAGCGGGAGGCGCAGCGACACGGTCGTCCCGAACCCCGACTCGCCGCTGATCTCGAACGTGCCGCCGCACGACAGCGCGCGCTCGCGGAGGCTGAGAAGACCCAACGACTGCGTGCCCCGCAGCTCGTTTGGCGAGATGCCCCGGCCGTTGTCGGTGACCTCGAGCGCGACCGAATCGGGGTCCTGGCGAAACACGATGGACAGCTGGCTCGCGTTCGCGTGACGCGCGACGTTGGTGAGCGCCTCCTGGAGCATGCGGAACACTCCCGACGAGATGGCGGTGGGCGTTTCGCCGCCGTCGGACTGGATGTCGAGATCGAGCGCGATGCCGACGCGCGAGGCAAACTCCTGCGCCTGCCACTCCACGGCCTCGGGAAGTCCGAGCTGATCGAGAACGCTCGGGCGCAGCTCGGTCACGATGCGGCGCACGGAGTCCATGAGCAGATCCATACGCGCGATGACGTTGCGGCCGCGGTCCTGGATCTCCGGGGGTGCGACACGGGCGAGCCGTTGCTCCATCCACGCGAGATCGAGCTTGAGACCGGTGAGCGCCTGTCCGAGCTCGTCGTGCAGTTCGCGGGCGATTCGCGTGCGCTCGGCCTCACGAACCGTCTCCAGCCGCGCGGCGAGGGCGCGCAGCTCCTCGCGCGACCGCGCGAGCTCGGCGTGCGCGGTATGGCGTTCGGTGATGTCGCGCTGAATCCCCATGTGTCCGGCGATCCGCCCCCGCTCATCGTGGATGCACATGTAGTGTCCTTCGATGCGCATCGGCGACCCGTCGAGGCGGCGCTCCTCGGTTTCGACGTGGAGATGGCCATTGTCGAACATCGCCCGCCACGCGGCGCGTCCCTCGGCGGGATTGTGCGCGAAGAACTCCGCCGGGGTCATGCCGATCAGCGTGCCGAGGGGCGCCCCGAACTGCGCGGCGACGGCCTCGTTGGCGAGGGTCATCCGCTGGTGCGTGAACACGAAGTCGAGCGCCGCGTCCTTGTCCACACGATCGTTCCATTCGACGGGTTCGTCGATCATCATGATGAAGAACCCGTCGAGCGATTGCGTGAAAAACAACTCGAGGAGCCGGTCGTTGGCGAGGCTCATGGGCTGAACATGCGCGCCGCCGGGCGTCGAGGAAAGCCGACACGCACGCCAGGTCGTGTAGGACTCGGACCTACACTCGACCCGCGCGGCCGAACTGACTACGCGGGACTTGGGAAAAAGGCGCGGATCACGGTTCCCTTGCCGACCGTGCTTTCGGCCACGACGTGCCCGCCGTGCGCTTCGACCAGGTGCCGCACGATCGCCAGGCCGAGGCCCGTGCCGCCGGCGTCGCGCGCGCGCCCTTCGTCCACGCGATAGAATCGCTCGAAGATGCGCGGCAAATGCTCGGGCGCGATGCCGATGCCGGTGTCGCGCACGCCGAGCACGACCCCCCCGACAGAGGGCTGGCTGAAAATCGTGATCGCCCCGGACGACGTATGCCGCGCCGCATTGCTCACGAGATTGGTGAGCACCTGCGTCACCGCCGTGGGGTCCGCGTAGACTTCCCGGCTGGCGTCGAGCTCGAGACACAGATCCACGCCGCGCGCGTCGACCACCGCGCGGAGTGCCGCGGCGACGTCGCGCGCGATCGGCGCAACGTCGGTCGGGCGCGGCTCAGGTTTCCACCCGCCGCTCTCGATGCGCGACAGATCGAGCAGGTCGTCTACGATCCCCTGCATGCGCCGCGCGTTGCTGCGAATCATCTCGGCGAACCGCCGTCGCTCGCCGCTCAGTGTCTCGTCCTCGACCAGCGTCTCGGCGAATCCATTGATCACCGTGAGCGGCGTGCGCAACTCGTGCGACACGTTGGCGACGAAGTCGCGACGCACCGCCTCGAGCTTGCGGAATGGCGTGAGGTCGAGGAGCGCCAACACCGCACCGCCGTCCTTGAGGGGACGTGCCGTGACGGCGAGGTTCCGGCCGCCGACGATACACTCGGCGGGATCGCTGCTCCCGCCGGACAGCCCGCGGGCCAGCGCATCGCGCAACACACGATCGCGCGGGAGCTGTGTGAGCGGAAACGGAATCGTGTCGCGGATGCCGAGCAGAAAGCGCGCGCTCGGGTTCATGCGAATCACCTGCCCGCTGGTGTTCACCGCGATCACGCCCTCGTTGAGCGATTCGACCATGGCGGTCATGAGCGTGTCGTCCTGCTGAAGCGCGGTCAACCGCGTTTCCAGCTGCTCCGCCATCCGGGAGAGCGCGTCGGCGAGATCGCCGACCTCGCCAGCCGCCGTGAGCTCTGGACGCCGCCCGAGGTCCCCGGCCGCGAGGCTGCGCGCGACGTCGCGCAAGGCAACGATGGGTCGCGACACGCCCCGCGCGAACAACCCGGCGAGACCAATCGCCACGAGCACGGCAAAGGCCGCGGCGATGAGCACGTCGCGCTGCGCGCCTCCGACGATCTCTCCGAGGGTGCGTGTGCTCATGGAAATACGGGCGAAGCCGTAGGGCGCTTGGATCGCGACATAGAGCTCCTCGTCGCCGGCCGAGGCGCTCCGCCGCCGTGACCAGCCCATCCCTTTCGCGCGGGCGTCGATAATTTCGGGGCGCGTGAGGTGGTTGTTGAGCGCAGCGAGCGCCCCGCCGTCGAAATCGGTGTCGCCAATGACGCGGCCGCTGGTGTCGACCATCGTGACCCGGCGGCTCAGGTGCTTGCCCACGTCGTCCGCCAGCGAGTCGGTATCGATGCCCGGTCGCCATTGGCCGGAGACCAACCGGGCCTCGCGCGCTAGCTGGTCTACGGTGTCGTGGACGAGCCGGTTCTCGAGCCGCCGATCCGACACGTAGACGACCAGCAGCGCCAGCAGCACGACGATGGCGAGGGAGCCCGCCAGCACGCGCTGCGTGAGACTCATTGTGAGGTCACTGACGACGCAAAGGCTCGGCGCGCAGGCGGTATCCGAAGCCGCGAATCGTCTCGATGAGGTCCGAAGCCGGGCCGAGCTTGCCGCGCAACCGCTGCACGTGCATGTCCACGGTTCGCGTTTGAACGTCCGGGGCGGCCGACCATACGACTTCTAGCAGGTGCACGCGCGGCTGAACACGACCGCGGCGCTCGGCGAGGAGAAGGAGAAGCTTGAATTCGGTCGGCGTGAGCTCGATCGGCTCCCCGGCCACGGTGACACGGTGCGTGTCCCGTTCGATTCGCAGCGGCCCGACCGAGAGGGCGGAGTTGCTCGCGGGCGTGTTGCGTGTGCGCCGGAGAATCGCGCCGACGCGCAGGACCAGCTCTTGAGGACTGAACGGCTTCGTGAGGTAGTCGTCGGCACCCAGTGTCAGCCCGCGCACGCGGTCGGCTTCGTCCCGGCGGGCCGTGAGCATGAGGACCGGCATGCTCGACGCCGTCGGATCGCTACGAATCTGCTCGATCACCTC
>Ga0137427_10001502_pt1 | contig 10455 bp, 5 predicted proteins | sample EasRivERMZT700_2_FD_102309 | JGI IMG/M metagenome (GOLD analysis project Ga0137427, IMG submission 102309) | Soil microbial communities from meander-bound floodplain in the East River, Colorado, USA - East River MetaG ERMZT700_2 | ecosystem: Environmental > Terrestrial > Soil > Floodplain ...
CTCAAGAAACTCGGTCTGCGCAATTATTGGGGCTACAATCCGATCAACTTCTTCGCCATCGAGCCGCGTTACGCCGCGGCTGACGCAAGCGTCGAGTTTCGCATCCTCGTCGAAACGCTGCATGAGGAGGGCATCGAGCTTATCCTCGATGTCGTGTTCAATCACACGGCCGAAGGCGACGCGTTCGGCCCGACACTGTCGCTGCGCGGCATCGACAATGCGTCGTATTACGGCCTGATGCCGGAGGACCCGCGGCGTTATCTCAACTATACGGGCGTAGGAAATACCCTGAATGTCGAACATCCTTCCGTGCGCAGACTCATTCTCGACGCGCTCCATTTCTGGGCGCGTCTCGGTGTCGACGGTTTCCGCTTCGACCTCGCCAGTGCGCTCGCACGCACGGGGCATCAGGATTGTCGTCCCGAGACGGGGCTCATCGCGGGCATCGCCGCCGATCCCGTGCTTTCCCGGCTGAAGCTGATCGCCGAACCGTGGGATGCAAGTCCGGACGGCTACCGCCTGGGCGGGTTTCCTGCGCCCTGGCGCGAGTGGAACGATCGCTTTCGCGACAGCGCGCGCCGCTTCTGGCGCGGTGATCGCGGGCAGGTGGCGGGGTTCGCCTCGCGCTTTGCCGGATCGAGCGACATCATGGCGGGACGGGGCCCGCTCGCGTCCATCAATTTTGTCACAGCTCATGACGGCTTCACGCTGCGTGACCTCGTTTCCTACGCGCAGAAGCACAATTGGGCCAACGGTGAGCGCAATGCGGACGGCGTGAGCGAGAACTACAGTCGGAACTGGGGCGTGGAGGGACCGACGACCGATCGGGCGATCCTCGCCTTGCGCAATCGGCACAGGCGCAATCTGATCGCGACTTTGCTGCTCTCCCAGGGCGTGCCCATGATTCTCTCGGGCGACGAGTTGGGGCACAGTCAGAACGGCAACAACAACGCCTATTGCCAGGACAGCGAGACGAGCTGGATCGCATGGCGCGACCTCGATCCGGACGATCAAGCGTTCTTGCGCTTCGTCCAATCTGTGATCGAGCTTCGGCGCAGCCATCCCGAGTTCCGCCGCACCGCGTTCTTTTCGGGCCAGCAGAGTGCCGACGGACGCAAAGACATCATCTGGCTCCACGCCAGCGGGCGCGAAATGAGCGAGGGCGACTGGCGAGATCAGAACCTCTCCGCTTTCGGCTGTATGTTTGGCGAGGGCGAGCGAGTCCTGTGCCTCTTCAATGCCGGCGGCGCGGCGGAGAGCTTCGTCCTTCCATCGGCGCGCGGCTCTTGGCGCTGTGTCCTCGACACCGGCTCTGCCGACGGCAGCAGCGAGGCCAGTATGGCCTCGGGCGCTGCAGGCGCGGTCGAAGCCCACAGCTTCGTTCTGCTCAAGGAAACGTCCGCATGAATTGGACGGACCTCGTCGACCGGCTCGCGGGCGTTGCGGGGTTGGAGCCCTGGTACTACGACCTCGCCGGCGTCCGCCACGAGACGACCGGCGAATCCAAAGTGCTGGTGTTGAGTGCTCTCGGCTTCGACGTGTCGTCCGTCGCGGCGGCGCGGTCCAGTCTCGCGCGGCTTGAGGAGGAGCCGTGGCGGCGTGCGCTGTCCCCTTTCATCGTCAGCCCCGCGAAGTCGCCGTCGCTCGATTTGTTCCTGCCCGCCGACTCTGCGAACCGTACGCACAATTGGCGAATGGAGCTCGAAGGCGGAGACACCGCGGAGGGCGAGTTCCGGCCGGACGCGCTGCCGCTGCTGGGTGCGCGCGAGGTCGACGGCCGGCGGATCGAGCATCGCCGCCTCGCGATCGGTCAGTATTCTAACAGCTATTGCCGCATCACGATTGAATCCGGCAGCGCGGTGGACGCAGTGGTGGCGCTCGTCCCCGACACCAGCTACCTGCCGCCTCCACTCGCCGCGGGACAATTGTTGTGGGGCGCGGCTGCCCATCTCTACACGCTTCGCTCGGAAGCGGATTGGGGCATCGGCGACTTCAGCGATCTCGCGCGGCTCTGCGCGCCGGTGGGCAAGGCCGGCGGGTGCGCGATTGCGCTCAATCCGTTCCACGCGCTCTTCCCTGATCGACCCGAAGATGCCAGTCCGTATTCGCCCTCCAGCCGGTTGTTCCTCAATCCGCTCTACATCGAAATTGGCGCAGAACCGGGTGCCCGAGACATTCCCGGTATCGACGAGCTGATCCGTTCTGCCGCGCGGCTGCGCGCGGGCGATCTCGTGGACTACACGGGCGTCTGGCGCGCCAAGCAGGCGGGTTTGGAGATGTTGTTCGCCCGTTTCAGGCAACGACCCGAACCGCCCGCGTTCGCCGAATTCGTCGCCGCCCAAGGCGAGGCGCTGGAGCGATTCGCACTATTCTCCGCGCTCGCCGAAGAGCACGGCCTTCCGTGGCAGAACTGGCCGTCTGATCTTCGCCGTCCGGAGACGGCTTCGCGCGGTCTCGACGCGCGTCTGCAGGAACGCGCCGCGTTCCATCGCTACGTTCAGTTCCTGGCGGACAGTCAATTGCGCAAGGCTGCGGACGCCGCAAGCGCTGCCGGCATGAATATCGGCCTGATCCGCGATCTCGCGATGGGCATCAATCCGGACGGCGCGGATTCCTGGATGGATCAGGATGTCTATGTCTCCGGTTTGCGCTGCGGCGCGCCGCCCGATGACTTTCAGCCCAAGGGCCAGGAGTGGGGTGTGCTGCCGCTCGATCCCATCCGCTTGCGCCGCAACCTCACGCCGTTCGCACAATTGCTGCGCTCGAACATGCGTCACGCGGGCGGTCTCAGGATCGATCACGTCATCGGCCTGCAGCGCCAGTTCCTCGTGCCGCTCGGAGCGGAGGCGAACGCCGGCTGCTATGTCCGCTTTCCCTTCGACGACATGTTGGGCGTGCTCGCGCTGGAAAGCTGGCGACATCGCTGTCTCGTTGTGGGCGAGGATCTCGGCACGGTTCCGGAAGGATTTCGTCAGCGCATCGCGGACATGGACATACCGGGCTGCGCGGTCTTTTACTTCGAGCGTATGCCCGACGGCCGGTTCAAGCCGCCGTCGGATTACCGCAGGAAGGCGGTTGCCACCGTCTCCACGCACGACCTCACGCCGTTCGCGGGCTATTGGGAAAAGCGCGACATCGCCCTGCGGCACTCACTCGGCATCTACACGGAGAGCGAGGCAAAGGCGGCGGAGGCTGAGCGCGATGTCGACCGCGCCACCTTTCTCGAAGCCCTCGCGCAAGCTGGCATCCCGCTTCCGGCAGAGGGCGACATCTCCGCGCTGTGCCGCGCCGTCCATGCCTTTCTCGCCTCGTCCTCGTCCCAGCTCTTTCTCGCCAAACTTGACGATCTCTTGGGCGAACGCGAACAGCTGAACATGCCGGGCACGACGTTCGAGGTGCCGAACTGGCGGCGCAAATTGTCTGCGGGCGTCGATGACCCGGTGCTGCTCGAAGCACTGGATGAGTTGGGGCGCATCTGCGCCACCTATGGGCGCAAGTCTTCCTAAGCGCCGCCTTCCGCTATCGGCTTGGCGTTCCAGACCTCGGAAGCATATTGCTGTACGAGCCGGTCGATCGAGAAGCAGCCGACATTGGCGACGTTGAGGATCGTCTTGCGCGTCCAATCCGTCCGATCCTGGAATGCTGCATCGACGCTCGCCTGGCAGGCCACATAGGACTCGTAGTCCGCGAGCACCATGTAATAGTCGCCTTGCCGCACGAGCGAATCGAAGATCGGCAGGAACAGATTGCGCTGTTGCGGCGAGAAGTAGCCGTCGCGGATCATGTCGAGCACGAGCTTGAGCTCGCTGTTTGACTCGTAGATCGCAGCGGGATCGTAGCCGCTCCCCTTCAGCTGATTCAATTCCTCGACCGTGTGCCCGAACATGAAGATGTTCTCCCGGCCGACGGCGTCGGCGATCTCGTCGTTGGCGCCGTCATGCGTGGCGATCGTGAGCGCCCCGTTGAGCGCGAGCTTCATGTTTCCGGTGCCCGACGCCTCGGTGCCGGCGGCCGAGATCTGCTGCGAAAGATCGGCGGCGGGTATCAGGTCCTGGGCGGTCTGCACGTCGTAATTCGGTACGAACACCACTTTCAGCGCGCCGTTCACGGCCGGGTCGTTGTTGATCGTATCGGCGACAAAATTGATCAGCCGAATGATCTGCTTCGCCATCACATAGCCCGGCGCGGCCTTGCCCGAGAAGATCACCGTCCGAGATTGCACGCTTCCAGGCCCCGACAGCCTGATCTTGTTGTAGCGGCTCACCACCTGCAGCACGTTCAAAAGCTGCCGTTTGTATTCATGGATGCGCTTGACGTGCAGGTCGAACAGCGACTCCGAATCGATGTCGATCCCTATGCGTTCGCGGATGAGGCGTGCGAGGCGATCCTTGTTCGTCTGCTTGACGTCGAGGAATTCCTTTTGGAACGCCGGATCGTCCGCGAATGTTTTCAGCTCTTGAAGGTGATCGAGATCGCGCAGCCACACCCTCGAAATCCGCGAACTGATGAGCGCGGCGAGCTTCGGGTTCGCCTCGTTCAACCAGGTTCGCGGCGAAATCCCGTTGGTCAGGCTGACGAAGCGGCCCGGAAAGAACGCGTCGAAATCCTTGAACAGCGTCTGCCGCATGAGATTGGTGTGCATGTGCGATACGCCGTTGACCTTGTGGCTGCCCACGATCGCCAGGTTCGCCATGCGTACCGATTTCGGCGCGTTCTCCTCGATCAGCGACAGGCGCCGCATCATCTCGACATTGCCGGGGTAGCGATGGATGACGTCTCTAAGGAAGCGCTGATTGATCTCGTAGATGATCTGCAGATGCCTCGGAAGCAGCGATTCGATCAGATCGACCGGCCAGGATTCCAGTGCCTCGGACAGCAGCGTGTGATTGGTGAACGAAAACGTCCTGACCGTGATTCCCCAGGCGCGGTTCCAATCGAGCCGATAGACGTCGACCAGGAGACGCATCAGTTCCGGAATCGCCAACACCGGGTGGGTGTCGTTGAGCTGGATGGCGACGTGATCGGGCAGGTTGTCGAAGGAATCGTGCTGACGCTCGAAGCGCGAAAGAATGTCCTGAAGCGACGCGCTGACCAGGAAATATTCCTGCTTCAGCCGCAGCTCGCGGCCCATGCTGGTCGTGTCGCTGGGATAGAGCACCTTGGAGAGCGTCTCCGATTCGCTCTTCTCTTGGACCGCGTCGATATAGTTCCCGCGGTTGAAATAGGTGAGGTTGAAGTCCTCGGTCGCCTTGGCAGACCACAGCCGCACCGAGCTGATCGTTCGCCCGTCGAGACCGATGACGGGGAGGTCATAGCCCACGGCCATGACGTCGTCGGTCCCCGACCAGTGGCACAGGATCTCGCCGCGCCAATTGTTCATCTGCGTCACGCGGCCGTTGAACTGAATCGGATAGACGACTTGCGGGCGCGCGTATTCCCAAGGATTGACGTTCTTCAGCCAGTTTTCCGGGTGCTCGACCTGCTCGCCGTTCTCGATCTTCTGGCGGAACATGCCGTATTCGTAGCGGATGCTGTAGCCGAAGCAGGCGTAGTTCAGCGTTGCCATCGATTCGAGCATGCAGGCCGCCAGCCGCCCCAGCCCGCCATTGCCGAGCGCGGGCTCGGTCTCGAATTCCCACAGCTCATCAAGATCGACGCCGAGGTCGGAAAGGGCCTTGCGGCAGGGTTCGAGCAGTCCGAGCGATATCAAGCTCGGCTTCAGCATGCGGCCGGGCAGCAACTCGAGCGAAAAGTAATAGACCCATTTGGCCTGGTTGGCGAAATTGCGCCGCCAGGTCTGCACGCGGGCGGAGCTCATGCGTCCCCGCAGAAAATAGGCCAGCGCGTAGAACCAGTCCTGTTTGGTCGCAAAGCCGGGATCGCGACCCATCAGCTGGATCATGTTGCGTGCGAGCTCGCGCTTGATCTCATCGGGTGCGAACGCGGACGCAAAGGAGTCGGGATCGCGTGCCAGAGGGTCGGTGTTCATCGTTCGGCGCCGATTGTTGATTTTAAACCGCCCGCGATCCGCGAGCGTTCCCGCTCAGTCGCTCGAAGCGTCTATGCGAACATTCAATGCGTCCAGTCCGACCGTGCGAAGCGCGGCAACGGCTCGCGGGATTTCTGCAGCCTCAGTTTTGCGTCCGGATTCGAAAACCGGCCGGTGCACAGAATTTCGCGGAATTCCGCTTCGGCACGCACCCAGTGAATGCGCTCGCGCCCTTCCGGCCGGCCCTCATCCTCCCAGATCTCGTAGGCTCGCTGACGTATTCTGGCCATCAGATTGGGATCGATCACGATCACCTCCTGTCGTTGGGCGCACTGTCCGCAACCGGTCTATGCCGGGATGCGGATACGCACGGGTTCGGGTGCCGCTTCCTCTCTCTCGACCATGGGAATGCCGGCGAGCCGGTGGTACAGCCGGGCGTAGGCTTCTGCGGAGCGTTGCCAGCCGAAATCCTGCGCCATGGCGCTCGCCTGCATCTTACGCCACACGATCGGCTGACGGTAGAAGCCGAGCGCGCGGCGCGCGCAGGACTCGAACGCCTCCAGCGTCGGTTCATCGAACGAGAACCCCGTCGCGCTGCCGTTCTGGATCGTCTCCACGGTCGCGTTCACGACGCTGTCCGCCATTCCGCCGCTGTTGCGCACGATGGGGAGCGTGCCGTAGCGCAGCGCATACATGGGAACCAGGCCGCAGGGCTCGAAGCGAGCAGGGTGGGCCAGCATGTCGGCGCCTGCGAGCAGGCGATGGGCGAGCGGCTCGCCGTAGCCGAAACGCGTTCCCACCCGGCCCTTGTAGCGTTCCATAAGGCCCGCGAACGCCTTTCCGTAGGCCGTCTCGCCCTCCGCCACCACGGCGAACTGCATGCCCTCCTCGATCAGCGCGGGCAAAGTCTCCAGGACGACGTCCGGCATCTTCTGGTGAACCAACCGGCTCATGAAGGCCATCAGCGGGGCGCTGTCGTCTTCGTCCAATCCAAGCTCGACCTGGATCGCGCGCTTGGCCGCGAGCTTGCCGGCCATGGACTTTGCGGAATAGGGGCTCGCCAGCGCGGGATCGGTGCGCGGATCCCAGATGCCGTAATCGGCGCCGTTCAGGATGCCGGTGATAATCGGCTCTTTGGCTTTCAGCAGCCCTTCGAGGCCGCACCCGTATTCGGGCGTCAGGATCTCGCGCGCATAGGTCGGGCTCACCGTCGTGATCGCATCGGCCCCGCAAATCCCGGCCTTCAGGAAGGAGATGCGTCCGTAGAACTCCAGGCTCTGGAACAGGGAAGGTGGCAGGCCCAGATGCTCGAACTCGTTCGCCCCGAATAGGCCCTGATAGGCCAGATTGTGGATCGTGAAGATTGTGGCCGGCCGCGGCCGCGGTTTCTCCCGGGCGGAGAGCAACAGGGGCAGCAAGCCCGTGTGCCAGTCATGCGTGTGGACGATGTCGGGACGCCAATCATCGACGAGGCCATCGGCAATCGCCAGCGCCGCGGCGTTCAGCGCGGCAAAGCGTTCTGCATTGTCGGTCCACTCCTGGCCGTCATAGGCCTGGTAGAGGCCGCCGTCGCGGTTGTAGAGGCCGGGATAGTCGACGAGCCAAACCGGAATCCGGCTGCCGTGCAGCACCGTTTCCAGGAGTCGTCCGTCGCTGCCGCCGGGCACGGCGCCCAGCTTCGCGACAACTCTCAGATTCGGCGCCCGATTCAGCGCCTGGGGATAGGCTGGCACCACCAGCCTGACGTCTATTCCCCGTTCTCTCAGCGCCGCAGGAAGTGCGGCGGACACATCGGCAAGTCCACCAGTTTTGGCTAGAGGATAAACCTCCGACGTAACATAGAGTGCACGGATCGCCATGTTGATCCTCGTATTTTCATGGCGTTAGCCCCCTCTGGTTTTGCCTCCCTCAAAGCACGCGTCAAATAGGTGCGGTGCACGTCTTTTTACTCACAGCGAGAACGCGTTGAGAAACCAACCCTAACTCAACCGCGTTCGCCGCGTAAATGAACTTTTCGGAAGAATGACGTTGTGTCGCGTCGACACGGGGCTGATCGACCCGCATCGGGAAAGGACGGCACTCAGTCGAGCCGCAAGCCCGGCCGCCTCGCCAAAAGTACCAGCTAGACGAGAAAGGGTGTCAGAGAGCCGTCCGGAGGGAGAACGACAGGTAGTCTATGTGGTTGTCGTAGCGGCCATTGAGGATCACTGCCCCGGTAATTGGCTCGATCCGGTTGATGCTCTCGTTCATGGTCGCGTGGCCGGCTGCGAAGTAATGGGCATAGCCGACATCCAGCGAGACCGACGGGGCAATCTGGTAGCCGAAGCCGAGGCCGACCATATAGCGGTCCTTGTCGGGGACGCCGGTATCCCGAAAGCCATCGACCACGGGCGACTCGTCGAAACCGACGCCTGCCCTCAGGGTCCAGTCCTGGTTCAGCCGGTAGACACCGCCGATCGAGAACATCCAGGTGTCGCGATACTCTTCATGGAACACGACGGGCGGATTGTCGCTATACACCGCGACCTGCTTGAACGTGTTCCACTGTGTGAATTGGACATCGGCTGAAAGGCTGAAGCTCTCCGTCAGCTGCTGCGTAAAGCCGCCCGTGATCGAGGCCGGTACGGAGATGTCGGTGTACGCTGGACTGTCCAGGCCAATCAGCGGGTGCGTCGTCGGATCGAAGGTGAGCGTTCCTTCCATCCGGTGATCGATGCCTGAGCGGTAGGTCACGCCGATCCGCGTTCCGTCCCAGGGTTCGACCAGCAGGCCGAGATTGTAGCCCCAGCCCCAATTGTCCACTTCGAGCAGAAATCCCCCGTCGGGGGCCGTGGGATCACCGAAAATCACGAATTGCGGGATTTTGCTGGACAGGTCGAGCTTGAGATATTGCAGCGAGATACCGCCCGCAATCGCGATGCGGTCCGTCAGCTTGTAGGACAGATTGGGGTTGATATCGACCGAGAGCGCAGCCGTCTTGATGTTCACGTAGCGGCCCGACCAATCCTCGGAATAATCGATGGTGTTGCCGAACGGCACCGTGAAGGCGATCCCCGCCTTCAGGCGCTCGTGAAGGTCGAACACCGCGTAGGCGTGCGGGACCAGGGCGAACTGGCCATTGTTGCGGGAATTATCCGACGGCAAGGGGGTCCCTACGCCCCCAAGATCGAAGACGGTGGCGGTGCCTTCGAAATTGACGCTCGGAAAGATGCCGGTTCCGCCGATCTGGGTCTGTGTACCGGCGAGCCAGCTCATCCCTGCCGGATTGTTGAACACGGTTGCGACTTCATCGGCGCGCGAAGCATTGCCGGCGAATACGGTGGCTAGCGAAGCGGCGCTGTTTTCGCGCACCATGAATCCGGACGCGGCGCTTTCCGTGCTGCCGGACGCCACGCCGAAGCCGGCGGCGATCAGCCAAGTGGGTATGCGCCTCATGATCTGATGTCCCCCCGGCATCGGCTCCTGCTGCCTGCGATTCTCAAAATCAGCGTAGCAGTAACATGGTTAACAAACACATTCGACGGTGCCCCAGGCCGGGTATCGGCGAAATCGGCTTGGCAGGCTGAAGGCGTGCGCAATGTGCTTTTCCGGCTGAATTTCGAGGCGACACTCTCTGTTTACCGGTGAGGGGGTAAATTTTCCTCAAATGGCGACGCTTAACCGCGGGTGCGCCGTCTGGGGAGCCTTGGATGCCGTCATCGATGCTGTTGCGCAGTTTGGACTGGTTCATCCCGCCGCAGGCGCGAACCGATGAAGCCACGCTCGGCCGCGCCCGGATTTTCGCCTTCAGCCATCTGTTCGGCCCGTTTCTCGGCCATGCGATCTCGGTCTACCTCTATTTTGCGTCGCACCAGCGCGGGGTCCCGTTCTGGGTGATCGTGACCTGCATCACCGCATTCTGGACGCTCCCGTTTACGCTCAGAGTGACCGGCAGGCTCCAGACACTCGCCCTGCTTTCGGTCATCAATCTCACGTTCGTGACCCTCTATGGCTCGTACTATTACGGCGGCGTTTCGTCTCCCTTCCTTCCCTGGCTGCTGACCGCCCTGCTCCTCGGCTTCTTCTATCTCGGCGAGCGGCCGGTTCTCGTGCTGGGTGTCTTCGGCATCAACATCGCGGGTTTCTACGCCGCCTACATGGTGAGGGGCTCGTTCCCCGAGTACATTCCGCTGTCGGAGCTCACCGGCGTCGGCATCGTCTCGGTTGTATCGGCGACGATCTACGTGTCGATGATGGCGATCTATTACGCCAATGTCGTCACCTCGCAATCCGTGCTCCTGAGAGAGGCCGAGCGCCATCGCGCCACGGCCGCGCGCATGCGCCGCGCGATGGAGGACTCGGAACGCGCCAACGAAGCCAAGTCGATCTTCCTCGCGAAGATGAGCCACCAGCTCCGTACGCCGCTCAACGCCGTCATCGGCTATAGCGAGATCTTGCTCGAGGACGCGGAACTGAAACGGGACAGC
>Ga0137427_10001506_pt1 | contig 10439 bp, 7 predicted proteins | sample EasRivERMZT700_2_FD_102309 | JGI IMG/M metagenome (GOLD analysis project Ga0137427, IMG submission 102309) | Soil microbial communities from meander-bound floodplain in the East River, Colorado, USA - East River MetaG ERMZT700_2 | ecosystem: Environmental > Terrestrial > Soil > Floodplain ...
GACAGGCCGGATGCATGAAAAACCCTGAGGCCGATTGAGCCCGCTTACGACCTTTGGACTGTTCGCCGTTGTCGCGATGCTCGTGTGCTACGCCCTCGAGCCGCGCACGCATTGGTTCACGCTCGCGTTCGCGGGGGCCTGCGTTCTCGGTTCGGCGTACGGCTTCCTGCAAGGCGCGTGGCCGTTCGGGGTGGTCGAAGGAGTCTGGTCCCTGATCGCCGTTCGCCGCTGGTGGTCGCGGTCGCCGTTCCGCCTACCAAAGGCGGGATCAGCGTGAGTCCGCGACGGACACTGGCGGGGACGCCGCGTCGAACCCATGCTCCTCACATGGCGTTCCGCCTCGTTCCGTCGCCCTGGTTCCGAGCGTGACGGATCCAACGAAGCCGCCGCCGCCGGCCGACTCGGCGCTGCCAGAGCGTCGCCAGGCGCCGCGCCCGGCCGCGGAGCCCGACTTCGTCGAGCTCGTCACGCGTCGCGAGCGGGGACGGCTCAAGCTCTACATTGGCTCTGCAGCCGGCGTCGGCAAGACGTTCCGCATGCTCACCGAGGCGCACGACCTGGTGCGGCGCGGCATCGACGTCGTCGTGGGCTTCATCGAGACGCACGGCCGCGCCGACACCGCCGCGCAGCTGCGCGACCTCGAGGTGGTCCCCCGACAGCAGATTCCGTATCGCGGCGTCACGCTCGAAGAGATGGATGTCGATGCGGTGCTCGGGCGGCAACCGCAGGTGGCCATCGTCGACGAGCTGGCCCACACCAACGTCCCGGGCACGCGCCACCGCAAGCGGTGGGAGGACGTGATGGAGCTGCTCGACGCGGGGATCAACGTCATCTCCGCGGTCAACGTCCAGCACCTCGAATCACTCAACGACGTCATCGCCTCCACGCTGGGCGTGACCGTCCGCGAGACCGTCCCCGACTGGGTCGTCAGCACCGCCGACCAGGTCGTGAATCTCGACATCTCGGCCGAGGACCTCCGCGAGCGCTTGCGCGAGGGAAAGATCTACGCGAAGGACAAGATCGATACGGCGCTCCGGAACTTCTTCACCGACGAGAACCTCACGACGCTGCGCGAGCTGGCGCTGCGCGAGGTCGCGAGCTCGGTGGACCGCACGCGCGAAGCGATCGTGCTGCGCGAGACAGGAAGTCACGAGGCGCCGCGCACCGTGGACCGCGTCGTCGTCGCCATGTCGAGCAGTCCACCGTACACGAGATCGCTCCTTCGAAAAGCGAGCCGGATCGCCGGCCGCCTCAACTCCGACTGGTACTGCGTGTACGTGCAAACTCCTGACGAGCGCGCCGATCGGATCGACAGCGCCGTGCAACGCCAACTCGTGGACAACATTCAGCTCGCGCAGTCGATGGGCGCCGAGGTCGTGAAGCTCGAGGGGACCGACGTGGCAGCCGCGCTCACCACGTTCGCCCGAGCGAAAGGCGCGACGCTGTTGATCGTGGGGCAGAGCCACAACAGCGGGCTGCGGCATCTACTGCGTGGCTCGGTGGTCAAACAACTGGTGAACAATGCCGAGGGACTTGACGTGCTCGTCGTAACGTTTGGGGGCGGCGCAGCGAATTCGGCGCGCCCGCAACGCGGCGAATGAGGATGCCGTGAAGGTCGCCCACCGGTTGTATCTCACCGTGGTGCCTGCGCTGCTCGGCGTGCTCGCCGTCGCCGCGCTCGCATACTGGGGGCAGTACGCTCGTGCGGTGCCCCATCTCCTGGTCGTCGTCGCCGCCGTCACGGCCGTTGGCACGCTCGTGCTGGCAATGATCAACGCGCGGTACGTCGCGCAGCGGGTCGAGCGGCTCGCCGGCGGCGACAGCACCGCTGCGGGCGGCGTCAGCCTGCGCGGCGTCGCCAGCGCCGTCGCGCCGGGGCACATCGCGACGCAGACCGACGAGCTGGACACGATCGAGCGCGTGGTGGACCGGCTGAGCCACGCCGTGGCGGAAGCCGAGTCCGATCGGGCCGCCGGCGCCCGCGCCGTCGAGGAACGCGCCCGCGATTACGCTCGCATGCTTTCGATCGTGGCCGACAACGCCGCCAAACGGCTCGAGGATGTGCGATTGCCGCTGCACATCCTTCTCGAGAACCGCTTCGGTGACCTCAACGAAAACCAGGAGGAGATGCTCGGCGCGGCGCGCGCCGCGGCCGAAGCGACCGACGCCGACCTCGTCGCCCTGCGCCAGATTGCCGAGCTCGACCTGGGTACGCGCACACTCCGCCGCGATCGCATCAAGCCGACGGACATGATCCGCGCGCTACTCCCGACGCTCCAAGCCACGGCCGAGAAAGCGGGCGTCATCCTGCATACCGACCTCGATCCGCTCGTGCCGGCGATTCGCGGGGATCAGCCCCAGCTTCAGGATTCTCTGGCCACGATCCTCGGGGACGCCCTGGCGGCATCGGCGTCGGGAACGACGGTCGACCTCAAGCTCGAGACCCGTGACGGCAATGCGTGCGTCACTCTGGCCGGCGCCGGGGAAGCGCGGCCCAACATCCGCACGGCGCTCGCCGGTCGTGTCATCGCAGCGAGCGGTGGATCCGTTCAGCGCGTGGATGGCGTGTTGACGGCTACGCTGCCGGGGTCAGGGTCGGTCACGCGGTAGGGATTCGGGGCTCGGGGCTCGGGAGGCCTCCCGAATCCCGAACCCCGGACTCCCGACCTAGAACGAATACCGGACGCCCAGCTGCGCCTGGTAGCGCGACGTCAGGTTGTCGTACTGCCACGGCGTGTTGTTCGGCACACCATCGAAGCTGAAGCCGGTCGGCGCACCGTTCGCATCCGTGCGCGTCACGCGCACGAGCTTGAAGTTGTAGTTCTCCTCGTTGGGCACGAAGTACTGGCGTCCCCATGTCGTGCCAAACAGCGCGCCGACGTTGATCACGTCGAGCGAGAGCTGCACGGCGTGCTTCGTGTTGTGCAGGACCGGAATGTCCTGGAGAATGCGCAGATCCACCTGCTTGTTCCACGGCGTGCGCCCCGTGTTGCGCGGCGCGATCTGTCCGCGGAGCGCGTCGAGGCCGGGCTGGCTCTTGATGAAACCGTCGAGCGCGACCCAGATGTCGTGCGCCGAGCGAGTGTCCCCCGTGGCGGGCACGATACGGGCATCGGCCTCGTCCCGCGGCACGTAGATCAGATCATTGTTCCCCGTGCCGTCGCGGTTGGCGTCGCTCGCGTAGGTGAAGGTGAACGGACTGCCCGAGCCGCCCGAGAAGACGCCGGAGAACGTCGTCGCGTAGCCGCGACGCCAGTCCTTGCGGTAGCCGAGCGTGCTCACGATGCGGTGGCGCACGTCGAAGTTCGAGTACGCCAGCCCGGGCGTGCGGACGTCGGGAACCTGGTTGTACTCCCAGTTGGACTGCGGCGAGTTGCGGACGCCGTTGGCGACGTCGCGCGACTTGCCGTATGTGTACGCGAAGGACGCGTCGACCCCCATGTCCCACGCTTTGCGCAGGCTGCCGGTGAGGTTGTAGCGGAAACCCTGATGCGTGTTCGTCACGAGGAAGACGCTCGTGAAATTCGGGTTGACCCGCTGCTGCACTGGATTGCCCAGGAAGATCGCGCGTCCATCGACCGACGACTGCGTCGTCGTGTCCTTGAGGCCCACGTTGAGGAACTTCACGTCGTCGATCGCCTGCGTGTACATCCCCTCGAGGGTCAGCTGGTAGCCACCGGGGAGGCGATAATCGGCTCCGAGGCTCGAACGCCAGACGGTGGGGAATCTGAAGTTGTTGTCGAGCAGATTGATCTCGAACACGCCGGATTGCAGCGACTTGAGATTCTGACCATCAGTCACGAGCGGAACGACTGCGCTGTTGCCCGCGCATCCCGACGTGGCGGACGGGCGACAGTCCACGTTGCCGAGCTTGAGACCGGTGTTCTCGTACGGATAGGCGAGCCAGGCGAACGGCGCGCGTCCCGCGAACACCCCCGTGCCGCCGCGGACGCGGAAACTCTCGTTTCCGCGTACGTCCCAACTAAAGGCGACGCGCGGCGCAACGTAGAACTGGGTGTTCTGTGTGTTCGTGTACTTGGCGAGCGCCGGCGTCGCGGCAACCAGCGGGTTGACGGGGACCTTGTCCGGCAGGATCGGCGCATCCACACGCACTCCGGCGGTGAACGTCAGCCGGTCGGTCACGGAGTACTCGTCCTGCGCGTACAGGCTCGGCCAGTACACGCGGAAGGACGCTTGTGGGCTCCCGGTGACATGCGCGTACGAATTGTCCGTCAGATCGTACTGTCCGCGAATGCGGCTCGGGCGGTTGGCGTAGAAGTTGGCGACTGAGCCATACGCCCAACGCCCCTGGTAGGCGTTGAGGAAAGTGTAGTCCAGATCGTACAGCTCGTTGTGGCTCCCGAGCGTGACCGTGTGCTTGCCGCGATAGAGCGTGAGGTTGTCGGTGATCTCGACGACCTTCGTGCCGATCTTGAACACCGACGCCTCGCGGTCCGTGCCGAGGAAGATCGACGCGCCCGACGGCCCCGTGATCTCTACCTGCGGAAAGAGCTGGCCCTGGAACGAACGGCGGTCGTTGGTGATCGCGAAGCTCGTGATCAGGTTGTTCGACATCCGGTCGCTGAAGTGGCTCTTGAGCTCGGCGACGGTGCTGTTGGTGCGATTGTACGTCGTGAAGTCCTGGCCGCCGAACTTAGGCAGAAACGGCGTGCGCTCGAACGCCTGGGCCGACGCGTCGATGAAGCTGTGGCGCACGTTCAGCTTGTGCGCATCGCTGATGTTGAAGTCGAGCCGGCCGAAGACTTTGGTGCTCCTGTTCCCTTTATTGAAGTCGGCGATCGATCCCGCGTCGTAGTTGTAACGGGCTCGCAGCGTGTCATAGAGCGCCCGCGCGGTTGCTGCGTCGAGCACCGTTCCCGTGGCGCCCGGGGCATAACCGACTGGCTCATACCGGCGCGCGACCTCGACGTTCAGGAAGTAGAACGCCTTGTCGGTGCGAATCGGTCCGCCGAGGCGGCCGCCGATCTGGTAGTCGCTGTACGCGGGAAGCGCCGTCCGCGATGCGTCGGCGCTGCGCCCGGTGGACATCTGATTGCGGCCGAACGAGAACACCGAACCCTCGAGCGTGTTCGTTCCGCTGCGCGTCACGGCGTTGATCGAGCCGCCGGTGAAATTCCCGATCTTCACGTCATACGGCGCCAGCACCACCTGCACCGCCTGCACGGCGTCGAGTGAAATCGGCTGTGTCTTGGCGGCGGACCCGGGCGTGCCGCTCGGGCCCTGTCCGGAGATTCCTCCCGCCGAGGCGCTGAAGCCGAACACGTCGTTACTCGCGGCGCCGTCGATGGTGAGGTTGTTGTATCGGAAGCTCGACGATCCGAACGAGTTCGCGCCGGCGGACGGTGTGAGACGGGTGACATCCTGCAGACTGCGCGAGAGCGTCGGCAGGCTGACGATCTGATTGTTGCCCACGCTTGTGCTCGGGCCGGCGTTCGCCTTCTCGGCGATCAAAGCAGCGGCGTCGGCGGTGACGGCCACGGCGGCGAGCTGCGTGGCGACGGGATTGAGTGTCAGGTTGACGACCGTCGTCGAGCCCAGCATCGCGGAGATGTTCTCTCGCGTCTCTTTAGCGAAGCCGAGTCGTTGGACGGTGAGCCGGTAGGGGCCGCCGGGCTTGAGGTTCGGGACGACGTATTTGCCGTCCTCCTGCGACGTGGTGGCGTGGCGTTCCCCCGTCGTCGTGAGCACCACGGTTAGCTGGGCGCCCGGAATCGGCTCACCGGACGGGGCTCGGACGTGCCCCGAGATGATCCCCGTGGTCACCTGGGCCGACAGCGGCGCGGCGGCCACCATCACGATCGTGACGAATCGGCGAAGGAGTCTAGCGTCGAATTTCATTATGTCTGCCCGCGGCCCAAGTCCTTGCGCCGTCGGGTCCTGGAAAGGGTCGAGGTCGATTGCTGGCGGGGAACCTCGGGGGGCTTTGTAACGACGTTTGTCATCGTTGTGTCACGATTCGGTCACGCCGGGCGGGCTCGGATTGCCCCTTTACCCGGGAACCACCGAGCTTAGGCCCCCCGCTATCGGAGGGCCCATGGAGCGGGATATCGTTTGACGGGTGCCGATCTTCATGACCAACCGCAATTCGTTCGTTCGTGGCGTTATCGCAGGCTGCCTCGTGATGGTGGCGGCCGACGCCGTGGTCTGGATGCTCACTCCGACGTCGCACCCCGGTGCGACCGCGCTGCGGCAGTGGCTCACCCTGCTCCAGGTTGGCGTCGGCGTGGTCGGCGCGATCTGGTTGGTGCGCCACCACCGCGACCAAGCCGTTCCCGCGCTGCCTGAGGCGACGAGTCTCGCGCCGCTCGACGAGATCCTCGACACGGCGACCGTGGTGCGCGACTACCAGGTGAGGTACGACAAGCCGATCCGCCTGCACGTAGGCGACGAGGTGCACCTCGCCCGCGAGGACGCCGAGTTTCCCGGATGGTGGTGGTGCACGGCCGGCGACGAAAAGGGCGGCTGGGTCCCCGCCGACCGGCTCGCGCCGAAAGTTGCCGCCACGCTCATCCCCGGCGCACCGGCAAGTGTGCGCGACGACTACGACTCCACCGAGCTCGCCGTAGAACGGGGACAGGTCGTGATCATCAGAAAGAAGAATTTGAACTGGCTGCTCGTCGGCAACGGAACCGGCGCCCAGGGGTGGATTCCTGCGAGTCACGTGAATCGCGTTCGCGACTGAGCCCCGCGAGCGCACGGCCAGAGCCGATTGGGGGACATGGCGCCGCGAACCGGATTACCGCCGGATCCGCCGCGCGGCCGAGCTCTTGCTCAAAGAGAGGCACGTGAACCCATAATCACAGGCTCAGATGGTGACCAAGCGCGACTCGTTCGTTCGGGGCATCGTTGTCGGCTGCCTTGTCATGGTGGCGGCGGGAGCGATGTACTGGATGTTCACTCCCGCAGCCCATCCCGGCGCCGGAGCATTTCGTCGGTGGCTTGTCGTCGTTCAAGGGGTGGTCGGAATCGTCGGCGCGTTGTGGCTGTTGCACGGTAGTCGCACCGTCACGGCGCCCGCGTTGTCCGCGGTGGCGAGTCCCGCTGCCGTCGACGCGATCCTGGATACCGCGACTGTCGTGCGGGACTATCAGGTCCGCTACAAGCAGCCGATTCGCCTGCACGTCGGCGACGAGGTGCACCTCGCCCGTGAGGATGACACGTATCCGGGCTGGTGGTGGTGCACCGGCGGCGATGGAGAATGCGGCTGGGTACCGGCGGATCGGCTTGCGCCGAATGTCTCGGGCCCCTTCACGCCCGGCGAACACGCCCGTGCGCAAGACGACTACGATTCGACGGAACTCGCCGTCGAGCGCGGCCAGGTAGTCCTAATAAGGGAGAAGGACTTGAACTGGCTCTTGGTCGGCAACGGGACCGGAGCGGAAGGCTGGATCCCGGCCAGCCACGTAAACCGAGTGCGCGACCGGTTCAACTGACCTCCCGACCTCCGTTCGGGACGTCACTCTCCCACTCGAAAGCCGCTCCAAGCACACCGCGTCCTGCCCGAATCGTCGGCGCGGGCGTCGGAGCGCGCCCCCACCTTGGACGCCCTACCTCAGGTGGCGTACGCATTCTCTCATCCATTTGAGTGATGGATGGTCCCCCGGATCATTCCTACTCTTCATCACGTCCTTGGCAGCCCCACAATCCTCGAGGGTGCTGCGCTTACCAGTTTTTTAATCGCGAGCGCACATGGATTTCTTCACGCGGCTGCTCACCTACGTCACGTTCGGCTCCACGCGGCCAATTCGTCGCCTCGCCGCGTATTACGGCGTGTTGGTCGTCATCGGCTTCCTGCTCTTCTATTTCCTTCCAGCCCTCGACGGCCTGTTATCGGGAGAGCACCTGGCGCAACTCGCGCAGACACCGTCGTTGCTGCAGGACGCGCTTGCGGTCGGCCAGGTGCAGGCCCCGGCAATTAGCCTCGCATCGCGCGTCGAGTTTGGGTTGAGCACCGCATTCATTCTTCTCAGCACGCTCGCGCTGATGCTGCCGGTCACCTGGGTGTACATGTCGGCCCGTTCGGGCCAGGGACATAACCAGGCCATCGTGCAGGCCTTGATCGTGCTGCCGATGATCGTCGCCGGGATCGTGCTCATCGTGAGCAACAGCCTGGCGCTGGCATTCAGCCTTGCCGGCGTCGTTGCCGCGGTCCGATTCAAGACGGATCTGAGCGACGCACGCGATATCGTGTTCGTCTTTCTGGCAATCGCCGTCGGCTTCGCCGCCGGAGTTCATGCCATCACGATCGGGCTGTTGCTCTCGTTCATCTTCAATTTTGTCCTCGTCCTGATCTGGCGGTACGACTTCGGACGCGCGGTGCTCGAGCCAACGGCCGCCTCGCAATGGGCCGAGCCGCTCGGCGATCTGGCAGGGAAAGACCAAGGTGGCAATACCGTTCCCGATCGCGACCTGGTCCTCGCGCTCACGCCCAAGAAGGTGGAAGCGCTGGCCGAACGGTTCGAGCGCGTTCGCGGCATTCTCGGGAAGAACGGGAAGAAGCCGAAGTTCGATGCGGTCGTCACGATCACCACCGCGGCACTCACCGAGGCGCAGGCACACCTCGAGCCGGCGCTCGACGACGTTACCAAGCGCTGGAAGCTCGACGAGGTCGTGACCAACACCGGCAAACCGTCGCAACTCTACTACCTCGTCCGCACCAGAAAATCGGTGAGTCGGGATGCGTTGTTGACGGCGATTCGCGCCAGTGGCAACGGCCACTTCGTGGACGCCCAGGTGGAGATCGGCGACGCGATCGCCAAAGAGGCGGGCGAACAGCGGCGCGAGCGCAAGAAACAAGAGCAGCCCGCATGATCTCGGAGCGGTACTGGGCGGCGTTGGCCGTTTGTCTGATCCTGGCGTCGGCCTGTCAGCCCGCGAACGACGAGTTGCCCGCCCTCATCGGCAGTTCGACCGCGGTCGCGCGCGAGACGCGCTTGCAACGTGGGCTGGCCGACCATGACACCGCCGTCGCCGGCGCGCCGCTCGCGCAATGGCTGCTTCCGCCGGCGCTTCAGGAGATTTCGGGGCTCGCGCTGACCCGCGACAGCCGGCTGCTCGTGCACGACGATGAGGTCGGCCAAGTCTGGGAGATCGACTTCCGGCGTGGAATCCTCGTCAAGCTTTTTGCCCTCGGTAGCCGAGTCGTGAAGGGCGATTTCGAGAGCATCGCGATCGCGAACGATGTGGTGTTCCTGCTTGCCAGCAATGGCACGCTCTACGAATTCCCCGAGGGGGCGAGCGGCGCGCAGGTCGAGTACAAGGTGCACGACACCGGATTGAAGAAAGCGTGCGAATTCGAGGGCGTCGCATTCGCTCCGGCGATCAACGCGCTGTTGCTCGCCTGCAAGACGGCGTACGCACCGGAGAATCGCGGTCAGCTCGTCATCTACCGGTGGAGCCTGACGGGAGACACCGCCGCACGACTGACGCGGCTCAGCGTTCCACTCGCCGGTGTCATCGGCTCGAACGGGTGGAAGGGCCTGCACCCCACCGATATCACCGTCGATCCCGTCTCGCACAATTACGTGCTCGTGGCGTCGCAGGAGAAGGCTCTGGTCGAAATCACACCGGCGGGAGTCGTCGTGTTCGCACGTCCACTGCCCGCCATGCACCATCAACCTGAAGGCATCGCGATTACGAAGGACAGCATTCTCATCGTTAGCGATGAGGCCGGACAGCGGCCAGCGATGATCACACTGTATCGGTGGCCAGAATGAAGCAAATCATGAGTTGCACCGTGCTCGGTGCAACGGCGATCGCGCTGGCGTTGCCACGGATGGCTGGGGCTTTGCAGGTTCGCCCCTCTCCGCTCGCCAAGACCGAAAGCGTGTCGCGGACGGACGTCGTACCTCCGACAAAGCCCGAGAGTGTCACCGTCGCCGCCAGCACACACTACCGGGCCGGGGCGCTGCAGCGCTGGTTTGCCGGCGGGACCAACCGCGACCTGTGGGCGACGCCGATTCGGGTGCCCGTGCTGGATTGGCAGACCTACGACGGCGGCCTGCATCCGACCAAGGAAGGCGGCGGGATGCAGACCAAATCGCTTCGCTTCGAGACGCCTACCGGCGCCGAATACGTCTTCCGCCTCTCGGACAAAACCGCGAACGGCGCGCCCGAACAATTCAAGAACACACCACTGGACGGAATCCTCCAGGATCAGGTCAGCGCGCAGCATCCGGCGGCAGCACAGATTTCAGCGACCATCCTCGAAGCGAGCGGCGTTCTGCACCCGAGCGCGGTCCTGGTGGTGATCGCCGACGATTCAGCGCTGGGCAAGTATCGCGCGGAGTACGCTGGCCGGCTGGGCATGATCGAGCGGTTCCCCAATGTGCCCAAGACTGGGCCTGGGTTCGGCGGCGCGACGAAGATCATCGACAGCCCCGATCTGCTCCTTCTGCTGAACACCGACCCCGCGCAGC
>Ga0137427_10001510_pt1 | contig 10418 bp, 11 predicted proteins | sample EasRivERMZT700_2_FD_102309 | JGI IMG/M metagenome (GOLD analysis project Ga0137427, IMG submission 102309) | Soil microbial communities from meander-bound floodplain in the East River, Colorado, USA - East River MetaG ERMZT700_2 | ecosystem: Environmental > Terrestrial > Soil > Floodplain ...
CTCAATCTCGACGGGGGCAGGCTGAAATCCCTGTGGTAGGCTCACACAAACAACGAGGAGGAAAGCTCATGAACGTCAAGAAAACCGCGGGATTCATTTTCACCGCCCTGTTCCTGGTCATCGCGCCCTGGGCGCAGGCGCAGCAGTACCCGTCGCGCCCGATCCGGCTCATCATCCCGTGGCCTCCTGGCGGCATCACCGATGTCATATCCCGCGGCCTCAGCATCATGCTGACCGAATCGCTCGGTCAGCAGGTAATCCCCGACAACCGTCCTGGCGCAGCCGGCACGGTGGGTGTGGGCATCGCGGCGAAGGCGAACGCGGACGGCTACACGATGCTGATGACCGACGTGCCGAGCCATTCCATCAGCGCAAGCCTCTACACCAGGCTCCCCTACAATCCGCTGAAGGACATCGAGCCGGTCGCGCTGCCGTCGCGCTCGCCGCTGGTGCTGGTCGTGCCGCCCAAGTACGGCATCAAGACGACTGCGCAATTGATCGAGTACGCCAAGGCGCGTCCCAACGAGTTCTCTTTCGCCTCCTCCGGGCCGGGCTCGATCACGCACCTCACCGGCGAGCGTTTCAACCGCCACGTCGGGATCAATCCGCTGCACGTGCCCTACAAGGGCGGTGGGCCGGCCACGGCCGCGCTCGTCGGGGGGGAAGCCGGGATGTACTTCTCGTGCATTTCCGCCGCCATTCCGCACATCAAGTCTGGACGGCTGGCGCTTCTCGGAATCACCCTGCCGCAGCGCTCGCCGCTTTACCCGGACACTCCGACCCTTGCGGAATCCATTCCCGGCTTCGTGATGGGCTGCAACACCGGGTTCTTCGCGCCCGCGGGCGTGCCGAGCAATATCCTGGACCGGATGTACAAGGAAGTGATGAAGGCGGTGACGCAGCCGCGCATGAAGGAGCTGCTCATCGCGAACTCGGCCGAAGCGGCGCCCTACACGCGGGCGCAGTTCAAGGAGCACGTGGCAAGCGAAGTGCGCGCGTGGGGCGAGGTGGTGCGCGCGGCAGGGCTCAAGGTCGACTGAGCGCGGGCTTCCGGCGCAGACAGTGGGCGCGCTGAAGGGAAAGGTTGCGCTCGTTACCGGCGCCTCACGCGGCATCGGCCGCGCGGTCGCGCTGCGGCTCGCCTCGGAAGGGGCAGCGATCTATCTCGCTGCAGACGGCACCAAGGGGGAGCTCGAGGACGCCGCGACGGCCTGCCGCAAGGCCGGCGCCCCGGATGCCGCGTGGGGCATGCACGACCTCGCGCGCTCGGGCGAGGCGGAAGCCATGGTTGCCGCGGCCCACAAGCGCATGGGCCGCATCGACATCCTGGTGAACAACGCCGGCATCCGCGCCCGCAAGGCCTTCGGAGAGTTCTCGCACGAGGAATTCGACCGGCTGGTGGCGGTGAACCTGCGCGCGCCGTTCTTCGCAAGCCAGGCTGTCGTGCCGATCATGCGCGCGCAGGGCGGCGGGCACGTGGTTCACATGGCGAGCCAGCTCGGGCTCGTCGCTTCACGCTACGGCGCAGTCTACAACCTTACTAAGGCGGGCTTGATCCAGCTCACGCGCTCGATGGCGCTCGAGCTCTCCGCGGACGGCATTCTGGTCAACGCCGTCTGCCCCGGGCCGGTCTCCACCGAGGGCTTCCTCGCGGGCAGGAATCCGGGCGAACTGGAGCAACGCGCCCGTGACGTTCCGATCGGGCGCTTCGGCACCGTCGAGGAGGTCGCGGGGGTCGTGGCGTTCCTGGTATCGAAGGATGCCGCCTACGTGGCCGGACACGCGCTCGTCATGGACGGCGGCTACATCGTCCACTAGCGGTGGAGGTCGCGGCTGATGAACTCGCCGTTGAGGGGAGCGGACAGGTCGCTCGCGAGAAACACGACGACGTTCGAGAAATCGTCCGGCTGATAGACGAAGCCTGCGGCCAGCAATCGCCGGATGTCCTCCTCGCTCTTGCCGACCCGCCACAGCGGCGTGTCCGTCGCGCCGGGCCCGAAGCAGTTGATGCGCACGCCGGTGTCCTTCAGCTCGAGCGAGACCGCGCGGGTGAAGCCGATGATCCCCGCCTTGGAAGCGGAATAGGCCGATGAGTTCGGCTGCCCCCGGATGCCGGTGCCGGAGGCCGTGCTGAGGACGACGCCCCGTTTGCGCGGCAGCATGCGGCGGATCGCGGCGCGGGAACCCAGGAACACGCTCTTCAGATTGGTCGTGATCACCGCATCCCACTCTTGCTCCGGCAGCTCCACGAGCTTGCGGCGCGGAAAGATCCCAGCAATGTTGAGCAGGACATCGAGCGGACCGAACTGCGCCTCGGTGCGATCGAGTAGCTGATCGAACGCCGCGGCCCTGGTGACGTCCGCTTCGACCGCGATCGCGCGGCCGCCGGCTTTGACGATGGCGTCCGCCGTCGCCTGCGCCGCCGCCAGACGGACATCGGATACCGCGATGGCCGCACCGGCCTTAGCCATGGCCAGGCCGTAACAGCGTCCCAGCGCGCCCCCGCCGCCAGTCATCGCGACGGTCTTTCCCTCGAGAAGCTTCATGCGCATACCCTCAAGTGACGGGAGCTGAGTCTACCGCACCGCCCGCTGGCGCCGGGCGGCGCTTGGCGCGATACTTCGGGGAAACCCGAGCCTGAACCGATGCCCGCCAAGAAGACATCCGCGCGGCTCAAATCCGCGGTCACTCCACTGCATCCGGTCGCGATCCAGCCCGGCAACATCCGCTACGCGCCCGGCATGCGCGCCGGGCGCTGGGTGTTCGCGACGGGCCACAAGGGCACGGCTGATTTTGCGGGCAGCATGGCGCCCGAGGTCGTTGACGCAGCCGCGCCACTCCATGGGTTGCCGAAGTACAAGAAGGAAGCGCGGCGCATCTTCGCCAACTTCGACAAAGTGCTGAAGGCCGGCGGCACCGACGGCAAGCACGTCGTTCGCGTGGACCAGTACTACACGGGCGCTCAGGTCGTCCCGGCCTATCACGAAGTGCGGCGCGACTTCTTCGCGGGCCATGTGCCACCCAGTACTTCGAACCTGCACCAGAGATTCCTGCTCGCGGGTCAGGACATGGAAGTCCAGTTGATGGCCGCCGTTCCCGCAAAGGGCTTCGATGTTGTGCAGCATCGCCCGAAGAACCTGCCGGTTCATGCAACGTCGAGCTACAGCCCTGTGCTCACCTGCGGCGACTACGTGTTTGTGGCGGGCCAGACCGCAGAAGCGCTCAAGACCGAGGAGGGCCCGATCGACCCTGCGGCGCGCATGCCCGCCGGGCACCTCTGGAAGGGTACGCCGATCAAGCTCGAGACCGAATTCGTGATCGAGCACAAGCTGAAGCCGGCGCTCGCGACGGTCGGCAACACGCTCGCCGAGGTGGTGAAGGCGCAGGTCTACCTGCGCGACATCGGCGATGTGCCGGCCTTCAATGAGGTTTGGGCGAAGCATTTCGGAAAGGCGCCGCCCGCCACCACGATCATCACCACCGCGACACCCGGATTCATCTGCGAGGTGGGCCGCATTGAGATCAACACGATCAGCGTGCGCCGAGGCGGCCGCACCCGGAAGCAGATGGTCGACGCTGGCGTACCCACGGTCTACGCCGGGCACGTCCAGGCGGTCCGCGCCGGCGACCTGTTATTCCTCTCCGGATTGATGGCGGTGGACGCGGACGGTGCGCTCGCGCGGGCGGCGCGCATCAATCCGCACCTGCCCTACTTCGGGAGCGCCGAGCAGCTTCAGATGGCCGCCGTGCTTGAGTACGCGCAGCGCATTTGCCGGAAGGCGGGCACTTCGCTCGCGAACGTGGTGCGCGCGCAGCAATTTCATACGAGTCTCGCCGATTTCCAGGCCAGCTGGCAGGTCTGGAATCAGTACCTGCCCGGCCGATACCTGCCGTTCTCGGCGATCGAGGTGCCCGCTCTCAGCGTGCCGGGTGCGGTCGTAATGCTGGATCTCTGGATATATGTCCCATGAAAGGAAGATCATGAAAGCCCGCCCGTTTCCCGCCGATCGGTTCAACGGTGGAATTCTCACCGCGCTCTTCGTCATGCTCGGCATCGCGCCGGCGCCTGCCCCCGCGCAGGCGCCCGATGCCGCCGCCGGCTACCCGCCTCAGCAAATCCGCTTCGTCGTCCCGTTTACCGCAGGCGGCGGCACGGATGTCATCATGCGCATCGTCGCGAAGCATCTCGCCGACAACTGGAAGATCACGGCGTTGGTGGATAACCGGGTGGGCGCCGGCGGGGTCGTGGGTTCTCAGTACGTGACAACGCAGAAACCTGATGGCCGTACCTTTCTCGCGGTGGCGAGCGCGTTCGCAGTGCGTGCCGCGATCGATCGCAGCCTGCCGTACGACGCGACGCGGGATTTCTCCGGCGTCGGCCAGATGGCGCGCTCGCCGAGCTTTCTGGTGGTGTCGACCTCGCACGGATTCAGTTCGCTGAAGGAGCTGATCGATTACGCCAGGAAGCAGCCTCAGGGGATCTTCTACACCTCGGCCGGCGTCGGCAGCACTGCGCATCTACACGCGGCAGCCGTGGCCCATCTCGCGGGTATCAAGGCCGACCACGCTCCGCAGCGCGGCACGCCGGAAGCGGTCAACGAGGCAATGACGGGGCGCGTGCTCTACGCGTTCGCGCCGGGACCGAACGCGATCCCGCTCGCGAGGGCGGGGAGGCTGCAGATCCTGGCGACGACTTCTCCTGCCGGTGCGCGCTTCCTGCCGGGCATACCGAGCCTCGCGCAGGCGGGGCTGCCCGGCTATGAGGGCGACGACTGGTTCGGCGTGTTCGCGCCGGCCGGCACCCCGCTGCCGATCCGTGAGCGCGTGTCAAAGGAAATGGGGCGGATTCTTGCGCTCCCCGAGGTCCGCGAGCGCCTGTTCGTGCTCGGCGCGGAACCGGTGTGGAGCCCGCCGGTGAAATTCGAGGCTTTCGCGCGCGATTACATCGCCCGCACGCGCAAGCTGGGCGAGGCCATCGGCATCAAGCCGCAGTAAACCTCCTCCCCCTTGGCGGGGGAGGACTGAGGTGGGGGGGCAGAAATGGGCACTATCGAAACACGCCTGAGGAAGCTGGGCTACGAGCTGCCGCCGCCGTTCGTGTTCCCGAAGAACAACCGCACGGGATGCACCCAGACTGGCACGCTGCTATTGCTGTCGGGACACGGGCTGGATCTACCGAAACTTCCCAACGTCCGGCAAACCGGCAAGTTCGGGTTGGACATCACCGTGGAGGAAGGCTACGCGACCGCGCGCGCAGTGGCCCTCACCATGATGGCCACGATCAAGGCGCATTGCGGCGACCTGGACCGCGTGAAGCGCGTGCTGCGCCTGTTTGGCATGTGCAACTGCACCCCGGACTTTCTCCAGCAACCGCAGGTCATCGACGGCGCATCCGACCTTCTCTTTGAGCTCTGGGGTCCCGAGTTCGGCAAGCACGCACGCTCGGCGGTGGGACACGCCTCGCTTCCGCGCGGCATCGCGGTGGAAATCAATGGCGAGTTCGAGCTGCATTCGGGGTAAACCGTAAACAAGGGAGGATCCGATGAATTCACCACGCAGGTTGCTGGCGCTTGTGCTCGTCGGCGCGATGTCCGCCGCGCACGCGCAAACGGGAAAATGGCCGGAGAAGCCGGTGCGCATCATCATCGCGGCGGCGCCGGGCGGCGGAGACGACTTCGTCACCCGCCTCATCGCGCCGAAGCTCGCCGAGCTGCTCGGGCAGCAATTCATCGCCGAGAACCGCGTGGGGGTCGGCGGCATGATCGGCCAGACCTTCGTGCAGAAATCGGCCCCGGACGGCCACACGTGGCTGCTCGCCGGCGGCTCGATGGCGGGAGCACGCCTTGTGAACTCCAACGTCACCTACGACGTGCTGCGCGACTTTACGCCGGTTTCCCTCCTAGAGACTTCGCCGTTCTTCATGGTCGTGCATCCCAGCGTTCCGGCGACGACCTTGAAGGAATACATCGCGCTTGCACGCGCGCGTCCCGGCAACATGACCTTTGCCACACTGGGTGGGCAGATGCCGTACTGGAACGCCATCCTGTTTAACAGCATGGCGCGCATCAAGGCTGTCGAGGTCCCGTACAAGTCGCTGGCTGAGGCCGGCATCGACGTGATCGCTGGCCGGATCGATTTTTACTTCGCGCCCGCGGCCCAGTATGCGGCCAGCCAGACTCGGTTGCGCGCGCTGGGTGTGACCAGTCCCACGCGCTCAGCGCAGTTTCCTCAGGTGCCCACGATCGCCGAGGGCGGTCTCCCGGAATACGACCTGCCGGCGTGGCGCAGCATCATGGGGCCCGCGGGCATCCGCCGCGACATCGTCGATTCTCTCAATGCGGCCATTCGCCGCACCCTGACTTCGCCCGATATCCGCGACAAGATGCTCACAGCGGGGCACGAGCCCCAGCCGAGCAGCCCGGAGGAGCTTTCGAAGCGCTACGCGTCGTGGATCGAGCGCTTTACGAAGGTTGCGAAGGAGGTCGGCCTCAAGCCGCAGTAAGCGCCGGATGCCGCGCGACCCATCCGGCCGCCTGCTCGTACGCCTGCGCGACGCGGTAGACCAGCGCCTCGGTGAAGGGCTTGCCGACAATCTGCATCGCGAGCGGCAGGCCGGCCTTGCTGAAGCCCACCGGCACCGAGAGCGCCGGACCACCGGTGATGTTGAACGGCGCGCGCGCCTGGCGGGCGTAGGTGTACTCGATTGCCTTCGGGTCATCGATGCGGCAAGGCGGATCCATCGAGCTTGCCGTTACTGCCACGTCGATCCCGGAGAAAAGCGCGTGGAATGAGTCGGCCAGCTTGCGGCGCAGGCGCGTGGCGTTGACATAGTCCGCCGCACGCACGAAGGCCCCGGCCATCAGCCGCTCGCGCGCGAGCGCCCCGTAGTCCTGCGGCCGCTCCCGCATCCACGTCTCGTGTATGGCGAAGCCCTCGCTGGTCAACAGGGTGCGGTTGCAGGCGAGGTACTCGCTCAGCGGGGCGGTCTGAATCTCGCGCACTTCGGCACCGAGCCCGGCCAGCGTTGTCACCGCGGCCTCGATCCCCGCCGCCATCTCCGGATCGGCCGGCATGTCACGCGCGTAGAAGTGGCGGATCACGCCGATCTTGAGCCCCTTCACGCCGCGATCGAGCTGGGCGGCGCTCCCGCCCGCCGCGTGCTGGCTGCTCCCCGGATCGAGAGGGTCGTGGCCCGCGATGAGATCCAGCATCAGCGCGTTGTCCCGCACCGTGCGCGTCAGCGACCCGATATGATCGAGCGAGAAAGCGAGCGGCAGCACGCCGCGCCGGCTCACCAGGCCGTAAGTGGGCTTGATGCCGACGACGCCGCACATCGAGGCGGGATTGCGCACGGAGCCGCCAGTGTCGGTGCCGATCGCAGCCGGCAGAAAGCCCGCCGCGGTCGCCGCGCCGGAGCCGCTGGAGGAGCCGCCGCAGAAATGGTCGCGGTTCCAGGGATTGCGCGCCGGGGGCCACGGCAGGTCGAACGAGGGCCCGCCGATGGCGAATTCGTGCGTCGAGAGCTTGCCCATGAAGACGCCGCCAGCCGCCTTGAGCTTCGCCGCGACAGGGGCGTCCGCCGCGGCGACATTGTCCTTCAGAATCTTCGAGTGCGCGGTCGTTGGCAGGCCGGCGTAGTCGATGATGTCCTTGAGGCCATAGGGCACGCCATGCAACGGGCCGCGCCAGGCGCCGCGCGCAATCTCCGCCTCGGCGCGCCGCGCATCTTCGAGTGCAATCTCGGGCGTGAAGCGCAGAAAGGCGTTGAGCTTGCCGTCGTGCCGCTCGATGCGGTCGATCAGGGCACTTGCGTACTCGACGGGCGAGAGCTTCCGGCCGCGCAGCAGCTCGGCCGCCTCCGCGACCGTGAGCCAAGCGAGGTCGGTCACCGCTCTTCCAGACGAAAAACGTGTGCCGGCTCGTCGGCGGCGCTCAGGGTCGCGATCGGCAAAGCCGCGCGACGCGCCCGCGCCGCCAGGGTCGCACGCAGGAGCTGCTGGAGATGCTCTTCGGTCAGGCGCGTGAGGCCGATTTCCGCGGCCATCGCACGGACCTCCTCGAGCGTCAGGTTATCCTTCATCCTTGACGATCACTCGCCTTTGATGCCGGCGGCCCGGATCACCTCGAGCCACTTGTTCTGCTCGGTCACCATCAGCTTGCCGAACTCGGCGGAGCTCATCTTCACGACCGCCCCACCCTGCTCGTCGAGCCGTTTCTCGAACGCGGGCGTGGAGATCACGCGCATGGTTTCTTCGTGGAAGCGCGCGATGATGTCCGGCGGCGTCTTCGGCGGCGCGAAGATGCCCCACCAGATCTGCGACTCGTACCCGGGCACCGTCTCCGCGATGGCCGGCACGTTCGGGTGCTTGGGGTTGCGCTTCGGACCGCCGGTCGCAACGAACCGCAGCCGCTTGCTCTGAACATGCGGCAGAACCGTGACCAGCGAACCGAAGTTGATCTGCGAATGCCCGGCGACCACGTCGGCGATGGCAGGACCGCCGCCCTTGAACGGCACGTGCACCATCTTCACCCCGGTCTTGAGCTCGAAAAGCGCCGTGTTCATGTGCGGGAAGCCGCCGATACCCGAGGACGAATAGAGGATCTCCCCGGGCCGCTTCTTCGCGAGGTCGATCAGGTCCTTCACCGTTTTGACCGGAAACGAGGGGTGGACGACGAGCGCGCTCTCGCCGAAGCCGATCATCGCAGCCGGCGCGAACGAGTTGACGAGATCCACCGGCACCTTGGGCTTGTCGATCAGAAACCCGTACGCGGTGGAAGTCATCATGAGCGTGTAGCCGTCGGGCGGCGAGGCCGTTGCGATCTGCAGCCCGACGATGCTGCCCGCGCCGGCCCGGTTGTCGATGATCACCTGCTGCTTCAGCCGGGGGGTGAGATCCGCCGCGAGGATCCGCCCGATGATGTCGGTGCTGCCTCCGGGAGGCCAGGGAATGATGATCCGCACCGGCCGCTCCGGCCAGGCTGCGGCGGAGGCAATGGAAAGCACCGTGCTCGTTGCGAGCAGGAGTCCGAAGAAACAGCGGGCCACGAATCGCGCGTTCATCTCAGGCCTCTTTCTCTCATCACTCGTCACTCGTCACTCATCACTCGTCACTCGTCACTCATCACTAGGCATTGAGCGCAAACTTCTGGAAAGTATGGCAATCCGCCGGCGCCCGGCCGCGGCTCACCGCGAAGGTCCAAGTCACTTCGCTCACGTAGAGATCGCCTCGCGAGTCGAGCGCGAGACCGTGAGGCGCGGCAAAGCTTCCCGGCGCCGTGACTTCGGGCGTGCCCCAGCGAGCGAGGACGCGCCCGTCCTTGTCGAAAACGCTCATGCGTGCCTGGCGGAACTTCTTGATCGGGCCGAGGCTTTTCGATTCATCCCCCGGGTGCCACGCGAGCTCCGTCACGTACACCCGCCCCTGGGCGTCGAACACGAGGTGCGTGGGGCGCTGCGTGTCGGTCCATTCGCTCAGGTACTCGCCATCCGGGCTGAAGATCTGGATGCGATCGCTCTCGCGGTCGCAGACGAAGACGCGCCCGTCGGCGGCGCAGGCGATGCCGTGCGGAAGATAGAACTGGCCCGGGCCCCGGCCCGGCGAACCCCACGACCGCCTAAGCTGCCCGGTCGGCGAAAACTGGTGCACGCGGCAGTTGCCGTAGCCGTCGGACACGTAGAGATCGCCCTTCGGGCCGACCGCGATATTGGTGGGGCGGTTGAAGGGCCCGGCGCCACGCGTGATGGTCATCATGTTCTTGCCGTCGTAGCCCGAGTCCGACGGCGTGTTGAGCGTCCCCAGCGTCATGAGGAGCCTGCCCTCGGGCGTGAACTGGCGCACCGTGTGATTGCCGTCGTCGGTGCAGAAGAGCGTGCCGTTGGGCGCGACGTAGATGCCGTGGGTGCGGTAGGTGAAATCGCCCTCGCCCCACGAGCGCAGGAACCTCCCTTTCCGGTCATACACCATCACCGGGTGGTCCCCCCGGCACATGAGATAAACGCGGTTCTCGCCGTCCACCGCGACCCCCGCGACGTCCCGGTGCGCGTAGCCCCTGGGCAGCTGCTCCCACCCCTCCACCACCGAATACCGGATTCCAGCCGACTGGTCCATGTGCTCCTCCCAGGAAACTTTATTTTATGTCGAGCAGAGTCGCGAGGTTCTTCCAGAGGATCTTCTCCTTCTCGTCCGCCGTCAGCGACTTGAGTCCCTGCACCCACGCGACCGGCGACGGCTTCCAGAGCACGAACGGCCAGTCGCTTCCGAGCACCACCCGGTCCGCCCCCACCCGGTCGATCAGGAAGCGCAGCGCCTCCTCGCTGGGGACGACGGTGTCGTAGTAAAGCTTCTTCTGGTACGCACTCGGCGGCTGCGGCGTATTGCGCGTCGCCGGCCGGTCGTGCCAGTTGCGGTCGATCCGCC
>Ga0137427_10001511_pt1 | contig 10417 bp, 5 predicted proteins | sample EasRivERMZT700_2_FD_102309 | JGI IMG/M metagenome (GOLD analysis project Ga0137427, IMG submission 102309) | Soil microbial communities from meander-bound floodplain in the East River, Colorado, USA - East River MetaG ERMZT700_2 | ecosystem: Environmental > Terrestrial > Soil > Floodplain ...
CCGAGTTTGTCTTTATAGGGTGAGTTCTTCAGGAATTCCAATGCCAGTCGATCCGCTTCGCGTTCCTCCTTTTTGTCACGTTTGGCGTGCAGGTTGGCGAACGCATACTCTGTGTCCAGGCCATGGCCGAGCGAGATATGCGCCAGCTCGTGTGCAAGAACCATGGCAAGGCTGGCTTCATCCGGCAGAACGTCGATCAGGCCGCGGCTGACAACGATTGTATGGCCAACCGAGAATGATTCCAGCGGCGACGTCAACAGCACTCGCGCGCGGGTTTCCGGGTCGATCGACAGATTGTTCGTCACTTCGAGATTTGTGACGACCGTTTGAAGGACCTTGTCCACTTCTCCTTCGGGTGCAAGCAGGCCGGCTTTCTGCAACCGCTGCAGGAGGTCGCCCTCAGCCTTCGGTTGCTCGGCTCGGTATCCCCAAATCCGAGTCAGGCCTTTGAAGCGAAGCTTTCGTGTGCCGAAAAAATATCGAAGATCCGATTCTTCGGAATAGATGTAGGCGGGCAACCATTGACCGGCGCCCATCTGTTCGCGCCAGCTATCGAAGTGGAAGAACATCTTCGCTGTTTCCGAAGGCCTGTACGTTCCGTTGAACCGAACGACGTTGTAACCCTGATCTTCAACCCAGATTCGACCAATGAAGCTTGCATCTTTGACTTTAGGATTCGGCTGGACATCGAAGACGAAACAACGAACTTCGCCCAGAAACTCCTGCCGCACGTACTCGAAGAGGTAACGGTCGCGATCAAACCGTTTTCCATCGAGCAGAATCATTTGCGCGAATCCACTCGGCGAATAACGAACTGAATAGAATTGAGTCAGCAGCGTCTTGAGCGAGTTGCCGAAGCCCGGTTCCGGTAGCAGCGACCGTTCGCTGACGCCGTCCTTCAAGTTCAGTTTCCCCAGAAAGTATTTATCGCTCTTCGGCACGGTCCCGAGTTCATCGTCGGGTTCGAGATTCTGGATGTAGGTTTCGATCATGGGTGTGTATTTCGCGAGCGAACTGATCAGTGCGTTCTCTCGCGCCACAACTCGATCGAGTATTTGTTCCGTAGTCAGTGCAGGGGCGTCGCCGGTTCCTGTTTGGGCGCCGGCCGGGAGTGCAGCAAAAAGCAGAATGGCCGTAATGAAGTAGAAAGGCAGTAGGTATCTGAAGGTCATACAGTGCACCTCGCGGTCAGCTTTGGCTAACTCGACTGGGACCAACTACACTGCGGGGACTTCGACCCAGACTTCGTCTCCCCGGATTTCGCAGGGAAAGACTTTCGCGTGTTCACGTTCGCGACGACAAGTGCCATCATCAAGTCGAACGTGCCAGCCGTGCCACGAGCAGATGACCTCTCCATTCTGAACAATACCTTCGCTCAGCGGGAAGCCGAGATGTGGGCAGAGATCCTCGACCGCGTAAATCCTTCCTTGCCATCGAAAGACTGCAAGTTTCAGGCCGTCTGCCGTTACGGAATGACCGAGTCCTTCCGAGGCGAGTTCGGAAACTGAGGCGACTCGATGCCAGTTACCCACACATACTCCTCTAATCGCTAATGATATACTCTCGGCCTCATGAGCACAGAAACGAAGAGCAGAACAGCCAAAAGGATGCAGGGTGTCCACGGGGAGGCGGCATTCGAGACGTTAGCCAGGGCTAACGAATTGGAAAGACAAGGGCGTAGCATCATCCACCTCGAAATCGGCGAGCCCGATTTCGATACGCCTGCACCGATCGTAAACTCCGCCATCGACTGGTTAAAGAAAGGGGCGACCCACTACCCCCCTTCACCCGGGATTCCGGAACTTCGCCAGGCAATCGCAAAGAATCTGTCCTCAGTCCACAACGTCGAGATCGATCCCGCGTGCGTCGTTGTCAGTCCGGGCGCGAAAATGATGATTTTTTCAGTAATTCACTCGCTGGTTGATCCAGGCGACGAAGTGATCTACCCGGAACCAGCTTATCCGGCCTATGAGGCTGCCATTCGCATGGCCGGGGCGACGCCCGTACCCGTGAAACTTGAAGAATCGCGTGAATTTCGATTCGACCTGAAAGAAGTCGCACGTCTCATTACGGCCCGGACGAAGATGATCATCACGAACTCGCCGCAGAATCCAACAGGCGGTGTGCTGACGTCGGAAGACCTGAAAGGCCTGGCCGACCTGGCAAGGAAACATGACCTCTTTATTCTCTCGGATGAAATCTATGCGGAGATCTTTTACGGTCAGAAGCCGGCCAGCATGCTCGGCGTTCCGAATATTCTCGATCGACTGATTTTCCTTCACGGTTTCTCCAAGACATACGCCATGACCGGCTGGCGATTGGGCTATAGCGTCGTGCCGCGTGACGTGTTTCCGACTGTCGCCCTTTTCATTAACAACAGCGTTTCAAGCACAGCTACTTTCACCCAGCGGGCGGCGTTGGAAGCTTTCTCGAAAGACACCGAGACAGAAGTGGAACGCATGGTTCAGGAGTTTCGGAAGCGCCGCGATGTTTTCGTCGATGGCTTGAACAGTATTAAAGGCATCCGTTGCCTCCGACCCCAGGGCGCCTTCTACCTTTTCCCGAACGTTACCGGGCTCGGCAAGCCGAGCAAAGAGATCGCTGACCGGTTATTGACGGAAGGTGGCGTGTCGGCCCTGCCTGGCACGGCATTTGGCCAGCATGGCGAAGGCTATCTCCGGTTTTCGTTCGCGAACTCCTTGTCCAATATCGAGCAGGCTCTGGAGCGTATCCGGAAGTTTGTCGCAACAATCTGAACGGCCGATCGCGCATTCACACGGTTCGATAACCTATGTCCTATTTCAAAGTCTTGCTTGTGGACGGTATTGATCCCGCCGGTATCGAGGTGTTGGAGCGCACGAAGTCCATAACACCAATCGTTGATGAGAAGATTTCGCACGAGAAGCTGCTCGACGTGGTTGGCGAGGTTGACGGCATCGTCGTTCGCAGCGCCACCATGATCGACCGTGAGGTCCTCTCGAAAGCAACCCAGTTGAAAGTGGTCGGCCGGGCAGGTGTTGGCGTTGACAACGTCGACCTCGATGCTGCAACGGAACACGGCGTACTCGTTATGAACTCGCCGGGCGGTTCGACGATGACAACGGCCGAGCATACAGTGGCGATGCTGTTCGCGATGGCTCGGAATATCCCTCAGGCGTACCGGACGCTCAAGGAACATCAGTGGGAAAAGAACAAGTTCAAGGGCGTCGAACTGACTGGTAAAACGCTTGGTGTGATCGGACTCGGTCGTATTGGCAGTGAGGTCGCCCGGAAGTGTCAGGCGATGGGGATGAACGTGATCGCCTACGATCCATTCATCAATCCGGACGCCAATCTGACGAGCGGTCTGGTGATGGTTTCAGTCGAACAGGTTTTCGATCAAGCCGATTTCATCACCGTGCATGTTCCACTCACCGACGAAACACGCAATATGATCCGGAAAGACACGATTGCCCGGATGCGAGACGGCGTGAGGATCGTGAACTGCGCTCGCGGCGGGATCATCAACGAATCGGATCTTTACGAGGCGTTGAAGTCTGGTCGCGTGGCCGGCGCCGCTTTCGACGTTTTTGAAACGGAGCCCAACACCGAGTCTCCTTTACTGGAACTCGACAACTTCATCGCGACGCCGCACCTCGGCGCATCAACCTTTGAGGCCCAGCGGAAAGTCTCTGAAGACATATGCCGGCAGGTCGCAGACTTTCTTTTGAAAAATACCGTATTTGGCGCGTTGAATTTCCCGCAGCTCGATGCGGGTCAGGTCGAGCACTACCAACATTTCGTCGATCTGGCGACACGTCTTTCCACCTTCGTCGTCCAACTTTGCGACGGACGTATGCAAACCGTGGCAATCCGGTATTCCGGCGAAGTCAGCGACATGAATCTGAATTACCTCACTTCCATCATTCTCCGACGATTGCTGGCGCCGGTTCTCCGTGAAGGCGTGAATCTCATTAATGCCGTACACGTTGCCAAACAGCGGGGTATCAAAGTTGAGGAAACGCGGGTTCCTGCTCCCGAGAATTTCACCAACCTCATCTCGATCGAGCTCAAATCCGATACTGACTCCCATCGTGTGTCCGGAACCGTTTTCACCGACAAGCTGCCACGCATCGTCAACGTCGATGGCTACAGTCTGGAAGTCGTCCCCCGCGGCAACATGATCTTTTTCACGAACAATGACAAGCCGGGCGTCATCGGAAAGATTGGAACCATTCTCGGACAATGCAGCGTTAATATCGCGGGAATGTATCTTGGACGCGAGCGTCAAGGTGGACAGGCGCTCGCTCTTTTACTCGTCGACAATCCGGTTCGACCCGAAGTCATCGAGCAGGTTCGAAAGATCGACAATGTCCTGTCGGCGAGAGTGATTCGAGTGTAGATGCTTGGTTTCTGGCTAGCGTTTCTCAATGCCGCTCTGCCGATTCTTTTCGGCCACGTGGTGGATGCATCCGGCAAGCCTGTCCCTCAGGCAGATGTTCGTCTCCTTACGGCGGACGGTCGATCCATTCAGGTAAAGACAAACAATCGTGGAGCTTTTCGCTTCGAAGTTGCCGGACGCTTCCAGATTGAAATCCAGCATCCGGGATTTCGAACGGTACAATCGAACCACGTCACACTGCCTCCAGATGGCCTGTATTCCATAGCTGTGCCGCTGTTGCCCGGCGATCCGAACGCAATAGATCCTGTGGTACTGCGCCTCGAAGAGGTGGAAGATCCGGCTCTTCGAAGTGATCCTTCTGCCCGCGAGAGTTTACCGAAGTCGGATCGTCTGTTCGGACTCAAAGGCGGCGTGAATGTTTCCAATATCGCCGAAGGATCCAGTCAAAGGTGGGTCGCATCATCCGGCAACGTCTTTACGAGTTCCTCAATGGCTACTGCCGTAACAGGGAGCTCAGATTTTTCTGCCGATCTTGGAGGCTCCACCGCCATCGACGACGCATTACCGGCAGGTGAAGAAACCTTCCACGGAAACTTTCATTACTTCCATCGCAACGATCGGTTGAACGCCAGGAACTACTTCGACCTTCCCTCGTCACCGATTCCGCCGTTCAAGTACAATTTTTTTGGTGGCGATTCAGGCGGTCGATTGAAGGAAGGTACTTACCTCTACCTTCAATATTGGGGAATGCGGATCCGACAGTCGATTACGCGATCGGCGACGGTTCCGGATCCGGCATGGCTTCGAGGCGATTTTTCGGGCCTGGCCACAGCATTGACCGATCCTGAAACCGGGTTTGAATTCTCAGGTAAACAGATTCCCGCAACCCGGTTCGATCCGACGGGTCTCTCTATCGCAAGGATTTATCCTCAAGCCAACGTATTGGACTCTCCAATTCCGACGTTTCGTGCCGTCGCCAAGCTGCAGACGGTTGCAGATTCAGTCGGTTTTCGTCTGGATCACAGAGTCTCATTGGCGGATGAAGCACTGATTGAATATCAGTTCAACCGAGACACTACCGACGATCCGTTCAACCTGCTTGGTGGAATTACCAATTTCCCCTTTTTTGGAGTTCGAGACACTTTGCAGACTCATTCGTTGCGATTAAACAACACCCACGTCTTTTCCTCGGAGCGCATTCACCAGTCTCGGATTTCGATAGCATATTTGAAACAGCCTCGCACGATCCTGGGGACGTCGCCTTCGCCTGCGATTCTGATGAACGGTCCGTCTCATTTAGGGCATGCCGCGAATCTACCGCAGCAACGTCGCAACCTTAGTTTCGAATTCCTGAACGATCTCACGCTGCAAACCAAGACAGGCACGACGAAGGTCGGCGCCGAGTTTCGTTATTTTCCGTTCCGCGCGACGATGGATCTTTACAGTCGGGGTCAATACCAGTTCACATCCGGCATCTTCACCGGTCATGCATTCGCAAACCTGCTTTTGGGGCTTCCAACAAACGCGCTGCGGCTCTTGGGTGACACCTCCAGAGACTTCCGGACATGGATGATGAGCTATTACGTTCAGCGTGACTGGAAGCCCTGGGAAACGGTCGCGGTCAACGTCGGCATGAGGTATGACTATCAGTCTCCATTCGCCGAGGCCCACGGCCGCGCTGCCAATTTGGATGCGAGTACGGGTGAGATGGCGCCTTCACCCCATGGCCTTTACAAGCCGGATCGGAACAACTTTGGTCCGCGGGTCGGGTTAGCCTGGCAGCCTCCCTTGAAGGATGTGGTGGTTCGAGCCGGTTATGGAATCTTTTACGACACACTTGTTGTCGGGGACAGTTTGTTTCTACTTGGACTAAACCCACCCTTCGTGCAGTTCGATTTGGAGAATAACGGGCCCGTCGTTCCCCTGTTCAAGATCGATTCGGCTTTTGCCACTACAGCAGGCTCGATCCATCCAAGCGTCTTCTCAGCTTCCCAATCGTTGCCGAATCCCTACGTGCAGCAGTGGAGCGCGTCGGTCGAGCGGCCATTGCCGTGGAGTCTGGTTGGCGAAGCGGGCTACTACGGACAGAAGGGAACGCGACTGCGACGGCAGATCAACCTGAACCAACCGACGCCCGGCACAATTGGGGGGCTCGACGATCGGCGACCTTATTCAAACTTTCGCAACATCTTTCAATTCGAGAACAGCGCCTCGTCGATTGCGCACTCGGCTAACCTGGGAGTGTCGAGACGCTTTCAGGGCCTCGGAGTGAACGCCAACTATCGTTTTTCGCGGCTCATTGATGACGCGACTCTCATCAGCGTCTTGCCGCAAAACTCGCACGACCTCCGGGCTGAGCGCGGCCTGGCCGACTTTCACGCAAAGCATCGGCTGTCATTCCAGATGACTGCTAATCTGCCTGCCATTTCGTTTATCAAGGGCTGGCAGTTTCATGGTATCGGTGGGCTTCAGTCTGGTATGCCGTTATCCGCGGTCTTGAGCGCCGACGTAGCAGGCACCGGTAATCCGATCGTGAATCGTCCGAACCTCCTGCGGAATCCGCGCATCGCCAATCCGACTCCTTCGAAGTTCTTCGATACCGGCGCGTTTGAAGCCCCGGAAAACGGCCACTTTGGAAACAGCGGGCGTAATGTCATCATCGGGCCTGGAGTTTCGAATGTCGACGTGGCGCTGTCTCGTGCGTTCCGGCTGTCAGACTGGACGCGACTCCAGTTTCGAGCCGATGCCTATAACGTCTTTAATCATCCAAACTTTGTGGCTCCGCCATCGACCCAGAATTTCGTGGACGATCCGGACTTCGGGGTCCTGTTTGTTGCGCGTTCTCCGAGAATTCTGCAGTTTGGGTTAAAATTTTTGTGGTGAAATCCAAATGAAAAAACGACTCGCTGTCATTTCCGCAGTCCTGACGTTAATCCTTCCGGCATACGCTCAGAAAAGAGAGGAAAAACCGAAGGTCCATACTGACTTTCAGTTTGGCTCTTATCCGACATCGCGCGAGGCCGCCGAAATGATGTCGAATCCGCAGGCCATTCTCGTCATGCTGGGCTACGCCGAAGGTTGGGACTTCGATAAGCTGTCCAAGAATTTCAAAATAAGCGTCTCGGATCTGTCGAGTCAGTCCGACAAACTCGAAGACGAGCGGCTCGCCGGGCACAGAGACGACTACGGTCTCCGGCCAGCCATGCCGGTCATCCGCGAACGGGATTGGGATCGCATCAAGGATGGCACGCAGCGCCATACTCAGGAGTTTTCAAAAGTTCTGTTGAGTCTGTGGCCCGAAATCGAGGCAATGGTTTCCACGCTCGAAGGCTCGAAAGGAATACCGAAGGAACGCGCGATGTACGAGACCGTCGTTTCGGGAATTCTTCTGGGCGGCATGATTGATGCGTTTTACGAAGACAAAACACTCATGCCACCGCCGCCACGTCGAGGAAAGAACGGCAATGAACGGTTTTTCGCGTGGCTGGTCGAAAGCAACCCGGCCCTTGCCGGTACTTTGAGGCGAGAAATTCGTGAATCTGACGGCTTCCGGATTGTTTCCATCGGTACTGAATTACCAGACGAGCGGCTTGAGGCGGCTGAACTGCGGGGAAAGGCTTCTGTATATGACGACGCCGAAGCGATGAAATACCGTCGGTTCATCGGTGTGTTTACACGAGACAAGCTGCTTCCGTACTTTAAGAGCCACCGGTCCGAATTTCTGGCGCAGGCAAAACTCATGTCGTCCGGACGATACGTAGCGGCTGCCGAAGTATTTGCCTGGTACTACAACGTGATGGTCCAGGGCGTTGTGGACGAGTTGGCGACGGCTCGAAAGATCACCAAGCCCGAGAAGTACTATACCTACGCCGTCCGCGTCCCCCAGTAGTACACGGCTCACGTCGGGGATCTTCACTTCTTCCTTCGCAGGGGTCTCGAACGAAACGGCGATTTCACATCATCGTCCGACAGGGCCGCTTCGATGTCCTGCCCGGAAACTCTCACCGGCTTTCCCTTGGGATTTCCGAAAAGAGGCAGCCGTACGCGCGAAGCGGCCTGCCCCGAATACGCCGATCTTCCCAGCTCCGAAGCCACTGCGCGGGTCAATAATGCCTTGAGCGACTCGCCTCTGGCAGCGGCGTGGCTTTGGCTTTTTTCATGAGGTCAGGAGGCAGTTCAACCGTTGTGCGCATAAAAGCATAAAAACATTCACGTCATCCGTTCGTCAACCAGGGTAGGTCATGCGCCGAATTTTTCGTACGAATGCGAGGGGGATCGTTTGCCTGACGAGACCGACTGCGGCGGACAACCCGGACATTGACACTACCCCACCAAACTGCTCTAATCTGCGCATTCCGGAAAAACCTATGACAAAAACACTGCACCTGACGCTCGTCATTTTGCTGTGCGCTTCAAGCGCGTTCGCGCAATTGAGCGAATCGTTGCTGAACAGCATGAAACCTCGCGACCTCGGCCCCGCAATCATGAGCGGCCGGGTCACCGACCTGGCGGTCTACGAGGAAGATCCGTCCATCTATTATGTCGCCAGTGCATCCGGCGGCCTGCTCAAGACGGTCAACAACGGCGGTTCGTGGCAAAACGTATTCGACAACCAGAGCACGGTGTCGATCGGTGACGTGACGATCAATCCATCCGATCCAAACATCGTCTGGGTTGGAACGGGTGAAGCGAACAACAGGCAAAGTTCGTCGTGGGGAGACGGAGTCTACAAATCGACAGACGGCGGAAAGACCTGGAAGAACATGGGGCTCCGCGATTCACAGCATATCGGAAGAATCGTGGTGAACCCGATCGACAGCGATATTGTTTACGTTGCTGCGCTGGGGCGCTTGTGGGGGTCGAATCGCGAGCGCGGCGTTTATATGACTGCGGACGGCGGGCTCACCTGGAATAACGTGCTGTTCGTCGATGACAATACCGGCGCGGTGGACCTGGCGATGGACCCGCTCAATCCGAAGACGCTGTATGCCGCGATGTATCAGAGACGCCGTACAAGCTGGGGATACAACGGAGGCGGCCCTGGCGGCGGAATCTACAAGACGACCGACGGAGGACGCACCTGGAAGAAGTTGGGCACCGGCCTTCCGGCCACCGACGTCGGCCGCATCGGGATCGACATCTATCGCAAGAATCCGAACATCGTTATGGCCCTGGTCGAGAATCGTGAGGGCGGCGTGTTTCGCTCCGAAGACAAAGGCGAAACGTGGACGCGCATGAACTCGCTGAATCCCCGCCCCATGTACTTCAGCCAGATTCGCATCGATCCGTCCGACGACAAGCGCGTCTATGTCGGCGGTGTCCAGTTGCACATCTCGGATGACGGCGGCAAGACGTTCCGTGACGACGGGGCGCCCAACGTCCATCTCGATCATCACGCGTTCTGGATCAACCCGAAAAACCCAAGACACCTGCTCGACGGCAACGACGGCGGCGCGTGGCTCAGCTATGACCGCGCCAGGACATGGGAACACTTGAATAACTACGCCATCGGCCAGTTCTATGCGGTCGCCGTTGACAATCAGAAGCCCTACAACATTTACGGCGGCATGCAGGACAACGCTACCTGGGGCGGTCCCAGCGCGGTTCGCGATCGCCTCGGCGTCATGAACCAGGACTGGTTCCAGATGCTGGCCTGCGACGGCATGTATGTTGCGGTCGATCCGAAAGACGACAACCTTATTTATACGAACTGTCAAAACGGCCGGCTCATCCGCTACGATCGCAGAACCGGAGAACGCAAAGCCATCATGCCGGCGGTGAACCCGGGCGAACCCGCGCTCCGCTGGAACTGGACCACACCGGTCATCGTATCGACGCATGACTCGTCCATCTACACGGGCTCCAACAAGCTGCACAAATCCACCGACCGCGGCCAAAGTTGGACGACGATCAGTCCGGACCTGACGACGCTGACCAACCGCGACGAACTACCGATCATGGGCATCCTTGGAAAGGACATCACGATCGCTCGAAACGACGGCATGTCTTCATTCGGCAACATCACGACAATATCGG
>Ga0137427_10001512_pt1 | contig 10415 bp, 9 predicted proteins | sample EasRivERMZT700_2_FD_102309 | JGI IMG/M metagenome (GOLD analysis project Ga0137427, IMG submission 102309) | Soil microbial communities from meander-bound floodplain in the East River, Colorado, USA - East River MetaG ERMZT700_2 | ecosystem: Environmental > Terrestrial > Soil > Floodplain ...
GGCGGCGCGCTCACGGGCGGTTTTCGCGGCTTTGCGGCCTGCTCGAAAGCGTAGGCGAAAGCGAGCAGCCTCGCTTCGCTGTAATCGGGGCCCAGCAGCTCGGCCCCGACGGGAACGCCCAGCGGCGCCGTTTGAGTCGGCGCTGAGAACCCGGCCGGGAAGGTGACCGCGGGATAGCCGGTGCTGTTGGAGAGCGTGCCGTTGCGCTCGAATTGATCCTGCGATCCGGCTGGCACGACGAGAATCCTCTGATGCGGGTAGAGGACGGCGTCGAGGTTGTTGTCCGCCATGAATTTCGCGACGGCCAGCCGGAGTCTGTCGCGGTTCAGCATCCGGTCCTTGTACGCCTGGCTGTTCATCCCATCGACGACCGCGATTTCCTGTTCCAGCGTCGCCTGCACCGCGGACGTCTTCGCGGCGACCAGCTGAGCGAAGCTCTTGACCGGCGCGTCCGAAGGAAGCGCGGCGAAGTAGCGGTCCATGACGGTGCGGGCTTCGTAATCGGATGTGACGACTTGAGAGGACAGCGTGTCGTATTCGGTCAGCGCGAGCGGCACGGCAGTCGCGCCGAGCTGTTCCATCGTGGCGATGGCGCGCTGCATCACGGCGTTGACCTCGCGGTGGCGGTCCTCGCGCCCCGACAGGTTCGTCAGCACGCCGATGCGCGCACCTTTGAGCGCATCGCTCCTCAACTGCTCGGTGTAGCTTTTCGGGCTGCGGCCCTTGCCGAACGCGGTGATCGGATCGGCGGGATCGTAACCGGCCATCACGTCGAGCAGCAGCGCTGCATCCCTCACGGTCCTCGCAAGCGGGCCGACCTCGTCCTGGGTCTGGCTGTTCGGGATAACGCCGCTGCGGCTGACCAGGCCGCGCGTCGGCCGGATGCCGACCAGGTTGTTGGCGGAGGACGGCGAGCGGATCGACTGGCCGGTGTCGCTGCCCGTGCCGATCAGCGCGAGATTCGCGGCGACCGCGGCACCCGTGCCGCCGCTCGAACCGCCCGGCGTGCGCGTGAGATCGTAGGGATTGAGCACCTGACCGCCCAGGCTCGAGATCGACAGCCCGCCGCGGGCGAATTCCTGCAGGTTCGTCTTGGCCAGGACCAGCGCGCCGGCTTGGCGGATCTTGCCGACCGTGAAGGCATCGGCCTTGGGCCGCGAGCTCTTCATGCTGACATTGCCCGCGGTCGTCGGCATGTCGGCGGTGTTGAAATTGTCCTTGAGCACGATGGGCACGCAGTGCAGCGGCGCGGCGCTCGCAGGGTTTGCAGCATACGCGCGATCCATCTCGGCGGCGGCTTCCAGCGCCCTCGGGTTGACCGTCAGCACCGCGCGGAGCGCGGGCCCGCGCAGATTGTAGGCCTCGATCCGCGCCAGATAGAGCCGCGTCAGCTGCGTGCAGGTCAGGCGTCCCGCGGCGAAGGCCCGGTGGACGCTCTCGATCGTCGCTTCCTGGAGACGGAAGGGCTGCGCCTCCTGGGCGTGTCCAACAGTTGAGACGGCGAGGAGCGCGACCGCTGACCAGGCTCCGGCGTGGCGACCCATCGGTTTCCGACTTTCGAACGTTTTTCGCTTCAAGCGTAACGAAGCTTATACGCCTTGGGGAGCACCGTCGCTTGTCATCCCATCGCTTGCGCACATGCCCGGAAGGGTCGGGCGACGGAGGGAACGATGGCTTTCAAGAGTATCAGGCGCCAATCGGCGCTGAGGTTTGCCGGGCTGCCGCTCTGGTCGGTGGCGATCGGGCCCGACTTCGCCAAAGGCGAGATGAGGGGCCATGCCAAGGGCATCCTCGCGCTCGGCGACATAGCGACGGGCGTGGTTGCGGCGGGCGGTCTGGCGCGCGGCGTGGTCGCGTTCGGCGGCCTTGCCATCGGCCTGGCATCGTTCGGCGGCCTCGGGCTCGGCCTGATCGTGGCGCTGGGCGGCGGAGCCGCGGGCGTGGTGGCGATCGGCGGCGGGGCGGCAGGGCACTACGCGATGGGCGGCGGCGCCGTCGGAACACATGTCCTGTCGGCGAGCGAATGCGACCCCGATGCGCTGGATTTCTTCAGCCGCGCCTTCGAGTGGTGGCCCCAACTCGATATCGTGGCGCAGAACTGCTTCTCGTAGCAGTTTCCCCTAGCCGTCGTTCATCGGATGGCGCCGTATATCCATCGCCTGATGCAGTACGCGCACGATCAGTATGCCCTGCGGCTCCGCGACGTAGAACACAATGTGGGATTCGTATTTCCATCGCCTGAGATTGGGCGCGAGCTCAGCAGCGCCGCGGCCTCGCGTAGGATGCTCGGCAAGCGCCTGAAAGGCGCGCTTCAGGCCGTCGTGGTATCGGCGCCCCTGTTCGACGCCGAAACGTCTGACGGTGTAAACGACAACTTCAAGGATGTCGGCGTCGGCCCGCGTGGAAAGCCGATAGCTAGCCATGCCCCGCCCGATGACGGCGTTCTACCTCTTCCCAGATGTCACTCATGGCGCGGTCGCTGATGCCGCTATCGAGGCCTTCTTGAATGGCTTGCTTAAGGGCGAGCAGTTTGGCGCTCTGCTCTTGATCACGACGGATCAAGTCGCGGAAATACTCGCTATCATTGGTGTAGTCGCCGCTGTCGATTCGGGCCTTCACCCACGCGTCCTGTTGCTCCGAGAGCGTGATCGTCTTGCGCTTGGTTGCCATACCCGCCTCAAGTTAGCTAAATCTCATACTATTGGTGCACTTTAGCACCGCTTTGGAGCCCGCGTCCATGGTTGCCCTGAGTCCCCGAGAAGAGCGTGAGAATCGCGATCGCGGACTGGTGCAGGTGGTGGGGCCGCTCGGCCTCGCCGCGAACGTCGTCAATATGGTCATCGGTGCGGGCATCTTCGTGCTCCCCGCCGCGATCGCGCGCGAGATCGGCCCGGCCGCGCCGCTCGCCTACGTCGCCTGCGCGATTGCCATGGGCGCGATCGCGCTGTGCTTTGCCGAGGCCGGCAGCCGGGTCCCGACCAGCGGCGGTCCTTACGGCTATGCAGAGGCCGCGTTCGGCCCGTTCGTCGGCTTCGTCATGGGCGCGCTGGTGTGGCTCGCGGCGGTGCTCGCGTCGGCGGGTATCGCCGCGGCCTTGGTGGACCTGCTGGCCGGGTTTTGGCCGCCCCTGGGCGAACCCATCGCGCGCGGCGTCATCGTCGTCTCGATCTACGCGCTGCTCGCGGCGGTGAATATTGCGGGCGCAGCGCCGGGCGCGCGTCTCGTTGGCGTCACGACGGTCGCGAAGCTCGTTCCGCTTCTGGTCTTCCTCGCAGTGGGCGCGTTCCTGGTCCGGCCGGAGAACCTGACGATCGCGTCGGCGCCCCAGATCGGCGATTTCGGCCGCGCGATGTTCCTCGCGATCTTCGCCTTCTCCGGCATGGAGACCGCGCTCGCGGTCAGCGGCGAGGTGCGCGCGCCGGCGCGTTCGGTGCCGGTCGGCCTGCTTGGCGCGATGGCGGGCGTGACCACGATCTACATCCTGGTCCAGATCGTGGCGCAGGGCGTGCTCGGCGCGGAGCTAGCACGCTCGACTTCCCCGCTTTCGGATGCGCTCGAAGGGCTCTCGCCGGGTCTCGCGGGGCTGTTGCTCGTGGGTGCTGCGATCTCCATGTCGGGCTATCTCGCGGGCAATGCGTTGAGCGCGCCGCGCCTCCTGTTCGCCGCCGCCCGCGACGGCTTCCTGCCGGCAGGCCTCGCCGCGATCCACAAGCGCACGCATGCACCGGCCGTGGCGATCATCGTCCATCTCGGGATAGCAGCGGTGCTGGCGCTCACCGGCACATTCATCGAGCTTGCGGTGTTGTCGACGCTCGCGACCGTCGGCATCTACATCCTCGGTTGTGCCGCGACTCTCCAGCTGCGCCGGCGCGACGTGGCAACCGCGGGCACGCCGTTGCGATTCCGCGCCACCGTTCCGGCGGCGTTCATCGGCATCGCCGGCATGATCTGGGTTGCAGTGCAGGCGACACCGGGCGAGGCAATCTCGGTAGCCGTCGCGCTGGCGTTGATCGGCGCGCTCTATCTCGGCGTCCGCTATTCGCGCCGCAGTCCGGGCTGACGCCTACTTGGCCGCGGCCGAGCGCGGGAACGCCGCCTGCCAGCGGGCTGCGAACTGCGCGCGGGGCACTTCCTGGCCGCGCAAGAAGACCCGATTGATCTTGCGCGTGTTGGAGATGCTGTCGAGCGGATTGGCGTCGAGCACGACGAAATCGGCGTTCTTGCCGGCCGCGACCATGCCGGTGTTGAACTTGCCGATGGCCGCGCCGTCGCGCGTTGCGCCAACAATCGCCTGCATCGGCGTCACGCCGAACGCCACGTGGCTCTCCAGGTCCATGTGATTGGCCAGGCCGACAAGGTGTCGCGTCTGGCCGGTGTCGGTGCCGCCGACGATTTTCATGCCGGCGTCCCTAAGCCGTATCGCGTTCCGTCCGTCATGGGCGAAGGTCTCTTTGGCTTGCGCGACTTGAGCTGGAGTCATTTTCCGCAGCGGATCGCCCCAATAGTCCTCGATCTGTTGCGCGGAATAGGTCGCCTTTAGCAGCGGGTCGTCCAGCCATGCGGGACGGGTCGGTCCGCCAAAGGTGGTCATATAAGCGCTGATCAGCGAAGGCGTCATCCAGATCACCGGCCGATTGTTGCGGGCGATTCGGTCGCGCACGATCGCGACCAGCTCGTCGTCGACGGTGTCGTGGCCGCGCACGGGAACATGCAGCCAGCCTTCCATGCCGCCGCGCATCAATCCCTTGGCATCGGAGAGCTTGACGTTGTGAACCGCGACCGGAACGTTGTTGCGGTGCGCTTCATCGAGGATCGCGCCATAGAGCGCCGGCGAAAGGGTCGTCTTCGTCCCTTCCCGGTCATCGACCCAGATCTTGATGAACTCGGGCCTGATGCGGGCGTAGTCGCGGACGGCCGCGCGGGCTTCGTCCGGCGTTGAGACCCAATAGGATACATCCTGCCGCGACGGATGGCCCTGTGCGCCCGCGGTAAGGTATGCCATGCCGGGTCCAGCGGTCTTGAAGAGGGGCGTGTTCGGAACCACCTCGTCGCGCAGTTTCAGCGGCACGTCGCCCCATCCGGTGCGTCCACCTTTCATATCGGAGCGATCGACCAAGTCACCGACCCCGACGACCGCGCCGACGCCGAAATAGGCGAGGCGCTGAAGGTGATCGATCAGATTGGCGCGGGTGAAGTTGTCCTTCGACATCGTGCCTTGCGCGAGATTCTGGAAACCGAAATGGCCGTGCAGATCGACCAGCGTCGGCATCACGGTCTTGCCGGTCAGGTCGACGCGCGCGGCACCTGCGGGGGCCTGCACTTCGCCCCGGCGGCCGACTTGCGTGAACTGATTGCCCTGCACGATGAAGGCCGAGTTCTCGATCGCATTACCGTCGCCCGTGATCAGCCGCGCGCCTTCATAGATGGTGACGCCCTGGCTCACCGCCGGCGAGGACGCAACCAGACCAAAGACGAGACAGGTGAGAGAACTTGCAAGAGACCAAAATCCGCGGCGCATGGCAGCCTCCTCGTTCCTACGTTTTCCCAATCTACTTGCCGAGCCTCGCTGGACCCCGCGAAATCATCTTCACGCTATAGAGACCCTGTCCGGCCGTAATATACAACGTGCCCTTGTCCGAGTAGCCGGAGAAAGCGACATTCGAGGGCTGGCGAGGCACTTTGATGGTCCCGAGATATATCCCGGCGCCGTCGAACACCTGGATTCCCCTGATCGTCGTCACATAGAGCCGGCCTTCGCTGTCGATCGCCATGCCGTCGGCGATGCTTTCCTCGCCGTCCGCGATGTCATGCAGTTCGGCGAAGGCGCGTTTCTTCGCGACGCTGCCGTCGGGCTGCACGTCGTAGGCATAGACCGTCGTCCCGAGCGTGTCGTCGATGATCAGCGTCTTGCCGTCGAGCGTCAGCGTCAGTCCGTTCGGTCGCGGAATCGAATCTTCGATCGCGACCGGCGTCGCGGACCCTGCCGGGAGGTAATAGACGAACACCTTCAGACCGGGCACGACCGGGCGCGGACCCGGATCGGTGAAATAGATCCCGCCCTTGGCATCGACGATCAGGTCGTTCGGCTGGAACAGCCGGAATCCGGGCGTCAGGACGATATAGCCGCGATCGGTTTTCTTGCTGATGTGCGGCCCGCTGCCTTCCGCGAACACGAGATCGCCCTCGGGCGTGAAGGCGATGCCGTTGCTGCGCTCCGTCCGCTCGCGCTCGACCGTGATGTAGCCCTGCTGGTCGAGATAATAGGTGCGGTGCGCCACCGTGTCGGAGAAATAGAGGCCGCCGTCCGGCGTGCCGAGCGGACCCTCGGTGTTCATGAACACCTCGCTCACGAGCTCCACCATGGCGTCCGAAGCAAGGACACCGGCGATTCCAGCCGCGGACGCCTCGGAGGAAGCGAGAATCAGGCACGCCGCGAACGCCGTCGATCTGGCCGAGCACATCGTGCTATTTCCCGGGTCCCCGTGGGCCGACCCTATCAGACCGGCGGCGGTGTCAGAAGCGAGTTCAGCCCATGTCGGTAAGCCGGCAGCAGAGACGCGCAAGACTGAAGGAAAGCGTCGATCACGTGACGCGGTACGGGATCGCCCTCGACGATCCTCCGGCCGGGCAGGTGTGGGCGATGATCGGGCTTACGCGCATTCTGATCGACATCCTGGACGGCCGGGGGCCTGCGCGCGCGAGCGAGGCCGCGAAACGGGCGCACGAGTTCTTCGACCAGTCGCTCAAGCGCAATCCCTCGAACCATAAGATCGAGTGCGCGAAGGGCTGCGGCTTCTGCTGCCATCTCCGCGTCAGCGCGATGGCGCCGGAGGTGTTTCATGTGGCGAATTTCGTGCGCAAGCAGTTCGCGGGCGAGTTGGACAAAGTCATCGATCAGGTGCGGGCCGCGGACGGCAACAGCAGGGGGCTGAGCTCGCGCGATAGGCCGCTGCACAAATTCCCCTGTGGCCTCCTCGTCGCCAATGCCTGCTCGGTCTATGTCGCGCGGCCCTCGGCTTGTCGCGGGCTGACCTCGATCTCGGTCAAGACCTGCGAACGCGGGTACAACGGCGAGGAGGTCGAGGTCCAGACCCCCGCGGTGTGGACCGAAATCCGCCAAGCCCACAATCAGGCGATGTGGGCGGCGCTGACGGCGTCCGGCCTGCCGGCGCATTCCTACGAACTCAACCATGCGATGCTGGTCGCACTCGAAACGCCCGATGCCGAGAGCCGCTGGCTCAAAGGCGAGGACGTGTTCGCCGGAGTCTCATCCGACCGCCTGCTTGCAGGCCAAGATGCGCCACGCAAACAGCACCTGATCGACGTGCTGGTCGCGGGCGCGCTGGCGAAGGACTTCCCACCTAACCCTTGAAATCGCAGGGTGCGCTCTACTTCTTTGCTGCCGGCGGCGGCGGCGTGACTCCGGGGATCACGCGGAAATCCTGGTTCGCGTAGCCGGTGACCTCGGGCACTTTCATCACCAGGAAGGCGTGATTGAGCGCCTCGTGGCAGGAATTGCACGACGCGGTCAGATCGGCGAAAGCGGAGGTGAACAGCATCGAATTCTGCGACGTGATCGCGCCGTTCACGGCCCTGACCTGCGAGTCCATGATGTTGATGAAGGTCGGTCCGAGATCGATGTTGATGTATTTCGGGATCGTCGCGGCGATCTTGTCGAAACCGGCACGCATCTCGCGGAGCTGGAACGCGGCGAGAGTCCAGTTGCGCTGCTGGGCGGCGGCCCACAATTTCTGATGGCGCGGCTGGATCAACATGGTCATCAGATCGGACAGCGTCGGCTTGAAGTCGAGAATGACCAGCGGCGCCGGCGCTGCGGCAGGCGCGGGCGCCGGGGCGCTTTGCGCGATTCCGACGACCGATGCGGCGAGCGCGACGGATCCCGCCACCATCAGCGCAGCCAAATGACGATTGTGCATGAGGAACCTCCCGAATTTGGCGCGGATGCTACACCGACTCGGCGCCGGCGCGGAACCGGGGCCAAGCACCCTCTCCGGTAAGTGAGGAGCCCAACGGCGCCACCGGGTCAGCGCCCGCGCGGCTTCTGCGCCTTCTTGCCCCGTATGGCGCGCGTGCCGGCGACGCCCTTGGTGCTGCGGGCCCCTTGCGAGCCCTGTCCCGAGGACGAAGGGCTGCGCATCGCCGAGTCGACGGTCGCCTCGACCGCGGATTGGCGCGCGTAGGGATCGTCGGCGATCACAAGCTCGGTCACCTGAAGCCGCTTGATCTCGTCGCGCAGCCGCGCGGCCTCCTCGAATTCGAGATCGCCCGCGGCGGTGCGCATGCGTTTCTCCAGCTCCGCGATGTGCGTGCGCAGATTGTGCCCGATCGGCACCGGGTCATCGGCGAAGCCGGACTCGACCAGCACATGGTCGCGCTCATAGGCGGACGCCATGATGTCGGTGATACTCTTCTTGATGCTCAGAGGCGTGATGCCGTTGGCGAGGTTGAACTCTGCCTGCTTCTGGCGGCGGCGTCCGGTCTCCGCCATCGCGCGCTCCATCGAGCCGGTGATGTGGTCCGCGTACAGGATGACCTTGCCGTCGACGTTGCGCGCCGCCCGGCCGATGGTCTGGACCAGCGAGGTCTCCGAGCGCAGGAAGCCTTCCTTGTCGGCGTCGAGGATGGCAACCAGCGCGCACTCCGGAATGTCGAGGCCCTCGCGCAGCAAATTGATGCCGACGAGCACGTCGAACGCGCCGAGCCGCAAATCCCGCACGATCTCGATCCGCTCGAGCGTCTCCACGTCGGAATGCATGTAGCGCACGCGCACGCCGTTCTCGTGCAGATACTCGGTCAAATCCTCCGCCATGCGCTTGGTGAGCGTGGTGACCAGGGCCCGGTAGCCCTCCTTGGCGATGCGCTTGCACTCGGCGAGCAGATCGTCGACCTGGTATTCGACCGGCCGCACTTCCACCGGAGGATCGATCAGGCCGGTCGGCCGGATCACCTGTTCGGTGAACACGCCGCCGGTGCGGGCGAGCTCCCACGGGCCCGGCGTCGCCGAGACGAAGATCGTCTGCGGCCGCATCAGCTCCCACTCCTCGAACTTCAGCGGGCGGTTGTCGATGCAGGACGGCAGACGGAAGCCGTATTCGGCGAGCGTCGCCTTGCGCCGGTAGTCGCCGCGATACATGCCGCCGAGCTGCGGAATCGTGACATGGGATTCGTCGACGAAGACCACGGCTTCGTCGGGCAGATACTCGAACAGCGTCGGCGGCGGCTCGCCCGCGCGGCGTCCGGTGAGCCAGCGCGAATAGTTCTCGATGCCGGCGCAGGAGCCGGTCGCCTCGATCATTTCGAGGTCGAACATGGTGCGCTGTTCCAGCCGCTGGGCCTCGAGCAGCTTGCCTTCGTGGCGGAACCAGTCCAGGCGCTGTCGCAGCTCTTCGCGCATGCCCTTCACCGCCTGCGCCAGCGTCGGGCGCGGCGTCACGTAGTGCGAATTGGCGTAGACCTTGACCGTCTCGAGCTCGGCGGCGTTTCGTCCGGTCAACGGATCGAACTCGAAGATCGAATCGATTTCGTCGCCGAACAGCGTCACTCGCCAGGCGCGGTCCTCGTAATGCGCGGGAAAGATGTCGACCGTGTCGCCGCGCGCGCGGAAACAGCCGCGGGCGAAGCCCTCGTCGTTGCGGCGGAATTGCAGCGCGACCAGGCGCGCGAGCAGCTCCGCACGCGGGATGCGGTCGCCGCGCGCCAGTCCGAACGCCATGCCCGAATAGGTCTCGACCGCGCCGATGCCGTAGATGCACGACACCGAAGCGACGATGATGACGTCGTCGCGCTCCAGGATCGCGCGCGTCGCCGAATGGCGCATGCGGTCGATCTGTTCGTTTACGGAGGAATCCTTCTCGATATAGGTGTCGGTGCGCGCGATATAGGCTTCCGGCTGGTAGTAGTCGTAGTAGGAGACGAAGTACTCCACCGCGTTGTCGGGAAAGTAGGTGCTCATCTCGGAATAGAGCTGGGCGGCAAGCGTCTTGTTCGGCGCGAGGATGAGGGCGGGGCGCTGCACCCGCTGGATCACCTTCGCCATGGTGAAGGTCTTGCCCGATCCGGTGACGCCGAGCAGCACCTGGTCGCGTTCGTCCGATGCGCCTCCCGCGCCGAGGCCCGCGACAAGCTCCTCGATCGCCGTAGGCTGGTCGCCGGCGGGCTCGTAACCCGACACCAGCTTGAAGCGCCGGCCGCCCTCGCTTTTCACGGGACGCTCGGGCCGGTGCGGCACGAACGCGGTCATCTCCGCCCCGGTCATGCGGGCGAAGCCCGGAGACGCTTCGGCAAAGCCGCCTACGGGGCGGAACCCGGGACCGTTGTTGTGAGGCATGGCGGGAATATAGGCGGTGCCAAGGGCAATTGCAGCCGCTTATGCATCCGGCGACGGGCCTGAAAAA
>Ga0137427_10001513_pt1 | contig 10413 bp, 13 predicted proteins | sample EasRivERMZT700_2_FD_102309 | JGI IMG/M metagenome (GOLD analysis project Ga0137427, IMG submission 102309) | Soil microbial communities from meander-bound floodplain in the East River, Colorado, USA - East River MetaG ERMZT700_2 | ecosystem: Environmental > Terrestrial > Soil > Floodplain ...
CCGGGCACATCCCGGGCGCGGTGTCGATTCCGCTCGGCGAGCTCAAGGCTCGCTTCAAGGAGCTGCCCAAGAACCGCGCGGTCGTGGCGTACTGCCGCGGCCCCTACTGCGTGTTCGCCGTCGAGGCGGTCGATCTGCTCCGCAAGAAAGGGTTCAAAGCGCACCGCATGCAAGAGGGTGTGCTCGATTGGCGCAGCCGCGGCTGGCGCCTCGACGCCGAGACGACGCGGAAGGAGCGTTGACATGAGAAAGACCCTGGCACCACGGACACGCCGCCGCCTGGACATTCAGGGGTTCGACAGCGTCGACGAGCAGGTGCTCGCGCCCGTTGCCCCATGGCTGCGGCTGGCGTTTGGCCTGTGCGCGTTGCTCGGCGGCGTGGGGACCGCTTTGGCGTCGCCCACCATTCTGCTCGTGCTCGCGCCGTTTGCGGCGCTGGCGGCGGCGTCGCCCGTGCACCCCTTCGACCTCATCTACAACTACGGTATTCGCCGCCTCACCGGGACCGGGCCGCTGCCCCGCCGGGGCGCGCCGTCCCGTTTCGGTTGCGGCATGGGCGCCGTTCTGCTGGTGGTCACGGCCTGGGCGTTTTCCGCCGGACACGCAGCCGTCGGCTATGCCCTGGGCGGCGTGGTCACGTTCGCGGCGTTTCTGGTAGGTACGACGGATATCTGCATTCCATCGATGATCTACCGGGCGATTTTCGGCTGGCGGCGCGCCCGCATTGCGCAACGGATCCGGGGGGCGTCGTGAAAGTGCGTGAACGCGTATCGGCAGCTACGCCGCCCGCCGTGGTGGTCCAGCTCGTGACGCGAATGCTCCGTGAAGCGTTCGAGGGACCCCCCGGGCCGTGGAGCTACTTCAGCGACACATCCCCCGGGACCGGGGTGTTCGGGACCATCGCCGAGCTGAACGCCGCCCAAGCCTCCCAGCAAGCCGGTCCGAACAACACGACGATCGCGGGCCACGTCCACCACCTGCGCTCGACGCTCGCGCTCTCGCGGCAAGCGCTGCGCGGGGACTCGACGTCGCGCGACCGTAGCCTGAGCTGGTCGCTGTCCACCGTGGACGACGCGGCGTGGTTCGACTTGCGGGCGGAACTGCGGCGCGCGTACGAGAGCCTGCTGGTGGCAGTGTCGACGCAGACGACCTGGGGCGAGGACGCGGTGGGCGTAGCGTTCGGCGCGATCGCGCACACGGCCTATCATCTGGGCGCGATCCGGCAGCGACTCACCCCGCACGGCAGGAATCCATGAAGTGCCTATTCACCCTAGTATGGAGGCCCAATGTCTGCTTCTTCTTCCCCCTTACCGGCCAGCAGCAGAACGAATCTCGGCGCCACCCTCGTGCTCCTCGCCGGGGTCGGCTTGGTCGGCTATGGCGTGATGTTCCTGGTCCGCAACTTCACAGGTTTCATCGAACTCGGCCTTACGCCCCAACTCATCGGCGGCACCCCCGAGGAAATCCGAGCCTTTAGCCCACACCTCTATCACTACATCAGCCATTTGCAGGTCGCGGTGGCGGCCTTCATCATCGCGCTCGGGATCGCCGTGATCGCGCTAGCCTGGAACGGCATCCGCACGGGCCAGCGGTGGGCGCTGTGGACGGCGTTCCTGGCTCCGGTGGTTGGCGTGGGGCTGGCCCTGCCGCTCCACTACTCGTATGGCTTCGCCACGCTTGGTCATCTCGGCTTGATCTACCTTGATGCCGCGATTCTCCTCGTCGGCACCGTGCTCGCCGCCAAGGCTTTACGCCGTGTGGAGGTTGGTTGAAGAGCCTGTTCGTTCTGAATGACCCACCCTATGGCACCGAGCGCAGCTATAACGCGCTGCGGCTCGCCGGCGCGCTTGCGAAACGGGAAGGCGAAGAAGTGCGCGTCTTCTTGATGGGCGACGCAGCCGCCTGCGCCAAGGCGGGGCAGTCCGTCCCCCAGGGCTACTACAACATCAATCGCATGGTCCAGGCAGTGATCCTCCAGCGAGCCGCGGTCGGCGTTTGCGGCAGCTGCATGGACGCCCGAGGCATCAAGGAAGCAGAGCTACTCGAAGGCACGCGGCGCAGCTCCATGGAGGAGCTGGCCGATTGGACGCAGTGGGCCGACAAAGTCCTGGTGTTCTGAGCCCCATGAACGAATCCCAGAACATCCTGGTGTTGGGCGGCGGCGTAGGTGGGCTCGTCGCGGCTCACGAGCTCCGAAGGTTGCTGCCACGGGAGCATCGCGTCACCCTCGTGGACCGCGAACCCAGGTTCGTATTCGCTCCTTCCCTGCTCTGGCTGATGACCGGGGGCCGCAGTGCGGAAGGGATTTCGCGGCCGCTGGCGCGGCTCAAACGACAAGGCATTGAGGTGGTGCAGGGAGAGATCGAGCGGATCGACGTCGCTCACCGCGAGGTAACGGTCAGCGGGGAGAAGCTATCGGCCGACCACCTCGTGATCGCCCTCGGCGCGGAGCTCGCTCCCGAAACCGTTCCCGGTCTCGCCGCGGCCGGCCACAATTTCTACACTGTGGCCGGCGCCGAGGCGTTGCGCGATGCGTTGAGCGCGTTTACCGGAGGAAGGCTCGTCGTCCTCACGGCCGCGCCCGCGTACAAGTGCCCGGCGGCTCCGTACGAAGCGGCGATGCTGCTGGAGCATTATTGCCGCAGCAAGAAGGTTCGGGGCAAAACCCAGCTCGATCTCTATGCGGCCGAGCCGGGCCCAATGGGAGTCGCCGGACCCGAGGTGTCCAAAGGAGTGCGGCAGCTCGTCGAGTCCAAGGGAATCACCTACCACCCTGAGCACCAGGTGCAGGAGGTTGACCCGTCGACTCGGCGCCTGCGCTTCACCAACGGGGCGGAAGTGATCTACGATCTCCTCGCATACGTGCCGCCCCACCGCGCACCGCGCGTCGTGCGAGAGTCCGGTCTCGTGAGCGAGAGCGGCTGGGTCACCGTAGACGCGCACACGATGGAAACCAAGTTCGAGCGCGTGTATGCGCTGGGCGACGTGGTCAGCATCCCACTGAAGCTCGGCAAGCCGTTGCCGAAGGCCGGGGTCTTCGCCCATGCCGAGGCAGAGGTCGTCGCCCGAAACATCGCGCGGGCCATCACTGGAAGAGGCACACCGGCGGCGTTCGACGGCATGGGCGCGTGCTTCGTCGAGACGGGCGACGGAAGGGCCGCGTTCGGTAGGGGCAACTTCTACGCCGAGCCCGTGCCGGAAGTGAAACTGCACGCTCCCGGCTGGCACTGGCACATCGGCAAGGTCTGGTTCGAGAAGAATTGGCTCTGGCGGTGGTTTTGACCGTTCTCGATCTAGGCAGTGGAGCGGGACTCGACGCGATCGTGGCGGCCTGGCAAGTGGGTCCCCCCGGAGGAGCCCTGCAAGTGTTTACGTACTGTTTGTGCCGCATGAACGAATGAATGGCCTTCTACCACAACCGCATCTACCCGCGCCTCGTGCACTGGCTAGGGAATCCAAAGCCCATCCTCGACCTTCGCCAGCAGATCGTCCCTCTGGCACAAGGGATCGTTCTCGAAATCGGCGTAGGCTCCGGCGCCAACTTCGCGCATTATGACGTTGGAAGAATCATCAAGCTCTACGCGCTCGAACCCAACGCACAAATGCTCCAGTTTGCAGAGGTGGAACGTCGTCGCACGAACCTGAATGTCCAGTTCCTTGATTCGCCATGCGAACGCATCCCACTGGCTGACGGCAGCGTGGACACGGTCGTCAGCACGTTCACCTTGTGTACGATTGCAGCCGTCGAACAGGCGATCCGCAGTCTCGCACGTGTCTTGAAGCCCGGTGGCAAGCTCATTTTTCTTGAGAACACCGTCGCGGCCGACCCTCGAGTCCGGCGCTGGCAGAAATGGTGGGAGCCGATTCATCACCGGGTCTTCGAGGGCCTGTACCTCACACGGGACATTCCGTCGCTGATCGCAGCGGGGGGCTTTCGGATCGATATGATGAGGTCGCTCTACCTCACCCGCTTCCCGAAGTCGTGGACCAGCTGCTGCTGCGGTACGGCCCTTCGGCAGTGACTCCTGATGGCGCCTCTGTGGCCTTCTCTCCACCACCCCGCCATGTTACGACGTGCGCGAACCCGCGGAACAGTTTGAACGGCTGCGAGCAGCCTTAGCCTCACGCTACCGGATCGTGCGTGAGATCGGGCGTGGCGGGATGGCGCTGGTCTACCTCGCCGACGATCTCAAGCATGAGCGTCGGGTGGCGGTCAAGGTTTTCAGACCGGAGCTGGCGGCCGCGCTCGGGCCGGAGCGCTTCCTCCGCGAGATCCAGATCGCCGCCGTGCTCGCCCATCCCCACATCCTGCCGCTGCACGATTCCGGCGAAGCCGACGGCTTCCTGTTTTTTGTCATGCCGTATGTCGAGGGCGAGTCGTTGCGTGATCGGCTGACGCGCGAAGGCCATCTGCCGGTCGCCGAGGCCGTACGCATCGTGAGCGAGATCGCCGAAGGCCTCGACTGCGCGCACCGCAAAGGCGTCGTCCACCGGGACATCAAGCCAGAAAACATTCTGTTCCTGGGCGGGCACGCGGTCATCACCGATTTCGGAGTCGCGACGGCGGTCCACACCGCCGGCGGTACGAAGCTCACGCAGACGGGATTCTCGGTCGGCACCCCCCAGTACATGAGCCCGGAGCAAGCCCTATCCGAGGGCGAAATCGATGCGCGCAGCGACATCTACGCGCTCGGATGCGTGCTCTATGAAATGCTCACCGGGAACCCGCCGTTTGCCGGACCCAACGCGCAAGCGATCCTGTCGCGAAAGCTGAGCGAGCCGTTACCCGACTTGTCGACACTGCGCGACGGCGTATCCCACTCGTTGCGCGAAGCGGTCCGCCGAGCGCTCGCCAAGGCTCCCGCTGACCGCTATGGCTCGGCGCTCGAGTTCGCGGCGGCCGTCGCAAACCCTGCCACGGCGCCAGGTCGTTCGCGTCGCACCGCACGAGCCGTCATGCTGTTCGTCGCTGTGCTCGCGGTCGCCGGCGTAGTGACCGTCTGGCGGCACAACACGGCCGTGCCGGCCGGCGATGCGCCGCGAGCCACCGCCATCGCCGTCTTACCGTTCGAAAACCTCGGCCCCGCCGACGACGATTACTTCGCGGCCGGCATCACGGACGAAATCGCCACCCGGCTGGGCGCCGTGACCGAGCTGAGTGTGGTACCGCGCGGAGCCGCGCAGCGGTACACCCGAACGACCGCGACGATGCGCGAGATTGGCCGGGCCCTCGGGGTCGATGTCCTCCTGACCGGAAGCGTGCGGTGGGCCGGCAACCCGAGCGGTGATCGCCGCGTCCGCATCACGTTGAACCTCGTCCAGGTTGACGATGAACGGCAGCTCTGGTCAACCGCCTACGATCGCGAGATCACCGACATCTTCGCGGTGCAGTCGGACATCGCCGGGCAAGTCATCGCGCGCCTGGGGGTCACGCCCCGCCCGGCAGAGAGCGCGCGGTTGATTGCCCAGCCGACCGAGAATCACGAAGCCTACACCCTCTACCTGAAGGGTCGGTTCTTCTGGAACAAGCGCACCGGAGCCGACCTCCAGACGGCGCTCGGCTACTTCCAACAGGCGGTAGACCTGGACCCGGGCTACGCCCTCGCCTGGGTCGGGATCGCCGATATCTGGATTGCCCGCGGCTGGTACGGCCGCCTGGCACCGCGCGAGACCTACCCCAAGGCCAAGAGTGCTGTCCTACGCGCCCTGGAGTTCGATAGCACCCTGGCCGAGGCACACACGTCGCTGGCGCACATCCATTTCCAGTTCGATCACGACTGGGTGGCCGCCGAGCGAGAATACCGCCGAGCGATCGAGCTGAATCCCCGGTACGCCGTGGCGCACCATTGGTACGGGGGGTTCTGTTCGGCCACCGGCCGACATGACGAGGCGATTCGCGAGGCGGTGATGGCGCGCAGCCTGGATCCGCTGTCGCCGATCATTCAGACGTGGATTGGTCTGCGGTATTACTTCGCGGGCCGTACCGACACTGCGATCGCGGAGTTTCTGAAAGCCTTCGAGCTCGACCCGCGCTTCGCCCCCGCGCACTGGCACCTGGGGTGGGCGTATGAGCAAGCGGGAAGATTCGCCGAGGGCATCGCGGAGGCCGAGCGGGCGCTGGCTCTCGACGACGGCAATTGGCTCTACCTCGCGTCGCTGGGGCATGCATACGCCCGGGCGGGCAGAACGAGTGACGCGCACGCGATTCTGGCCCGCTTGCTGCGGGCGTCCGGGGCGCAGCACGTCTCCGCCTATCACGTCGCGGCCGTCTATGCCGCTCTGGAAGACACCACCCGTGCCCTCGACTGGCTTGAGCGGGCGCTCGAGGAACGCTCACCGTGGATCGGCTATCTCCGGGTCGACCCCCGCCTGGCGGGCCTGCGCGCTCACCCGCGGTTTGCGGGCTTGCTCACGCGGGCACGACTGAGGCCGCTTGGACAGGCTTCTTAATTCCGCGATTGCTGTTCGACCCGATACTCCACCAGGAGACACCAGCATGAGGACCCCATCCCTGTTCCGAGGCCTGACGCTCGCGGCCCTGGCGATCACCGCGACGCACCGGGCCGAGTCGGCCCAGGCGCAGGGAGAACCCAGCGGACCGCCGACTCCAATGCAACGGGCGTCGCAGCTCGATCGAGACGGCCAGACCGCCCAAGCCCGGCGCATGTTCCAGGCGTTGATCGATTCGGCCGCGAATCCCGCCGCCAAGGCCCAGGCGCAACGCGCCATGGCGATGTCCTATGCCTTCGATCGCGACTGCGCCAGCACGGTGAAGTACGAGGGCCTGGTCATCGCCTATTGGGTGACGCGCGAGCAGGCGGAGCCGGAGAATGCCTTCTACGAGCAGGGTGAGATGTCGAATGAGGCCGCGCGCGTATGCCTCGACGCCGGACAGATCGATGTCGCGGAGCAATGGTACCGCCGGGGCTACGAGCTGGGCACCAAAGAGCCGGCACCTCAGACACACCCGCGCAGCCTGTGGGAGTTTCGTCTCGCCCACGCGCTGGCGCGTATCGCGGCCCGCCGCGGCGACACCACCCAGGCGCGGCTGCAGATCGCCGCGGCACGCCGGGCGCTCGACGGCGACACGGCCATGGCCGCGCAGCAGGAGCGGTACGTCCCCTATCTCGTGGGCTATGTGGCGTTCTACGCCAACGACTTGGCGACCGCCGAAACGCAGTTCACGCGCGCCATCGCCACACGCGGCAACGAGCGGGATGCCTTCCAGCACTGCCTCTTGGCCATGACGCTCGAGCGGCTCGGCCGGCAGGCCGAGGCGAAGACCATGTACCAGAAGGCCTACGATCTGGCCACCGGGCACAATCCACCCGCAGCCTTCGTGCGACCGTTCGCGCGTGAGAAACTGAGACTGGCAGGGTCGCGCTAACCAAGACCCAATCGGGCGGGATTACGAATCGAGAGCCGGCCGTTCACGCCTTCAGAAGCGGTTCATATTCTCATCACGTTGCGCGGGATATCCTCCCCTTGCCAGTAACAGGGGGAGAAACCCATGAAACCCTTCATCGGCGATATCGAAGACCGCACCGAAGCGAATCCCGATTTTCGGCACGTCCTCTACACCGGCCCGCACCTCCAGCTCGTGCTGATGGCCCTCCAGCCCGGCGAGGAGCTGGGCGAGGAGGTCCACGCGGGCACGGACCAGTACTTCCGGGTGGAAGAGGGCACGGCCACAGTCTGGATCGACGGAGCTGAGACGCGGATAGACAGCGACATGGTCGTCATCGTCCCCGCGGGCGCGCGGCACAACCTGAAGAACACGGGGCACCGGCCGTTGAAATTCTACACGCTCTACGCGCCCCCCGAGCATCCCGCTGGCGCCGTGCATCACACCAAAGCGGACGCGGATCGCCCGAGAGCTTTCGCATGAGTGTCGTGAGCCACGCTAGCTGAAGGCTTCCGAAGCTGGTACTATGGCCCCTCGTACCACAACGAGGAGCCGGCAATGGCGGCAGCGTCGCTGAAGAACCAGCAGCGCATCATCAGCAATCAGAAGATGATCGTCCGGAATCAGGAGCGGATCCTCCGCAGCCTCCGGGCCGTGGTGAAGAACCAAAAGAAGATCCTCGCGAACCAGAGCAAGATCCTCGCGAAATAGCTAACGCGCCTCGACAACCAGCGCCATGGCGCCCGCATACGAGCGCCAGCGCGCGACTTCCTCCGCGAGCGCTCGCCGTCCCACCGCCGTGAGGTCGTAGTAGCGCGCGATGCGATTGTGTTCGGTGGGCCGCCAGTGCGAGGTCACCCAGCCGCGCTTCTCGTACCGGTGCAGGGCGGGATAGAGCGACCCCTGCCCGATCTGGAAGCTCCCCCGCGACAGCTGCTGAATCCGGTTGGTGATTCCCCATCCATGCATCGGCGCGAGGGACAGCGCCTTGAGAAGGAGCAGATCCAACGTGCCCTGCAGGACGTCAGCGGCCTTCGGCACTCGTTTCTCCTGTCGGAGCGAACAGGGAATATGATGCCAGTGCTCCTGTTGGAGCAACAGGGGACACATCTCTAGCGGCGCGCGACCGGTGGCGGTATCATCGTGCTCGCACTGACCCCATTCCCCGCTGAGGTGTTGCATGAGGACATTCATCATTGGGGGCTACGCCGTGCGGTTTGCGCAACAAGATGGAGCGAACTGAAATGACAGGCGTGAGCGCAAAGCTCAATGGCCCGTGGCACGCGTGGGTCCTCCGAACCTTTACCCTCATCGTCCTGGCCCACTGGGCCGAACATCTGGTGCAAGCCTATCAGGTCTACGTGCTCGATTGGCCGCTACATCAAGCCAGGGGCGTGCTGGGCCAGGCGTTCCCGTGGCTCGTGCACTCCGAGGTGCTCCACTACGGGTATGCGGTGATCATGCTGGCCGGCATTTGGACGCTGCTGCCGGGCTTTGTGGGGCGATCGCGCACCTGGTGGCTCGTGGCGCTCGTGATCCAATTCTGGCATCACATCGAGCACGCGCTCCTGCAGGGCCAGGTCATCCTGGGGCGGACGTTGTTCGGCGCAGCCACGCCCACGAGCATCCTGCAGCTCTGGCTCCCGCGGCTCGAGTTACACCTGTTCTACAACACCATCGTCTTCATCCCGATGGTCGTGGCGATGTACTACCATCTCCTTCCCAACGCCCCCGAGGCCCGAGCGATGCGGTGCACCTGCGCGCTGCATTCGCACCTCGCGACCACCTGATCTTGGTCGGGACGGCGCGTGAGCACGCGCTGAGTGATCAGGAGCACAGCACGCTCAGCACGCGCGCTCGATGCTTTGGGGATGAAGCTGCTCTGGGCCTTCGTGCCGATTGTGCTGGCGGCCTGTGGCGCGACCAACGAGCTGGGGAGTGGCGATTGCGCGTTCCCCGCATTGCCGGCCACCGATTGTAGTCCTTGGCTGCCGCCCGCCGCCGCGGGACGTACCTGGCGCCTGACCTTTTCGGAGGAGTTCGACGGCTCGGGCTACGATGCTGCGAAACTGACGCCCTGTTTCGACTGGAATTACGGTGGCTGCACGGGCTCATTCAACCAGGGCCGAGAGTACTATGCCGCGTCGCAGATCCGCGTCAGCGGCGGAAGCGCGCAGCTCGTTGCCGAACCGACCAGCCCTCCGATCGCTTCCGGCGCGTGCCAGAACGGGTCCTGCACGTACCTGTCGGGACTGCTCTCAACGGCGCGGCCACGCGCCGACAACGGATCCGGCTACCTCTACAAGTTCACATACGGGTACGTCGAAGCCCGCCTGAAATTGATCGGAACGCAGGGGTTCTTCACCGCCTTCTGGATGCTCCCCACCGACACGACCTACGTGTACCGAACCGAGATCGACATCCTCGAGCATCTCGGCCACGACCCCGCGACCATGTTCATGACCTATCACTACAACGACCGCGGCACATCCTTCGCGGTCAATAACGGTGTCGGCAACAATGGCGCGTGCCCGGTTCAGGACTATACGACTGACTTTCATCGTTTCGGAGTAGACTGGCAGGCCGACCACGTCGCGTGGTATATCGACGGCATCAAGTGCGCGCAGTTCAACGGGAACGTTTCCACCATCGAGAACGGCCCGATGCAGATCATCCTGGATGTCATGGTGGACAACAGCTGGCAACGCTCGTGGAACGAGGGGTTGCTGGACTCTACGCTGGTCCGTCACCTCGACGTCGATTACATCCGCGTCTTTCAGCAGAGCTAAAGCGTATCAGGCGACCCGAGTCACCTCCTCCTCGTCCGGCTTGACCGCGTCGTCGAGCGCGACGTGGTTACGATCGTTACGCACAATGCGGGAAAACAGCGTGATCTTGCGGTCGAAGAGGAACCGCCACAGCAGCCGCGCCCACGACGTATGTGCCGCGAGCGTGGTGTATACCTCGGGGGCAGCGTCATGGACTCGGGGCAACCGGTTCCACGCCAC
>Ga0137427_10001514_pt1 | contig 10413 bp, 11 predicted proteins | sample EasRivERMZT700_2_FD_102309 | JGI IMG/M metagenome (GOLD analysis project Ga0137427, IMG submission 102309) | Soil microbial communities from meander-bound floodplain in the East River, Colorado, USA - East River MetaG ERMZT700_2 | ecosystem: Environmental > Terrestrial > Soil > Floodplain ...
AGTTTATGCTGCACCTCTTCACCTTTGAGTTGGATCGAAGGAAAATCGCCACACGCAGTGTTTTGTGGCCTGGTGCTCGGCATTGAATGCGCAACCGGCGAAGTCCACAGTCGCAAACGGCACGCGTCCGATGAGTTCGTCGCATTTCGGGCTCAGCTCGTCGCTGGCCAAACCTCGGAGACGCCAAATTCGTATAATTGCGGACAATCTGTCGGCACACAAAACCGAGCGGGTACGTCAGTTTTTGACCAACCGCAAGGGCGTTCACATTTCGCTATGGCCGACCTACTTCGTTTGGCCAAACCAAGTCGAGATCTGGTTCTCCAATGAACGTCACGTGATCGCACACGATATCTTCACGTGGAAGCAAAATCTGAGTCGAAAACTCATGCGATATGTTACGGATCACAGCCCAAAGATCCCGAAACCTGCAAGTTCGTCCTGGAACTATACTGGCGGCAGAAATTATTTCCAGCTACCGCTTCAGCTGTTACAGGCGCTGGTGGTGGGGAACCCTTCACGGAATGTTCAATAATTCCTTGTGTCAGCGGCTTAAGGGCTCTTTTGCTCCTTTGCCAACATCTGTCCAACAGAACTCAAGGACCGCCAATACCATCCCAACCAACGCTTAGAATTCGCGGTTGACTGTGGGTATATTTCCGAACGGATTACCATAGGTACCAAGTCGCCAGCCGTACCAACGGCTTGCGAGTGTGCTTGTCTCTGCGGGGCAGAGTATGTCCTGAAATGATACAGGCTATCAACTGGTTGGTCGTCGGCCGTTAGTTTGCAAAAAACGGAAACGTCGAAAACGAATGTGTTCATCGTGGAGTTGCTGAGAATCAGCATTTTGGGGGACACATAGCGCGACGATCTCCTAAGGCAGTCGGCCCGACGGCCATCGGTGTAGGATGCAGAACCAGATGCTTTGAATCCACCTTCGTTCGAGCCTGATCCGGCCGTTGGGAGGATATAGCTTGGTGTTGTGGTGAGGCTATGTGCGGGGCATCGCCTAAACATGGACGGCAGTTGCTTGTTATGTTAGTTTCCCTTCCAAACAAATCTGCGTTCCTAGACCCACTACACCTGTGGAACACGCTTTGCGCGGACGGAATCTAACAAGAGAAACCATCAAAGTGTAAGGAGCGAGTTTATGAGTAGACGAAATCAATTGATCGCATTAGTTTCGATGCTGGTCCTTAAATGTGTCATTTCAGTGGTGGTGCTGGTCTTTCCGAGGATAGCGGCCGCCGAAGCATCAGGCTGTGGTGACCCAATCTGGCAGACCGATGATCAACAAGAGTGCGACGAGTATTGCACGCCACTTAACTATGACTATGGAGAGATTCAGAGCGGGTGGTGCGTTTGTTGCTCGATTTAGACAATTAGTGAACCGGATTACCGCTGGTCGCGGGCCCCGAACGACAGCCAGCGGTTCTCCCATTGGGAATCTTAGGAACTCCTTTAAGGAAAGGAGCGCATGAAAATCCTCAAGACTCTGCTGTACTCGGTTGTCCTGCCGATTTGTATTGGCGTGGGCATCCAAATCGAGATATTGGCGCGACCGCAAACATCTAGTGCGCCTTTGGCCTTCGAAGTAGCGCTGCTCAAACGTTCTCAGCCGAATTCCGGTGGTATTTCTGCAAGCGCGTGTCATGGCGTGAACGTTCCTCGTCCGGGCTCATCGGTCCCACTGGGCCGATGCCGTTTTATAAGCGTGAACCTCAGGGACCTGGTTCTGCAAGCCTATCCATCGCCTTATATTGGACTTGTGCCGAAGGATCAATTAGTCAACGGTGGACCGGACTGGATAGATTCGACATTGTTCGATGGCGAGGCGAAAGCGGCAGATCCCCCAACGGTCACTCTTGAGCAGCTCCGAGAGATGCTTCAGACATTGTTAAAAGAGAGATTCAAGCTGTCTTTTCACCGAGAAACCAAAGACATTTCGGGATTCTTACTGGTGGTGGTTAAGCAACCTTCTGCGGCGCCAAATACATTAAGCCCCGGCGTCAAGCCCTTTCCTCTAAGACGCGGAACTCTTCGCCAGTTGACGTCGATGCTAACCGTTAAGATGAAATCTATGGTTCTGGATAAGACGGATCTTCAAGGCACATACGACTTCTCAGCACTGCCCAGCATAGAAGATGATACGGACGGATCGTTCTTTACTGCTTTGCACGAGCAGCTTGGACTGAAATTGGTAGCTCAAAAGATACCGGTCGAACTTGTAGTGATCGATCATGCCGAACGGCCTTCGGAAGAGAATCCAATGCGCTCGTTGGCCGCGGGGCTGCAGGGCGCGAGATTCAATAGCGCGCGGTCCTCCACCATGCAGTAGGAGTGTAGTTTGTAAAATGGCCGAGGTATAGGACTTATGGGCGAACGTACAATTGTGCGTTTAATGGTTCTGCTTTTGATAGCGGTGCTAATTGATATAAGCGTACAGGCTGTCAGCTTCTATCAGAGTTATTCCCGGAATAACCGGCGTGTTGTCCGTGCTGCCGCCGATGGGTCAACAATCAACCTTTCGAGCCATGTCATCAAAGGTGATCCAAACCAGCGAAGAATCGTTGTCGAGTTTTCGGATTATGAATGTCCATTTTGTACTAAGCACGCTACTGGCGTGTACAGGAACATCCACGATACCTTCATCGCAACCGGTAAATTGCGTTATGCATTTGTGAACAATCCGCTTCCGATTCATCGGGATGCCAGACTGCTAGCGAGCGCTGCCATCTGTGCTGGACAACAAAACCTTTTTTGGGAAATGCACGATGCAATCTTTAAGAAGGAGCCTAGAACAAGAACTGACATCGTTGCGTTGGGAATAGACTTAAATCTTGGAGAAAAACGATTTAAGGATTGCTTAACCAACTCAAGAACGACAGATCAAATCGAGGAAGATATAGCTCAGGCCAAGAGCTTGGGATTGAGCATGACTCCCTCGTTTGCCCTCGGGACAATCGACCTCGCCGGGCAAGTGCGGGTTCAACAGGTCATAACAGGAGCACAGCCTATCCAGTTATTCACCAAGATGATCGAACAAATCACGATCTTACCGTAACACTCATTCACGTCTTGTCATGCCGACTAGTGTCGGGAAGGCAGCCGCACATGCAAATTGGGAACCAACTATTGCCGCAGCCTAATGTTCCAATTAGTTGATGACGATCCAGCGGGTGCTAGTTTTTGAATTAGAGTGGCAATCCTACAGGAAGGAAAGTAGCAAGTAACAGGGTTGTAAGGATGACGGACTTAAGACAAGGCCGAAGAACACTCTGGGCGATAATAAGCCGGGTACTGAGTATCGTTCCTTTCATTCTCGCTTCATTCGGGCGCGCATTTTCAGGTGCGAAGTGTCGTTGGGCATTGCCTCTCATTTTTGACCCAAGACCTAACGACGTTTTCATCGTGTCTTATCCGAAAGCCGGCACCAGCGTATTGCAGATGATGCTATACCAAATGACGGGTGACGGTTCAATGGATATACGCCACATCGATGCAGTCGCCCCCTGGTTCGAACTAACGCTATTGCGGGACCACCGTGTTCTTGACAGACTGCCTTCTCCGAGGATATTTAAGACTCACCTCACAATCGCAAGGCTCCCGCAAACTGCAAAGTGCATTTATTTGATTCGAAATCCGAAAGACTCTTGCGTTTCTTATTATCACCACTTGACTGCCGCCGGCGGATTCGATGTTACCTACAAGACGTTCGTTCACCAATTTGTTCGAGGGCAACTTCCTTGGGGATCCTGGTTTAAGCACTTTGAAAGCTGTATCAAATACTCTAATGAGAGTCGCATTTTAGTATTGCACTACGAGGATCTGGTAGGGAACCTTACGGCCGTTGTGAGAAAGGTCGCCCACTTCTGCGGAACTAGCCTTGACGATCAGAAGCTTGAGCGGACCGTCGAGCGTTGTGGGATTGAATTCATGCGAAGACACAATGATAAGTTTGACCCAAGATTCGCCAACATACCACGAAACACCAGCAAGTTCATTCGATCGGGAAAGCCTGGAGACTGGCTCAACGAGTTATCACCAACCCTTTCTAATCAGCTTGATGATTACTTAAGAAAGACCATAAATAAGATTCCTCTGAAGTACTCAGCTCACATGGACCGTCTTACAACATCTGGGAATATCATCGGCATGATTGACATTCCTCTTTCCTCGAACAGCGGTCATAGGCTACTCACAGAGAGTGTCCGGGAAAAAGCGCCTCATGGACTACTTATGATGGGCGGGGAGGATGGTCTCAAGTTGGGGCAAAGTGTGCGGATGCGGCTACGGTTGGCCGAAAAGGAGTCAATAGTCATCGCTGATGCGGTGGTGACGTGGATCGGAAAACGTAGCGAAGCTGAGGCCGTAGTGTTCAGGTTCAGTCATATCGATGTTGCGGATTCGAAAACACTGGCGAATTTTTGTGAGGGCGCAGGCCAATCACTGTGCGAAAGTCATCCCAAACTACTGCGATCAATGGCAAATGACACTCTTTAAGAAAACAACACGCAGAATCTGGATCGGCGGCGACGTGGTTATCCATTGTCACTTCACAGGGGAGGGAAGGACCGTTTTGATGATCCCAAGTCTCGGTCGAGACGCGGATGAACTCGACACGTTGTCCGAAGTTCTGGCCGAAGCAGGGTTCAGCGCCGTCGCTGTCAGTCCCCGAGGCACTGGAGAAAGTGTTGGACCGCTCCAAGGATTGACACTCCACAGCTTTGCCACCGATATTGCCAGCGTCATCACAAACTTAAATACGGGCCCCGTGCATCTCCTTGGCCGCTCATTCGGAAATAGGATCGCGCGTTGTCTGGCAGCAGATCGCCCAGATCTTGTTCGCAGTCTTGTCCTTCTTGCCGCTGGAGGGAAGTTCAGAACAGGGCATAACAACGTCCCTATTTTCCGTCGGGACTGGATTCCCCCGTTTCTAATGCGAAATGCAGGGAATCTAACTCACCGACAGTCTGCGGCGCAACTCGAAGCAGATAGGGCGACGCCGCTCGAAGATTGGTGGACTGGTGGGCTCGCGCCAATGCTAATTATACAGGGGCTGCTTGATCGGATCGCACCACCGGCAAATGGGCGAGTCCTTCGTCACGAACTTGGGCAGCGTGTGCGGCTACTAGAGATACCGGACCAAGGTCATTACGTTTCCGGTCCGATAGTTTATGATGGCATCATTCAGTTCCTACGGGAGCAAGACATGATCACTTCACTCTAGAGAAATCAGATATTGCCTTTTCGAATGATCTCAAAGGGATTCTTCAAGCAGTTCACTGGCAGGGAAGTGTCGTCAATATTTCAAGCGCCTGTCCTTAATTGAACGTCTTATTCAGCGCCATTTGTTCGACAAAACAACACTATTTCAGAGCCAGCTAATCGGCTAAGTAGGCAGGACAGGATCGTTCTCATACAATTCCCTCAAGTGCACTACCTTCGAGCGATCGCATGATTTCTATCAGAACGAAAGCCCCATTTATATAGTTCCTTAGCGCCACCCTATGCCGCGTGTTTTTGCGTAGCTGTAACCAACGGCTTCATTGCGGCTGAAATTTTGCATTTTTGGGCAGGACTGGGCGACGGACGAGTTCAAAACATATATGCGTCAGGTTGTTCGCAACTATGGCTGCAGAATCGCTCAGCGCGGGTTCCGCGTTGTATCCGGAGGCACCGACAACCATCTGATGCTCGTCGATGTTTTCTCCAAGGGGATTAATGGCCGTCAGGCAGAACAGGCTCTCGATCTTGCCGGCATCACGGTCAGCCGCAGCACGCTGCCGTTCGACACCAATCCGCCGTTGCGACCGAGCGGGGTTCGGATCGGTACGCCGTCGTTGAGGATCAGATCGCCGCGGCGTCCACGAAAGACGAAGACGAGACCCGAATGTAGATTTTGCTTCAGCACGGTTTGTGCGATCGCGCTCAGGCCCATGAAACCACGCCGCAGATCGGTCACGCCCGCTGCGATCCAGATCTGCGTGCCCGCCGGCAGCGCGATCATCGGATCGGACCTTCCATTGCCGCTCGCACGCAATCCGCATTGGCTCCTTCAAGCCGGACGCGCGCATGTCCCAAATAGATTTCAATCGTGCTTGCTGTCGATGCGGCTGGCTTTGAGGTCCGCCTCTTGGTCTGGACGGTCTTGTTCGTGGCGCTCGAGACCGTTACTGGAACAAGCGCTCTCGCCGATTCGGCCTGGTCAAAATAGCATTCCCGATATTGTCTTCGCCAGTGGAACACTTGATTCGTATTGACGTCGTGGCTCGCGCGACCAGTGATACGACGCCCCTGGCTTGAGCGTCTCTTCAATGATTCGCCGAACGGGGCCAGCTTCGACCGATATCGCCGTGCTGCCCGAATCTCGATAGCTCTTCTGGACTATGGAGGATGACACCCACGCGTCGACTCAGTCCTACGGTTCAGTCTGTTTCAGGCCGTGCGCTTACGATCTTCGCGAGATGAGTCATGAAGAAGCGATGTTAGGCACACCAACTGCCGTCCACTCGCGATCCTCGCAGTACTGACCCAGCCTTTATCAATCCATTGATACATCGTTTTTCTACTTACACCGACAATTTCGGACGCGGTTCGGATAGCTACAAGTTTAATAGAACGCCCACACTCAGGGCATGGGACAGTGCACCGCAGACTTTCCAGTCTCATTGATCTATCTTCCGCTTTTTGATGGCACCAACGACATTCGCTCATTGACGCTACTTTCTTCTGCCTCTACGCAATCTCACCCTAGGGTTCAAGAATTCGCGGCATAGCTGTCGCGCCCGTTCTGAATGAATTTGGGCAGAAAACCATCGTGTTAGCGAACTCGAATATTACCGTCATGCTTCCATTAGGTTAATGTATGAATGTCACAAAATGGCAGAGTTCTTTGTTCCTTTCAACGCGCTATTCCCAATTCCCAATTCAAGAACAAATTAAAGTCTCATACTGTTACGTTGCGTAACCTCCAGCCAATTGATTCGACGTTCAGCTGTCTCTAAACTTCCGTCATCTCGTTTAAGAATGAAAGCGGATGGTAAGAGCGATTTTAAAAATCGCCATCGGCGCGCAGGAAGCCTTCCCCAATATTATGCGTGTACGTCATGAGGAGGTTTCGAATGAAGGGTTACCGTCTTGTCATGTTCTTGGTCCTGTGCAGTGAGGTACTCCCCATTCTTGAGACAGGAAGTCGCCTTTCGTAAGGTGGATCGCTGCCACTGAAAATGGGTTGATAGAGTAACCGTCGTCGGGCCTGTGCGTAACTGTGAAAAAGCCGGAGCGTTTTTTGCGCAGGCTTTTTCAAGCAGCAGTGGAAATCGATAAAGAAAATATCGCCGAAGGCTTCCTTTGTTGATTTCCACGGCTGCGGCAGTTTCCACAGGCCTTCCCCTTCCGAACTTTTCTTTCTTTTTGCTTCTTTTTCTTTCTTTGTGGAAACTCTCGTCCCGCGCCCCAACAAATGTCGCGCCAGGATCGCCTATAAACGACGATCGCGAGTTGGGCCGGCTTCCGGGACGACCGGTTGGGCGGCTCCCTTCTTCCGCTGATGGAAGTAAACTCCCGCCGGTGTTTGATAGTCCAGAGCCTGATGTGAGCGCTCGTGATTGTAGAATCGAAAGTACTCCCGTAATCCGGCGATCACCGCAGCGACATCCAGATAGTCCCTCAAATAAATGTCTTCGTACTTGACGGTGCGCCACAAGCGCTAGACAAAGACGTTGTCCAGCGCGCGTCCCTTGCCATCCATGCTGATCGCGATCCCGCGATCCGATAAACGATTCGTGAATACCTGGCTGGTGAACTGTGCGCCTTGATCGGAGTTGAAGATGGCCGGCTTCGCTCTCTTCAATGCCCAATCCAGCGCGGTCACGCAGAAGCTCGATTCCAGATTGATCGACACTTCCCACGACAGGACATAGCGGCTGTACCAGTCCATAATCGCCACCAGGTATACAAAGCCCTGCCTTAAACGAATGTAGGTGATGTCGGTCGCCCAACACACGTTCGGCTTTTCGATCGCTAATCCCCGCAACAGGTACGGATAAATACGATGCCCTGGCGCTGGATTGGACAATCGCGGTTTGGCATAGATTGCCTCCAGCCCCATCAGCCGCATCAACCGCCGCACTCGTTTCGAATTGACGGCATGTCCTTGCTTGTCCAGCCAGTCGGTCATTTTCAACACGCCGTAGAACGGCGTCCGCAGGTACTGCTCGTCCAGCAGCCGCATCAGCGCGAGATTCTCCGCGCTCTCGCCCGCAGGCTCGTAATACAAACCCTGCCGTGACAGCGCTGCCAGTCCGCATTGCCGGACTATACTCATCCGCGTGTCTGTGCCATCGATCCATTCGCGTCGTTCTCCTATCGCGATAAGCCGGACTTTTTTTTAAGCCAGTCCAAATCGACTTGCAGCTTCCCGATCTGCTGATACAGTTCCGCCTTCAACTGATCGTCTGCTTCCGCTGCATAGACCTTTCCGTTGGAAAACACCTCCGCGGCGCCTTCCATCAATTGCTTTTTCCACTGTGTGACTTGATTGGGATGGATTTCGTAGTGTGACGCGATCTCCTGGATCGTTCGCTGCCCCTTGATCGCTTCCACTGCTATCTTCGCCTTCAGATCGCCGCTGAACTGTCTCCGTTGCCTTTTCATCTGCCTCCGTGAAGGCAGCGATTTTACACCTTAGCGACCTGTCCAAAATTTGGGGAGTAGCTCACAGCATCTTTCTCCAGGCAGGCATTCTATACAGACAACAACGTCAGCCTAGCGCAAATACACAATCGATCCGTTCAGCGATTCGTGATGCTCCAGAAGGAACTATGTTTGACCTTAGTAGTGCGCCGACCCGTGGTGATGCCATTGCAAAAGTAGCGATTATTGAGTTTTCAGACTACGAATGCCCCTATTGTTTGCTCGTCACGCGACAACGATTGCCCGAGAATTGGACCTCAAACTCATTAAGACTGGCAAGATCCGGTATGCATTCGTGAACAATCCCCTGCCAATCCACAGGCTTGCAAGGTTTCTCGCAATTGCAGCAATCTGCGCCGGAAACCAGAACCGTTATTGGCAGATGCACGATCATCTTTTCGAAGCAACACCCAAGGCTGAAAGTGAAGTGCTATCCATCGCTGAAAGAATCGGCTTAGATTCAACGAAGTTTAGAAACTGCTTGCAGCAGAGCCAAGAACCAGCAAGACAGATCGAAGAAGAAGTGAAGCAAGCTCAGAAGCTTAAGCTAAATGGCACTCCGGCATTCGCAGTTGGTCTCGTCAACGCCGGAGGTCGAGTCTTGATCAAGAAGTTGATCATTGGAGTTCAACCGTTTGAAGTCTTCGAGAGCACAATCGCCTCCCTAGGCCAGTGAACCGATTTCTGCGTTATCCCAAGTTGTTTGCATAGGTGGTAAATGACACGTACAAGGAGAACCAAGATGAAGAACAGAGCTACCCTCTTGTTTGCCGCTACAATACTGTCGATTCTCAGCCTCGCACAATTTGTATCCGGCGCGGTTTGTATAAACTGTTACGACTATGGCTACTACGAAGTTGGTCCAAATTGTTGGATGCTTCATGGTTGCTTCACACCTGGATGGTATGACTGCGTAAGCGAAAATTGTTTCGGTGCGTGCTCAGGCGACCCAGTCGCTTGCGTAGATGGCGCCGATCAGTATGGCGAGGATGAATGTATACTTTTGAGTGCACAATGAAATGGAAGGTCCGTAACCTGTGGAACCCATTTCATAAATTTTGATTAGCGTGCAAAAGCAAACCCCGATCGGCACATAGACGATCGGGGTTTCCTTTCAAAGATGGGAGCTGAGCCGGAATTCTCGAACCAGTTCCAGCTACTTGTTCATTCTTACTTTGGTTTCGGTCCGCTAGCCAACCGCTTGTAATACTCGTAAACCAGTTTCTGGTAATTGGACGGAACGTCGTCTTCCTTCGCGGATCGGACGTTGTCCTTGGCCGTCATAATCTCGAGCCGGCGGCTAAGTTCCAGTTCGAGGTTCTTCAGTGGATCGATGATCTGCTCGGCAAGTTTCTGGATCTCTGCCGGATCGCCGGGATACTTGTTACCCATCTGGACGCGCATTGCGGCGGCGATCTGCGCCAGGTCTCTCACCATCGGATCGTTCGGACCCAGAGCAGTCCGAATCTCATCCAACTGACGCATGCGTTCGGCATATTCGCGCTGGATCTGTCGGATGTCTCCGCCGCCGATTGGAGCGCGACCCGCTTCACCGCCGGCATAATCCGATCCGTAGGGTGCTCCACCGTAGCCGCCATAATTACGACCGCCTCCTTGCTGGCCATTGTTGCGACCACCCTGCTGGCCTTGACCCTGCTGGCCTTGACCCTGCTGGCCTTGACCCTGCTGGCCTTGACCCTGCTGGCCTTGACC
>Ga0137427_10001515_pt1 | contig 10411 bp, 16 predicted proteins | sample EasRivERMZT700_2_FD_102309 | JGI IMG/M metagenome (GOLD analysis project Ga0137427, IMG submission 102309) | Soil microbial communities from meander-bound floodplain in the East River, Colorado, USA - East River MetaG ERMZT700_2 | ecosystem: Environmental > Terrestrial > Soil > Floodplain ...
GACAAGCCGACGCCCTTCACGCTCAAGTTGCGTGCGCCGGGCTGGCTCGGTGCGGGACCGTTTGCGAGCGACCTCTACCTGTACTCGGGGCCCGCCGGTGCCCGGATTCCCGGTGGAGTTGGGAACAAGCCCGGCCTTCCGGCGGCCGTGAACGGCTGGATCAGCGTGCCGATCACCGGCGCGCTCGCCGATACGGCCGACGCGGCGCTCTCCGTGAACATTCCCATGCCCGTCCGTCGTGTTGTCGGGCACGTGAAGCTCGCGGCCGCTGCGGGCAAGACGGCCATTCAGCGCGGCCCTGTCGTGTACTGTCTCGAGGGTGTCGACAACGGCGGGGAGGTGCTCGGCCTCGCGCTGCCGGCCGCATCCAGTTTCACGCCGGCATTTCAATCCACCCTGCTCGGTGGCGTCACGACACTCACCACGACGATCCCGTCAGCCGCCGGCGCGCCGGCGAAGACCGTCACGGCCATTCCGTATTTCGCCTGGGCGAATCGGGGCCGGGGGGAGATGGTCGTGTGGATCAAGAAATAGTCGGACGAAACACGATGCGATCGGCCAACTGAAAGTTGATCAGTCCGCAGGCGGCGATCGCGATGAGACTGGCCGCCAGGGGCGGCGTCTGTAACACGCCTACGAGTCCGGCCATGATCACGAGATTTCCGGTCATCGAGACGAGCCCGTTCGCGGTCGCGAACCGAAGGAACGCGGCCGGCAGGCTCGAGAGCGGCAGCGCCCGGTCCGCCCACGTCCATCGCCAGTGCCACAGAAAGTTGTGCGCAACGGCGGAGAGCACCGCGGCGAACGTCGCGACGAGGTAGTTCACCGAGAGAACGTCGGCGAGGGTCCAGAGCACCGACAACTGGACGGCGATGCCGAGCGCGCCGGCGACGTTGAATTTCCCGAATCTGACGAGCGTCTTCATCGCCCAACCTTAGGAATCGGTTCCGCCTGATAGAGCGTCCGCGTGTTGCGCACCGCCGAGATGACGAAGGTGCCGAGCAGGCCCGCGATCGCGACGACCCCGCCGACGTCGAACAACTGGAACTGACGCCCGAACAGGGTGGACGTCGGGTGCACCAGCAGCACGAGCGCGCCGATCGCGAGCAGGATGCGCAGCTCGGTCGGTCCCACCTTGAAGAAGCTCATGCGAAACACGCCGACGCTGTGCGTCGCGAGGTAGATCTCCGCCGAGAGCATGAAGTACGCGGCGAGCAGCCCGACCGCGACGAACGGATGCATGTAGCCCGAGAGTGCCATGCCGCCCACCAGACACGCGATGCCGATCATGTCGACGACGTGATCGACGTAGAAGCCGTAGCGGGGGCGCTGGTGCTGCCGGACGCGCGCCAACGTGCCGTCCAGGCTGTCGCCGAACCAGTTGATCGCCAGACACACGATGACGAGCGGCAGGCCGATCTCGGGAGCGTACCGGGCGAGCCAGAAGCATCCTCCCGCCGCCACCATCGCCAGCAGGGCCAGGACGGTCAGGTGATCCGAATTGATCGCCCGGGGCATCCGGGCCGCCAGCCACAGCAGGGTGCGTTTTTCGACGGGTGCCAGGACGCTGGTCAGGACGCGCGTCGCCTCCTTAAAGGTCGGGGCCGGGCTCGTTACGGTCGGACTGTTCGCGCTCATCGTGTTGCTCCTGATGACGAATGCGTAAACGCAGCGAGCGAGGGCTCACATGGCCCGGGGCCGGCCGAGTGAGCCCTTTTCGCGGCCGCCGGCGCATTCCAGATTGTGCCGCTCCGGCGGCTGGAGGAACCACCATGTCTTCGGCATTTTCACTACTTTTGATGCGACTGCCGGTGCCGGCTGCGGCCGTTTCATTGGCCTTGGCCGCGCCCGCCGTGCCCGGCGCGCGGCTCCAACCCGAGGCGATTGCGGCGTGGGGCGCGTATGCGACCGCGACCGAGCGCCGCATCGGAAAGGAACTGGCGGCGCGCGACCGGTTTCTCGTCATGGACTTCAGCCCGGATGCCGCCGCCGACCGGCAGGCGACCTTGGCCGGTGCGATCGTCGTCCGCGGCGTGGCGACGGTGAATGGGCGCGGCGAGGACCTCGAAGTGCCGTCGGCGATGGTGCATCACTGGCGGGGCGCCGTCTTCATTCCCAAGGCGAGCTTGAACGATGTGCTCGCGTGGCTCCAGGCCGGCGCGCCCGCCGCGAAGCAGGAAGACGTTCTGCAGTCCGCGGTGCTCGCCCGCGGCCCGGACTGGACGAAGATTTACCTCAAGCTCCAGCGCAGGAAATTCGTGACCGTCGTCTACAACACCGAGCATCTGGTCAAGTACCGGCGTGAGACGCCCACGCGGGCGTCGAGCGCCAGTACTGCGACGAAGATCGCCGAGCTGGCGGACGTCGGAACGCCGCAGGAGCACGAGCTGCCTCAAGGCGACGATCGGGGTTTTCTGTGGCGCTTGAACGCCTATTGGCGCTACGAAGAGGTGCCGGGCGGTGTCATCGCGGAGTGCGAGTCGATCAGCCTCAGCCGCGACATTCCTAGCGTGGTCCGCTATCTCGTGCAGCCGATGATTGACAGCGCGGCGCGCGAATCCATGGAACGGACGCTCACGACGCTGCGCGCCCGCTTTGGGGTCAAGACCCGACCCCTTCTCTAAACGCCGCCCGCGTCGTCGCGGGTTCGATGACCGCGGATGAGAGCGCCACCGCCACGCCCGCACCGATCAGAACCATCGCCACCGAGGCGTGAAGCGTGAGGATCAGGAAGCCGTCGGCCGCGAGGGCGAGCGCAAACAGGGCGTCCGCGATCTTGATCCACGGACTGGCCGAACGGTGCTGGACGGCGTGCTCGGCCGGATAGGACCGCACGGCGAAGACCAGGTGCATGCGCAGCGTGCTGGCCGCGATCACGGCCGCGAGACCCACAACGAACAGCAGCAGTCCGGGAAGACCGGCCACGGCCGTGCGCACGAACCACATCGGGATCAGCAGCGCGACGTAGCCGAGGCTTGCGGCCACCTGATGGAATTCCCACCACCACCGAGGCGTGCGGCCGCGCCGAGGTCCTGCCGCGACCCCGGCGGGTGATCGCACGGGTGGGGTGGTCCTCGCGTCGGTGAGCGCCGCCCGGCCGCGCTCGAGGGCGCCGATCAACTCTTCGGTCGACCGATACCTCGCGCCCGTGGATTTCTGCATGCACGTCACCACCACCGACTCGAGGTGCGCCAAGCCTGTGCCGGCGGGTCCCAAGGTGCCGGTGAAGTCACTGAGCTTCCGTGGTTCGGTCTCGAGAATGCGCGCGATCGTCGAGGCCGAGCTGCTGCCTCCGAACGGGTGCACACCGGTCGCGAGCTCGTAGAGCACGATGCCGATCGAGAAGATGTCCGAGCGGAAGTCGACGGTCTCTCCGCGGATTTGCTCCGGCGACATGTAGGCCGGGGTGCCGAGCAGAGCGCCCTCACCGGTCAGCGCCGGCGCGCCGGGCGGCGCGTCGCGGAACCGCGCGAGGCCGAAGTCGAGAATCTTCAACTCACCGGACGGCGTGCGGATGATGTTTTCCGGTTTCAGATCGCGATGGACGATGCCGCGTTCGTGGGCCGTGGCGAGCGCGCGGGAGATCTGGAGGCCGTCGGCAATCACGCGGCCGACGGGCATCGGGCCGTGCTCGAGCTCGGTTCGCAGCGTCGCGCCCGGTACGAACTCGCACGCGATGTACAGCTGGTCGTCGAACTCTTCCAGCGCGTAGACGGTCGCAATGCCCGGATGGGTCAGCCCTGCCGCCGCGCGGGCCTCGCGCATCAGTCGTTCCCGCCGCGCGGCATCGCGCGTGAAGCGCGGGGCCAGAGCTTTCAGCGCGACTTGCCGGCCCAACCGCGTGTCGTCGGCCAGATAGACGATGCCCATGCCGCCTTCGCCGAGCACGCGTCGTACGCGGTACTGGCCGATCGTGCGGCCGATGAGGCTCACGCCGTGCTCGAGCGCACCGGCGAGGAGATCGACCGCCGAGACGCCGGGCTTTTCGATGAAGTCACCGGCGCGGTCGTGGGCGTCCAGCAGAGAGCTCACTTCACGGCGCAGGTCGTCGTCGCCGCCGCACGCGTCGTCGAGCCACGCTTGGCGGCCGCCGGTGGGGACCTCCAGCGCGCGATGAAAGATGTCGTTGACGCGGGCCCAGTCAGCCGGCACTGAGTTCACGCAGGAGCCACGCCTTGGCAACCGTCCAGTGGCGTTTGACCGTGGCCGGGGATATCGACAGCGTCTCGGCGGTTTCTTCGACCGACAGGCCGCCAAAGTATCGCAGCTCGACGATGCGCGCCTGCTGAGCGTCGAGCTTTGCGAGGCCCTCCAAGGCGCGATCGAGCGCGACGAGATCGACCGCGGCCTGATCGGCCGCGACCAAGAGGAGGCCGTCGTCGAGGGTCACTTGGACCTGCGCGCCACCACGCTTCGCGGCGCCCCGGGCGCGCGCGCGCTCGACGAGCAGCCGCCGCATCGAGATCGCGGCAATCGCGACGAAGTGCGTGCGATTCTGCCAGCGGGGCGTTTTCTCCTTCTTGAGGCGCATGAACGCCTCGTGCACGAGCTCGGTCGCCTGGACGCTCTTGGCCTGTTCGCGGCGGACGTAGCCGGCGGCCAGCCGGCGGAGCTCGTCGTAGACCTCGCCGATCAGTTCCTCCGCCGGGACGGCGCGTTCTGGGCTCACGGTGTCGAGATTATCGCGTGCGGGTTTGGCGGCGGGCAAGCGCGACGAGATCCTGCTTGTCGACGCGTGACAACTGCTTGATCTCGTGCTCTCGACTGAGCGCGCGCCCCATCGTGCGGTACCGCTCGACGAGGACCAGCCGGACGGGCCGGCGGCCGGTGGTGTACTTGGCGCCGCGGCCGGCGTTGTGGAGCGCAAGTCGCTTCTCCGGATCGCGCGCGTAACCCGTGTAGAGCGAGCCATCTCGGCAGCGGAGGATGTAGACGAAGTGCACGATCGGGATTGTACCGACTCGTCCACCTGCCGACTAGGGAACGATTTGGACCAACTTGCTCGCTATGATCGTTATCGAACGCAGACGTGCTCGCGTGAATTCACCGCGTGCGGAAAGGTGCCTTCATGGAGCCGATGGGCTCGCACCGCTATCTACGGTTCGTCACGTTCTTCGCATTTATCGGCCTCTTCGTGTGTGTGGGTGGTCCTCGTGCACATGCGGCCTTGTGCAGCGCCGCCATCGATTGCGGCGACCTTATGCCGCCGCTGATCCCAGTGACCGACCCGAACTACAACGCGGGATTCCAGAAGGACATCGAGATCCCCTTTTACATCGACCGATTTGCCTCGCATGAGGAAGCCGCGCAGATCGAAGCCGCGTTCTCGTTGTGGCAGGACCAGCTGGAGACCGCTGGCAAGCACTTCATCTTCGTGAAGACGACGGACCCGGACCTCGCAGCGTCGAGCGGTATCGAGGTCGTGATTGGCACGACGCCGCCCGGCGAGCCGGCGAACTTCAGGGTCATCAGCAAGGATCCGGATACCCACGAACTGAGAGCCGCCAGGATCACGATCGATCTGCGCGGCGGCCTCGCCGCGGGCATGTTGTACTTCGATCCGCAGAAACCAGGGTACGAAGCGCACGGCTCATCGCCGGGAGCCGTGGCCAAGGCCATCATGCACGAGGTGGGTCATGCGCTAGGACTCCACCACTTTGGCGGCAAAGCGTGCACCGAGCAGTTGTCAGGTGCCAGCGTCATGAACGGCATGTGTGGCATCAATGACTTCGGCGCGATTCTGGACGGTGTGCCGAGGCCGCCGGCCCTCGCGAACAGGCCGGCGCCCTGCGACGTCGCGGCCGTGCCTGTGGTCGCGTCCGCGACCAGCCACGGAGGGCGATCGCGTTCGTCCGAGCACTGAAAGGGTTCGCAGTTGCTACAATGGCAGGTGCGACTGTGGTTCTTCGACCTTGTGGGGGCGACTTGGCTTCGACGGGGGCAAGGGACTTTGGGATGCATGCCGAGCTTGTTCATCTCGCTCGTTAAACCGGTGGACAAAACAACGTAACTGCGAACACGCAGCTTGCGCTCGCGGCTTAATTAAGCCGTGACGTTCGCCCCAGTCAGCCGGCGGGCTGGGGACGAACGCCATTTAGCCGGATAGTTCCAGCGTGGCGCCCGGGGCGCTGGGGCGAACCTCATCGGGCTAGCGCGGGTCGCTTTCGCCGTTCTTTGATGGCCCGCGCGAACTCTAAAGGACGGCTATGCATGTAGAGTCCTGGGGCGACAGGCCTTTCGGACGCGGGTTCGACTCCCGCCGCCTCCACCAAAACTCGTCAGTTTGCTAATAAATACGTCAAACAGCCGTCAGATCCCACCATCGCACCCGCCATTTTTGCGCCGCTTCAACGACGCGCCTCACGCCAACCCGACCCCGCGGCCGGTCCGCCGATCGGCCCGTGGCGAGGCGCCTATGCGGTTTTCGGGCAGTCGCCCGCCGCACGGGCGGCCAGCGCCAGCCGGCGGGCCGGTCAGGCCGATCGCGTCGGCAATCTGCGGCACCGAGTAGCCCTTCGCCGCGAGCGCCGTCATTTCCTCGCGGCGCGCCTCGCTCGACTTGCGGGTGACAGGCTTCCCGGTCCGCGACGTCGCCGCGTGCGTCTTCGGCGCCCGGCGCGCGGGGTAGGTCTTGCCGTCCTTGCCGGTGACGGTCGACGGCAGGTTAGAAGTACTTCTAACCTGATCCCTCACACTGGACACGTAGCGCTGACTGCACCCAATCTGCTCAGCGATTTGATTCGCCGACAGCTCCGGCCACGCCGCCAGCGCCAGCAGGATCGCGTGCCGCTTGTCGGCGGCCGTGAGCCGCTGGCCGTTCGTGCGATTCGCGCCGAGCGCCCACCAGAGCGCATCGACGCGCGTGCCGGCCTGCACGTCGGCGGCAATCTCCGTGCGGCCGAGCCGCTGGGCCGCCAGGCACCGGTGAAACCCGTCCGCGAGATAGGCGTCCGTGCCGTCGTGAAACACCACGACCGGCGGAAACTCGACGCCTTCGCCGAGTCGCTCGGCGTAGTCCGAGACGACGGCTTCATTGATCGCCGCCCGAATCTGCGTCCCGGCATCGAACCGACCGGTCTGGTTCGACTGGGCTCAACCCGTGCTCGGCGGGGGGTTCTGGGGCTGGAAGGGCCCGCCGGCGGCGTCGCACGACGGTCTCGAGTTGGTGAGTGATCGCCGGCGCCGGCATCGCCGCCGCGATCGTCGCCGATCGGGTCCCGCGGCGCACGCGGTGCCAGACGTCGAGCGCGCGCCGGAGGAACTCGTCGACGGAGACGCCTTCGCCGTCCGCGATCGCTTCCACCGCGCGCGCAATCTCGCCGTCGACGTAGAGGGCACGCTCCATTCGACGCCGATCAGGATACGCCGGGCGTCAATGCTTCTGATCGTCGGGCGGCCGCTCGTCGTCGCGCCGACGTGCTTCAGCGTGGCACTCATCCATCTCGCGCAGCCGCCGCTCCCAGTACTCATAGTGTTCCCGGTTCGCGCGGTCGAGCCGGTCGGCGTACGCGCGCCGACTGGCAGTCGCCTTCTCCCGGAGCGCATGGGCGGTCGCCCAGAGCGGATCGGACTCGTCGCCGTGCAGCAGCATCGCCGCGCCGCTGCTGTCGGCGCGCTGTTCGTCGGCCTCGAAGGTCGCATGGAGCGCGAGCAATTCCGCGACGACCGCGTCGCCCCACCGTGGGGCGTAGGCGCGCACCAACCGCCGATCGGCGGCGCGGACGTTCGCGCGCAAGACCGGATTGCGCCAGTCAGTCTTCAGGGCCTCGTGCGCATCACTGAGACCCTGCCAGGCCGCCTCGAGCTCCTCTTCGCTCGGAGATTTCTTCTCCCATGGCTTCGAGTCGTCGCCCATTACGACTCCGCCTCCGCGTCGCGACTCGCGTCGCTCAGGGCCGGGCGATCCGCGAGCAGCGTGGTCAACCGCTCCCGCACATCCTCGAGCATGTCGCCGATGCCGTGCACGAACGCCCGGTACGTCGCGTCCTGGGTGCGAATGTGGCCGGTGACGATCTGGTCGGCCTGACTCATGGCGAGCTCCAGCTGGCTCCCCACCATCCGGGCGTCATGCCCCCAGGCGCGCGGCAGACTGCGCAGCGTGTGCCGCGCGAGGGTCAGCGCCTCGAGCACACCGCGCGCGACCACCGGCGCATCGTGGACCGCGTCCAGCCCCCACGACGCCGCCGCCGCGGGTTTCTGTGCGAACGGATGCACGGTCGCCATCACGCGGCCGCCTGTTCGGCGCGCTCGAGCGCGGCCTTCACGTCGTCGATCGCCTCCTGGACCTGGGACAGTTCCCGGCGCGGCGCTTCGACCACGTCGTACACCTCCTGGAGCACGAGGTGCGTGTGCTCCCCGTCCTCGAGTGGTAGTGCACACGCTCGGCGAGATCGTGGAGCCCTTCGACGAGCTCCATCCGGGCCTCGTCGTCGAGGCCGTCGACGTCGGTCGCGTCGCGGAGCCGCGCGAGGGATTCGACGAGCAGCCGCAGCATCCGCACGCTGTCGTGACAGAGGCCGCCGGTCGCATCGGCGAGCCCGACATCGAGGAGCGGCTGCGGTTTCGCCGGGCGCGGGGTGGGGCGCGGACGTCGGGCCGCCATCACGCCACCGCCTTCGCGCGGCGGGCGCTGCTCTCGAGCGCGTCGACGTCACTATAGATGGCTTGTGCTTCGTCGTGCGCCGCGGACATCTGCCAGGCGATCCCGTGCACGAGCTCCCGGAGCTGGTCCTCTTCGAGGCTGGTGTCGTTCGCGATCTGGTCGAGCAGGTAGTTGAGGGTCGTGAGCCGCGTCGCAAAGTCGAGACTGCGCTCCGTGACGGCGCGGTAGTCCCTCAGCGCGACCTCGAGGATCTCGACCGCCGGCGGCCGCGCCTTGGCGGGCTTCGTCGACGTCGTGGGCTTGCGGAACCTTCTCGGGAATCCGGGCTGCATGGGGCCTCCTGTCGAACAGTGAAGGCCGGCGGGCTAGACTGTCGGTCAGCTCGTCGGCACGGGGAATGCGTGCTTGCGGGTCAGGCCTTGCGACGTGCCTTTACACGTCGCGAGGCCCCTTTCTCGGCGGGCATCGGCACGCCCTTCGCGGCGAGCCAGGCCCGAATCGCGCGCCGGATCGACTCGCTCTTGAGGACGCCGTCGCGGTCCTCAAGGATCTGCAGGCCGGCGTAGAGCGTATCGTCCAAACGAAACGAGCGAATGCGGTCGGGGGACATCGTGACGCGACTGTATTACACATCGATACACGCCGTCAATCCGGCGATTCCCTCACCGCCCCACGACCGCGCCGCGCACGGCGTCGCCCGTTGACGTCGGTGCGGTCTCGTCGTGCGCGACGTCGGCTGCGTAGCCGAGCGGCCGCGCGAGCGCCGCGACCGGCAGCCCCGTGAGCAAGCCGAGGAGCGACGCGAGGTCGCGGATGTCCTGCTTCTCGACGCGGCCGTCACGCCACACCGTGTAGGCGGCGTACGGCGCCCGCGCCGCCTGCTCGATCTCGCGCACGACGGGCGACGTCGACAGCCGATCGTCCCAATGGGCGTCGGTCCACTTCGACACGCCCAGGGTCGCGAGCGGCCCGGCGACCGGCACGAGCGCCGCCGCGGCGCGCAGCTGCGAGCCCACGAACCACAGCAGCACGTCGTCGAGAAGGCCGTCGTCGTCCTCGTCGTCGAGCTGGTCGGTGAGCCCGCGGTAGATCAGTTCACTGAGGAACGCCGAGAGGCAGAAGCCCCAGAAGTACACCGAGAACGCGCGCCCGGCGCCGGCGCGAAGGCCGAGCCGGTTTCGAACGCCGAGAGATCCTCGGGCGCGAACGACCCTTGCGTGAGCCGCACCGCTTTGCCGCCGGCGCGCACGGCCTCCGGTTCCGTCGCGCCGTCTTCGACCGCCGTCTCGTAGGCGGCGTCCCACACGATGGTGTCGACGACCGACTGCGCGCCCGTCTGGAGAAAGTAGCCGTGCCGATCGGCCACGGCGCGCGCCGAGTCGTAGGTCGACGGGTCGAGGAGCAGGTCGTCGATCTTCGATTGCACTTGGACCAGGCCCGCCGTGAGCCGCGTGGCCATGAACGGGTCTTTCTCCGCGATCGCGGCGGCCAGCGCCTGCGGCGATCGCACGTAGCGCCAGAGCGCGCGGACGAGCGCGCCCTTCGGGACTTTGACGGCCGCGATCGAGAGGCCGGTGAGCTGCTGCAGCCCGTTGATGACGTTCCCGACCATGATGTTCGCACTGGTCCGCGACCGGATCACGCGGAAGAACGTCGCCGCCGCGCGGCCGCCCTTCGACGTCGCCGGCGTCTCGACGATCTGCTTCGAGACCCGGTGGAGGAACGGCTGGAGCAGATCGCCCTTGAGACTCGGATCGAAATCGTGGAGCGACGCCTCGAACGCTTTATTCGTGAGCACGCGCGCGACGC
>Ga0137427_10001518_pt1 | contig 10394 bp, 10 predicted proteins | sample EasRivERMZT700_2_FD_102309 | JGI IMG/M metagenome (GOLD analysis project Ga0137427, IMG submission 102309) | Soil microbial communities from meander-bound floodplain in the East River, Colorado, USA - East River MetaG ERMZT700_2 | ecosystem: Environmental > Terrestrial > Soil > Floodplain ...
TACTGGAACACGAAGGGCTTTGGACGCCCGACTTTGGCCGGGCGAATGGCTGTTACCTTGCGGGCCTGCTCACGCGTCGCGTTGCCTGGGCCCGCCTTGGCCAGTTCTTCGATAAGCGCGATCATTTTCTGCGGCGTTTGTTGCCTAACTACCTGTAAAAGCAACGACTTAGAGGAAATGTCGGCCAGCCGACAAAGGTTTCTGACCTCATCGGGCATGGAAGCCAGCGCCAGAGACTCTGTGACTGACGTTCGCGACTTCCCCAGCCGGCGCGCCAGGTCCTCATGGGTGTAGCGGCAACGCTGGACCAGTCCAGACATGGCTTCGGCCTCTTCGAAGGCCGAAAGGTCCTTGCGCTGGATGTTCTCGATGAGCGCGACCTCGATAATCTCGGTGTCGTCCACCTCGCGGATGACGACCGGGAGCTCTCGGAGGCCCACCTGCACGGCCGCCTGGTAGCGCCGCTCGCCCGCCACGATTTGATAGCGGCCGCCACGCTGGCGCACGATGAGCGGCTCGATAATGCCCTTCTCCGCGATCGACGCCATGAGCTCGGACAGGTCGCCCATGACCTGCCGCGGCTGATCCGGATTCGGGTCGACCTTATCAATCGGCACCAGGCGCCCAATCGGACTGCCCGCCGAGCTGGCGAGCGCGTCGACGTAGTGCGCGTCGTGCCGCATCTTGAGCGAAATCGGAAGGCCCCGTTTAGACACGATCCATGACCTCCTCGCACAGCCGGTAATACTCGGTGGCGCCCGACGAGTCTGGCGCAAACCGGAAGATCGATTCCTTGTACGCCGGGCTCTCCTCGAGCCGGACGCTCTTCGTAATGACAGTGCGGAATACCTTCTTACCGAACACCTTGTCGATCTGACTGCGAATGTCCCGCGCAAGCGCCGTCCGGCGGTCGTGCATCGTGATGACCACGCCCAGGATGCGCAGCGTGGGATTCGCCCGCGCGCGAACCTTCTCGATCGTCTCGAGCAGGTCGTCCGTCCCCTCGAGCGCGAAGTACGACGACTGAATCGGAATCAGGAGGTGCGTCGCCGCCACCAGCGCGTTGACCGTCAGCAGACCCAGCGCCGGCGGGCAGTCGATCACGATGGCGTCGAAGTCGTTGGCGACCGTCTCGAGCCGCTCCTTGAGCCGGAAGTGAGAGTCGATCTCCCCCACCATCCGCGCCTCGAGCTTCGCCAGCGCGATCCGCGACGGCGCCACCCAGAGATTCTGCTGGTTGGAGGGCTTGATCACGTCGGCCATCGCGAGCGAGCTGTCCGTGAACACGTCGTACACGGACTTCTCGACCGTGCTGATGTCGAGATACGACATGCTGCTGTTGGCTTGCGGATCCAGGTCGACCAGGAGCGTCTTGCGCTTGCGGAGGGCGAACGCCGCGGCCAGATTGATGGCGGTCGTCGTCTTACCGACGCCGCCTTTCTGGTTCGCGATGGCGATGATCATTCAGTACAGCCGCTCCGATTCTAGGGACCGGCTTGGGGCGTGTCAAGAAAAGTCCACTACATCTTGTAGCCGAGATCCTCCGGATCCAGACTTTCGAGCCATTTCTGCAGGCGTTCGCGCGTCACTTCTTCCGTCGTCGTCTCCACGGAACGCGCGCGATCGAGCACCTGCGTGTCGACGAAGATGGGCGATCGGGTGCGGAGGCACAGCGCGAGCGCGTCGGAGGGACGCGCGTCGACGAAATAGACGTCGCTGCCCGCGCGGAGCTCGAGATACGCGAAGAACGTGCTGTCACGGAGGTCCGAGATCACCACGCGCGACAGCGTCGCGCCGAGCTCAGTGAGGAGGTTGCGCAGCAGGTCATGCGTCATCGGGCGTGGCGGCGCGACGTTCTCGACCTGCAGCGCAATCGCATTCGCCTCCACGGGTCCAACCCAGATCGGAAGCACGCGCTGATTGTCGGCGTCCCGCAGCAGGACGATAGGCATGTTGGTCACGGGGTCCACCATCAGGCCCTTGATGGTCATCTCAATCAGCATGGGTCACCCCGCCAGTTCTTCCGCGACCGCTTCGCCGCGGAGGCTGTTCGGCCCGGCCGCGGTGATCGCAACCGTGACCAACTGCCCCACCCGCGCCGGCGGTCCCGGGAAGTTGACCACGAGATTACCGGCCGTGCGGCCCGCCAGCTCCCATGATCGCCGCTTCGAGGCTCCGTCAACGAGGACTTCAGCGCGCGTCCCGACGAGCGCCGCGTGCGCGTCTTCCTGAATCGCGCGCTGCACCGCCTGCAACTCGAGGATCCGCCGGCTCTTCTCGGCCTCGGGCACGTTGTCCGGCATCCGCTTCATCGCGAGCGTATTCGGCCGCGGCGAGTACTTGAAGGAGTAGATCGAGGAGTAACGAACCTGGCGAACCAGATCGAGCGTCAGCTCAAAGTCCTCGGCGGACTCGCCGGGAAAGCCGACGATCACGTCCGTGCTGACGGTGAGGCCCGATACCGCCTGCCGCGCGCGCGCGACGAGATCGATGTACAGCTCACGCGTATAGCGCCGGCGCATGGCGGTGAGAATCGTATTCGATCCGGATTGCACCGGCAGATGCAGGTGCGAGCAGACGTTCGGCAAATCCCGGAGCGCCTGAATCATCCGGTCCGTCACGTGCCTCGGATGCGGGCTCGCAAAGCGCACGCGCAGCAGTCCTGGGACGGCGCTCACCCGCGCAAGCAGCTCAGCGAAGTCGCAGGCGGAATCGTCGGGAGCCTGGTAGTGATTCACGATCTGGCCGAGCAGCTGCACTTCCTTGCGCCCGGCGCGGACGGCCGCTTCCACTTCCGCGAGGATGTCGCGCGCCGGCCGCATCCGCTCGTGCCCGCGCGTGTACGGCACGACACAAAACGAACAGAACTCGTTGCAGCCTTCGACAATCGTCACGCGCGCGCGAACCGCATCGTCGTACCGCGCGACACCGAGCGGGAACGAGACGTCCTCGTGCGGGCGGATGTCGACGCGCGGTCGTCGTGACGCGCGCGCGGCGTCGAGCAGCGCCGGGAGTTCCTTGAGACGCTGCGTGCCGACCACCACGCCGATCGACTTGTCGCGGCGCACGAGCCGATCGCCTTCCTGTTGCGCGACGCACCCCGTCACCGCGACGACGGGCGCGATGGCGCGTCCGGCGGTCCGCTCCCGGATTTCGCCGAGACGCGAGTAGAGCTTGTCCACGGATCGCTCGCGCACGCTGCAGGTGTTGACGACGATGACGTCGGCATCCGCTTCGGTGTCGGCGGGGACGTAGCCGTGCTGCTCGAGCAGACCCGCCATGCGCTCGGAGTCGTGCTCGTTCATCTGACAGCCGAACGTCTCGATGAGGTACTTAGGCGCCACGTCGTTTTGCCGCCTTTGCTTTCGTTTCGCCTCTGCGGCGAACGTCCAGCATCTCACGCGCGGACGCCCGCACGCGCGCCGATACTTCCGCGCCGGCAATCATCCGGCCGATCTCCAGCTCGCGGCCGGCTTCGTCGAGGCGCGCGAGCGACACCATGGTGCGTCCCGCGCGCACCTGCTTCGACAGTTGCAGGTGCGCGTCGCCGCGCGCGGCGATCTGCGGCAGATGAGTGATGCACAGCACCTGGTCGTGCGCCGACAGGGCCTGGAGCCGCGCCCCGACCGCATCGGCCGCTTCCCCACCGATACCTGCGTCCACTTCATCGAACACCACAGTCCGCGGCGCCTCGTCACGCGCGACGAGCAGCCGCAGCGCGAGCATCACGCGCGAGAGCTCGCCGCCCGAGGCGATGCGAGCCAGCGGGCGAAGATCTTCGCCGGGGTTGGGCGACAGCAGGAACTCGACGGTGTCGATGCCGCGCCGCGTCCACGCCAGGGGCGCTGCGTCGGTCTGCACGCGAACCTCCGCGCGCGACTTCGGCATCGCGAGTTGGGCGAGATCGCGCTGCAGCGCGCGCGCCAGATCCAGCGCCGCCTTGCGGCGCCGACCGGAGAGATCCTGCGCGACACCGACAAAGGCTTCCGCGGCGACGCGCTGCCGATCGGCCAGTGCCGCCGCACGCTCATCGCCGGCCTCGAGCTCGGCCAGTTCCGCGCGCAGCGATTCCGCCCGCGCGCGCACGTCGGCAAGCGCCGGACCGTATTTCTTCTTGAGGCGCTCGAGAGTGGCGAGGCGATCCTCGACGCTCTGCAGCCGCGCGGGAGAGACATCGAGCCCTGACCCGTACGAGCGGAGAAAGAACGCGAGGTCGTCGAGCTTCGCCTGAACGTCCGCGCGGTCGTTGAGATACGGCATGAAGCGGTCGTCGACGGCGGCCAGGTCGCCGATGCGTTTCCACACGGCCGCAAGCGCCCCCAGCGCCGCGCCTTCGCCCTCGTACAACGCGGCGTACGCCTCGGCGCTCAGCCGCTTCAGGCGCTCAGCGTTGGCGAGCACCGCACGTTCGGACGCGAGATTGGCGTCCTCGCCGTCCGCCGGCGCGACGCGATCGATTTCCTGAAGCTGAAACGACGCCATCTCGATCCGCGCACGCTTCTCGCGCTCGCCGAGCTCGGTGCGATCGAGCGCGAGACTCGCGGCGCGCCAGTCGTCGAACGCCGCAGCGACCGTTGCGGCCTGCGGCTGACATTCAGCGAAGGCATCGAGCCACTCGACATGCTCGGCGGGATCGAGCAGCGCCTGATGCTCGTGCTGCCCGTGCAGCGACACGAGCGCGGCGCCCAGATCGCGCAGCGCGGTGGAGGTCGCGAGCGCGTCGTCGATGAACGCACGGCTGCGGCCCTGCGCGGAGATCTCGCGGCGGACGATGACCTCCCGTCCGTCGGGCCGTTCGAAGATGGCTTGCACCGTGGCGAGCTCCTCGCCGGTGCGGACGAGGTCGGCGCTCGCGCGGCCGCCGAGCAGCAGATCGATGGCTTCGACCAGCATGGACTTTCCGGCGCCGGTCTCACCGGTGACGACGTTCAGTCCGGGCTCGAACTCCACCTCGAGCGCGTCGATCACCGCGAGATGGCGCACGCCGAGAAAGCGCAACATGCCGAGACCGGAACTCGAATGATATCAGACCTTTGACAGCGATCTGAGCGCATGCTACGCTACGGCCTTCGCGCTGACTCCCAGCGGCGCATCTCACCGATGGTGGAGGTGTGTGTTTGGGCCAGGCTGCGAGCGCTCCGTCCGGCGCGCGACCCACTGACATCGTTTCACTCATCATTCATGCCGACCCGGTCGTATGGGCGGTGCTCGCGATTTTGCTTTTCTTCTCGGCGATGTCGTGGGCGATCATTGTGTTCAAGCGGCGCCAGCTCACCCAGGCCGCGAAACAGACGGCCGCATTCATGGGCGTCTTTCGCAAGAGCAGTCGCTTCTCTGAAGTGCAGAGTGTCTGCGCGAAGCTCTCGGGCAGTCCGCTCGTCGGACTGTTTCTCTCCGGATACGCCGAGCTCAACGCGCAGCTGCGCGCCCAACAGGAGGCCGCCAAGCCAGGCGGCGACGCGCCGCGTCCTACTCTGAGGAGTCTGGAGGCGGTGGACCGCGCGTTGCTGCGAGCGTCGACGACGGAGATCGCGAAGCTCGAACATCGCGTGCCGTTTCTTGCGACGACGGCGTCGATCACGCCATACATCGGGCTCTTCGGCACGGTGTGGGGCATCCTGAGATCGTTTCAGGGGATCGCCGGCGCGGGCTCCGCGAGTCTCGGCGTGGTCGCGCCCGGCATCGCGGAAGCGCTGGTCGCCACGGCGGCGGGACTCTTCGCGGCGATTCCGGCCGTGTACTTCTACAACGACCTGACGAGCCGCGTGAAGGCGTTCGCCAACGAGATGGAGGATTTCTCGATGGAGTTCCTGACGATCGCGGAGCGCAACTTCACGTAGAGCCATGCCAAGACTCGAACCGATGCAGCAGCCGCCGAGCCGCATGGGCGGGCGCCGCGCCCGCGTGATGAAGGTGTCGACATCGCTCGCCGAGATCAACGTCGTCCCGATGATCGACGTGATGCTCGTGCTGCTCGTGATCTTCATGGTCGCCGCGCCGATGATGCAGCAGGGCTTTGCGGTTCAGCTTCCGCAGTCGCGGACCGCCAAGGCCATCAGCGAACCCGTCACGGTCACGGTGCCGATCAGCTTTCGCAGGGACAAGCGCGTGCGACTTGGCGACGAGTCCGTCGGCATTGACGTGCTGTCCGAGCGCGTCCGCCAGGCGCTGTCGGGCCAGCTTCAACAGAACGTGATTCTGGCCGGCGACGGCGGCGTCATGTTGAGTGAGCTGGTCATGGTGTTCGACAGCCTGCTCGCCGGGGGCGTCGAGCGCGTCTCGATTCAAACACAGCCGGTGATCGCAAAGCAGCCATGACGCCGCAGGAACCGCTGACGTTCGTGACGGGGCCGGTGGAGCCGGCCGGACTGCGCCGCATCAAGCGGGCGTCGTTCGCCGTGCACATCGGCGTCGTCGCGGTGCTGTTCGTGCTGCCGCGCGAGTGGTTTCGAGCGACGACCACGACGGCGCCCATGATGACGATCAGCCTCGGCGCGGCCGGCCCGCGCACAGCCGGCATGAATCCAGCGGGCGCGCGGCCGATTGAAAAAGAGGCTCCCCCGCCGAAGCGGCCGGAGCCTGCGCGGCCGGCGACGCCGACGAGCGAGCCCGCCGTGGCGTCGATCAAAACCGCGAAGCCGCCGCCAAAGCCCGAGCCGACCGATCCGAAACCGGTCCCGCCCGCGCCGCCGCGCGCGCCCATTACCGGCGCGCAGGTCACGCCGGGCACCTCGCGCGCGGAAACGGGCGCCAAGACCCAGGGTACGGGCCTCGCCGGCGGCCAGGGCATCGGCGTGTCAGGGGACATCTCCTCGCCGGATTTCTGCTGTCCCGAGTACGTCGAGGAGATGAAGCGGCGGATCCTCGATCGGTGGCGGCGCGATCAGCCGGAAATCGGAACGGTCGTGCTGACGTTCGTGATCCAGCGCGACGGCAAGGTCACGGAGATGAAGACCGAAAAATCGCCGAGTTCTCTACTCGAGTACCACGCGCGCAACGCCTTCAACGGCCTGCTCCTGCCGCAGTTGCCACCAGAGTACAAGGACCAGGTCCTGAGAGTTCGGTTGACGTTCGACTACGTGAGGTAGCCATGAGAAACGCCCTCGTCATCGCGCTTGCTGTGGCTGCGGCCACAGTCATCGCCGCCGCGACTCCCGCACCACGGCCTGATGGCGAGGTGACGCGAATCTCGCCGCCCCAGCAAGGCCAGACCATCGACGTGGCTCTCACCAGCACCGGCTCGCATCCGAGAGTGGGCATCCCGACGTTTGTCACGACGGACTCGGGCGCCAGCGCGCAGGAGATCGCGACGACGCTGGCCGACGTGCTCGCCTACGATCTGGACTTCGAGCGCGAGTACTACATCATCCCCAGAAAGACATCGGCATCCATCCCGCTGGCCTCGACGCCCGAGACGCTGCCCTTCGAACGCTGGACGAACCTGGGCGCGGAGTACGTGCTGCTCGGCACGGTGCAGGAATCCGGCGGCAAGCTCGCCGTGAATGTGCGCATGGTGAACGTCAAGACCAAGCCCGGCATGCTGGGCGGGCCGGCAATGTCGTACGAAGGCTGCACGGCGGCCAACGTCCGCTACTGCGCCCATTCGATCGCCGATGACCTCCACCGCACGATGCGCGGCGTGGAAGGCATCGCGCGGACAAAAATTGCGTTCACGTCGGATCGCGCGGCGCAACGGATGGCCGGACGCCCGACCGCGGGCGCCGGCGCCGGCAAAGAGATCTACATCATGGATTACGACGGCGCGAACCCGCGGCCCGCGACCGCCAACCGCTCGCTCAACCTCCACCCGGCGTGGACGCCCGACGGCCAGTTCCTGGCGTACACGACGTACGCGCGCGGCACGCCGGACATCTTCCTGGCGAGCCTGTTCGAGGCGCGCGCCCCGCAGCGGCCGGCGGCCGCTCCCGATTCCGTCCACAACTTCTTCCCGTCCATCTCGCCGGACGGCCGAAAAATGGCGTTCGCCCGTTCCGGCGGCGGCAATTTCGACGTCTGGGTCGTCAATCGCGACGGCTCCGACGCCCGCAATCTGACGCCGAACACCAAAGAGTCCGACGAAACCGTGCCGGGCTTTTCCCCCGGCGGAGACCTGATCGTCTTCACGTCGGATCGCTCCGGCAGCAATCAGGTGTACGTCATGAACGCGTCCGACGGCCTCGGCCTCAAGCGCCTCACGGTCTCCGAGCCGAAGACGGATCGCCCCCGTTGGGCGCCGGCGCCGTTCAACTACATTGCCTTCGTCACGGGCGGCGATCGCATCCACGACATCGCGGTGCTGGACCTCAGCTCGATGCAGACGCGCATCCTCACCGACGGCGCGAGCGCCAACGACAGCCCGACGATCGCGCCCAACGGCCGTCACATCGCGTTCGTGACGTCGAAGTGGGGACGCGACGAGATCGCGATCATCGATTACCCGGACGGCAAGAACCTGCGCCGTATGACCGAAGTCGGCAACAACACGTATCCGAGCTGGTCTCCGACCCCTGGGAAGTAACCGGCTCATGAAAGGACGCACCATGAAACGACAGCTGCTTCTGACACTGGCACTCGCCGCGGGCCTGACGGCCTGCGCCGGCAAGACTCCTCCGGCGACGACGAGCTCCCCGGGGCCGGCGTTCCCGGGGGCGGTGGACCCTGCGGCGTCCGGCACGTCCGGGGCCGGATCCGGCAGTGCGACTCGCGTGCTGCCTCCTCCGCCGCCGATGACCAATCCCGGGTCGGTGACGGGATCGCCGGTCGCCTCGACGTCCATCGACGCCATCAACGACAACTCGCCGCTCAAGCCCGTCTTCTTCCTGTACGACAGCGACACGCTGGACGACGAGGCGCGCAAGGTCCTCACCGAGAACGCCGCCGTGCTCAAGTCGAATACGGGCTGGACGATCACGGTGGAAGGACACTGTGACGAGCGCGGGACAGCCGAATACAATCTGGCGTTGGGTGATCGCCGCGCGCTCGCGGCCCGGGACTACCTGGTCTCTCTGGGCGTGCCCGCCGATCGCCTCAGCACGGTGAGCTACGGCAAGGAGTTTCCATTCGACGCGGGGCATCAGGAATCGTCGTGGTCGCAGAACCGGCGCGCACACTTCCTGCTGACCGCCAAGTAACTCGAGGCGCCGCCGGCACGCCGGCGCGCGAAACGCACGTGATGAAACGGATTGCGCCGATTGTGCTGGGCGTGGTGTTGGCCGCGCCGGCTTCCGTGTTCGCGCAGAACCGCGAGCACACCCAGATCTACGCCGACCTGCGCATGCTGCAGGAGCAGATCCAGCGCCTGCAGCTGGCGCTCAACCAGCTCGCCGAGCAGCTCAAGGCGACGCAGCAAGCGCTCGCCACGCAGGCCGGCGAGACGAAGAAAGGATTTGCCGATCAGAACGTGGCGGTCGGCGCCATCTCCTCCGCCCTCGGCACCGTGCGCGAAGCCGAGCGTGATACCGCCATTCGAGTGGCGCAGCTCAACCAGGAGATGAAAGCCATCCGCGACGGCCTCGGGATGCAGCAGACCATGCTCGGCCAGATCCTCGATCTGCTCCAGCCGAAGCCCGTGACGACGGATCCAGCGAACCCGACCGATCCGGCCGCGCCGAGGCCTCCCCCGCCGCCATCGGCGAGCGGCGGCTCGCTGCCACCGTCGCCGTCGAGCTATTACAACCTCGCGTGGAGCGCATACGCGGGCAACCAGTTCGAAGAAGCGATCCGCATCTACGAAGACGCGCTCAAGCGTTTTCCGGATGCCGTCGAGGCCGCCTCGGCGCGCATGAATCTCGGCGAGGCCTATCTGCATCTCGACAAGCCCAAGGAAGCCCTCGAGGCCTTCAAGGCGGTGCCGGCCCGCCATCCCGATTCCGAGGAAATCCCCAACGCGTACTACAAGCAGGGCTCGTGCTACGAGCGGCTCAACCAGCGCGCGGATGCAGAAAAGAGCTACCAGCTTGTCAGGACGAGGTATCCTAATTCGCCCGCGGCGTCCTTGGCCACGCAGCGGCTGAAGAGCATGGGCGTGATTAAGTAGTTCCACGCCGCGCACGACGGCCTTTCACAACCTCACAGCAAAGGTCTCTACCTATGGGAAGTGTCAACAAGGTGATCCTCGTCGGCAATCTGGGACGGGACGCCGAAATGCGGTTCACGTCGGGTGGCACACCCGTCGCCACGGTCAGCCTTGCCACGACGGAGCGATTCAAGGATCGCGATGGCAATCAGAAAGAAGACACGCAGTGGCACCGCATCGTGATCTGGGGCAAGACGGCGGAGTCGCTGCACGAGTACCTGACCAAGGGTAAGCAGATCTACGTCGAAGGGAAGATTCAGACGCGCGAGTGGACGGACAAAGAGGGCAAGCAGGCCAAGACCACCGAGATTCGCGCCGA
>Ga0137427_10001521_pt1 | contig 10383 bp, 7 predicted proteins | sample EasRivERMZT700_2_FD_102309 | JGI IMG/M metagenome (GOLD analysis project Ga0137427, IMG submission 102309) | Soil microbial communities from meander-bound floodplain in the East River, Colorado, USA - East River MetaG ERMZT700_2 | ecosystem: Environmental > Terrestrial > Soil > Floodplain ...
CGCCCGAACCTCCCCGCCGGACTTGCCGGCGCCGCGATCACTTCCGCGGCCGCGGAGAAGCTATTCGGTGCGCCGGTCGCCCAACTTTCGGTTGGCACGGTGGGTCAGCCGGTGACGGCGCAGTGGAGCTACGACTGGCGCATGTCGGCAACGCCGGCGAGGAATGTCATCGCCATCCTTCCCGGCTCCGATCCGGCGCGCGCGGCGGAATACGTGCTCGTCGGGGCGCACAACGATCATGTGGGCACCAACGCCAACGCCGTGGACCACGATTCGTTGCGCGCGGTGAACACGGTGACGCGACGCCAGGGCGCCAACGACCCGGCATGCCGTCCGACCGCCGAACAGCAGCGCCAGATCGACTCGATGATCGCCCGCGCGCGATCGATCCGTCCGCCGCGCCGCGACTCCATCATGAACGGCGCCGACGACGACGGCTCGGGCACGGTGGTGCTTCTGGAGATCGCCGAACGGTTCGCGACCGAAAAGCCCGCGCGGTCGATCATCTTCGTCTCGCACCAGGGCGAGGAGGCGGGGCTGCTCGGTTCGCGGTGGTTCACCGATCACCCGACCGTGCCGCTGTCGTCGATCGTCGCCGCGCACAACATGGACATGCTCGGGAAGGGGCGCGCCGACCAGGTGATGTACGGTGGTCCCACGTCGGTGCAGACGCTCGGCGCTCGGCGCCTGTCGCGCGAGTTCGGCGACATCATCGACTCGGTGAACACCGTGCGAACGGAGAAGATGGCGATCGACAAGTCCTGGGACGTGACGGCCAACCCCATGAACCGTTTCTGCCGCAGCGACCAGGTGAACTACGTCCGGCACGACATCCCGGTCACCTATTTCTCGACGGGGTATGCGCAGGACTACCACCAGGCGACCGACGAGCCGCAGTACGTGGACTACGACCACGCCGCTCGCATCGGGCGATTCATCCACGACGTGATGATGGCCGTGGCCGATCGACGAGGCAAACCCGCGATCGCCGGACCGGATCCGTCGTACCCGACGTGCGGGAGGTAGCTGATCGGGGCGCTAGGAATCTCTGATTCCTGTCAGTTCGAGGTCGAAGAACGCCGCGTGGCGGACCGCCTGGTCCGCCACGGCGCGTCGTTCGGCGGGCGTGATCCGTGCCAGTAACTGCAACTCGACCGCGACGCGTTTCCCCGTGACCATGCGCTTCCAGCCGCCGACGATCTCGCCGTCGATCACGACGATGTGGGCGGATAGCGCGGCGGTCCGCCCGTCCGGCGCGACGCGTTCGACCCGTCCGCCGAACGCGCTTCGATCTTTGAGTCCGATGAAATATTCGTCGTAGTTCGGCAGCAGGTGCACCGCGGGTGACCGCCGCGCGCCGCTGGCCTCCGATGCGCGCCACCAGTACGAGCGACCGTCGCGCTCCTCGTGCTCGAGCGACGGCGCGATCGACCGGGCCGCGCGCGCGGCGTCGGCCACAGTGAGCCCGGACCACCATGAGAAATCCTGCGCCGTCGCCGGTCCGCGCGTCGTGAAATACCGGTCGGCGAGCATGGCGAGCGCTTCCTCACGCGGAACGTGCGGCGCGCTGGGCACGCGCTCGTCCACGGGCGCATAGGTGAACTGTTTGCCGCGCCGCGCCCCGCTGCACACGACGGCGTCGAGCTCGGCGTGCATCATGAGATGGCCGAGTCGTTGCCCCGAAGTCGGGCCCAGCTTGGCGCGCGACAAGGCGCGAGCCAGCTCGGCGCGCGTGAGTTGGTGGCCTCCCGCGAGCGCTGCGACGATCGCTGTGTTGCTGCGACGAACGACGTCGTCGGTCAGCTCCAACTTGCGATCGTAGTAGGCCATCTGCGCCCGGATGCGCGGCGCGGTGAGCGCGAGCATCCAGCGAAGGTCCTCGGGCGCGACGAAATGCCAGGTGGGGCGAAGGACGTGCGTGCGAACGAAGGCGCCGTCGGCGAAGGCGCTTTCGACCTGCTCATCGGTCGACCCCGCACAACGCTGGCCGAGTGCCCACTTCGCGCCGGCATAGTCCTGGGCCTGGACGGCGCCGAGGCGGCGCACCTCGTCCGCCGGCGCGCGCGACGCGGGTTTTAGAAGATCCTGATTGGCCAGTCGCTGTCGGAGGGTGGGGAGCATTGGGGGCTATAATCGCAGAAAAGTAGTTCGGCTGAACCAGCGGGCTGGTTCTTGTCGGTCGGTGTGATTACCTATTCCGCGCCCGAGCCTCGATTCTCACCCGCCACAAAGGGACGCCATGCGCACTCACGCCAGGATCGCCCTCCTCGGCACTCTGCTCGTCGCGACTCCCGCCGCCGCGCAGATATGCGCGGGAACCGCGTCGTTCGCCGCTGGTGCGGCGCGCGTGGGGGCGAGCGCCAGCGCAACCAAGGACGTCAAGAGTTATGGCGCCGCCTTCGCGCTGGGACAACGGGTCGGCCCGTTCGGATCGGTCGAGCTCGCGCGAAACGAGTACGATCCCAGCGGCAACTCCACCAGTTTGGCGGTGTCCGCCGGTTACGCGATCGAAGCGCAGGCCAACAAGAAGGTGCAGTTCTGCCCGCACCTCACCTTCGGGCACGAGTTCATGGAGGACGCGGAGACGCCCCTGGGAACGATCGAATCATCCGCGAACATGTTTGGACTGGGCGCCACAGTCGGCGCAACGACGGCTCTGACGCCGACCGCGGACTTCGTTCCGTTCGCCTCGGCGCATTACGTCACGGTGCGCGCTAAACAATCGGTTGGGAACTCGTCAGCCACGTTTTCGGACGACTACCTCGCGCTCGGGGTCGGCGCCGGGTTCGTATTGAATCGCACCGTGACGATTCAGCCGGCGGTCACCGTGCCCCTCGGTCTCGAAGGCGGCAACGCGCTGTTTACGATCGCGTTCGCGTTGAATTTTGGATCGGCAGCGCGGTGATAAGGCGCGACGAAAACTAGAGTTTTTAAATCGGTCAGAGTGACCCGCCCCGAGCTGCCGCGTCAACATGGCGTGGCAGTGGGGTGCGTCACCGCGACTGCATGTGTCGCGCGGCTAACGTGTGGCATCGCAAGGGACAACCGTTCGACAATGACCGCGGCGCTGCGGACTTCGAACATCGATCCCCCCCCTCAGGCCGAGGACATCCAGGACGATGCGACATTCAACGATGAGGCGCGTCGACAGCCTATTTTGTCAGACTGTATTCGCGGTGTTGTGCTGTTTGGTGATTCCCGCGGCTGTCGCGAATGCTCAGGGCGGCAGGCAGCTGACGCTGGCGAAGGCCACCGTGCAGGGCTGGGGTACAGCAAATCCGACCCTCGTGCTCGAGGGTGATAACTTCGACGATAGGCCGGAAGTATCGATCGGCTCGGCCGGTGGTCGATTCATCGAGCTCAAAGTCCTCTCGTCGACCGATTCGAAGATCGTCGCGCAACTCGGCTCGGTGGCCTACGGCACGTATGTCGTTGAGGTCACGACAGGCCGTAGTGAGCGTCACAGCGACCGAATCAGCCTCACGATCACCGGCGGTACGCCGGGGCCGCAGGGTCCCAAGGGCGACGCGGGTCCGCAGGGCCCCGCCGGTCCGGCCGGTGCCGCCGGCGCGAAGGGTGATCAGGGTGCACAGGGTCCCGCTGGCGCCAAGGGCGATCAGGGTGCACAGGGTCCCGCCGGCGCCAAGGGCGATCAGGGCGCACAGGGTCCCGCTGGCGCCAAGGGCGATCAGGGCGCACAGGGTCCGGCTGGTCCCACTGGGGCGCAGGGTGCAACCGGCGCGACTGGTGCGACTGGTGCAACCGGCGCGCAGGGTTCCGCCGGTCCGCAAGGCGAGATCGGTCCCAAAGGAGACATAGGTCCCGCAGGACCGACAGGGGCGACTGGCGCCCAGGGTTCGGCCGGCGCGGCTGGTGCGACCGGGGCCCAGGGTCCCGCTGGCCCGACCGGTGCGACCGGCGCCCAGGGTCCCGCTGGCCCCGCCGGACCGCCGGGACCTGCCGGCTCGGGCGGCGGTGGTGGCGCCGCGGTGGTCTTTGAGAAATCGTGGAGCAGCCAAACGTCCGCGGCATGCTGCGACCAGTGGTTCCCCGTCTCCGGGAGCACGATTACCGCGACGACCAACGGCGGGCCGCTGCTGATTCAGATGAACGTGTACATGGCCGGTGGATCACACGCGACCTGCCGCCCGACGATCGACGGCGTCTGGGCGGGGGACTTCGCCTCGCTTCCGAAATCGCCCACCGATCCGTACTGGACGGAAGGCATTCTTGGAGTGGGTATCACCGGCGACGCCTGGCACGCGTGGAACAAGTCGCGAATCTACTTCAACGTCCCCGCGGGCTCGCACATGTTCCGGATCCAGTGCGCGACCGACGAAGGCACGCTGACGATCGGTTCCTCGCCCACCGTGACCTCGTCGTGGAGCATAATCGAGCTGCGCTAAGTCGGGAGGGAGTGCAGCTTGGAAGCGTCACCGCTCAGTGGACCACTGGGCGGTGCGTTTCCATTCTCCCCGTGTGAAATCCGGGAATTTCATCGGCGCGCTGCCCTTGGCGACGCTCATCTCCGACAGCGGAAACGGCGCGCTCCACGCCGCGGCGTCGTACACATCGTACTCGGGCACACCGCCCGAGCGGATGGTCTGCACGAGGCGGTGGGCCATGACGAAGTCCATGCCGCCATGCCCGCCGTTCTTGCGGGCGAGCTCGCCGACGGCCGTCCACAGCGGGTGCTCGAACTTCGTCTTCCATTCGTCGATCTGCGCCCAGCGCTCGCCGCCGGCTGAACCTTCGACGTAGATGCGCGGTGGATAGTCCTCGAACGTCCCCTTGGTACCCATGACGCGGTTGTGCCGCGTGTACGGCCGCGCGTTGGACACGTCATGCTGCAGCATGACGGTCTTTCCGTTCACCGTCTTGAGAATGCTCGTATTGAGGTCGCCGGTGATGTACGTCTCGCGCCACTTGGCGTCCGACTTGTCGGGCACGGTCGCGGCGCGATGCAGGGACAGGCCGCGCTCTGGCGTCGACACGCTCACGAGGTAGTCGTATCGGTCCCCGGAATGAATGTCGAGGTACCAGCTCACGGGGCCGAGTCCGTGCGTCGGGTAGAGGTTGGCGTCCGAGCGCGTGTGCCAGGCGCGTCGCCACAACCCTTCGTCACGGTTCTCGAACAGGATGGCGCGCAGGTCGTGGAGGTACGCCGCCTCAGCGTGCAGCACCTCGCCGAAGACGCCGGCGTGCACCATGCGGTTGACCAGCATCTCGTTGTATCCGTAATTGCAGTTCTCGAGATGCAGGCAGTGGCGCCGCGCTTTCTCCGAGGCGTCCACGAGCGCCCACAGGTCCTTGAGCGTGGTGCCGACGGGGCACTCGCTCCCGCAATGTTTGCCGTGGGCGAGCGCGGCCAGCATCACGGGCACATGCCATTCCCACGGCGTCGCCGTATACACGAAGTCGACGTCGTCCCGCGCGACGAGCTTCTCGAATCCGTGATCGCCCTCGGTGTAGATCGCCGGCGCGGGCTGTCCCAGGTCGGTGATCATCTTCGCGGCGCGCGCCGCCTTGTCCGGAACGACGTCGGCCAGAGCGACCACTCGCGCCCCTTCCACAGCGAGCAGCTCGCGGAGCACCGACCGGCCGCGGAGCCCGGTCCCCACGATCCCGATTCGCACGGTGTCGCGCGGCTCGAAGGGAACGCCGCGCATCGTCGTCCGAGCGCTCGGCGCGGGTGGTGCGGCGTCCGGATGCGTCGCCGCCGTGACGTTCTCGGCGATCGCGCTCGTGAACAGGCCGCTCCCGGCGAGCGCCGCTCCACCGAGCGCCGCCTGCTTCAAGAGCTCCCGCCGAGTGAGATCAGTCATGCGTTGCTCCACCGGAATGGTCCCGAAACGTTAGCCGCGGGGGAGAACTCGAGCCAGGCCGCCCGGTCGTTCACATGACCAGGTCGCAGTAGGCGAAGCGCTCGTCGCGAAGAACGCGCTCGCCGGTGGCGTATGGCACCGGTGTCGTGAACACCGGCCCGTCGGCGACGAAGGTGTGGAATTCCCCCCGCTCCCCACACGGATCCACCGAGGTGGGCAGGTCGGCGAGCAAGGCCGAGTCGTACACACGGCCGGCGAATTCGGCGTCGAGCTGCGTCGTGTCCACGCAGACGAGGCGCGCATGGTAGCCCTCGCGAACGAACTGTTCCGCCAGCTCGCGCGTGGGCCGCATCCACAAAGGAAAGATCGGCTCGAGCCCCAGGGGTGCGACGAGCCGCTCCCGGTACGCCCGTACATCCTCGAGAAAGAGATCGCCGAAGGCGATTCGTCTGACGGCAGGAACCTGGGCGCGCAATCGCCGGATCGCGTCCGCGAACGCGGCTTCGTACTCGTCGTTCGACGAACGCGGCTCGAGCGGAATCTCGTACAACGGGAGCCCGACCGAGCGCGCCTGCGCCTCGAGGAGCGCGCGGCGCACCCCATGAATGCTGATGCGATCGTAGCCGCGTGTGACGCTGGTGAGGAGTCCAACGACCTCGACGCTCGGGTCGGCGCGAAGCGCGGCGAGCGCCAGACTGCTGTCCTTGCCGCCGCTCCAGCTGAGAATCGTAGGTTCGCGCATCACGAACTATCTCGATCGGTGCACGCGCGCGCGCAAGGGCGCGGCCACCACGATCACAGCGCGAGAAACCACTCGATCGCGCGCGCTGAGATGGCCGGTGGTACTTCGTGCCCGCCGGCGAATTCCACGAACTCCACGGCGTAGCCGCGCTGCCGCAGGAGGGGCACGATCGAGCGGCTCGTCGACTCGATCGGCAGAATGGAGTCGGAGGTTCCGTGCGACAGGAAGACGCTCGGCGACCCGACGCGCTCCACCTCGAGCACGAAGCCGGGGGAGTACCCGATGAGGGCGCGAAACAGATCGCCGTTCGCCAGACCGAGCGACAGCCCGTACGACGCGCCGTCGGAGAACCCGCCGATCCCGACGCGAGCCGCGTCGATCGCGCAGCGTTGAAAGGTCCAGGCGAGCGCGCGATCGATGAACTCGGGGTCTACGCTGAACGTGCCGCGAATGGCATCCCACGTCGTCCCCCGCGAATCGACCGCGAGGAAAATGACGTTGTTGGCTTCGGCGCGCTGCCCGTACGACCCGAACCAGCCGGCGGCGCTCCCCGTCGCCCCATGCAGCAGGACGACCAGCGGCAGGGGATGGTCCGGACGGTAGGAGCTCGGCACGTAGAGCAGCCCGTCGCGATTGACGTCCAGGTGCAGCGCCTGCAGGCCGGTTGCGACCGTTTGGTTGGGCGTGCCGGGGCGCGACCGCAGCCGTGCGTCGGTCGCGACGAGCGGCTCGTCCATGTTCAGACACCCCGTGAGCGCGGCGACGCCGCTGGTCGCCGACAGCACAAACCGGCGACGGCTCAAGCGCTCCGCGGCATCACCATGTGTCGAGCCGACATTGCCTCCGCGCTGCATGGTGCACGGTAGGTCCGCTGCCGGATGCGGGCCATGCGCGCGGGACGAACCATACCGATTCGGGGACGGAGCCGACGTTCGGCTTCGACGCTCCGGCTCACCGCCACGGTGGCGCACCCCGCGACGAGCAGCCCGCAACTCAGGGGCGCTTGAGCGCCCGACCCGCCGTCGCGCCCGTGAACTTCCCGTCGTCGATCGCGACCACTCCGTTCACCACGACGTACCTCATACCGATGGCAAGGAGCGTCGGCTCCGGGTAGGTCGAGCGGTCGGCGACGGTGGCGGGGTCGAAGGCGATGACGTCGGCGAACATGCCCGGCGCCAGCGTGCCGCGATCCTTGATGCGCAACATCTGCGCGGTGGCCGCGCTGCTGCGCCGCACGGCTTGCGGCAGCGTCAGGACGTGTTTGGTGTAGACGTACTCGCGCAGCAGCTTGGGGAACGTTCCGTATTTGCGCGGATGGCCGTCGCTGCCGTCCGAACCGGTGGTGATGAAGTCCTGCCTCATGAAGGCGGTGATGTCGGCCTCACGCATGTTGAACGAAGCGACCGACGAGCCGCCGTTGAGGATGATCTGAATCGCCGCTTCGATCGGGGAGATTTTGCGCGCCCGCGCGATCTCCTCGAGGTTTTTGCCAAGAATCGTCGAATCGCGCGTCGACGTCATGAGGAGGGTGGATGCGCCTCCGCGCCGCTTGAGGTTGGTCTCCATCTCCGCGGCGATCCTGGCACGCGTTGCCGGATTGGCGAACCGGGCGCGAAGCGAATCGCCGCCCCCCGCCTCGGCCCATCGCGGCAGGAGCGACGCGCCGACGCTGGTGCCGGACGCCGTGTACGGATACTGATTGCCCGTGATCTCGACCCCGGCCGCGCGCGCGGACTTCATCAGCGCGATCACTGTGTCCGCCTGTCCCCAGACGTCCGCGCCAAGCGCCTTGATGTGCGAAATGTGCACGGGGAGACGCGCCTCGCGCCCGATGCGGATCGTCTCGATCACCGAACCGATCAACCCGATCGTGTACGAGCTCTCGTCGCGCATGTGTGTGTCGTATACCCCTCCCTGTGCCGCCGCGACCTTCGCCAGTTCGATCACTTCCTCCGTCGTCGAGTAGCTCCCCGGCGCGTAGTAGAGACCCGTCGACAGTCCGATCGCGCCCTCGCGCATCGCCCGCGCAACGAGCGCCCTCATGGAGTCGAGCTGTTTTGGCGTCGGCGCCGCGTCGGACATGCCGAGCACCGTGCCGCGTACGGAGCCGTGACCGATGTAGACGGCCGCGTTGGTGCCGATCCCGTTCGTCGTCCACGCGTCGAGCCTCCGCCCGATCTCAACCCCGCCTCCGCCGTCGTTGTGCGTAGTCACGGTGGTGACGCCCTGCATGAGGTAGGGCAGATTCGCCCGGCGCGCCGGCTGCGCGCTGGACAGATCGCCCTCGGTGTGCGTGTGCGGGTCGATGAAACCCGGCGCGACGACGAGTCCGCGCGCGTCGATCGTCCGCGCCGCGGTCACGTTCGCCGAGCTGCCGACGAAAACGATCCGGTCGCCGCGAATGCCGACGTCCGCCACCCGCGCCGCACCTCCCGTCCCATCCACGACGGTGCCGTTACGGATGAGGAGGTCGACGGGCGTCTGGGCCGACACGGCCGACGCGGCGGAAAGCGCGAGGAGCAGTTGGATTCGCATGAATGATTCTGCGCGCGGAGGCGGCGTTCGTCCACCCGTGACGCTTGCGGGCTCCACGTACGCCAGGCACCTTCGGCCCGATGATAATGCGCGCACCGCGGGCTGCTCTCGTCGCAACCGCTCTCGTCGTACGTGTCCTGCACGCGCAGTCGCCGCCGACGTACGACGCCGTCCTCGCCGAGCGGGATCTCATGATCCCGACACGCGACGGCAAGCGGATGGCCACCGACATCTACCGGCCGGCTCGCAACGGGGTTGCAGTGAGCGAGCGCTTCCCCATCCTCCTCCACCGCACGCCGTACGACAAGAACGGTGCTCGCGAAGACGCCGAGTACTTCACGAGGCACGGCTACGTCGTTGCCGTGCAGGACATGAGGGGCCGTTACAAGTCGGAGGGGAAGTTCTCCAAAGTGCAGCCGGCCGACGCAACCGACGGCTTCGACGTCATCGCATGGCTCGCCAAACAGTCGTGGTCGAACGGCAAAGTCGGAATGTGGGGTACGTCGTTCGCCGCGCATGCGCAGGCCGGCGCTGCGCAGCTCAGCCCTCCGTCGCTCGCCACGCTCGTCATCAGCATGGGGGGGATGTCCAACGCGTGGGATCACGGCGTTCGTTATCGCGGGACGTACGAAATGGGACGGCAGCTGACGTGGGCATGGAGCCAGCTGCTCGCCGACGCGCCAAGTCCCGCGGTGAAGCGACTCCTTCAACAGGAGAAGGTCGAGGACTGGTACGGCGCGCAGCCGATGCGGCGCGGACTCAATCCACTCTCCGTGGCGCCGGAGTACGAAGCCTGGTACCTCGATTTCTTCGAGCACGCCGACTACGACGCGTTCTGGAAGGATCCGATGGTCAACTGGTCGGAGCACTACGCGCAGACCTCCGACATTCCGATGATTCACATCGGCGGATGGTACGACATTTTCCTCGCCGGCACCTTCGAGAACTTCATTGGGCTCGGAAAGCTGAAAAAGGCGCCTCAGCGGGTGCTGGTGGGTCCATGGACGCATCACGGCGAACAGCGTCCGTATGCCGGCGACGTCTCGTTCGGCGCCCCGGCGACGATCGCCGACTTCGACGGCGACTTTCACCTGCGCTGGTTCGATCACTTCCTCAAGGGCCAAGCGACCGGCGTGGAAAGCGAGAGCCCCGTCCGGCTGTTCGTCATGGGAACCGGCGACGGGCACAAGGACACGGACAATCGGCTCTTCCACGGTGGCTACTGGCGCAACGAACGGACGTGGCCGATCGACGGAACGCGGCTTGTCCCCTACTACTTTC
>Ga0137427_10001522_pt1 | contig 10378 bp, 8 predicted proteins | sample EasRivERMZT700_2_FD_102309 | JGI IMG/M metagenome (GOLD analysis project Ga0137427, IMG submission 102309) | Soil microbial communities from meander-bound floodplain in the East River, Colorado, USA - East River MetaG ERMZT700_2 | ecosystem: Environmental > Terrestrial > Soil > Floodplain ...
ATCGCGGCTTCGGCAGCGCGCAACGCGCGGCCCTCGCCCTCCATCTCGCCGGTTCCCATCATCGCCTTGCCCATCTCGGACATCACCGTGCGAATGTCGGCGAAGTCGCGATTGATGAGGCCCGGCATGACGATCAGGTCGGTTACCCCGCGCACGCCCGAGTGGAGCACATCATCGGCCATGGCGAAGGCCTGGGCGAAGGTGGTGCGCTCATTGGCGACCCGAAACAGATTCTGATTGGGGATGACGATCAGCGTGTCGACGAAATTCTGCAGCTCCTCGATCCCGCGCTCGGCGGATTTCATCCGCTTGTCGCCTTCGAAGTGGAAGGGCTTGGTCACTACGCCGACGGTCAGGATGCCGAGCTCCCGCACCGCGCGCGCGATCACCGGCGCAGCGCCGGTTCCGGTGCCGCCGCCCATGCCGGCGGTCACGAACACCATGTGCGAGCCGGACAGGTGCTCGAGGATCTCGTCGATCGATTCCTCCGCGGCGCCGCGGCCGATCTCCGGCTTGGCGCCGGCGCCCAATCCCTCGGTGAGCTTGGCGCCGAGCTGGATCTTGCGGTTCGCCTTGGACTGATGCAGCGCCTGGGCGTCCGTGTTGGCCACCACGAAGCTGACGCCTTCGAGCTTGGATGTGATCATGTTGTTGACGGCATTGCCGCCGGCCCCGCCGACACCGAGGACCGTGATCCGCGGTTTGAGCTCCGTGACTTCGGGCGTCCTGAAGTTAATCGTCATAACGTGCCTCCGTAAATGTGCCCCAGAATTCCACGTCTTCCGACCAACACCCCGCGGACGCCCATTGTGTTTTGTATCGTCCGCAAAAAATTCTCATCCGAACAAACTCGGCGGCAGCCAACGTCCAAGGCCGCGCCGTCCCGTCTTCACCTCCGTCGGAGGATTTGGATCGTTCATTTCCGCCGGGCTCGTCGCGCCCGCGATCAAGAGGCCGAGCGCCGTCGCGTAAGCCGGACCCGTCGCCGCCGCGGCGATCCCCTGGAACGCCTGCGGCCTGCCGATACGCACCTGTTTCCCCGTGACGCGGGCTGCGACTTCGCGCACACCGGGAAGCTGCGAACCGCCGCCGGTCAAGACCGCGCGCCGTCCCGCGGCAACGTCGAACCCGCTCTTCTTCAGCCGCGTCTGCGCTTCATCGAGGATCTCTTCCAGCCGGGCCTGGATGACCGAGGTCAGCCGTGCGCGCCGAACGCGGTCGACACCGCGATCGGCCGATTCGCCCATCAGCGGCACGTCGATGAGGTCGGCGCCCGAATCGCTGGTGGCAAGTGCCGAACCGTAGAGGATCTTGATCCGCTCGGCCGCGCCGAGCGGAGCCGACAACGACTTGGCGATGTCCGCCGTGATGTGCGCGCCGCCGAGCGGCACCGAGTCCACATGGACCAGCGAGTTCTCCATGAAGACGGCGATCGAAGTGCAGCCGGCGCCCATGTCGATCAGGGTGACGCCGAGCGACAGCTCGTCGGGATCGAGGGTGGCAAGGCCGCTGGCATAGGGCGCGTAAAGCTGGCGTGCGATCGACAGATGGCAGCGCTCCACCGCGAGTCGCAGATTGTGCAGGGCGCCTGTGCGCACCGCCACGGCATGCACGGCCACGCCCAGCCGCTCGCAGAACATCCCGCGCGGGTCGGTCACGCCGCGCGTCTGATCGACGACATACGAGGTCGCCGCCGCCTGGATGGTTTCGTAGCCCTCCTCGCGGCACTGGCGTTTGCCCTGCGCCAGCAGGTCGCGGAGGTGGATGTCGTCCAGCAGCACGCCGTCGAGGCCGCGTTCGGCGCGCGAATTCAAGCTCTTCGGCTGACCGCATTGCACCGAGATGATGACGTCCTGGATGCGCAAATCCGCCAATTGCTCGGCAGCATCCACCGCCTTGCGGATCGACTGGTCGGCCAGCTCGAGATTGGTCACGGCGCCGGACCTGATGCCCTGGGATTCGTGCAGGGCGGAACCCAGGATGCGCAATCCGCCGCCCGCCTCGGCGCGGCCGATGATGCAGGCGATCTTGGACGAGCCCACGTCCAGCGCGCCGATCAAGCCGGTTCTGGCCTGCGTCGTGCGAACGCCGTTGGCCCTCGACCCATTCGTGAGTGTACGGAACGTATCCCCCATACCGGTCGCTTAACTCCTACGCCCGTCGTTCCCGCGACACAGGTCGCGAATCACCATTATGTAACCGAAAGACGTAATTATCGGGATAGCGAAGATCGATCATTTCGATATCTCGTTCGAGAATTGCGCGCTCGACGATCAACATCTCAAGTTCCGCGAGCTGACTCTCCCATCCCTCTTCGGGCAGCCGGATGGTGACGCCGCCGGCGAGCAGAAGATCCCAGCGGCGTTCGCCCATGCGCTGAATCGTTTGCAGCCGGGCGGTCACCGCCCTATGGGGGCGCACCGCGTCGAGAAACGCGGCGGCCGCTTCGGGCGCGCCGCTGCCCGCGAACACCGGAAGGTGATCGAAGGCGCCGGTGTCCGCTCCTGTGATGACGTCGCCGGACCGTTCAATCACGACAATCGATTTTCCGCTTCGCCAAAGGGCAAACGGACGTTTCTCGATCAGCCTGATGGCGATCGTGCCGGGCAATGTGCGCCGGACTTCGGCATCGCCGACCCAGGGCAGATCGAGCAGCCGGGCGCGCGCTTCCGAGGCATTGACCGCGAAGATGGGTTGTCCGCGCTCGATGCCGGCGGCCGCGTAGGCTTCGGCAACGCTGGTGCGTTCGGCTCCCGCAAGGCTGATTTCGCCGACGGCGAATCCGGCGCTCGCCATTCCCGACTCGATACCGCCGGCAAGGCGCGACAAATGGCCGCCGGAAACGAGTCCCATGACGGCGCCGCCGCACACCAGCAGCATCGTCAGCGCCAGAATGGGCCGGCGAAAGAGAATGGAGGCGCCGAACCAGCCGAACCAGCCGCGCAGTTCGTCGCCATAGCGCCGGCGCGAATCCGACAACGACCGCAGGCCGCCGCGGCCCGACCGCGTCCGCGACTTCGCCGTGCCGCGCGTGCTGTCGCGCACCGTCCGTGCAACCGGCTCCCGCGCGCTCACCGATCGCATGAGGCGTCCTCCATGATCCAGCGCACGAGCGCGTTGAAGCTCATTCCCCGGTATGCAGCCTGTTCGGGGACAAGCGATGTCGGCGTCATGCCGGGCTGCGTGTTGACTTCGAGCACGATGAGCCGGCTCTGGCCCTTGGTGTCGTCGTAGCGAAAATCCGTGCGCGACACTCCGCGGCAGCCGAGGGCGTCATGGGCGCGTTCGGCGAGCCGCAAGGCTTCTTCGGTCACGGCCGGACCGAGCTTGGCAGGGATCACATGGTCCGAGCCGCCGGGCGCGTATTTCGCGTCGTAATCATAGAAGGCGGTCCTCGGCACGATCTCGGTAACTGCAAGCGCGCCGAGCCCATTGGGCTTGGAGCCCATGACGGCGACCGTCAGCTCGCGTCCGGGGACATAATCCTCGACCATGACTTCATCGCCCAAGTCCCAGTTCTTGGAACGCAATTCCTCGGGCGGACGATTGTCTCCCGGGCGCACGATGTAGACGCCGACGCTCGAGCCCTGGTTCACCGGCTTGATCACGTAAGGCGGCTCCATCGCATGGCGTTCGCCTGCGGCGCGCCGGTCGACCATGATGCTCTTGGCGAGCGGCAGACCCGCGGCGCGGAACACCGCTTTGGCGCGTTCCTTGTGCATCGCGAGCGCGGAAGCGAGCACGCCGGAATGGGTATAGGGAATCTCCATCAGCTCGAGCATGCCCTGCACGCAGCCATCCTCGCCCCAGCGGCCGTGCAGCGCGTTGAACGCCGCATCCGGCTTGAAGGCGCGCAAGCGCTCGGCGAGGTCCGTACCGGCGTCGAATTCCTGGACCTCGAAGCCTTCGGCGCGCAGCGCGTTGGCGCAGGCGCCGCCCGAGACCAGGCTGACGTCGCGTTCCGGCGAGCGTCCGCCGAGCAGAACCGCGATGCGCTTGTATCTCGTCATTTCAGCCGCCCCACCCGCTTGATCTCCCATTCGAGCTGGATGCCCGACTTCGCCTTCACCCGCACGCGGACGTCCTCGCCCAGGCCTTCGATATCGGCCGCCGTGGCATTGCCGGTGTTGATGAGGAAGTTGCAGTGCTTCTCCGAGACCTGGGCCGCGCCGCGCATGAGGCCGCGGCATCCGGCTTCGTCGATCAGCTGCCAGGCCTTGTGTCCAGGCGGATTGGTGAAGGTCGAGCCGCCGGTCTTCGCTTTCACCGGTTGGGTGCTTTCGCGCTGTTCGACCAGCGCATGCATCCGCTCGCGGATGATGTCGGGAACGCCTGGCGTGCCTTTAAGTACGACTTCCACATAGACCACGCCTTCGGGGCGCGAATGGCGATAGGTGAAACCCATGTCGGAGGGACCGAGCGTCAGCAGGCGGCCGCGTGAATCCACGGCATGAGCTTCGACGAAGATGTCCTTGAGCTCGCGGCCGTAACAGCCCGCGTTCATCGTCAGCGCGCCGCCGATGGTTCCAGGAATGCCGCGCAGGAATTCCAGGCCTTCGATGCCCGCGTCGGCCGCCGCGCGCGCCACGGCAGCATCAAGCGCGGCCGCACCGGCCCTAAGCTGCGCGTCACCGGCAGGTTCGATGCGCCCGAAGGCGGACGGAAGGCGGATCACGATTCCCGGGATTCCGCCGTCGCGGATCAGGAGGTTCGAACCGACGCCGACGACGCTGACCGCAAGATCGGCGGGCCTCTCGGCCATGAAGGCGCAGAGATCATCGACATCGGCGGGCCGGAAGAGGATGTCGGCAGCACCGCCCGCACGGAACCAGACGAGGTCCTTCAGCGGGGCCTTTTCCGTATAGGTCCCGCGCACCTTGGGAAGGATGTCGAGGGGCGCGATCATGGCGCCGCTCCTTTTTCCTTCAGCGCGGCTTCGATGCCGTAGGCCCAGCCGGTGATCGATCCCGCACCCAAGAAGACGACAGCGCCGCCCGGCTTCGCGAGACCGGCGAGGAGCGACGGCAGATCGTCGGGTCCGTCGATCGCGATCACGCGCTTATGGCCATGCGCGCGCAGGCCATCGGCAAAGCTGTCCCGGCTGATGCCCTCGATCGGCGGTTCGCCGGCCGGATAGACCGGCGCCACGATCGCGGTGTCCGCGCCGTTCAGCGAGGTGCAGAACTGGTCGAACAGATCGCGCAGCCGCGTGTAGCGGTGCGGCTGGACGACGGCGACGAGCGGTCCTGAGAACGCCTGGCGCGCGGCCTTGAGCACCGCGGCGATCTCGACCGGATGATGGCCGTAATCATCGATGATGGCGGCACCGTTCCACGAGCCCACGCGCGTGAAGCGGCGCCTCACACCGCCGAATTGCGCCAGCGCCTTGTGGATCGCATCGGGAGGAATGCCGAGCTCGCGGGCCACCACGATGGCTGCGACCGCATTCGAGACATTGTGCTCGCCGGGCATGGGCAGACCCAAGCCTTCGATCGTGGTTTCAGCGCCGGTGCGGCGGTCGCGAAACACGACATCGAAATGCGCCGCACCCTCGGAGAACGTGGCATTGACCGCGCGGGCATCGGCCTGCGGGTTGAAACCGTAGGTGATGATCCGCCGGTCGCGGACGCGCGCCACCATCGCCTGCACTTCGGGATGATCGGTGCACATCACGGCGAAGCCGTAGAACGGCAGGTTCTCGACAAAGCTCTGAAACGCCGACTTCACGCGCTCGAAGTCGCCGTAGAAATCGAGGTGCTCGGGATCGACATTGGTGACCACCGCGACCATCGCCGGGAGCCGCAGGAAGGTGCCGTCGGATTCATCGGCTTCCACCACCATCCAATCGCCGGTGCCGAGGCGCGCATTGGTGCCGTAGGCGTTGATGATGCCGCCGTTGACCACGGTCGGATCGAGCCCGCCGCCGTCGAGCAGGGCCGCAACCATGGTCGTCGTCGTGGTCTTGCCGTGGGTGCCGGCGATGGCGACGCAGCGTTTGAGCCGCATCAGCTCGGCCAGCATCTCGGCGCGACGGACGATGGGGAGCCCTGCCCTGCGCGCGGCCGCAAGCTCGACATTGTCGGGTTTGACCGCGGACGAGTACACGACGACCTGCGCCTCGCCGAGATTTTCCGGGCTCTGGCCGATGGCGACGGGGATATCGAGCGAACGCAGCCGTTTCACGTTGGCGCTTTCCGCGGTGTCGGAGCCCTGCACGTGGTAGCCGAGATTGCGCATCACTTCGGCGATCCCGCTCATGCCGATGCCGCCGATGCCGATGAAGTGGATCGCGCCGATCGAGATCGGAACCCGGGTCTGTCCGACGATTTGCCCCGTGTGGATCATGGCGCGAGCTGCTCCGCGAGATCCGCCAGGCGTTGCGCCGCATCGGCACGGCCGAGTGAACGGGCAGCCTGGGCGCAGGCGCGCAGGCTGTCGGGCTCGGTCAGAATCCGTTCCAGCAACCGGCTGAGCTTCGGCACGTCGAGATCGCGCTCCATGACGACCCAGGCGGCGCCCGCCTTTTCCAGCACGGCCGCGTTCGCGGACTGGTGGTCGTCCATCGCGTGCGGATAGGGAACGAGAACCGCGGGCCGCCCGATCACGGTGAGCTCGCTGAGCGTGGACGCGCCGCTGCGCGCGATCACGAGATGGGACTCCGCCATGCGTCGCGGCAGATCGGTGAAGAACTTTCCGACTTCGGCTTGAATGAAGTTGGCGCGATAGGTGTTCTCGACCGTCTCCACATCCGGCGCCCGGCATTGCTGGGTGATCTTGAGACGGGACCGCAAGTGCTCCGGCAAACTCGCCAGCGCGGCCGGAACGAGCTCCGACAGCGAGCGGGCGCCCTGGCTGCCGCCGAACACGAGAAGGCGGATCGGCCCGTCGGCGCCCGGAGGCACGTAATCCCTGCTCAAAGCCGCGGCTTCCGGGCGCACGGGGTTCCCGGTGAAGACGATGCGTTCGGGATTCTTCGGGGCGAAGCGGGCGAAGGGGAACGAGGCCGCGATCTTCGAGACGCGCGGCGCCAGCAATCGGTTGACGCGGCCGAGCACCGCGTTCTGCTCGTGCAGCAACGCCGGGATCCGCGCGATCGAGGCCGCGATCATCACCGGCAAGCTTGGATAGCCGCCGAAGCCGACAACGGCGCGCGGCCGCAGCGAGCGCAGCTTGGCCAGCGCCGAGACGACGCCGAGCGCTATGACGCCCAACGCGACGACGCGGCCGATGGGCGAACGCCCGGCGAAGGTTGCAGCGGGAACGGTGGCAATCTCGGCGCCCGGAAACGCCGAGCCGTAATTGTGGCCGCGGCCGTCGGTCATCACCACGACGCGGCTGCCGCGACGCATCAGCTCGCTCGCCAAAGCCTGAGCGGGGAACAGATGGCCGCCGGTTCCACCCGCCGCGAGGACAAAGGGACCGCTCATCGCGCGATCTCCTCGGGCACATTCGGGCGCTGGCGTGTCAGGCCGAGCGCGAGACCGAGGGTGAGCGCGACCGCGAACAGCGACGAGCCGCCATAGGAAATCAGCGGCAGCGTCATGCCCTTGGCCGGGAGGATCGACAGCGACACGCCCATGTTGATGAACGCCTGCAAACCGACGACGACGGCGAGGCCCGAGGCGGCGAGCTGGGCGAACGGATCACGCGCCTTGGCGGCACGGCGCAGCAGCCGGATGGTGACGAAACCGAACAGAAGGGCGATCAGGATGCACAGCGCGATGCCGAATTCCTCGCCGGCGACGGCGAAGATGAAATCGGTGTGCGCATCGGGCAGCCGGTACTTGATCGCGCCTGCGCCGGGTCCAACGCCGGCAAAGCCGCCGGCCTCGAACGCCTGAAGCGCCAGACCGGTCTGATAGCCGGGGCCTTCGCCCACGAATTGCGTGATGCGTTCGCGCACATGGGGATGGATGAAATAGGCAACGATCGCGAGCACCGCACCGCCCGCCCCCAGGGCCGCGAGCCAGTAATAGGCAAGGCCGGCGAGAAAGAGCATCACGACGCAGAGCGTGCTGAGCAACAACGTCTGGCCCACGTCGGGCTGGAGCAGCAGCACGACAAGGGCCGGCGCGAGCAGCCCGATGGTCACGAGCTCGCCGGGAAACCCACGCTTCAATTTGTCAGCGAGGAAGGCGGCGGCAAGGACCGCGAAGGCCGGTTTGAGGAACTCGGAGGGCTCCAGCCGCAGGCCGCCGAAATCGAGCCAGCGATGGGCGCCGTTGATGTCGACGCCCGCGACGAGCGCGAGCCAGGCGCCGATCAGACCGAGCGCGAAGACGCAGGCCGCCAGGATGCGCGTGGTCTTGGAATCGAGCATCGACGTGGCGATGAGGATGCCGACGGCGGTGGCCGCAAAGGCGAGCTGCTTCAGCGCGTAGGAGAAGTTTCCGGCACTCGCGGCATCGCCCGTGGCCGCCGGGCTCGCCGCGAACGCGAGCACGAGCCCGATCGCCATCAGACCGAGCATGCCGGCAAACGTCATCCGGTCGATGGTCCACCACCACTTGGCGAAGCCGGAATTGTCGGCGCGAGAGAGGATCATGAGGCGGCTCCCGCTCGCGCCGCTTTCGGCTGCGCATCGATCAGCGCCCGCACGAGAGTCCTGAACACGTCGCCGCGGTGCTCGAAATCGCGGAACTGGTCGAAGGAGGCGCAGGCCGGCGACAGGAGGATGACGGGCTCATCGGCCTTGCTGGCGCGGGCGTCGGCAAAGGCGGCCTTCAGCGCGCGCTCGAGCGTGCCGGACTGTACCGCGGAAACTTTGCCCGCGAGCGTCTTGCCGAAGGACTCCGCCGCTTCGCCGATCAGATAGGCTTTGCGCAGACGCGCGAAATAGGGTGCGAGATCGGCGATGCCGCCGTCCTTGGACTTGCCGCCGGCAATCCAGAAAATGTCCGCGAAACAGGCGAGCGCGCGCGCGGCGGCATCGGCATTGGTCGCCTTCGAATCGTTGACGAAGCGGACCTTGCCGATACGCCCGACATCTTCCATGCGATGGGCAAGACCCGGGAACCTGAGAATGGAGGCGAAGATGCCGCGCGGATCGCGGATGATCCGGCGCGCCGCCGCATAGGCAAGGGCCGCGTTCTGCCAATTGTGGCTTCCCGGAAGATGGGACGCGGCTTTCAGGTCGCCGATCTGGACCGAGGGTTGATCCCAGGCGTCGTACAGTTTTCCGTCGATGACGAAGATGCCCCGGCCGAGCACCTTGCGCGTGGAGACGGCAACCGCATCCGTCGTCCGGTTTGCCACGAGCTTGGAGTAGATCATCGCGGAGTGATCGTCATCGATGCCGACCGCGACATGGCCGTCGGGCGCCGTCCGCTTGAGGAGAGACTCCTTGACTGCCGCGTAGTTGGCCATCGAACCGTGGCGGTCGATGTGATCGGGCGAGAGGTTGGTGAGCACCGCCACATCGGGAGACAGGCCCGGCGAGAGCTCGATCTGATAAGAGGACAATTCGAGCACATAGATCGTCTTGGCGCTCGGCGTGCCCAGGTCCAGCACGGGCTTCCCGATATTGCCGCCCACCTGGGCGTCGAGGCCGGCGGCCTGAAGGACATGGCCGATCAGCGCTGTCGTGGTGGACTTCCCGTTCGTGCCGGTGACCGCGATGATCCGCGCGGCGCCGTTTTTCTCGCGGCTGGCGCGGACGGCGCGCGCGAACAGCTCGACGTCGCCGATCACTTCGGCGCCGGCGGTCCTGGCCTGGCGCACCACGGGGTGGGGCTCGGGATGGGTCAGCGGGATTCCGGGGCTGAGCACGAGCGTCCTGATCTGCTGCCACGGCCAGCGGTCTCGCGGCTCGAGCGCGATCTTCTCTTTCGCCGCGGCCTGGCGCGCCGTTTCGCTGTCATCCCAGGCGAAGAGCTTCGCGCCGCCCGCCTGGAGCGCGCGTGCCGCCGACAATCCGGACCGCGCCAGACCGAAGACGCCGACGGCTTTGCCCGAGAATTCCTGAACCGCGATCATCCGGCCTCAGCGCAGCTTCAAGGTGGAAAGTCCGACCAGCGCCAGCACGACGGCGATGATCCAGAAACGGATGACGATGGTCGGCTCGCGCCAGCCGAGCTGCTCGAAATGATGATGGATCGGCGCCATGCGGAAGACCCGCTTGCCGGTGGTCTTGAACGAGACCACCTGCACGATCACCGAGAGGGCCTCCATGACGAACAATCCGCCGACGATCACCAGCACGAGCTCATGCTTGATCGCGACGGCGGTCGCGCCGAGCACGCCGCCGAGCGAGAGCGAGCCGGTGTCGCCCATGAACACCATCGCGGGCGGCGCGTTGTACCAGAGGAACCCGAGGCCCGCGCCGACCAGCGCGCCGAGGAGAATCGTCAGCTCACCGGTGCCGGGCACGAAATGGATC